>Ga0115554_1000381_pt1 | contig 30031 bp, 20 predicted proteins | sample COGITO_mtgs_1104_3_FD_87283 | JGI IMG/M metagenome (GOLD analysis project Ga0115554, IMG submission 87283) | Pelagic marine microbial communities from North Sea - COGITO_mtgs_110404 | ecosystem: Environmental > Aquatic > Marine > Epipelagic | place: Germany:Helgoland, sampling site Kabeltonne... | reverse complement strand
TTCTCCTAAAAGTTCATCCATTAGTCATGTTTCAAAAGGCTCCGGCATGTGACCTTACTGCGGAGAAGCTGGAGGAAATCAGGATGAACACCGGGTTTAAACTCCCAGAAATTACCCAGTACCGGCGTCGATTCGTAAACTACGTGCAGACTGCTGGTGTAGACGAGGCAGAGGAGCGTCTCATTCTTCGTGAGAAGCAGGAGAAGAAAATTGCGATTGAGAAGGAGAAGAAGGAAAAGGAGGAGAAGGAAAGGAAGGAGAAGGAAGAGAAGAAGAAGAAAGAGAAGCTAAAGGAGGGCGAAGGGGAAGAGACAGTTGAGGATAAGTCTACTGACGACGACAAGTCGTCTAATGAGGGAGATGACAAGGGAGAGAAAGTTCACAAAGAAGACGCTTCCTCTGATGACAAGGAGTCAACAACAAGCGAGGCAAAGTCGACATCAACCACTGAAAAGTCGATTGGGAGCAACTCCGCATCTTCCCCACAAAACACCACCACGTCCTCGGAACCCTTTGCACCTGATACTTGGAAGATAACACGCCAGCAGTTCCTTGGAATCCCTGCAATCCAGATGAATCCCCTGAAGCACCGTTTGGCAATGCTTTTCGATCTTGAGGCGGAAGATGCTTCAATATCTTTCGAGGTGTACATGGACAAGTGCGCGCAGTTCAACAGCATTGGGAATCGGGAGCAGAAAATCAAGCTGGCTTTTAAAATTCAGGATTTTGACGGCGATGATAAGTTGGACCGCCACGATTTGTCAAAGTACTACGGTTTGGTGGCTCGGAACGGGGACGTAGAGACAAAAGTAGACAAGGACACGAGACGACAAATCGTGAACTTCATCCTTCAAGAGAGTAGCTCTGACGCTCGCCAAAAGTTTCTTTCTTTTGAAGATTTCCAGCGAGTGGTTGCTCCCACAGATTTTGATAATTTCCTACGCCTGGGGATATGATCTACTTCAGAAAAAAACCCTTACAGCGGCGAAAAAGAAAGAAATCTGGCGGCGAGTAGGTATATTGCGTGTTTTAAAATGGTAGTAAGCGGCAACATTTAATTGCAACAATTAGTAAACACCTCCCCTTTCCGTTTCTCCCTCCCTCATCAAAACCATCTTCATCATCAACATCATTCGATTACATTTTTTGTCTGTAGTTGAGCCTGATACCGTCCTTAAGTAACATATTTTGAGCGATGGATAGCAAGCTATGCGTACCGGTGGGCAACTTAGATTTGTATTTCTTGTCCACATCATCTTCCAAAAACTTGGGGCAAGGTGCCAACACAAGTCCGCACAGAGCATGCCTCAACTTCCACCTTGGGCTACACTCCTCCTTTCCTTCACCCTCACCACTATAGTAGAGTAACTTCAGCACCCCCTTTCTCGGCATGCCATCCTCTGTGAACCATGTGATAGGTAGCTCCCAACCAGGAATTTTTGCGGTCTTGCGATCCCACTGGAAAGTTTCGCCCCACCAGTTTTCTCCCGGTTCGACCACGGCCAGATGCAACAGTGCTTTCGACACAAGCCTTTCCTCCCTTCTATGTTGGCTCAACTCGTAGTAAATATCAGGCTTAAGCGGACTCCAGGTGTTGAGCCATCCCAGCCTGTACACCATCTTAGCCTGTTCCTCCTCAGAGAGCGCCCCCATGATAAAATCGAAATTGTGCAGATCTACGATTCTCATGTGCAACGCACACACTAAATTCAGCTTGAGTGCGATGTCTTCGGTGCTGATTCCCAAAATACCAACAAATTTGTCCAGTAGGAATCTTCCCTGAATGGCACTAATCCACCTCATGGAGATCATGTCCTCCACCAGACACAACAGTTTCACCGCGTTCATCCTCTTCCTTGCCCTATTTTGAATTCTAGCAGCCACTCTGATCATCCCGCTCATCCTTTGCATCATCTTAAAGCTCTTATGCGCTCCCCCTAGCTTTTCGCTCATGAGTCTTTCGCTGTACTTGTTCCCCGGAATCAGCTTTGGCAGCTCCACGGCCATATCCCTATCACTAAGTTGAACCTTATTGGGGCCCAAGCCTCCCCTCGACATCTTTTCGCTGACCACCTCCGCTGCTTTTCCCATCAGCTGCTTCGTCGCAGACTTTCCTCGGCTCTCATCATGACTACTTAGCCGCTGCTGACTATTCGGTCTGTCGGTCCCAATTAAGCTTGTTTTTCCCCCTTCGATGTCGCTCTCGTCGGGATCGCTCAGGCCGACTTCTCCGTACAATGACGCCAGTGTGGCTCCAAACTTTGGCCCATCTCTATGTACCTCGGTGCTCCACAATCCATGCTCAAAATCTAGCCTCAGCTTCCGTTTGAGGTCGCTCATTTTTATATCCTCAGCTTTCATCGCTACGTCGCTCAAGCCAAAGGCAGTCTGCACGATGCTCATAAATCTCCCGTCGCTCAGCGGCTTAATATCATTTATTGGCCTCGTAAGACTCACGTAATCGAATTCGAGGATTCCGTGAGTCTTGACGGTGTTAAGAAATTGATTGGTCATGACAAAATCTTTATCGCCACGGAACACCTCGTTGCGAAAGTTCATCCAGTTCCCTCTCTGGCTAGTATCTCCGAGCTTAGCCTTTCTCCGATTGATACTGTCGGTATTGTTCAACGCAGCGAGCTTCCTTAGACAGATTCGATCCTGTTCCTTGCCCAACTCTAGCTTGTAGTGTCTGGTGGGAATCCCCATTATTGGGTACCAAGAGTTCCCCATCAAGTTCTGAAGCCGTCGCTTTTCGGAATCGGCAGTCACTAATGAGGTGGTAGATAGACTAATTTCGCTCTTGCTAAGGCAATCTTTCTTTCCATCGCTAAAAACTACATTGACCATGTCCTGGTCTTCGCTGTCAACACTCAAAATCATGCAGCTTTTCCTGGTTGCTCCGTCGTGTACCTCCGCTTTAGACCCGTTTGACCACGGATCCCTGTCTTTCAGGTTCATGTCAATCATGACCCTGCACTGCTGAGGACTCGCAATGACTGGTAGTATGACCTTGAGCGTCTCCACCCGGTCACCTACACCTTTCAACAACTCGTCGAAGATCTTCTGCCCCTCTTCCACTCCTAGCCGCATCAATCTAAGCGAAATCATGAGCATCGTGCTTGTCTCTCCGTTGGTCTTCTTCACTTGCTGGATGACTCTGTTGAGCGTATCATCATTGGTAGCCTTTCCTTCACCCCGCTCGCTGTTTACCGGATTGTATATAACCTTGAACTCACACTTCCCGCTCGTCTGGGCTCTCCAGGGCACTGTCTCACCCTTCTTCGCCATAAAGCTTATTTTGTACTTGCTTTCTTCTATCTCCTCCTGAAGCTGCTTCAAAAACTCGAGAAACTCATCCAGCTCAATAGTTCCACTGTTATCGACGTCGAACTGTGTGAACACGCGTTCCAACTCAATGGGGGTAACCTCCCTACCAATTTCCTTAAACAGTCCCTTTAGTTCATCCTTGTCAATTTCTCCGCTGCCGTCCGTGTCAAATTTATCGAAGACGGCCTTCAAGTCACTTCCTCTACTGATCCAGTTTTTTAAATTTTCAGCCTCCTCCCCCCCGCCGCTGGCTTCCACAGTAATTCTCTCCAGTTCAATGATCTCCTCCTGCCCGCTTCTGTCAGTGTACATCATCACTACACGATTCTCGTCCACTTCGGTCTGTTTACTGTCTGGGAGGATAAGACTACAGCCCTCTTTATCGGCCACAAACCTCAGCAACTCGATGAGGACAGCCCGGTCGTAGGGCCTCGACAGATGCAGCTCCGGATGCAACCGGGGAATTAGCTCATACAGCTGCGACCTGACAATGCTCGGGTCCTGCATCTGAAAGACCCCGAGCTTCCACTCCCCGATGTAGTTGTCTAGACCAACGCATATTGCTCGAGATGAATCGCTAAGGGCATCCTTCCTCTCAAGGATTTCCATGCGAGCCGTTTCAGCTGCTTCAGTGAACAAACCGCTCGGAGCCTCGGGGTCAAACCAACATAAGTCATCGCTGTTACGGAAGTTACAACTATCCAGAATCAGTTCTAACCGAGTTCCAAGCTCCATGGGCAGCGACATTAGCGTCACACCCCCAATTTGTCCAACGGGATTGCCAGATAGGTTGATACAATTTAAAGAATGATTTTGCCGGAGCGCCACAGCGATGCAAAAGGCGGCCTGCGGGGTTATCCCGTTGTTGCTCACATCTAGTCTGGTAAGCGAGCTGTTCTGAATTAACGATTGCCCGATCGCCATTCCGCCGTCGGCTCCAAATGCATTGTAGCTGATATCTAAATCAGTCAGAGAGGTGTTGAGTTCTAGAGACTCGCCTATCTCGAGGGCGCTGTTGAACCTTATCAGGTTCCACTTGAGATTAAGACTCTTAATATTACAGTCTTCGCAGGCAAGCATCGCAGCAATGGCCTCTCCGCCAGTGAATAAATCAGGGTTAACCACGTTTAGCGCCTCATCAATTCCAATCGAGTTTTTGGACAGATCAAGCGAAGTTAGATTTTTGTTTGTTCGCAGTGCCTCAATAAATCGCACGCACTCGCCATCATCAACATCAGCGTGGCACAAACCAAGTTCTTTGAGAGGGCATTGTGGACGCTCGATGTAGTGTGCCAGTATTTCTGCTGCTAACCCATCGACAGCATTATAGCCAATGTCTAACATGGTTAGATCTGGTTTGTCCATCACAGCCTCGATTATCGCGGTAACGCCAACATCAGAAAGCCGATTATCGCTCAAATCAATTCTTTGTACCTCTGGCAGCGATGTAAGCGCCTTAGCAAAGATAATCGACAGCTCATCGCCCATTCCTTGGTGAGATAGGTCGATTTTTAACGTCCTTTGTTTGCGAATAATAGGCCCCATTCGCGGTGGGAGCCCCATACCGTCGCGGGCTTGTATGCATCCGTACAAAAACACAGTTCGGGGAGTGGCATCACTGTGTTTACCTGCAATTCGGTTCAAATCGTCAATATTAAACACTGTGGGATCGTTATCCTGGTCCATGGTTGACAACGAAAGCGCAGGCGTTGTCAACGGCTCATCAGTATCTTCATCCTTGTCCAACAATTTACTGTATTCCTCCCTGGTGAAATGACCTTGCTGCCTCCGCAACAACTTGTCCAGGTTAAGGTAGTTATCCCTCGCGTCTCCAAAATCTCCATTACCCTTGCCAAAGTAATTGTGGATCACCTCATCGGGAACGCTACTCTTTTTAATGATGCCGTGCTCTCTCCTCCTGAAGTTAGACTGATGACTTTCCAGGTTGATTAGCTTGTTGTTTGACAGGCCTTTAATTGGATTGCGCTTTAAGTGCTTCTCATGCAGCAAATAGGATGGGCGTTCTTTTTCCCCACCCCCATGCAAGAATTCGTCGAAGCCGTCGCCGTCATCACTAAAATTCTCGGAATCTTCGCTACTGCTGTTGTCAGAGAGAGAATGCTGTTGTTCATCACCATACTCGTCGTGGGCCCCAAGAGAGAGCTCTCGTTCCATTGCCTTCGCAACTTTCTTGTCCTTCATGCTTGGGCGCTTGATGATGTTCTGACGAGAATATAAATTGAATGTCGGCGAGGAAGCAGACTCCCGCATTGCCCTCTTGCCGTTACTCCCAACAGATTCAGGGGAATTCCGCCCTCCATAGCTCCGCCCTTTGTCACCGCTGTTGTTCCCGCCGTACAGACTGTAAGGCCTGACTTTTGTCTTTCTATCTGGTGACAAGGAAGGACGCAGTAAAGGATTTCCTCCACTCCCTGCAAGTCCCCCCCCCCTAGTGTCAAACCTCTTGAAGCCGCTACGAGGAATCATAGCCCCCTCCTTGAATGCCCCCTCCTTACTAACATCTCCGGGGGTGTATTCTCCAGAGGCTTTCATTACTCCCCGCGTCCGTATCCAACAGTCCCAGAAAGTCCCGTCTCCGTCCCCAAAGCGAGACAGGTCACCCAAATTCGCTTCATGTTCCAAAATCTTCAACTTCTTCTTGCCTTTGGTTGATGATAATTTGTGATCTGCGGTTAAGTCCTGTCCGTATACGAACGAATTGCCCTTGGTATCTACCTCTTCTGAGTAAGGACCTATGACTTCCCTCGCCATCTGCTGCACGGTGCTTCCGTAGGCTTCAATCCTGGCCTTGACCTCACGCATGTTGCTCCCCACATTTTTCTGCGGCTCATCAACAAAGCGGTGGATGCGCTCGAGATTGTAGTCGCTCAAGCGGAAGTCATTAGCATTTGCCGAGGCTTTAAGCTGAGAGAATTCACCGAAGTGCGTAACTTCCTTGTTGTCGGGGTCAAATTTTGCGGTAGTAGACTGGGAACTGATCTTCACCTTTGATGCAATTTCTGGCTCTTGAAATGGTTCCTTAGGTATCGGAGGAGCGTCCGACGAAGGGACAGACGAAGAAGTCATCGTCGGTCGAGCAGATCAGTCGACCAAACAATGTAAACGTAACCGTCCACAGACGACACACTGAGTTGTTTGTCAGGATAGATAGGGTTTCCTGTTCCGGCTTATTGCCAAGAAGGGGGTTCTGTTGCAAAAGCTTGTATGCAATGGATGGATTACAGAACTACGAAAAGCACAGCAAGACAATAAAAGACGGTCTGAATGCTGGTCCAGACTTCTTAGGCTGTCTAACTTTTCTTTGTGAAATTTGACCGTCTCCAACAGCAAACAAAATTGCAGTCAATAGGCCCCCTTCTCCTTCATTGTTCAAATAAACCCACATAAACGGGCTCACAACTGCCCTTACTCGCGATCTGCACGACATCTAATACCCTCCTCTGCTCACCAATCCACAACCAAAAGACCAACCCCCAACTTCCCAAACACACAATGACAGGAAGGTCGTCATTTGCGGGAAACACCAAGGGGCTCTACGCGGGAAAGAAGCCCGCAACCCTGGAACCCATCGTAACAACCACGACGGACGAGAAATCTATGAAGAAAAAGAATGAGCGACGAGAGCGAACCTTCACCCAAATCGGGGTGTCTGCTAGTGTCCGCTCAGCCATGGCTTCCCAGATGGGCGAGCTGCTGTCCAAGATCGACGCAAACCAGTCCGCGGAAGAGAAGCTCAAACAGGTGATGATTGGGGCGAAGCAGAGCGGCATGACTGTGGAGAAAATCTTCAGCTTTTTTTCCAACGACAGCAATTCCACCAAGGATCTCACTCCGGATGCTTTTAGAAGTGCCTTAAAGGCGCTCAGCCCTACTGTGTTTGACTTGGAGGAGAGCGAGGTGAAAGAAATTGTCGTCAAATTCGACACTGATGGTGATGGTCTTATCAGTTTTGCTGAGTTCAAGAATTACTGTTACTACAATATCAATGCTGTTTGCTGGCGAGCAGAGAGGCTCAGGATGGAAAAAAGTGGTGAAATGAAGCGGTTGGCCGCGGAGACTGCCCACCAGATTGTACCAGAGCACGACGACGAGAAGGTGAGCGTGTCTGTTTGCGTTTTTGTGTGCGTGCGTGCGCGCGCGCGCGCGCGCGTGTGTGTGTGTGTGTGTGTGTGTGTGTGTTGGGTTAATGTGTTTCATATTGTGGCTTGTTGGGGAGTGTGATTCTCTTATCTTCTCGTTATCTTCTCGTTATCTCCTGTCGCGTTTGCGCGAGTGTATTGTTTATGGCGACAATACCGCATCGCTTCAAATATTTTACAGTTTCTAACACGAATGCAACATTCTCTCTTACTAAAATGTCCACCTTCTGCACAATATTCAAACGATGTTGCTGTAGCCTGAGTTTGAAGAAGTTGTCGTCCCACTCGGCGAAAAGATATACGAGGGAAACAAACTGTACTGGCGCTCTAATGCGACCATTTACATCCGCATGTGGCACAACAAGGAAGTCGAGGTTATCACAATCTCTGCCTGGAACGAGACAGAAGATGTGCATTTCCCCCCGCTGTTCTGTGACTCATCCCGAATCCATCTTGATCCAAATACTGTGGACGAAAAGATGAACAAAACGATCAGTGAGCAGAAGAATAAGAAGGTACAGTTGCCCCATGAGGAGATTAGGGCCACAGTGATCAACGACATCCTCTCTGCCCATATATTGGCCCGGCTGAAGGTCCCCGACAGCAGCAACCCGTTCCCCAAGAACGAAATGGCCAACAAACTCCCCCCCATATCTCCCAGAACCGAGAGCAAAATGCCCTTTTTGACCTGTCTCGCTGCTGACACTGAGGGGACCAGCATCATGGTCCCCCGGCCGGCTAACATGGAGGAGCCCCCAAAGTGGCAGAAGGCCAAGCATGTCAGCAAGGAACAGTTCGCAAACCTTCTCGCTGATGTGACCAAGGCCAATAAGGAGATGAAGACCATGACTACCAGCGCAGAAAGAATGACAGCCCTAATTGACATCTCCATGGCAGCCTTCAAGAACGCAGAGAGTGACCTCAAGCGAAAGAAGAATTTGTCTTCCAATGCACAAAAGTGGGTCAACGCTTTCACCGTTTACATTACACGGAAACAGGTCGAGGAAGTCAGGAAAGTACTGGCAAACAGCCCCGCTTATGCACAGCTCCTTGTGGAGACTGAGGAGAAGAAGGCTGCAAGCCAGCGGGGGATCGCCCTTCCATCTGTCTAATAATGAATGGACGGACTACTGGAATGTGGTTTCGACTCGATCAAATATATTTAAGAACTTGATGGTCAGGATTATCTTGGCTTGGGCTGTGTCAACTTGAGTTCTTTTGGACTTGCACGGACCTTCAGCAGAGTTTCAAGTGTGTTTGTTGTGGGTATGATGTTATAAATGAAATTATGTGTAACACTTTGAGGAATAACTTCCATGCGACTTAAGTACTCCTCGCTTCCTTGAAAACGTTTGTGATAATCTTCTCTTTTTTAATAATTTACTCTTCAAGAAATACCTTGTAACATTGGGAAGCGTTCAGTCTGCACACGTGCTGCAGACGAACGAGGATCGAGGGCAGCGAACCAATTTCTTCTTTTTCCTGAACACCATCGGAGTCATTTTCATCCCGTCCAGAGCACCTTGCACCACTCCGGAACGCCAATCGCCCGGCAGCGAGAATTTTTTTGGGACCTTAGAGCACTTCTTGCTGGGTGATTTTTCCACAGCCTCCCCCCATTTGTCCTTCGTAACACCGACGAATCCCTGAAAGCTATATCAGACCTGTGGGGTGCCTGAGCTTGCAAGTATAGTTCCCAATGGAAACGGACGGTGCCGCTCCGACGTTCACTCCGCAGGAGTTGCAAACACTGTCCATCCTTGCTGGTCTCCAGCTTTATTCGACCTCAACGAATGTTGCAAGCCAAGAGGAGATCGAGGCTGCGATCGCGGCTGATAATCTGCAGGAAAACGAAAACGATGACATTGTGAGCGGTTCGAGGGACAGGGGAAAATCGAGGAAGCTAGCGAGGGCACTGGAGAACCTACAGAGGTGATTACTGCGACACTGCTGTTTGTGTTGTTGTGTTGTTGTGTTGTTGTTGTTGTGTTGTTGTTGTATTTGTTGTGTGAATAGAAAAAAAAGAACTTGAACCCCCACACACTTCGTTAGCCACCTTCATCCGATTGGTTCCACTCGGATTCCGGCACACGCACGCGCTCACACTCTCTGCAACTTCGCTTTTCCTCCAATCGTAATTGCAACCAGCGACTTCAATTTTGGCATCCCATCCATGTCTATGAACATGGTCCCAACAAACGTTGACGCGTCTCGTGCGATTGAGGACGAAATTGATGAGCTCTTCATCGACCCTGACTTGCAGAACTTTGTCAGCGAAGACGTGTACAATCAGTTCATCAAAAACCAAAACTCTGCCAATCCTGGCTACGCAACTGCAGTGGTGCTCCCTGCTGATTACTGCGGCGATGGCATTTTCTCGCACAGTACCTCTGACTCCTCTGCTATCAATTCAACCTCTACTTCAACCTCTACTTCAACCTCGACCTCAAACTCCAAGTCCAAGTCCAAGTCCAAGTCCAAGTCCAAGTCCAACTCAAACTCCAAATCGAAATCGACCTTGAAGACCCAGAAGGTGTCTGCGCGGATGTTTGAGGTATCGTCGCGGGGTACCATACAGGACTACCCGAACGTTAGCAAATTCCAGACCTACTGCAAGCTCGACCAGCCCGAAGACATTGACCGGACTTATTTCTTGACTGCGCACTTCCCCCCCAGCTTCCATTACAAGATCCCTCGCCGGGTCAAGGTCATGAAGGAGGAGAGGAAGCCAGCCGCCATTACTGCCACTGCCGCCACTGACAAGACATCGACGAATAATTTTCACAGGCCTATCAAGCCGCCGACTAAGATAACCCTCGACCATTCAACCCTCTACCGGCCATCTGCGCAGGCGCCGGACCGGAAGAACGTCGTTTGGGCAGAGTTCAAGTATCCAAACAAGAGCAAAAAGTCAACCAGCTCTCTGACCTCCTTGACCACCTCCAACAGACGGAAGTTCGTGAGCATAATAACGGGGAATGACCTGCTAATGTCGCAGGTTCGGAGGCCCACAAGTGCCAGGGTGACTGTGGTGGTCGACGGAAAACTGGTCAGCGGGGTCGTCGACTGCAGCGACAACACTTACGAGAAAGAGCCCAAATCATCACAGAACTCGTCGCAAACTGGACTCAACGACAGCGAGTACTCGGATTCGCAAGCATCACTCCCCCCTCAGTCAGTGTCCTCTAGATTTGCCGCTGTCGCCCCGCGCAGGCCTCCCAACGCCTTCCTCATAAGAAAACGGCCTCCCATTTTCTCCCCGCTCATGCTCAACGACTCTCCCCCCAGCCTCTCCACTCCGATCCCCGTGGACTCTCCTTACAGCAGCTATTGCATCAAGCCGACTCTGAAGAATGCAGTCCACGAGATAACAACGGAAGCGGCAGTCAAGGCTGCACAAATGGCCATTGAGGAGAGCGTAAAATACCAGCTTCTCGACAAGGAGCTGGAGAAGAAGGAGCTTGCGAAGTCTGCGAACAAGAAATCGAAAGAGAAGGTGGCCGAGTCGACGGTAGAGTCAGCAACCTCTCAGCCCCCCACAACTACGACTCCAAAGGGTTCTAGAAGAGGGGCAAATCCTGCGGTCGAGAGGCAGCTGCCTGTGCAGCTATCCGACGAGGCCCTAGCAGAACAAAATTACACACTTCCCGTCATAACCCACGTCCCTCTCTTGGACGGTCCGCTGAAGGTAGTTTGCGTGGCACCAGGGAATCTCTTGTCCGTAAATCTCAACAACTTCGTCAAGCCCTTAGAACTGGAAGCGAGCAAGAAAACGAAGCTCCTTACCCACACATATCAGCGATGTCTGCTGTGTGCAGTTTGCGGCGGAACTACAGGGAACGACGTCTGCGAAAAACTTCGCGCGTGCGACCTTTGTGGGCTTACTGTTCACCTCGATTGCTGTCACGACCAGGGAACCACCTTTGGGCACAACCACCTCTTTTGGAAGTGCTCGGTGTGTATTGATCAACCACCAAAGATCGCATCGGCGCAACAGCCCCAACCGACCGGAAAAGGAAAGACGAAGTCTTCTCTATCGACGGTAAAGCGATCGACCCACTCTTGCGGCATGTGTCCCCATTCGGGCGGAGCGATGAGCAAAGTCGACGGCGAGTGGGTCCACGAAATTTGTAAGACCTTCTGCATGGACGTCAAACGAAAGGGAGTCTCGCCGGACGCAGATTTCTGTGCCATTTGCGGCGAACAGGAAGGGGTAGGCGGAGATGGAGTCGAAGAGATGCTTGTAAGAAGGACTATCAAGTGCGCGGATGAAAATTGCATGGTAACATTTCACCCCATGTGTGCCTTGCTGGTGGCGAACAAGAGCATAAGTCCAGTTTTAAAGAAGGAGTCCACTACAGCACAGATCCAGGCTTCGAAGAGAAGGACCGAGCAGAGAAGAGATACGCGGGCTAAGAGCGATAAAAGAAGGGCGGTTCAGCAAACCGACGAAGACCTTGACGAGGAGGAACTGATGCTAGAGAAGTGCGGCCTTGGGATTGATGCAGCAACTTACGGCAAGAGGAAGCGGGATGATTTGAAGCCTTCCATTCAGTTTAGCGTTTTTTTTGCTAGCCAAAAGGATGGAATGGTTGCACCCGTCGGCTTCTGCCCGTGCCACAACCCAAATAGGGACTCAGCTTTCCGCAGCTTCCCCTCGAGCAACTACTACAGCGGCGTGAGCCGCTGCCCCCCGCCTAGAACTGATCTTCCAAATCGAACTGCTGCCGTCTCTTCAGAAACGGAGACCTTCCACGCCGAGAATAGGGATAGTGATGACGAGCTCGAAGAAGTCATCGAGCGGGACGCGGAGAAGAGGGAGGCAGACGCAAAGGCCATGGCCAGGGCCATCGCGGCCCAGAAGAAGAGAGACGCGGAGGCAGCTAAGCTTGAGGCTCAGAAGGAGGAGGCCAGACAAGAGGAAAGGCAAAGGAAGGAAAAACGAAAGCGGGACCCCCCGAAAGAGAGGAAACCTCCTCCGAAGAGACCTCAGAGGCCACGCGTTATTGACACTAGGTTTTTTTGTGGCGGGAAGGAGATTACTGACCCAGAGCTTTTGAGGTGTCGAGGAAAGGGCAATAAAACCGAGCGGGGTGGCAGTAGAGCCGCTGCGATTCACAAGGGACTCGAAATGGATGGGTGGACATTGTACTATTGTACCAGCTCGAAGCGCTACTATATATGGGGACCAGACATGCAATTCTTCAAAAGTGTCTCCGATGCTTATCTATGTTATAATTCGATTGTCAACAAGATCAGAAGGAAGGCGGAGGCCGCGGCTGCGGTGGCGCCGAAACCGAAAGAGGCAGAGCTTGAGGGGAAAGGGACGGGTGAAGTGGAGGAGGGGAATGAAAAAGAGAACGGAGAACCAGAACCTAAAAAACCCAAAGTTGAGGACGAAGGAAATTGTTAAAAGTAATAATGATTGATGATGCTTTAGGATGCCGCTAATTGCTACTGCTATGGTTTTATTTCAAGTACTTCATTACTAACTAAATAACTAAGGTGTCCTTTGCCCAAAGGTTCGGCTGGTGGTTCATGTTGGTGAAATTGCTTTCGCTGTAATTGTCGCAATGGAAAAGGAGGGAACGCCAACGCCGACGCCAACATTGTCCTCGACATGGCCGACATTGGCCTCGACAACATCGACCTTAGGTTCGTCCACGACGTCTGACTTGACGTTGTCCTCGACATTAGCAATGTCCTGGACCTCGACAACGTCGACTTTGGACTCGACGACGGCGGTATAGGCACTGACTTTGTTGCTGGTATCACAATTGCCGTTCTCACAGCCGTTGCCATTATTTTCTTCCTTCGCCTTGTCCCTCTTGGTCCGCCGATCACTCCGGTCTTTTCGCGAAGACCCGCCGGTTTTATACTTTCGGACCCCTGCCAATGCATTGAATCGAACATTCAAGGGGATCTTCACCAACGGTGGTAGGGGAGCAGAGGGGTCGCCCCTCTTCCGCTTCTTCGGAGTAACTTCTTTCAACTGTAAGACACCCCCGACTTCGACAACTTTGATTTGCCTATTTTTCGGCAAGTCGTCGACTTCGCCACTGTCATGACTCAGCATATCATTGTCCAGCCCAAATTCTTTCATCGCCTTCTTGGTCATATCAAAAGGTCCACGGTCAAGCATCAGCAAGTCATCTCCACCTCTGATCATTACCCAGACGTCTTCATCCGCCTTCAGGCCCTTGAAATGGATGCGCACAAAACCGTCCTTCTTGTCAACAACTGTTCCCGTAAACCACATTCTAGTTCCTATATTGATCGCCTTACTCACGTTTTTTCCGCTGTCTCCCTCCAGGTCCAGGTCCAGGTCCAGCTCGCTGAGGTCGGGCTCACTGTCGAGTGCGGCGAGAACTTTGGTTCCATTGACGTAGTCCTTGGATGTACCGTGTTCTCCAGTGCGCCACTCCTCCCTGGGGAGGTTCTCCGCCTTTGATCTTTTCTTCTTGTTCTTGGTCTTGTCCTTTTTTGCACTTTTCGCAGACTTCTTCCTAGTTGGGGTGGAAGCGTTGCTGACAAGGACCACATTCTTACTATTAGGCTTGTACTTTCCTCCCGCAATTATCCCAAAATGACAAATTGCGGTGTTATTGAGCGTGCCATCGTTGCTTGCACCGTCACCGTTGCCAATTTCTTCCAACATCTCCCGCCGAAGTAGAGCCTGGTTGCGAGCCCAGCTGCGGTAGTTAGCAATAATATCGGTATCGGCTCCTTTTTTCTCGGTCTTGGTCGAATCGGTCTTGGTCGAATGATAGTCACTCAAGAGCATCTCGAACCTGTCCATATCAATTCGCACAGAGTGAGGGACGCACATGCAAACACTTGCCAAGCGACCGCTCGACAACCACTCGGGGCAACCAAAATTACTGCTCTCTGCAACGTTGAACCCACAATTGATACCGAAATGGTAGGCGTTAGGCAGCGTAATAATCGCATCGCCCGGCCGCTGAACAGCCGTCTTGAACGGTATCCCAGCCTTGGCTAGAATCTGAGGGGAGAGCATAAACTGCTTGTGCCGCAGGAAGTCCTTGCAGTTCGACGCAGCTTGAGGAAAATACGAGGCTGCTAATGACTCAAAACGCTCGTAGTCCTGCGGACTAATGGAGTACCAATACTGTAATTGTATGGTTAGAAGAGCGGCGGTTGGTTAGAAATAGAAAGGTGGCGGGTGTGAGGTGTGTGAGGTGGCGTGCCGGAAAACTACGCCACCTTTTCTTTTCGGTGGTTGCGAATAGGATCGGTCGTTGCGGAATCGTTGCGATTCGCTGCGAAAAGGGTGCATGTGCTCGTTTGTACTTACCTTTGGTTCCCCTGCATGCAAGTAATTGATCGAAAGCAAGTTCATGTCCTCTGTATGTGCCGTAAAGACAGCGCCAAACTGACCGAAGTAGAGGTAAGCAGATGTGACTCCTGGCATCGCAATCGTTTCGTTGTCGTCACCGTTGTCGAGATCTGCGAGAAGGAGCTGCAGGCAAGTGTCCAGCTTGTCAGGGTTCCAGCCGCTTGCTTCGTCACCGTCGAAAAGCGTCCCAGACATGTCCGCTCCATAGTGGGATGGTTCTTGAGTTGGGCCAAGGTGCCGCCAGTACTGTTTAGGTTTCACGTCGTCGTGTTAGGAATAGTCATACGAAGGTCTTTGTGCTAGGGTTACCCCTGGTGGCTGCTCACCTGCTTTGCCAATTCATCGTAGTACTCGTCATCTTCTTGAATCGCATATTCTCTCGCTTTCTTCTCCCCCAGCATTCGTTCCTTATACGCGTCAGCATTTTCGCGAAAATGAGCCACAGTCTGCTTCGGCTTCACATACATGGTAAACGTGTAGGAGCCGCAAATTCCGTCTGGGCACTGCTGGATTGGACCCTCTATCACACGGTCTCCAAGTTTCCCACCTCTCTGCCAGATGGATCCGCGACCAGTCGTGTCCCCGCCAATTCCCTTCTTATCCCACCAGCCCTCCGGGAGCGTCACCTTGGCTATCCCGTCACGGGACTTGTCAGGAAAATCAGTGCAAGAGTTCTTGTTGTTCTTTGAGAGCTCAGAGCCAAGAATCTTGGTGCGGACAAAATCCTCAAACGTCAAGGACTTGAACTCGAAAAGGGAAGGGGCAAGGTGTAGCGCGCGCCGAGGATATCGCGCGTGAATACCTGTCTCTGACATTGTAGATGGAGAGAAAAGATTTCCTTCGTTGTCGTGTGGCGTAAGATTGTAATAGCAACTAAAAGGGCAATCGAGATGCAGATCTGAATAGCTCTGCGTGCTACTGTCGGTGATTGAAACCGCTGAAGGGTGAGTAGACGGCTAGAAAATACCCTTAGGGGGACACTTTTGTGGCTCGCTCACTCGTGCTGTTTTGTTGACAAACCGGTTGCTAAGGTCCAAGATAAGGAAAACTTGAAGAACAGCTCCTAAAATCAATGATTTTATAAAATTTTAATTTTTGATTCCTCGAAAATCTACTCAGAGTGAAGAGTGTGAGAATAATTACCCCTAAAACGTTCCTGAAGCCTCCTAACTTCTCTTGCCAAAAACTCTCAGCAACAGCAGCAACTCCCAATTATGGACCGTGGCCGTGTTGGGTTGGATCGCTGTCCAAACCGCACAATCAGGGAGCGCCACCTTAAGGGCGTAAAATCTATTCACGATGCGAGGATGAAAAAAATTGGCAAGGTTCGTATTTGCGACCATGTGTTTTACACAATCAACGGGCTTGCACACCTTATCACTAATCTCACTACCAATACCATGCAACACTGACACGACAATTTTCTGCCCGATTTTCTCGCTGCAGGGCCACGGTGTGACTATAAATCACCTAGAGAAGAAGTTTATGGTTACCCGCGCTGGAGCAAAGACGATGGAGCTCCGCCGTGAGCGGGCGGCGAAGATTGCCCTGGACAACAAGCTGCTTGTTGGCCGCATGCGTCGGATTTTGACGCACAGCGTCCCGGTTTGGGAAGATTCCGGGGCTCTGGGAGCAGGGAGCGCTATCAGGGTTGATCACCTCAGCGTTTTGAGACCAGAGAGCACGAGAAGGAAGAAGAAGGTGCCAACCAACACTGTCACAACAACTGAAGGGGGACCGGAGACGGGAGAGACCAGCTTGGATGGTGTTGACATCGACCTCGGGATGAGCGCAACGATGACGACCAATGAGCTGAACGAGCAACGTGACGACCTAGCCCCGCTCGACTACAGTGCTGATTTTGGGGACAGTTTTGACTTAGACAAGTCCAATATTCTGGACAGGAGCGCCAACAACCTGGAGACCAGTAATCTGAGTGTACAATTCAAGGACGTGCCCGCTTCTAAATTGGAGGAGAGCTTTGCGACCGCCCCGGTCGGTAATCCTAGCAGCGGCACTAACATTCCTATGAAGAGCAACATCCGTCCAACCAGCGCAAAATCATTAGAAGACAAAAAGTCCCACCAAATATCCCAAATGAACACCACCAACAACTCCACCAACAACAAAAGTGGAGGGAGAAATTTTGATCTGCCTCTGGATCGTCCTCGTCCGAACACTGCTGGCGGATCCCCATCAAAGAAACTGGTGTCCGATTTAATCTCATCCGACGCCCGTCCCCGCAGTGCTGCCACTGCTCCCCTCTTTGGGCGTTCACGTCCACGCACTGCTTCCAACGCCAGTGGGAACAAAATTCGCCCAAGCACCGGCCAACGGCGAAGTTCTGTTGTGAGCAGCAAGACTGGCCAGGCGCGCCTCCGGGAGGCTGAGAAAATCGCCCGGGAAAATGAGAAAATTGTGAGAAACATGAGCGAGATTGGTGCGTACTACAGCAACAAAGAGTGGTCAGACTCACGCAAGTCTCAGATGGAGAGAATGGCTCGTCACACCCGGCACAAAAAAAAGCTGTCTGTAGTAAGCCAGGTGAAGAAGGAGGGGCTGCGGGACATGTTTGCCTTCGCCCGGGAGAATAGGGACAAGATCGATCAGTGGGAAGTTGATCTCGCCCGTCGAATTAAAGAGCAGAGTGTCCTCCGTGTCACCGAGACGCCGGAAGAATACCGTCGCCGAGTCGCCAAAGAGAAGCGCAATGAGCGCATCGCGCGGAAAGAGGCGATCGCAAAGAAGAGAGAAATCGAAGAATTAGCCAATAGGAGGGAATCAGCAGTTGAACAATTCTCAGAGGTGTCACATCGACAGTCAGCCGCAATCAAGGGCACAGCCGCAGCGGCGAGCAAATTCCACAACATTTTGGTGAAGAACGAGCAAAGAAGGCTCGAAAATTCCAAATTCCTCAAGTTGGTAGCGTCGGCTGCATCGAATGAATGTCGCCGTCTTATAGAGAACAAGCACAAAGTTCAACCTGAGAGGCGTCAGTCCTTGACGACACTCAACAAGGAAGTCACAGAGAGTGAGGGGATTGAGCTCATCCGGAAGACAGTATTACAAAACAAGCAAGACATGGCATTGCAATTGGAAATTGATCGGCAAATCAATGCTAAAGGAGTTGGTGGATCGAAGTATGACGGTGTCGTATCAACTCACTCTGATTTCCTTGAACAAACTCTGAAGTACATTGCAGAGAGAAAAGTGGGCGAGGAGGATGTAATTGGCGCCGCTCTTCTTGAAAACTTTGAGGAGTTGGAAGAGAGCAGGAACGAACAGGATGATAAATCAAAAGTGGACAAAGGAGCCCCAATGCGCAACTTTCGGAAGTCATTTGACGGCATAATTACGAGTTTGAATGGCAGTAAAAGCGGCAGAGGAGACGAGGCATTGGCAATCCCTCCTTTTATCGACAAGGAGGCCATCCGCTTGAACGTTATCGAGAAGAGGATTGGAGATGTGGAAGTTGACTGGACTAAGCGTAGCGTCGAGGCCAAGGTTGTGGCAAAAGCACAAGGAGAGAATGTCATCGTCAAAGTCAGGGGAATCTTTCGAGTGGGAGGAAAGGGGGAGCAAATCCTCAAGCTCGTGAAGAAGCTGCCCATGCTTTGCCTCGGTGACTGGGATAAGGGGGTACAATACAGCAAGAAGCTCGTGGCTAGGCTCGAGATCGTAAGGGAGGAGAGTCTGGGAGAGGAAGTTGGTGCCAAGAAAGAGTGGAATGACAGGCTTGTCGTCGGAGAGGTGGGGTTATTGTGAATCTTCACTCTGTGCACTTGATTCCGGAGATGAGATGGTGGATACATTTATTTTGACGTAACTGATTTGTTAAAGTAATTGTTAATTATCGTATGCTAGAGTTTCTTTGAAAGTGATGAAACTTATATATATAATTCATCGTTGTTTGTTTGTTAGTTCGTTTTCCTTCTTTCGGCGCCATCTGCTGCCCTTGAAGCCACAAGTAGAACAAACATACTATAATAAGGATGAAATTCACTACTGCTGCTTTAATTCTCGCCCCTCTCGTCGTAGCAGATGACCAGTGTTCCGTTGGTGCCTCCGATCGATATGATTGCGGACAGATATCTTCGAATCAAACTTCATGTGAAGGTAAGTGGGAAGACGAAAAACTGGTTCATTGTGCTAGCAAGAGAGGATATTGTCAAGTTTTTTTTTCAAGGGGCGGACAAAAAAATTTGACATTGGCCGACAAGATTCTAACAAATAATTTCATTTGTCCACTTCTCACAGCATCCGGCTGCTGCTGGTCTCCTCTGGACGACGGGGTGAGTGGTCCTTGGTGTTTTTTCAAGAAAGGCGACGAGCCCAAGAGCTGCTTCGTCCCCGTCAACTCCACAGACACCTCTCCCTTCACTTCCGACGAAATCGACACCATGAAAGGCTACTTCACGGCAAACATAAACGTCGAGCAAGTCGGTGCTGTCGTGGCAGCTCCCGATAACGATACACCTGGAGGCAGTTATTATTTCCACTGGATGCGAGATGGAGCGCTAACAATGCACGCGTACCAAATCATCACCCCGACAACTGACGAGTCGTACCAAACCACGATGGAATCGTACATAACGTGGGTGCTCGGTCGCCAGGCCCTGTCTTCAGTCAACGACGAGGTGGATGTCCGCGTTGAGCCCAAGTTTATGATCCCTTCTGGCGATGTGTTCGACGGAGGGTGGTGTCGTCCTCAAAATGATGGACCGGGTCTTAGGGCTATCGCCCTCATTACTTACGCGAATTCCGGCGTTCCTAGTGACGATTACGTCAAAGATTCCGTTTGGAAGGCGGTGAAGGATGACCTCGATTGGATCGTAGATGGGTGGGATACTATGACGTGTGATCTTTGGGAGGAGATCAGGTCGGATGACCTGTTCTGGAACCGCGTCACGATGAAGAAGGCCTTGACGATCGGCGCGGAATTCGCTTCATCTATGGGAGACAGTGCCTCCTCTGCATCGTATACCTCCATTGCATCGAAAATCGACGACAACCTCGACACCCACTGGACCGGTTCTTTCGTCCAGGAGGACTCAAACCGCCAGAAAGACGGCGCTGTTTTCATTGGGTTCAACAACGGGTACACCGATTCCGACAGTAAGTACGCCCCAACGTCCCAGGAGGTCGCCTCGACCATCGCCACCCTTGTGAAATCCTTCTGCCAGGAGTACGGCATCAACGCCCTCGATAAGACGAATAACGTACCCGGGGTACTCATCGGGCGCTATCCTGGCGATACTTACGCGAACGGAAACCCGTGGGTACTCACCACCGCCGCACTAGGACAACTGCTTTACCGCGCAGCGTCGTACACTCTCTCCAACGGCCTGCCCTCTGCCGACGCTCTGGGATATTTCACCGAAGGTTTGAATTTGTCCTTCTCCGACTCTAGTGACGCATCTTCCGTCGCGGCCACCCTCGCCGCGGCGGGGGATTCGGTCATGCTTAGAATTAAGGAGCATGTTAAGGATGATGGAGGACATCTGGATGAGCAGATTGATAGGGATACGGGGAAGCAGTTGAGCGCCAAGGATTTGACCTGGAGTTATGCGGAGGTTTTGTTGGCTATGGATGCCAGGGATAAGTATCTTGATCAGGCAAAGAATTGAGGAGGGGTCGAAGGCACGGAACTTAGACACACACACACGCAGAGCACACGCAAACACAGCACATAAGCATTAGCAAAAGCACAACACAGCACACTCCACACCTTCCATTTTTCACCCACAACATCACACACAACAACAAACCAGTCCATTTTTTTCCATCTAGGGCCGATTTTTCTTGGCGTCCGGGAACACTATTCTGTAAATAGAGGTTACGTAAAGCGGCGCAAAAAGGCAATTAATACGAAAGAGAAAGAGGTTGAGGAAATTTATTATAACACAAACCGAACATCCCCGGTGTTTAAAGCCTAAATGTATTCCTCCCGTTCATCAATAACCATCCCCTCGACTCCTTCCACCACATCCTCCTCTCCATCCTCTTCATTATCGCCAACCATAACCAACCTGGGACAGATATCTTCATCATCATACCGTATCCTCCCGTTGTGGTAGTTTGGTTTTAATGAGGGTAAGGGGTTGAGGATGAAGAGCATTAATCCCTCCTCCTCCCCATCACCGTCAGAACTAGAAGAATCCGAATTATCATCATCATCACCCCATGTCGCACCATCACAAACGAACTTCAACATCGTCGGCTGTCTCTCGACATCGACCATGTTACTCTTCACTAAGATATCATCAATTCTATTCTCCGACCCCTCCGCGGTAAATTCACCAGGAGGAAACACCAGTTGTTCCAACGTGCTCAGAATCTCCTCCCCACCCCTCTCATCAACGTCAGCAGTATTCCGAGGAAAAATACCCCGTCCCGGCCCGGACTTCAAGTTCGTAAAACCCTGAAGAGAGGGAACCACATTGTACCAACAGTTCACCATGAATGTAATTCTCTTCTCCCCTCCTGCTCCTTGTTTCTGTTTCTGCTGCGCGCCACGTTTCTCGAACTTCTTCTTCCCCCCCTTTATCACCCCCCTCAATCCCGCATCATCAGGGACGCCATGCAAAAACCGCCCATCAAACCTAACATGTCTCCCCCCCACACCACCATCGCTAATCACCCATTCTTCTATTGGTTTATCCTGGGGGTCGAAATATGTGTGGTCAAATATTACTGTTGGGGATATTGAGGTGTTGGTTGAGGTGTTGGTTGAGGTGTTGGTTGAGGTGTTGGTTTCGTGACTACTGTTGGAGTTGGAGGAGGGAAGGTAAGTTACTGTCGACACATGAGGAAACGACCCGACACTAAAATCCTTGGCCAGGGATTCGTCCTTGTCATAATGAAGATCGATAGCTCTTGATTTCGATGAACTGCTTGTCTGTTCATCCTCCATATCAAAATCGCCCCCTCGGTCATCAGAGTTTAAAGTGTCCTTAACCTGAACCCACCACTCTGCCCCGCTAATTGCCGGATCTATACTGACATCGGGGTTGTTCTTCTTATACTCAGAAGTGTGGAATAAATAAACTGACCGCGCAAGACGCTCCAGCGCCGTTAGAGATGATGATGATGATGATGATGCGGTGTGACATAATTCGGGGAGGAAGTACGTTTCCTTCGTCACTTCCACTAATTTTTTACACTCCATTCTTAGAGATTCGACTGTTTTCGTTGCTAACAACGGAGGGTACGTGTAGGAACGGTATCCCATGGGATTCCCAAAGACTTTGACGTTGGATTCACGGGAGGGGTAGGATGCGGGGTTCGGGAGCAGTGGGACTGCAGATGGTAGGTTTGGTAGAGCCACCTTACTCGCTTCTAATAGTACACAGCACGAAGAAGTATTATTATTACTATTACCACCATTACCACCATTACAACCTTCACCGCAGTCACAATAACTCTCCACGATACCCACATACTGAAGACTGCAGTTCATGTGGCATGTCTGGGCGCAGGATTCGCATACGCATACTACCACTGGGGGCGCCTCACCACTATTGTCCACAGTGGTAGAGGGAGGGGGGAGACAGGTGTGGCAGATGTAGGTTGGTTGAGGGTATGCCATGTCTTTAGTGAGGGGACGGGTACAGAATGGGCCAGGGGGACTTTCACAATCAGCACCGTCATCGGCGCCAGCAGCGTTAGCGCCGGATATAAAGTTCGACATAGTAGATCTTAACGATATGATAACGATAAGGACTCGAGTATATTGGGATCAAAAGAGAAAACAAGGTGACTTCTATGGTGGGTCAAATGGATGCACTCTTCCCGTGAGTAAAACAATAAAACTTCGGTCAGGGGGTTGTGTTTATTATCGACGTCTTTCAACGATTTATAATGAAATTACGGTCTATAACCGTGGAGAAATTCGGGATCAAAGTCCACAGCCACCCCCGGCGCCGTTCCTCCATAAAAATTCGACTATCCCTACTATTTATCGACTTAAATCATTGATTTTCCCTGATACTCGATAGAAACTCGATAGAAACTCACATCAGAATTAAGAACAAAAAACCCCGAAAAATAAGAGCAAAAACAACGCAACTATTTTTGTTCTCTTGCTGCGTTGTTAAGAGCCACTCTCTCCACTTTTCACTCAAGCAGACAAAGAATGGGAGGAAAGGAGGCAAAAGAGCGACGCAAAGCTCAGCGCCTCGCTGCGCGAGAAGCTGCAGAATCGAAATCACTGACTCCTTCCTCGACCACCTCCAACTCGAAATCACCTCCGAGGACCAAGCCCAAGAAGCCCAAACATTTGAAACGCAAGCTCGCAACCGCGAGTAGTACGGACGCGAAGAAGTCAATTTTGGATCAGATGAGTCATTTGAAGAAGAAGAAGCTGAAGTCGCATGATATGTTTGAGAAGAAGGTTAGGAAGATTGTTGAGGATGATGGTGGGGATGGTGGGAAGGGAGGGTGGGATAGGGAGTATTTTAAGAGGATTGTCAAGAAGGGGTGCAAGGAGCCGAAGATTATCGATTTGATGAAGGCGAGGGCGAAGGAGGGGAAGGGAGGAGAGGAGCAGCAACGTGATGCTATGAATGTTAACGAGGGGAAAATGAAAATGAACGACGGCAATAGTGAGGAGAATATTAATGACGATGACGATAAAGGGCACGATAAAGGGCACATTAAAGTGGACTTTAAAAGAGACAGCGAATCTGAATCACCCGATTCGGACTCTGACGGCTCTGACTGTAGCGACAGTGCAGAAGAGCAGAAGCCATCTTCGAAAAACAACGAAGCAAAACAAAACTCGGAACAGAAATCTACTCTCTCTTCTGACTCCGACTCCGACTCCGACTCCGACTCCGACTCCGACTCCGACTCCGACTCCGACTCCGACTCCGACTCGGAAGATGAAAAGACTCCCAGTCGCAGTCGTGGCAACAAAAATAAGAAGCGCAAGCAGGAGCTTTCTGCCGCAGCGCTCCAGAAGGCCCGTGAAGAAGAGCTTGAAAAAGAACGGAAGGCGAAGGAGAGGGAGGAGAAAAAGAGAATAAGGGAGGAGAAGGAGAAGGAGAGACTATCGAAAATAGCTCAAGAAGAGGGCGACAAAGATAGGAAAGAGGGGGGAAACCAACCGTCAACGTCATCGTCATCGTCAATGTCAACGAGTAAAAGACATTGCATCGGCCGGAAACCTGTCACTGATTTCACAGTAAACGAATGGTACACCGGAACGGTGAAATACGTGAAAGATTTCGGTCTCTTTGCCGATATTGGTTCTCACTCCGACGCGTTTGTCCACGTCTCACGAGTTCGCGACGGGTTCATTGACGATATTCACTCCATTGTCAAGGATGGGGACGAGGTGAAGTTAAGGATTGTGGAGATTGATAGGGCGAAGAAGAGACTCACTGGGAGTATGCAGAGCGAGGCGATGATTGAGGAGGAGAAGAAAAGCATGGAGGCGATGAAAGAGAGGAAGAATTTGAAGAAGAAGGGGAACAAGACGAGCAAGACGAGCAAGACATCTGCGACATCTGCCCCCAAGGTATCCACTGCGGAACAAGCTGATGTCACAACGGACCAGATTAAAATATCACCGCCGCCAAGGCGCTCGGCGCCGAAGAGTAACTCTAATTCCACCGGGAATAACCAGGATGCGGCTCTTTCGAGACAAGAGGAAAAGCGACAGGCAAAGATCGCGAGGAGGGCTGCCAGGAGAGCGGAAGCCGAGGGACAGTGAGTGGTCTCTGCGGGCGACAGGATGTTTTTTTGGTCGATTATTATAATAAACGATTGCATCGTTTATTGTTTAATTAGAAAATTAGGGATTTTTAGGAGAGACGAGAGAATCATAGATATTTTTGACAAGCATACAAACATAAAGCATTGAAAAATCAAATCAGCCTTTTGAAATCGAAGAAGCAAGTCACACCCTCAGCCTACGATACGTTATCATTGACAAGGAAACCTTTAATACTACCGAAATTTCGTTAATTCAATAGATATCTGCATTGCTAAGTAAATCTTCACTTGACTTTCCAGAAAGTCTGGGTGCCTCCCATCCCCTCCCCCATGTCTTTGCACTCGATGGATGACGCCGCGTCCGCCCACATCTCTGCAGTTTCTGACCTGAAGACGAAGACATCTCTTCTGATCGAGACACAGGGCATTCCTGTTAACTCCACAAGTCCTTCAGAGCATGTCAGAGACATTGCCGACTCCACAATTGCTATTGTGCAGAGGGCCAATGAACGACGAAAGACCCAGCCGTCAATACCGATTCCGGACACGGCGATCAAGGGAGGCAAGCGCGGGAGTGCCGAAGAAGACATATTTATGGGCAAAACTGTTGTTGACAAGAGTGAGATTTATGCCCTCCAGAAGCAAAAACTGAAAGCTATTTCGCTAGCCTTGGACTACAGAAAACGGATGATAGAATCACAGAAGGAGCTTGAGAATTATAAAAAGAGCATCCGCGATGAAGTTGACGCGGCGATGAAAAAAACGCTGAGAGAAATTCTATCCAAAGGCGTGTTGAGGCTGAATATGGAGCGATCAAAGAATGACTCCTTAACGGCAGGTTTGTTAGACATAAAGAGCAATAGCAAAGATGTTGCCGTTGCATTTTCGGAGCTCAAGAGGACTAGCGAGGATCAAATTGAGATGGCAAGGCACTCGATTGCTGAGGGGAAGAATGGGGTGCTGATTGCTTTCCTCGGGGACTTGGAGGAGCGAACAAATTATGCGGAGCATCTAAAGGAACAGTTGGAAGAGGAGAGGGCAAGTGTTGGTCGTCTTGAGATGGAGAAGATTTGTTTCGAGGAGGAGAAACAACGTTTGAAGGAGGCTTTCGCCCTGCAACTAGTTGAGTTAGAAAGAGACGCGGTGGCAAGGACTAAGGATGAAGTGCAGGTTGAAGAACTGAAAAAATTTCAAAGGGCACTCGAAACCACGGGGATATCTCTGAAAAAGCATGCAACGTATCCCAAGAAAAAGTGGTCGTTTAAGAATTTCAAGCTCACGTCAACCTTCCTTAGCTGGGACGATTCAAAGAAATTTTCGCTCTCTCCGCCGACTGTTGTCAACAGGGTGGCACAAAACGGGGACGACAAGTGCTTCGAACTTGGAAATCCAGAAAGGAGAATGCTTCTTGAGTGTGACAGCAGTTTCGGTGCAGATACTTATTGCAAATTTTTTCAGAAAATCGTAGAAAATATAGCGTGCATGTAGGCAAAAAACAATAACAGCGTTTTACCATTTTAGAAAAAGCGGATGCTTCTTGTGACCACGTTTTGCAGCAGTTTTTACCAATTTGGACAAAGTAGTGGCGGGCCATGTTCGTTGTATCCAATTTACAAGCTGCGCATTGCACTGTGTGTTAGAGAGAGTTGCATTAATTGCGCTCATAAATTGAAACTCCTCACCTTGCTAGGCAGATGTCCATTTGGATTTACAAATGCAACTAAATCGATGGCAGTATGACCATTTTCTAAGCTCCGAAAGCGCCACACTGTCCCCTCCGTCCAACTCCGGACGCAACCCTTACAGACTGGCCACCTTACATCGTCCTCCACCGACTCATACCGCATTTCCAATTTCTTTGCAAAGTTGTTCTTCTTCACCTTCCTTCGGATTAAGAGCTCGCGGTCCGCTATGAAGCCGAGACCGAGCATGATACGGTAGCGTTGGAGAAGAGTACCATCGAGATTCACCGCGTCGAATTCCGATACTGAATGGAGATCTTTAACCCATTCTGAATAAGTAACAAACAGCAGTAATAAACAGCGCGTTCACACAAGGTTGGAAAGGGTTAGATTCCAATTATGGGAGCCCTTTATAGCGTCTTGCATTTATCACGTGTAAGACCTGAGATATTACCCGATTTGGCTGAATCTCCTTCACATAAAATATGAATACCATCACCCCGGGTAGCAGCACCCTCCACCAGAATAACCCTAACTTACCTTTACTTCTATTGATGTTGAGCAAAACGTCCATAATGTATCCCACGTGCAAATTGACTATTATCGTTCCCCGTAGCGGCGTAATTTTCCCCGGCGCATTTTTCCCCACATAATCATAGAGCATCACGCCGTTCACTTCCCCCCTTTCTTTCCAATCCTTATCCTTAAAATTGAAGTCATTATCCCCAACAACGATACCAGAATTTCCTAATCCAAACTCTCCGAACCATCCTCCTACGAAATACGCCAGCAGGGCGATAAAACATACACGAGAAAGGCGTTGTCTGCGGATTTGAGAGTACGTGGAGACAGGGATGAAGCGATGCTCTTCATTGTCCAAAGCGTGTTTCTTTGGGGTAGGACGAGGACGATTAGGCCGAGACGATTCCATCGGCCACACTCAGTAACGAAATGGCACGTGATGCAGAAGGTTTAAGTGTAATATTGAAAGATTTTGCAAACAAACTCAGCAGCTTCATGCTACCTAAAAAAAAGAAATCTTAAGACAAGGAAGATACATTTGTTTTTTCGGGACCCCCCAGTGTGTACTCTTGTAGATCAGAAGTGATCATAAGCGTAAAGCGAGGTATCAGGTTTTTTTAACCTGTTCTTGAAGTAAGAATTTCTCCGACGCAACCATGGTATTCAACTATGCAATGACACCAAGCGCCATGTCATTTACAGCCGCTCGTGACTTTTGCTCTTCCCATTTCTCAGGCGGACACCTTGCCACCGTCTCATCCCAGCAAATATCTCAGCAGCTCATGTCATTGAGTGAGTCTGAGGGGCACAATTGCTTCTCCGGTTGGATCGGGTTTTCAGATATGACACGTGAAGGTACTTGGGTGTGGGACTCCATGTCTGACACCGACTATACACATTGGATGGAAGGAGAGCCAAACAACATGGAGGATTCCGGCCGGCCTGTAAATGAAGACGGACCTGACCTTTGCATGACTACAGGGCCATGGGACGAAGACGACTGGGAAGACTGGGAAGGTACCGGTCAAGATTGCGCTTACATCGGCTGGAACTGCTATTTTGGTGGATTGGAGGTGAATGGTAACACCCACCGTTGGGACGACTTGAATTGCGGCGCGAAATTGTATGGATTTTGCGAATACGAAGAAAGCGACGGCAACGGCGATAGGGGCCGGCGTTTGTTATCATCCGACAACAGCGCCTGTGAAACCGGAGAAGGGTGGCAGGAGTACCAGGGCCGCTGCTTCAAATCTGTTGGTTCTTCCATGAATATGGCTGCATGTCTAGAAAGATGCGCCTGTGAGGGTGCAACTCTCGCCTGCCCTTGGAACGGGCGCACCAACGATTTTTTTCAAAACGAACTAATGGAAAATGATTTTGCATGGTTGGGTATCACAGACCAGATCGAGAGGGGGAAGTGGCAGTGCGTAAGCTACGATACTCCTGACGAGATAAGCTGGGATAAATTTCTATCCGAGGAGGAGGAAGAAGAAGTTGAAGAGGAATGGGAAACTCATGAAATTTTCATGAGTTGCGCCACCATCATGGAGGATGGAGGCGATTGGTTGAAGATGCCATGTGACAGCAGCAGGTTAGCAGAGGAGTTCGATGGCGAAATTGATTGCCTCTGCCAAAAGGGGCCCACTAAACGCGAAGTTGTCAGCTTTTTCAGTAAAGTACTGGATGATAATGGTTGGGAGGAAGACTGGGAGAGAGAGTGGGAAGAGGAGGTGAGTTTACGACCCGCGTTGTCTGTTTGATGATGATGATGTTTATCTCAGTATCTCTCAATCTAATTCGGTTGTCCTTCCAATCCTTCAGTGGGAGTGGGAAGACGATGACTGGAGGGGGAAGGGAAAGGGTCGAAGAGGATTTGACGACGATGACGCCAAGGGTGCCCTGGGTGCCCTTATTTTCTTTTTCTTTTTCATTTTGGCTGTGTTTATCATTTTTGGCTGTGTTTGTTTGAAAATGTATCGTTCCCACCTCTCTGCAAAAGTGGAAATAGCTCGAATCACGAGCGGGAAGAACATGCAACAGCAGCAGGTACAGCAGGTAGAAATGTCAACTTTTAGTCGACCACCCCAGCATCAAGCCCAGCAGCAGTTCTCACAACAGATCCAACATCGTTCTGGCAACGAGGTAATCTTGGGAGGAGAGCGTAGACAGTCGCATAGCCCAATGTTGACAAGCACAAGTACGAGTGTGACGCCAGCTGGAACCACCGCCACTATACCGCCTAGCAGCGTGACGGGATCGACGAATTATCAGCAGCTACCGGATTTCCCCTACGCTAAAGCTGAATATGCCGGTAGTTAAGGGTTAGGGCAGGAAGAGTTATTCTGGGGGTTGGCTTCCATAGAGACGATATTTTCGTCTCTATGGAAGAGTGTGCTTTGTGAACTAAGTGCGTTGATAGAATTAGAAGAAGATTGTGTTTGTTGTCCTTGGCGCTGTGTGTTGTGTGGTAAACATTTTCTACTCTTTTTTTTTGCTTGTCCTCGTCGTCATGCCATTATTCGGTATATAATTTTTGATAACAGCCCTAATAAAATATACGTTGGCAGCAAAGAAGAACGCCGACGCGGTAAACAATTCCTTGTGCACCGACCTACCCACCATTTCGAGGTTATACGCCGTCAGAAGCCAAAACAAGAAAGCAACCGCCATCACTCCCCCAGCACTCCTCACAACACCGGCCCAATTGATTCGTGCATAGCAAAGCGGAAGGAGAACCAGCCACCAGGTAAAATACTGTCCAGTAATGACTTTGTTGAATGTTACAAATACTATCGTCTGCAGAAACATAGAAAAAGGTAGGTCGTATGGGGAGATGGTCAAGGAGGAGTAAATCAGGAGGGACATCTGGGGAATCGCAGGGATGAACTTCAGTATTGTTGAGAAAGCAGGGGTAGTGGGAGATGGCGCCATAGAAAGATAAATCGGATACCAAAAGAGCGAGTAATTATGACGGTGGTCGAGACGACTAAAATGATAGGTCAAAGAGTGGTATATAGCCGACTGTGTGTGTGGACTTTTCTGTTAGAGGGCAGGGCACAAAGAACAAAACAATAGTAAACAAGCAACAAGCACTGAACTAACCTCGCCATAGACTTTCCAAACAAAGAACGTTGGAGTTACAAATCCTAAAACGCACCCCACACCAAAGGAAATCGCCCAAGGGGTCATACAATCGAAAATTGCATTCGTAAACATGCCATGATTGCGATTGCGATTGCGATTGCGATTGCGATTGCGATTGCTAT
>Ga0115554_1000369_pt1 | contig 30497 bp, 23 predicted proteins | sample COGITO_mtgs_1104_3_FD_87283 | JGI IMG/M metagenome (GOLD analysis project Ga0115554, IMG submission 87283) | Pelagic marine microbial communities from North Sea - COGITO_mtgs_110404 | ecosystem: Environmental > Aquatic > Marine > Epipelagic | place: Germany:Helgoland, sampling site Kabeltonne... | reverse complement strand
TTATCTGGAAAGCAAAGAAGGCAATCGAGGAGATAATGTGTCCGACTTTCTCATCCCAGAAGTAGATTGCCGCGTTTACATCGGCGTTCAATTTCAAACGAGGATTGGCAACCTGTAACCTACTAAGGAAGCTGTCGATTGCGTTAACCGATTGATTCACACCATATCCAAAAGCATAAATTGAGACCAGGAGATAACTAAGAAAACTTTCGCAAACCTTCATTTTCTGATCGATACTGTAAACCAGCCAGATTTGTAGGGGGGTAAAGATTACAATCTTGAACACCTGTGAATTCGTGTGATTGTGTGAGAGTTAAATCATTTGGTCAATTATTGGACAGATCCAACTAAATGTACGTACATCGTCATAATGGAAGATGCTGTCAGGAGTTGGGGGTGGAAGTGTCTTAATCACGAGGTCGTTGAACAAAAGAAGACAGCAAGGAATTGTAGCAAGTATAACGAGAGTGCCTCTGAGGGAAGGCATTTTTGGTAATGTTATGAAGTCCAGTTAGGGCTCTCAAACAGGTGGGAGGATATTGAGGGTTTCGAAGACTATTTTCAACCAAACTTGTCTCCGACGCGAGACGGCATGCAGACTTATGAGATATACTAAACAATGTCTACAGCCATTTTCTCCCTCATTCGCTTAAGGTTCCCATCCTCCATCCTGTCAAATACCCCGTCGCCGTCCCCTGAGCTAGTGAAACTACCGTGACTTTTTTTGGAGCTGCTGCGTCGCAGTCGCTGCTCGCCAATAGGTTGGCAAATGACACCACATTTGTAGAGGAGAATTAGAGCGATGCTAAGAAAAGCAGAAGCTCCAAGGACCACAAAAATTATAAGATCGCGGGTGGTATTGGAAATTTGTAAATGGCGGAAATGGGGTTGATCTTGAATGGGAAACATTGATTGATACCCGCGAATTTGGTTGTGAATTAATTTGGTGATCTCGAAAAATCCGAAAAAAACCAAACGCTCCCGTTTCCCCATAATTCGGGGTTTTACATCGAGAATAATGTCAAGTCAGGCTCCCTTTCGTTCGTCGTCGTCTGTAAAATATCTGGGAAAGATAATAAAGAGAAGCAAAATAAGAGCCACGTTCACACTGCTGTACAGTGGAAATGAGGGCAGCAAGGATGAGGTGGTTGTTGTCGCTACGTGGAGCACGGTTTCGTCCAAAACAGCGGTGAGTGTGAATGGTTTTGAAATCCATCGCAACGACACCGGGGAGAACAACCCGACAATCTCCCCCGAAAAGACCTACTTCACTTTTCCTTTCAACGATGGGGTCCGCAACTACAGGGTAATAATCCACCGGAGAGCCCGATTGGGAGTCCGTGAGGCGGAACTTTTTGTTGAGAACGTCAGTTTCTTCGATTTGGAGAGTGCTGAGGCTGGTGCAGTCGGTTCTATTGGTAAGGGTGGGTTGAGTATGAAAAAAGGGATTGTCAGTGCTACTGACGAAGAACGTCCTGCTGACAAACAACGTCCCGTTGATGTGGGTTCGCTCCCTATGGATGAGCACTCTCAGACGGAGGGTGAAGCACTCTTCAGCCCGAGGAGTAAACCAGCCCTCAAGACTTTCGAAAGATCCCTGGAAACGCTAGGCTTCGATCGAGAATCCATCTTCCATGCCATTGCTTCCGCTTGCTTGTCAGATCCTGCTGATTATGAGGAGGCAGAGACCCCAATGGAAGCGGAGGCGCGCTTATACTGGGAAATCGTTTCGTGGGCTAATGATGGAAACAGAGAAACTGTCGACTTCATTCTGCAACAGCAGCTCAACGAGGTTGCCTCTCTCGTCCGTCATTTCTGCATTGCAGCATCAGAGGCAGCCGTTATTTCACTCGGCATTTCGACCCTATTGTCCCACCCGCCCACTGTCCCGCACACCAACAAGAACAGAACTGTACTTATCTTCGATCTCCGTGAAGACATCCGAACGAAGAATCTCATGTTCGAGGAGTGGGTGTGTATTGATAGTGTCATTGGTCAAGTGGTTGGGGCGGGAGTCTGCGATGGGACAGGGTTTGGGGTTGTGAGGTTCTCGGATCAGAAGGGTGTCGAGGAATGCCTTCGTGCCGCGAAGAGAGGCGGGGTTACCGTTGAAGAAAAAGAGGTCCGGATCGAGAGGCTGGCACCATTTCTTTAGCAAAGATGAAAACAAAAGATGAAACAAAGATGAAACAAAGATGAAACAAAGAGGATCAACCATTCAAACAGAGCAATTCTTTTCTTTTTTTCAAGGGTTAGGGCTTTAGGCTTTCGCATTCCTTATCGTAACATTCTCTTCACCGACAATAGCATCACTGACAAACAAACCGCCAAATCCTCCGCACTCTCCAGCGCTCGTGATGACACTCTCGCCGGCTGCTGTCCCGCACGTCACAACTGCGTTCTTTAGGGTCTCGTACGCCTCGTAAAAAAACAGGCAGACCTCGCCCTCCAGCACCACGGCCTTTCCGCCCTCGGAGACGTTCGCGGGGCTCGAAAGATCCTCGATACCTAAATCTACCCCCGAGTTGCCGACGTGAATCGGAGTGATTCCCTCCCTTCCGCGCTGAGAGGAAGGGAGAGAGGAGAGGACAGCGAGTGCGCGAGATACTTGGCTGCATCGAACTGGCCTCATGCTCACAAAGACTGGACAGTTCATGTAAGGACCGGATTTACGCGCAATCAAATTAGTTTTGTAGACCGGCGGGGGAGAATTCAAATCCAAGGAGCGAGTTGTTATCGAAGAAAGAGAAAATATACGGTCGACCAAGAGGGTTGAGGGGAGGAGGAAGCTTATTCCATTTGTGGGCCAGAGCATAACAACGTCATCAAAAACTCCTTCGCGGCTCCTCCTCCCTCCCCTCCAAACCTCATACCCTGGCAAATCCGTCCTCAGATCGGCTTCTCCCCCGACCAGCTCCTTGGGATTCCTAGCGCCATATTCTACTGCTTCGAGGATGTGGATCCTGGGATTATGGGAAGCGAAGAGGAGAACGTCAAGCGCGAGGACGCGGGGGACAGTCAATAGGTGGAGGGAAAGGTGGGGGGACTTGAAGGGAGGAGAGGAGGGGGGGACTTTGTTCTGTCGACAGAGAAGTCTGTGAGAAGTTGAGAGACGACACTTCTCACGAGGAAAGAGTAGGGCATTGTGGTGCTTTTTTGTGGTGGTATTTATGGAGGGCTGGGAGGTGTCATTGAGATTGCTGTTGCTAATGGCATTCTTTTCATTATTTTCCTTTGTTGTGGTAATACTTGCAGGGGGGAGAAAGGAAGAAAATAAATCCTCACCAGCATCAGCACAGGCACCAGTATCGTTATCGTCCTTGAGATATAATGAAGCCTGCTTCAGCGTGGTGCGCAGCTGCATCAAAGAAGCAGAGCTTGTCGCCTCGAACTTGTCCCCAGCACTCATGTTGCCTTGTTTGAGTTTGTCGTGTTTGTTGTTTCTTGTCGTTGTCTGTTGAATGCCTTCGTTTCGTTTGTCGTGTTTGTTGTTTATTGTCGTTGTTATTCGTTGTTATTCAATGCTCTTTTTTTTTCCTTTTTTCACTTTCCTCTGAATGTCACCTTCGTCCTGTTGTCTACTCACACGATCTTCTTCACCTAAACCTATTCTGGTCCTCGCCCCGTCCCGTTAGTTACCGACAGCCTTTTTGGTCCACCAGGTCTCTGCAGCAAAGTGAAGACCCCGAAGACAGGCAAAGTAAAATCCGTGTTTGGCAAAGAATGCGTAGGATGTTGAGGCCGCTCCAAAGGTGCGGGAGATAAACGAATCGTCGCTTGAGCCTGAGGACGAATTTGAGTTGATTATGAACATTATTGCGTGTAGAGGAGGATTATTACAAATTTGTTGGCAGAGAGAGAGATGAGGCAGGGAATCCAGGAAGCCCCGTTAGTTTGGGTTCTCTTTAACAAAAATTGCCGTCGTCCACATTCCTACATTCAATACATAGCCGCTTCACTCAAAAAAGTCAGTTCGCGAGTATCCAACTAAAGACCTTTTCGTTTGCTGACTTCTTCTTCCGTTCACTTTTGTTGCATCCATATGCATGAAATGAATGATGTTGACCCCGGGTCCTCTGCACCGAGGGAAGAATTCGTTAAAAATGCGAGTCTGGGACCGACCATAACTACCACTTTCGAAGACTCTGACGACGACTCTGTAGAATTTGTGGAGGATGAGTTCTACTGTGAAGGTATGGATGATGACGATGAAACGTGGATTGAAAAGCACATTTTGCGGAGGTCTGAACAAGAAAATATTACATTTGCAGAATTGACCGAAGAACAATTGAAAAACTCGAAGCGTGTTAAAATGAAAGTGAGAACTAAGGACAAAAAAATGAAGGAGATTGACGTGATTGTCCCTCCACGCATGAAGGGCATGATGGGGAAAGAAAGTAACGACGGTCCCAAATCACCAGTTCTTCAGTGTCCACTTTGTTTCACTACAATTTGCATGGATTGTCAGGCGCATGAGAAGTTCGAGGGCCAGTACAGGGCAATGTTTGTGATGAACATCATTGTGGACTGGGAAACCAATGTCAATGATGCGGTGGTGGGAGGGGAGGATGAGGATGAGGATGAGGATGAGGATGAGGGGGGCGGAAGGAATGGGCGTGTTTACTACAAGACACAGTGCTGCTCCTGTGGGACTGTTGTTGCAGGACTGGACATGAAGGAGGAAGTTTACTACTTTTTTGATGTTCTGGCCAGCTCTTGAAGATCGGGCATTATTTAGGATGTCTATAAAAATCTATGTATGGTGGGAATATAATTAAATAGGCCAGGGAAGAGGGACGCGAAGCCGGTAGATGAATATTGCGTTAAATGAAGAGAGTAGTAGTTCCTTTAAAAAGACCCTTGTGTTTTCAAGATTACATTATATAAAACTCCCTACCAGCCCCCTGAGTCACGCCGTCGGTGAAGTTGGTTGGCTCTGTCTCACATTCGCTCACGTGTAAGCATGTACATTATCAACACTGCGGAAGATACGCTCGGCTTCCTCTCCATCGATGCCGGCGGCTACAGCAAATTTGAGATGTGCCGTTTCTCTGTCGGGGTGGAAGAAAAAGCCGTTCTTGTCGCATTTGGACCCCTCCGGAACACCGCAAATCTCAGCATTGTATCCCATCTGGGCATTGAAGGTGTGCAGGAGGAAGAGACGCAGGCGGTTCATGTACAGTTCGTGGTCTGCAGTTCCATTAGATGATTTGTACTCGTTGTAAAACTCGGCGCTGTCTTTGAGGAAGCCATCCAGTATGGCGTTATTGGCGGTCATTGTCTGGTACTGCTGATTCTGCTGCTCTCGGTACTGCTGCTGTTGGCAAGCTAACGAGGGAATTACAAACCCTGCTCCGTTGCCGTCGTCGTTGTCATCGTCGTCGGAGGAGCCCGTCAGGTCCAGCACCTCAGAGGGGGTGTCCTTCATCTGCAAACGCGCGTCGATGCGAAGGTTTGCGAAGAGAGATGATGCACCGTTAGAAAATCGAAAGAAGACTTTTTTTCTTTTTTGTCGACGGTGGCGAGAACTAACAATTTTGAAGTTTAATAGTCACCGACAGACTTCCTTTTTGTATGAACAGGAGTAGGATCTCCTCTACTGCCTGGTTCACTTCCTTTACTGAATGAACAGAAACAGGATCTCCTCTTCTGCCTGGTTCATCTTCTGCTGTTTTACTCAGCTGTCGAGGCTCTTGGACTGGCAGTTTTGTGAGGCACTAGCACTTCAGCTTTCTCGTAGTCCTTCTAAATACGAACGGAGTTTTTTTTCTGACGCTGCTAGCATTTTCGGTGTGAAGGATGGGCTCAAAAAACGGCACCCCTCATCAATTGTAATTGAGATACATCGGAATGACGATAAGTTCGTGTGGTTTGCGGATGTTCTTTCGGCTATCAACAGAGCTAACAGCCAACCATTTTGCCTCTTTCAGCGGCGTGTTGCTAAATCGGAGCAACTGCTCATAATTAATTTTGTGGAGATCATGGAACACATTCTTGGCGACACAGTTGATTTACAGGTCGATGACTACAGCGGGTGTACGGTAATAGTGGGAATACAAACGAAAATCGCACCAGCAACAGAAGCTGTTGTGTCTCAAAATTCTGCCATTGGTTCAACAATGGAATGGGTGGATGAGATTCTTGTGAAAAAAGGCGTTTGTCCGTACACAAAGAGTTCAGCAAAAAGCGGCCAAGGCCTGAGGGAACTCGGAGTGGTACCAGGGAAAGTAATGTACCTCCATCACCAAACAAATTCGATCACGAGACTCCTTGAGGACTACTGCCGCGCTGCGAGTCGATTCCTGAGTGAGAATGGTTGGTCCTCAATTTTACTTGTGGCACCTTTTTTCAATGATCGTTTCGATGATTGGCTGCTTCTCTTCGACGGGCTGGAGGCGATAGCCATTTCTGTCGGGGAGAGTGATAAAATTGGCAATGTATGCTTCCATCCGTTGTATCAGACACCTTCTCTTTGGCGTTCGTTTGGTCACCTGCCTTCTCTACCTCGCTTGAAGCAGTTTTGGTTGGACGAGGAGGGGGAGGGAATGCCGATCTATTCTGAGGCTGAGATGGAGCGGGCAGCTTGGCGAATGCGACAAACTCCTCACGCCACGATCAACTGCCTCTATTCTGCTGACCTAGCGGCTGCTGAGAAAAAGCGAGTCTCGCGCTCACTTTACACAAGCAACATCAAAATGTTGATGAGTAGCGATTGATGTAAATAATTAATCGAGAAGCAATTGATGAGTAGAAATTTTGCCTAAATTTGCATAATTGTCGCATTAGTTCATTTTAGATGCAAATTTCGGCGCAACGCAACATTATTTCGCTCAAAAAGCTGTGTCACACGGGGCGTCGATACGCTTATAGAGATAGCAATAGCCGTGCTTCAGGGGAGGATTCTCGCTGTAAGCTACCTTCTCATCATTGAAAATGGTCCACTTTCCATTCTTCTTGATGTGGCAAACATAGTGACCGCTTGATGTGTTCTTTCCGATGTGACTGATGAACCCCACCAAACTGTACTTTCCCTCGCCATCTCGAAGCGGGATTTTTTCATCTTCATCGTTGTTGTTGTTGCCGTTATTGCCGTTATTGCCGTTATTGCCGGTATTGCCCCCTCCCCCACTTCCCTCCCCTCCTCCCCCCAGCATAGCGATCTCGGCATCGAGGTTGTCCATATGACTGAAAAGCCAGTCGGCCGCCCGGTCCGGCGTTCTGGTTGCCTTGAGGACGGCGCGGACCTGATCGGCCGTGAACATCCCTAGATTGGCGACGAGTTCCGACACAACCCCTTCGTCCACCGCGTCGCCTCCTTCCCTGCCTCCGCCTCCGGCCGCGCCCCCGAATTCATTGGCCCCAATTTCGTCGTTAAAGTTGGCGTCCTGGCTGTGTTCGAAAATCCAGTTAGTAGCTGCCTCGATATCGCTTCCACCAACGGTCATGAGAGCTCTGGTGCACCCATTCTTTGTGAAGCCCATATCCATCAGCATCGCAAGCGCGCCCTCATCGACTGTGACGCCGCCTCCTCCACCTCCATTCCCTCCACCCCCTCCACCCCCCCCATTCCCTCCCCCCCCTCCCGCGGGGATGATCTCCTCGCCTTCAACTTTTACTGTCCTAAAACTGGACAAGTCCAATTCCTCAGGAAGTAAAACATCAACATCGAGCTTCTTGATGGTCCAATCTGGTGTGGCAACGTAACGCTGCATTTCGATGAATAGGTAAGGGGGGAAATTGCTCATGCTGTTGGTCTTGAAGCCTTCTGCTGTTTGGTTTCCTTGTAGGTGCTCCCAATTCATGCTGATTGTAGACCCGGCGCTCCATTTTTCTAAACAAGCAGAAAAGTTGACACTGCGCTTCTTGGCTCCCTCGGGATTGGGTCGCTTCTCGCCCACCACTCCGTCATCTTCAACCTCCACGGAAGTCTCCATAGGAATTTGCAGCCTCAAAGTCCTCTCCTTTCCACCCGCATTATATTTTACTTTACCATCGGCGGAGCAGGTGAGTTTCTCAGTGACCCTAAAGCTGAACAGCTCGCTCGTTAGTGGAGCCTCAACGCTTCCGTCATTTTTGTTCTTCAAGCGGTTGCTGGACTTGGCCTTGATCTCAGCTCTATCGAGCTGATCGAGAAAGTAGTTCATGTATTCGCTCGAGTCTTGCTGCTGGCCCGTTTTGAAGTCGACGTGATTGCCAGCCACGGTCTGCTTGAACATTCTGGGCTTAACTTCCTCAGCCGATTCGTAGGCTCCACTCGTCAGCGCAATGCCTAGCTTGGCAGTCTGAGTGAGAATATCATCGCCAGGGCTGCTGTTCGGGGCTGATCTGATCAGCTCGTGGGACAGGACGTCGACATGACGATCGCCAGATGCTTCACTTCCTCCGTATCTTGCCTTAAGCTCGCCAATCTCACCACCCAGCAAGACCTGCACAGCCGAGTTCATGTAGCAGCTGTTACCAAGGTTTTTCAGGCCCTGGTAGCCCGGCCCCTTGACAGAAACCAAATTTTTGCCGCTCTCTGTAATAGCATCAAAAGCATAGCTGAAATTCAGATCCACCTCCATCTCGGCTGTACTCTTTTCGGTCTTGTTGAGGCTTGCCACATTAATGCCCCTTTTGGAGAGTAACACTGGCAGATTAGGGATCTTGACAGGTCCGTCCTCATCAGCGGCGTATGAATAGCAGTCGGCCGTGTTTGGGTCACTCGTGATCGTGCCGAGCTTCACAGCGAGAGGATAAAGCTTCCCTGTCTCCTCAAAATGATCGAGCGCTCCGTTGCTGCCACCAGAGCCATCCCAGTTCTTCCGCCCACCCCCGATGAACCCGGTGGACAGATTCAGCCAAAGGTTCTCCGTCGCCCCTGACTTCTCACAGGCCCAGTCTTTGGGATTGGGAGAAATCATCTTGTCATTTTCGACAAAAGGCAGCGCATCGGCATACTTGGAAACAGGGATGTCCTCGTTCAGCTCCCAAGAGGATAAATCAGCAATAACAGCAGCTCCCTTGTGGTTCACGATGGAAAGCGCTGACTGCAGGACCTGCGGGTTTCTGCTGTGTAGCGCAGAAAAAGTAGGGGACACTGACAGGTCGGTCAAAGATTTTGTCACGTCAACCTCATCCATTGCAGCTAGAGTTGGTCCTACACCTTCTGCCGTGGGAGAACTGAAGAATGCAAGACTGTAAGTGGTAATTGTCTTGAACTTGTTGCTGTCGTCCTGGTAACCACCCTCTACGTTGATGCCAAGTTTTACAGGTTGCGGAGGAGTGGGCGGATTCTCCTTGAACTCCTCCTTTAGCTCCTTCCGAGTCTTTACATTGATATAAAAGCCCCCTTCCTTGATTGCAGCTCGGGACAAACAAGTCAAGTGCTTCAGACTTGTAAAAATACCTTCATCACCGTCACTGTTGGAAAACGACAAGCAGCATTCCTCCTTGTAGACTCGGTCGCTCGCGCTCGCGATTCGGCAAAAATTCAAAAGATTGTTCCCATCTGACTCTGACAAAGGAGAAGAGAGAAGGGAGGCAAAACTCAAACTCAAGGCAGCCATGTAGAAGTCGATGTGCGCGAGTCAATTTAGTTCGTGAGTGTCTTTCGCGTGTCTTGAGGGTGGTGGATTGCGCTCTTATATTCACACGGCTTCTTTCTGGCGCAGAATTAAAAAATTACTGATGATTACGCCCGGGGGGGTGGCGTTTAATCTTGGAGCCAAATACCACCGTTTTTTGAAGCCAAAATCTAGGTCATGCCAACTTTGACCATAAAAACCCTGAAGGGGGAGAAATTTACCGTCGATGTAGAAAATACAGACAATATCGGGGCCGTCAAGACCGCCATTTCCGCTGCCAAGGGGGCAGCCTTTCCTTCAGACCTGATGAAGCTTATCCACAGTGGTAAGGTCCTTTCTGACTCTACATCCGTCGATAGTGTTGGGCTGAAGCCAAGTGATTTCTTCGTGTGTATGGTCAGCAAGGCCAAGAAAACTGCTGCTGCTCCTGTTGCTGCTCCTGTTGCTGCTCCTGCTGCTGCTCCTGCTGCTGCTCCTGCTGCCGCACCCGTTGCTGCCCCTACACCGGCACCTGCACCGGCACCGGCACCGGCACCGGCACCGGCACCGGCACCGGCACCTGCTCCCACCCCAGCTGCTGAGAGTTTCCCTGCCGAGGTTGTGCAAAACCTCATTGATATGATGGCATGCTCTGCTGAGGAAGCTAATGCTGCCCTGCGTGCTGCTGGTGGAAATGCCCAAATTGCCATTGAAGTAAGTGCTAAGACAGTGTCGAGACACAGTGCCGCAGTTCCGACAAAGTGCGGACACAGAGGGCTTATAAAAATTTCTGGCCCACTCTAACTGAACCAACCACAACCTCTCTCCTCTGCCCACTTTTCTTCCCACTCATCTTCCCATTTTTCTTCCCATTTTTTTTTTCATAATTGCAGTTTTTGATGTCTGGAATTCCTGACAATCTTCCTACCCCTCCCCCTGCTGCTGCTGCTGCTGCTCCAGCACCTGCCGCTGCCGCTGCCGCTGCTGCTGCCAGTGACGCCAGCCCTTTAGCTGCCCTCCGCGCTCACCCTCAATTCGATGCTCTCCGCCGGCTGGTTCAGACGAATCCCGAACAGCTCCAGGCCGTTCTCGCCCAGATTGGGGCTCAGACGCCTGAGCTCTTGCAGGCCATCAATGCGAACCAGAACGAATTCATCGCCATGATGAATGAGCCTGTGACAAGTGCTCCTGCTGCCTCTCCTACCCCCGCTGCTGCCGCCGGTACTCCCCCTGCCCCTGGCGGAGGGCTCCCTGGTGGGCTCGGCGGTTTGATGGGTGGCATGGCTAACCCCGCCGATATTGCTGGCTTGCTGAATAATCTAACTCCTCAGCAGAGAAATGATATGGCACAGGCCATGGGAATGACTCCCCAGCAATTGGAGGCAACAACTCAGATGATCCAGAATATGCCTCCCGAGGCAATGGCGCAGATTGCTGCTCAGATGGGAGGAGCTGGTGGCCCTGGGGGAATGGGGGGGGGAGGTGGAGGGGCTCCTCCCGGAGCTCATGTAATTCAGTTGACGCAGGAGGATATGGAGTCGGTGAATCGCCTCACAGCGCTCGGCTTTGATCGCAACGAGGCTGCCCAGGCGTTCCTCGCTTGCGATAAGAATGAGTCACTCGCTGCCAATTTGCTCATGGACGGTGGCTTCGGTGGTATGGATGACGGCTTTGGAGGGGGGGGGGGAGGGGGGGGCGACCCATCCGGTGACATGTACGACTGAAAAACTTACTTCGAGCAAGCTTACTTCGAGCAAGCTTACTTCGTGCAAGCTTACTTCGTGCAAGCAAATAAGTATAGGAACAAATAAGCAGAAGAACATGAGGACTGGTTTGGGTGTGTTCTGTCGAAAGGGTGTTGTTAAAACCTCATTCCTCCTTTGGTTTTTTTTGTTATTCAAGTATTGTGTCATTAATTGTTCAGCGTGGCTTGGTTTCCTCTGTCTGTCTGTTTGTTTCTTTTTGTGTCAATTTGTTATGCTCTGAGTGTGTGCGGTCATAACATGCCGATGAAATAATGGTAATCATATGGTCATGGTCATCATGTCACTCATTCACTTCTTCCCTTTTGTCTTTTTCGCCGACTTCTTGGAAGTTGCTTTTTTCGCTGATTTCTTCACTGTCGATGGTTTCTTAGCAGGGGTCTTCTTCGCGCTCTTTGCCGGTGTCTTTGCGGTACTTTTAGCAGGCGTCTTTTTGGAGCTCTTTGCGGGCGTCTTTTTGGAGCTCTTTGCGGGCGTCTTTTTGGAGCTCTTCGCGGGCGTCTTTTTGGAGCTCTTCGCAGGCGTCTTCTTGGCACTATTGGATTTTTTGGCTGGCGTCTTGGCAGTCTTAGTTTTTTTCTTCGGTGGTTCCTCTGCCTCCTTTCCCGTGTTCTCATCTTCCGAATTCTCGCCTTCCTCCACGTCCTTACTCTTACTCTTTTTGTTTTTCTTCGTCTTCTTTTCTCCGCCAACCAAAAGATTCTCAGAATCCTCTGCCAGAATGAAGCACTTTTCGCTACCAACCATTTTGCTCATAATTTTTACCTCAAGGAAGTTACTTTTGATCTCCTCGATCCGTTTTAACCCTGCCTCTACGGCTGCCTTCTTGGTTGACTTCTTCTTCGAAAAGAGATCCTTAGGGTCGATCCCCATGAATTCCTCGGCCGCAGCAGCAGCTACAATTAGATCAAGCTCGGCGCTGTGGTCAGCAATGTGGATTGCAAACTGGAATGTCCAGTCGTCGCTATCGGCGGATGATTTGACGCACAAGTTCCTTAAAGCTTTGGCGGTAAAATCTTCGCCAACACCATTGATATTGGGAATGAATTCTTCTGCCTGACACCTGACATACAATTCGCTGGGAGCAGGCTCGCCGAGGCATTCCGCCAGGTTGTAGAGATCGAAGCCACGCTTAGTCTTCTGAGCTAGAGGTACGTTCTCAGCTTCCCTGCCTCTCTTTACGCGTCCCTTGGTGCCGTTCAAGATAGCACTGGTTTTGTTGAAAGGGTCCTTGTTGCTGACGCGCTCAGCATGATTCCGAAGTATGGAGCCCACTTCGTAAATAGAGCTCGGGAGAATGGTAAGTCCCGACTTCTCGCGAAGGTGCAGCGCTCGAATCCCCCCTTGCGCCTTGCCAAGGACACCGTCCGAGACGTTCCTGAGCCTAATCCAGTCGCCCACGGAGACTGCCTGCTCAATTCTGCGCTCTTCGCCAAGATCGGCGAAATTCGTTCCCATCCAGCCGCTGGTGAGGTAAAGCCAGTGTGCATTTTCCCACACAGCCACGTTGATCACCCGCCCGCAAAGCGCAGGAGGAGCTGAAAGGTCGCTGTCATCATCATCACCGTCATTGTCCATTTCCGAGATGATCCTCTCAATCTTCTGGACACAGGCAGCAGGGGGGTCTCCGTTAGAAACAGCGTCACTTGCAAAGAGGGAGTTAATTGGGAGTGGGTCCGATTTAGGAGGGCCCGTGCCGTCCCATATTCGGAGGAAGCCGCGCGGGGAGATGTCCGAAATCTGGTCGGCGGGGGTCGGGATCATGGCTGTGACCATGCAGGTAATGTCCCCAAACTTGGTGTCGTGGTCTGTACCAGAAGGTGCCGAGACATCCTCCGATATCGAGTCGATGGAGAGTTTCAGCTCGCTCACAACGCTGGGAGCTGATTGCAGTCGTTTCTGGGCCCACAACCACAATGTGCGGAACTTTGCGCCATGAGCAGGTGTAAATAACGTGGAGATCAGCGCGGTGCTATTCACCTCCCAGTGCGCCAGATCCAAGGCACCCTTCTCTTTCGCAATGTCTTTGAGCGAGCTTTTGGTCGTTCGTCTCACGACGTTGAAGGAGCTCTGTCTGGTGCCAAGTAGCTGAACCGAGCCTTCCCACATCTGCGCCTTGACTCGGTGGCACCTGACAACATCCCCAGCCTTGGCACAGATGGGAAGCTTCCTTGTATCGTCATTAAAGACGTTGAGCACAACGGCGCTCCCGGGATCGCTGCAACTCTCGTCGATCAGTGTGAGAGAAACCATCCAAGATCCGTTCCTAACCTGTCGAGGAGGATTCGCTCCAAGAATGACCGCAAACACGTTGACCTTCTCCTCGTCACTACCCTCCGCTAGTAAGGATTTGAGGTCAATCAGATCGACGTAATTACCTGAAGCGAAGAGGTGTGCATTCTTCTTATCCTCCTTAGAGAGAGGCACGATGCCATTGTCAACAATCCGCTTCGTAGAGCTATGGTTGTAGGGCAAAACCTCCATCTGCTGTTTCTCCACCAGCCCAACGTTGGTGCTGTCCAGGATGATGTCCACAGCCCTGGCGTCCGCAGTAGCGGCGTTCCGGCGGGGATAGCTCGTAACCCTAATCTCGCAATTTTCATCGCTCTTGAAGGTGACCTTACTATCCTTATCGTCTTCAACATCATCGTCATCACTACCGTCATCCTCCACCAGCGTGATTTCCGCCTCGCTACCCACGCAAATGCAGAAGTTGCAATCCTCCTCGTACTCGACCTTGTCATCGTTGAAAACGTTGCTGCCATCAACTTTCAGCCTGATGTCGTCACCCTTCTCCACCAGAGCGCTCATCTGCTCTGCCCACTTATCATAGAAGAAGCATTTGATGGAGTTTTTGGGAAACTCCTCCTCTTCCTCGTCCGAACCGTCCGGGTCGTCTCCCGAAATTGGATCCAATTTGAGCATTACACTGAAGACCTTCCTGTACATGAAATCCAGTGGGCCATCTTCAGTCTCTGTGGCAAGCGCAAAGTCATTCACGTTCTCCTCATCCTTCATGCCTTGCAGCCGCTTGGCGCGAGAAGTTGTGTTGCGGAGCTTCCAAGATGAGACGACCGAGGCAGGGGGGAAGTCGACCAGAGCGCAGTCCAAGGAGAGGTGCTTCAGGCTCGTAACAATCTCCTTCTTGAATTTCTTCCTTTTGGGAAGTTCCACAGTCGTTTGGCCCTTCTTAGGGGTTCGCTGTTTTAAATCCTCTTCGTACTCATTCTCGTATTCCTTGATTTCCTGCGAAGGTAGAGGGGGAGGGGGGGGCAAGGAAGAGGTGAGAGGGGGGAAGTGAGGGGGGAAGTGAGGGGAGGGAGCAACAGAGCGCCACCTGCTCCAAGTCTCACCTCAATAGCATTTTTGCAATCGCGCTTGCGATGGTTCACCGCAAACACAGTGTTTTCGATCCGCCGCTTAAGGAGACGCTTCTCTTTCTCCAGGGAACTGTCTGCCAAATCATCGGTGGTATTCATACTGTTGACGTTCTCATCCGCTACCACTTCCTCTTTCTCTTCAGGGGCGGGCTTCACAAAATTATTGATGAAGTTCTGAACAAACGCCATCGTTAGGGGGTTGGGGTTAAGGGAGTGGGGTAGAGAGAGGGGCCAACAGGGCTTTTGAAAGTATGAACTGAGATTGCGCCCTTTGAACTATACTCCAGGAGAATGTTTGAACTTCGGTTTGATGGAATAAGACGGTCACACTAAGGGTAATAGTCTCGGTAGGCGCGAATTTAATTCGATTTTTTGTAATTGTGGGGGCTCAGCTTTGAACCACTCCAGAAAATAACGAAGAACGGAAAAACTTCGAAAAAACGAAAACAAGCAACTCAACAACCGATCCTGAGGAAGCCCCAATCGACTATTAATTACAAAATCGTCTTGCTTCTGAGTCTGAACCACTTCTGGAGCTTCAAATATGCCGTCAAAACAGTCTGTTTTCACCCACGTACGTATTAAATAGTTGGGGGTTGGGGGTTGTTCACCAATGTTTTCAGGGAGCAGGGGGGTGAGGGGGGGGGCTGGTTCACAAGAAAGGGGAGGCTTTAAGCGATAGAGACGTGTGCTGTGACGGTATTGGTGGCGAGACTGAGACCGCACTGGCTGGGAGGCTGCAGTGCAACCCACGCCTCACCCCTGCCCAACTCTGCGTGACGCAAAAATTGGTTTACTTGACCCCAGATTCAATTGCTTCTAACGAACGATCATAAATACTCACCCTTGCACTTTTCTTTGTCACTCCCAACTGCTCGCACTTAGGGTAAAAAATTGTCCGATGGAGACATGTACATTATTACTATTGTTGATTTGGAGCCTGCGGGTGTGCTGGTGAAGGCCTACAACCAAAATTCGGGAACTACGTACACGCTCAGCCCAACAGAAAACATGCTGGCGACTGCGAAACTCACACGAAACGATGCCGATATGACCACACTTGCTGAGAGCATTGACATTTCCGACTCCAAAATTACCTCCTCAATAGACTGCATCAAGGCAACAAAGGTCATTCCCCAAGGAGATGATGTCACATCCTTCATAAATAACACTCAGTGTGGAGATACTACGCTCCCTGAGATTTTGACCCAGGGTCTAAGCGAGCTTTGTAAGGCGAAACCTGCTGGTCTGAATGCGGTCAGGTGGTTAGGGGAGTGGCTCATTGCCAACAACCCCAACCAGCCCCACATAGATGAGCCGGAGGAGAACTAACGTGAAAACACTTGTTGTGAATGTAATGCGTAACTAGCAGGGCAAGCCGCGCAGGCCTTTAAGAAAATATTTACTTTTTATAAGGATCGGAGTTAGGTCCAGCACTTGTGCCGAATGACAAAAATGTCAAAGTCTCTCACATTATCTATCATCTAGACTTACTGTCAAAAGTTAATTATTCGCAAAGTTAATTATTCGCACTCCTTCCTACGCATGTCAACGACTATTTAAAACTTAAGGGGCATAAGGCGCAGACCCTGGCTCACGGTACACATCGAGGGGGCTCCGTTCTCCATCAGACCCATAATACCAGCCCCTTCCTCTGACCTCCTCAAATAGCAATTTCAAAATCGGCCTTGTTCCTACAACGGGCGGGTTTTTAGCACCCATTCCGGAAGTCAAGTCAGTCGCGATCCAACCAGGTGTGACGCTGTTAATGACGAGATCTGGGTTCTTCCGTTGGAGAGCGCCAGTGTACGCGTTTAGACAAGCTTTGCTGAATCCATATGCTGAATTTTCATACGCAGGAACTCCTTCGCAGCTCCTGATAAGATCGTCAATTTCATCCAAGGTTGTCTTGTCGCTGGTCAGCAGAGAATATTTATCGTCTGATTGACCTTGAACAAAATTCGGGGCGCTACCAGAGCCGATATTAAGGATACGCCCCTCACCCTTCGTCAAAAACTTTGAAAATTTTTCATTGATGCGCACTGGTCCGTAATAGTTTGTTTGCGTCGTTTCTCTTACGGATCGATGAAATCCAATGCCAGCGTTGTTGACTATAGCGTAAAGATTCGTCTCAGCTCTCGAGCTGAATGCATCAAAAGCTGAGGAAACAGAAGCATCGCTGCTAACATCCAGTTCAAGACACTCAACTCGGCCAGCTGCGCCAGGGTTCCCCTTCAGAATTTCATCTACTGCGGTAGCCCCTCGCCCGGCATCCCGAGAGCCAAGAAACACAAGAGTGTCAGCGCGCTCCAGGATCTTGTGGCAAAGGGCGAGACCAATGCCCTTGTTTCCCCCCGTAACGAGAATTTGCTTCGTCAAAGCACCGGCAAGGTGGCTCATGATGAAAAGAAGCAAAAATGGTAAGCAGTTTATCATAAATTCAATTATTAGGACAGAGGTCGTCGGCATGTGTGTCGGTCACGTGTGACGTTTCAGAGCATAGATTTATTATTTATTATTTATTCCTTCTTCCTCGCTCAGTATGTGTGTGATGTGGTACTATCCGAGAGAACAATCCCGTCGACTCTAACTCCCTGGGTTAAAGAGTTGCAGACGTAGGTGTCACCTTCGACGGCTTCTTTCCTTCGTTGTGGTGGTGTGCCTCTAGTCCTTTCCCCTCCTCCACTGTCCCTTCGGGTCATTTGCTTTTGTTTTTGTTAGCTGAACGTCCCCTAGAAAAGGATTACCTCAATCTTTGTTCTGCTTCCTTTGGGCCAACACGTGTGAAAAATGGTGTCGAGTGATGAGCACCACTTAGTGATACAGGCTGACGGTACAATCGTTAATGCCACGGATGATACCTTGCTGGGCATCTCTTCTAAGAACTACCTGATGCGTAATGCCTTCGAGAATGTCCACCAATCTGACATTGAAGGTTTGCAGGTAAGGAATGGCGCATGCTTGTCATGTGCAGCGGACTAAGATCAAAAATTCGCTTTGGGCGCGAGGAAATTATGTCTGTGCCGGTTGTCGGGGGTTGTCGATTGCCGATTGCCGATTGCTGATTGCCGATTGCCGACTGCCGACTGCCACCCTGCAAACGACACTCTCACCTTTTTTCACTCACACCTTCACACACACGACACAACACAACACAACACAACACAACAAACCCATTCACCTTTCCTTTCTTAACAGGGGGTTGTAACTCACTTTTGGATGATGGGTAAACCTGAGGTGAAGGCTTACTTCCGGAGGCAGAAAGCCGTTAGTAATCAGTTTATTTGGGTGGAAAGCTCTGTGGTGAAGTACATGGACGAGTATCCTGAGCCTGCTGTCTGTTTATACGAGCGTCGGATCGGCAATGAGAAGAGGGCAATGAGGATGAATTTGACCATGAAAGTGTCCACAAATCTTGCTAAGGCCTTCATTGTAAAGCAGGGCGACAAGAGCAATAGTGGAGGTGGTGATATGTTTGATGCCACTCACGTGCACGAATTTGGACATGAACAAGAGGTACATGAGCAAGGACAAGGACAAAAACATCTTTGTCGAGGAGGCTCTTGCTATAGCAATACACTCCCCAACACGAAGTCTTCGCCCGGGGGCACTTCTTTCAAAAGAGCTGGCAGCGATTTAGCCCTTGATTTCTCTTCGACCTCGCTAGGCCGCTTTGACGTTGACCTAATTTACTCTGTCCTCTCTGGTAGCCTGCAGACGAAGAATCTGTTCAACACTGTCAGCATGATCAGCAACATCGATTCTGAGGAGGCGAGGTCCAAAATTTTGTTGGGTGGCGATGAGAGCATGAATTTGAGTATTCCCAGCGCTCCGATCTTCGTCCCTCCGCCTGTTACTTCGCTCAACTTGTCGTACACAAACATAGGGAACGAGGGGGTCCTTCAGCTCTTCCGTATTGTCAGCGCCGATACTCCTTTTTTACACAGTATTGACATCAGCTTTTGCAGTGTTGGTGAGGTCGGAATTTGTTTCATCGGCGATTGTCTCAAGAAGCGAGCTGATAAAAAGCTCAAGTCCCTGAAAATTCTCAACCTCTATGGCAACAGCATTAATGAACGTTCCGCTAGCGCCTTTGGCTTCGCAATCAGCTATGCTTTTTTTCACCCTAATTTCTACCCCGAAAGTAAAGACAATGGATTTTCAGTGCTACACCTTAGCTGCACCTCACTTACTCCAGAAAGCTTCAAGATACTGCTATCATGGCTCCCGCTGGACTACCCTTTGTCGGAACTCCGAGTCGCAAGTAACAATCTTGGGGTGTTAGGAGCGCAATATCTCCTCCAGTACTTTAATTGCGAACTTGAGAGCTCTTCTACCGACCCCTTGGCGATCGCAGCGAGAAATGAGTTGACCGAGAAGAAAAAAATCCTTCAGAATCTGTCTCGTTTAGACCTTTCTCAAAATAAGCTGGGGAACAACGGTGTTGTCGAGCTCACGAAGGCAATTAACTACCGAGTTGCAAACAAAAAAATTACAGAGCTCTGTCTCGGGCACAATTCAATTGATTCTCTTGGTATCGAGACCATGTTCAACAAGCTGCTGCAGCACAATTTACACACTTTGACCCTGGATAACAATCTCATCGGAGACCAAGGATGCAAGCTGGTTGCTGGGTCGTTATCTTCGATGAACGAGCTGATGACGCTGTCCCTGAGCTTCAATCAGATTGGTACTCCCGGGATTATGGCCTTGATGCGCGCCCTAATCGGTTCAGCCAGCCTCCTCAAACTTTCACTTTCGGGGAATCCCATCACGACAACGGGGGCAATTGCCGTGAGTTTTGCTCTGGCTCATCACACTCGTTTAGAGGAGCTCCACCTAGACAACTGCTCCATCAAAAAGTCATCCCAATGCCACATCGTTGCGGGAATAATGTCAAACAGGCACGTGCCTATGAAAGCTCTTGTTGGTTTTCGAGTCGGCCCTGCCATGGCTGAGTTGGGCCTTTTGAGCTGGGATCAGCAACACCTCTGCAATTCCCACTGCCTGCAGATCCGCCGAAACGAACAGATGAGACACATTTTATATTGGAGGACGAAGAATGCTAATAGCCGGACGAATCAGAGGCATGGGGAGGATGGTAATGATGGCAGTAAGTCTGAGTCCAATGGCTCTGCTAAGGGGGAAACCTTCACGCATGATGATGTCCAACCGGTGATAGAAGGGCCAACCCCGATCGAGCGGATGATTGAATGCGTTCGAAAGATTCCTTTTGACGACGAAGAGCTTCTGGATTTGCGGCACTACTTCTACGGAGTCAAACCTATCTCGCAGAAGTCACGACCCTGTGACTTTCGGCATCGCACCAAGCGCGTCAACAACTTTCTGAACGCAATAAGTGAGGACGAAGGGAGCGATAGCGATAGCGATGACGTTTCAAAACGTTGGTTGAATGACTATGACAGCCGGGCCGGTCTGGATATCGACGTAGAGCGCGAGACGACCGACGCTGGCAGTGTTGGTTCGGAGGCGAGCAGCAGCATTGAGGTATCTCTCTTTGTCGGCCAGCAAAAGAGGCGGAAGCAGGTTCTCGCTTCTTCCTTTGACAATGACGACGACAGCGACGAGAGCGAGACAGAGAGAGTTCTCGGCGCCACCGCCAAGGTCAGTGGAATAAATAAAAATAGCCTCAAAAGGTCGCCCTCCAAGCCGATTGGGAACTCCCTGTGTGATATGGCTAAGATTTATGACTGTGACTCCAATAACACAAATAAGAACACAAACAACAATCCAGAGAAGAAAAAGGACAACAGCAACGCTTTCTACACTCCGATTACGAAGAAACGGGCACTTAGCAGTAATGTAGGTGCTAATGTCTTCGTTGACAGTAGCAGTAACAGTAACTGTGCCAGTAACGGTAACAGTAACGGTAACAGCAGCAGTGCCTGTAACAGTTCCAGTAACAGTGCCAGTAACACTCCAACTCAGAAGAAACGGGGACTTGGCGATACTATTGATACTAGCATCCCTGACAGCACCGAGCCAACCGCTAAGAAGAAAAGTCGCGACGCGAAGACTAGCTGTAGCCTAACGAAAAAGAACAAGGATAATGAAGACGAACTGCTGGGGTGTAGAATGCGCTTGTTCCCAGAAGTTCGGCTCAAGCTCGAAATGCTCAAGCAGGAAACCATCGAGAAGATCAACGCGCCTAATATGGATGCTCGTTCGCAGGGCGCCTTGAGCGCGAACTATGCCACGACATGTCTCATGTACCTCCGCCAGCTTCGATACTCGTGCATGAACAGCCGCTTGGACGGCTGGCGCCATGGAAGGCTCGCCCGCAAAATGCTCATTGTCGATGATAGTTTTGTCACCAGGAAACTCATCAAGAGGGCATTCGAGAAGGCCAACTTCGTCGTTGATGTAGCAGAGAACGGCATGCTGGGTGTTGCCAAGATGAAAAGGAATATTTATGACATCGCTTTCATGGACATAGAGATGCCAGTCATGAACGGCCTCGATGCCACCATTGCTTTAAGAGAATGGGAGGACGTTCAAAGACCCGGAGCACGACAACCCATCTGTGCTTTGACGGGTGCTATCATGGACGATACTGATCGGCAGGAGCTAGCGAAATTCAAGGCAGCTGGCTTAGATGTACTCGAAAGCAAACCATGTAATTTAGTGCGTCTGTTCAAGTAAGTACAATATGGCTGGGTGGGTGGGTGGGTGGGTGGGTTGGTTGGGTGGGTTGGTTGGTGGGTGGATGGGGTTAGATGCAACGGGTTTTTTTTCAGTATACAGACAATCTGAAACGATCGTTTACTAACACCCCCTGCACCTATTCTTTCTTTTTACAGGGTTGTCGATGATGTGTCTCTCATGTTCAGCGACCTAAGTATTTTTTCTTCACCTGTCCCCCCAAAGAAAACAATAAACAATCCAATTCCAAAGGAGACAACATCCACCAACAGCAACACTGACAGCGACGGAGAGGTCATGTCTCGGAATCTTGAAAAATGACAAACAGCAAAAGGCACAAGGCACAAAACAACAACACAAAAAACACTAGATCCACAGGTATCTAACAACCGTAAAAAGCTCACTAAGCCGGGAAAAAAAGTATGCTTTAGACCGATCGCATTGTTCTTTTTTAAGGGAAGCAGCGGTGAAGGCTTCGGTGCCTTCCACCAAGAAGGAATCTATTTCTTTGTCACTCATCACTCAGAAGCCTAACTCGGAATGGTACAGGTCATTACACCCTACACCCTACACCCTACACCCTACACCCTACACCCTACGCAATCACACAATCACACAATCACACAATCACACAATCACACAATCACACAATCACCATCACTCCATCACCATCACTCCATCACCATCACTCCATCACCATCATTCCATCACCATCACTCCATCACCATCACCTCTCCCGGTTCACAACGTCCTTTCCGAATTTTTTGTAGGACGCTTGGACGTGGCGGTTGAACTCCTCCTCTCTGTCGCTGTCGCAGCAGTATGGCTCAACACAGTCAAAACAGTGCCATTCTCCGCATTCGACGCACCATTCCATCCACTGATGGCGCTGCGACGTATCAGACTTCCTGTAATGTCGGGGACATCCCGAACACATGTGGCCCACCTGCCCAGGTCCAAAAAGGCCACAGCGGCACTTGATTAGTGGATCATCGTAGTCGTCGGAATCATCGTCTGTGTCCTTGTCGAAACAGGAGATACAAATTTTCACTGTGCAGTATTGACATTGATGAAAGGAAGGTGCACCATCAACAGGTGCACCATCAACAGTGCCTTTGCAAGTGATGCAAGTAGCAGAGGGAGCTTTGGCTGACTCCTCTTTCGTCTCTTTCTTTGTTGTCTTGTACGTCTTTGACGGAGGAATTTCGTCCTCAGAGTCATGTGTTACCTCCTGAAACTTCCTGCTGGGCTTACGAGTTCGTTTAGAGGACATTATTAGGTCATTGTGTTTCATTTTCTTACCCCAAAAAAGAAAACTTTCGAATCTCAGATCTCAGATCCCTACAAAAAAGGCAAAATTTCAAACGCTACGTAAAATAGTGAAATTAGGCGACGTAGCGATCCAGCGTCGAGGGAGGCCAAATCTGTACTTAAAAGTCGTCCAACGCGCGGATCAAGACCAAAGTGAGTTCCTTCTTTAAAAACTATTTTGAATTTCGTTTACTTAAAATACATTCTTGTAATACAATTGTTTTCATGATATTATTTGAATATATTATGTTATTCTTAACATAAATTTTTCAAATACTTTCATAATATATTTTATAATTTGATATATTTAAAAATTTAATAATTTTTTCAAAGTAATATAATAATTATTTTTTTTAAAAACTTTAGAATTCAAAATTATCATAATATATATATATATATATTTATAATAAAAGTAAATTGTATTTCAAAAATGTATTTAAGTATACGAAATCAAAACGACAAATTTTGCAAAAATGCGCTAAAAACCGTGTGTCTACTATTCGTTATCTGTTTGTTTTTGTTTGTGAGGGACATCACAAAGTAATCAAAAATTTTCTACGCTCGATCCCTGATTCCAGACTCTTTTATGACAAATTCTTCACGTTCCCCCTCCTTTACTCTGGGACTCTTTCCAATGGAGAGAACTTTCAAATCTGAGTTTTTCCCATCAACTCCTCCTCCCTCACTGAGAAGGATTTGTGTGCTTGTGGCTGATTTAAATGCTTCCCCGGCGAATGCATCCCCCCCGGCGAATCCGTTGGCACTATCAAGGCTGCCGCTGTTGAACTTGATCACATCTTGATTGGTCAATAGAATGGCGACTTGAAATTTGTGGGCAATTTCGGACAGTTTTCCCATGATCTCCAACAGAGTTTCGTGTCTTATCGATGTCTTTTCGACCCCCCTGAGAAAGTATCCGAGGGAGTCGATGACGACCAATTTAAGGTGGGACGAAGGATTAAGTGCATTCATTGACGCGATAACACGGGGTAGGCTATAAATGTGCTGAAGGAGAGAGTCAAGGGTGTGTATGCGGAGGAAGTGTATTGTCGACAGAAGGGAAAGGACGGTTGGGAGGTTTCCATTTCCATTTCCATTTCCATTTCCATTTCCATTTCCGTTCCCGTTTTCCGCGTCAATTGTCCCTTTCTTCCTTTTCTTTCTTTTCTCAATTTTTTCGACATGTTCTTTCAACCCTGTCGCCAATTCAGTCCACCTCCCCTCCCCCACTCCCCCCTCTGTGTCAAAGTAGATGCTCCTCCCGCCTGCCCCCCCCCACTTATTCCCTAGTCCGCAGTCGACGCAAATCTGCATGGAGAAATTGGACTTCCCAACTCCTGCGGGGCCACAGACTGAGGTGATTTCGCTGAGAGCAATCCCACCCTTGAGCAGGTCGTCCACTGGTTTGATGAAAGTAAATATTTTGCCGGGCTTTGAGGCAAGGATTTCGGATGCGGAAAATCCGGGTAGTCGGAAACATCCGGGTAGTGTTGTGAGTGGGGACTCAAAGTCAGAGTCATGGGAGATTTTTTCTTCGATGACTTTCTACGTTTTGATGCAAAGATGTTGGATCATTTTTGTTGTGTGTGTGAGTGTGCTATCTACTATTTTCAATGCCTCCCATTCCCCTCCTCCCTGCTCAACCCACACTCACCTTTACGCAATCAACAGATTCTATCAACGAGCCCCCCATCACACCCTCTCCTTCGTCATATTCAAGCACATCTTTCACAAGAACGAAACCATTTGACTGCAAATCTGCCAGAAATACCTCTGGGATTCTCAAATTCCGTAGCGATACCCGATTAAGAAAGAAACTAGCACTCGCAATTCCTTTCTCCACGCCGGGAACATCGCCATCCCCTTCTCCTTTCTCGGCGCTGGTAGTGAATGTGCTTGAGCTGGTGGCAGTTGGAGCACAAGCACTCTGCAGGGCAAGTTCGAACCAGCTCGGAGATTCGTTGCATGCCTGAGAATTCATTGGAAGAGACTCTTCCAGGGCGGGGATACCCCCAATTTCTGAGTGCCGAGGATTTCCCCCGTTTAATACGTGAACTTTCACAATTTTCCTATTACTTAGCCCTACGCACTACGAAAATTCAGAGGTCGCTTTGAACGCCCGCTTTTCCTCGCAAATGAAGAGAAAACGAAGTGTGATTGCCCTTTTTCTTTTTTGCCTTGGTTCTTCACTTAATAAATGGCTACAAATCACCCAGAACCATTGATGTCGTTTCTCGTTTTTCGAACGCCCACAGCACAAGACAAAACCTCAATTTATTGAAGAAATAAACCCAAAAATATCTTCAAAGACCTCCATTTCCTCCCCACGAAATCTCCCTCCGAAGACGGAAGACGATTGACTTCGTACTTCGTACAGTACCGACGACTGACTTCATACTGCCATGATATCGCCTGTCTACCCACATTTGAACGACATGTCGGCTCAAGAGCTGTTGAAAACGTCCTACGAAGAGTACGCAAATCCCAACGAAGTGAAGGAGATGTTTAAGGAATTTTTTTTGGGAGAGTTGGGGGAACTGAAGAAAATTCGCGAGCTGTTAGTTAGTGACAATCAACAGGTCGGGTCGCAATCGAGCGTCAGAGGGCATAAGGAATCGGCCGATTACTCATACTTTGTGGACATGTTTGCCCTTTGTGAGTATTCCCCCCCACTGTCCAGGATGGTACTCAAACATGCTAATGTTGCCAGCCTCCTCACCCCCGTTCTTATGGAGCTGCAGATGTCCATGCTCGAGGACGAGAAAGATTTGGAAGTAAAGAAGAAGATGTGGGTAAAGGGGCTGAAGAAGGAAGATGCCGATGGCGATAGGGTGCAGGCTCAGAATCTGTTTGAGGTGGGAGGGGGAAGGGGGAGAAAGCGGCAAAGGTCAAACCTCCATGTGCGTTTGCAACACCTTCCTCCTCATTGCGAAACGTCTAAATCGAGTGCATCTTCAATTACCGCGTCTGACGTAGGTTCCGTTGTTCAACTCAATGGCACAGTGATTCGAACTTCCCAGATTCGGATGCTGAATGAGTACAAGGTATTTCGGTGTCTGAATAGCAAGTGTGGTCACGAATTTCGGGTCTATGCCGACATGGAACAGAGCGACAATGCAATCGTGCAGCCGCTTGTTTGCTTATCCCAGTTGGGGGGGGAGGGAAAAATATGCGGTGGGAACAGGTTCATTGAAGACGAGAGCCAACACACTTACTCCGATTATCAGGAGATTAAGATTCAGGAGAGCGTCACTAAGTTGGGCATCGGTATGATTCCCCGCAGCTTGTGTTTGATCCTCCAGCACGATCTTGTTGATCAGTGTAAGCCTGGCGATGATGTGACTGTCGTGGGAAAGATAATGGCCCGCTGGGACCCGGTAACACCTTTCTTGAAACCGGAAATGCAGATGTGCCTGAGGGCAGACTCTGTGAGAGTGAACAATGGCGACAAAGACGACAATTGGGAGGGAGTCATTGTGGGAGGGGGAGAGGAGCAAAGCAATGATCTCAATGCCCGCGAGATGCTCAAGAAGGGTTTTAGGGAATTTTGGGACAATCCTCACAACAAGGCTGCTCCGATTGCGGCAAGGAATTACATTGTCAGGGCAGTCTGTCCGAAGCTTTACGGGATGATGACTATTAAGTTGAGTCTGCTGCTGACTCTGGTTGGTGGCGTGGGCGAGGACGGAGGTAGCGTGAATAATGACGGAGTCGGAGTCGATGAATCGAAGGTAGCCGAGCGGCAAACGGGAGTTGTTAACAGCGGCGGTGTTGTCACTAGCAGTAGCTTTGGCCACAGTAATGGCAATAACATTAACGATGAGAGCAGCGACGAAGATGATAGTAGTGGTGACGAAGCCGCACCAGTACAGTTTTGGACATCTCAGTCTCCCCAGCCCGAATCGTCCGGCCCAAATAAAAGAAAAAGCAAAAATCGAACTGAACAGACGTTGCACCAACAACGCACCGACACAGTACAGCAAGCGCTCCACGACAACCCTCAAATGTTGCCCCCGCCGCCAAAACAGAAATCGCAAGCCCCAAGGATGAAACGTCGTTCCCAATCTCACATGCTCCTCGTGGGGGATCCAGGCACGGGAAAATCTCAGGTGAGGTTTTCTCATTTTTACCTTCGAACGAGCTTTTTAGAAATTCTCACACATCCCTATTTTGTGCGTCATACTCGCACGCTTTCCAAATATAACATTTACAATAGTTTTTGAGGTTCGCCAACGCGCTCTCCCCTCGGTGCGTGCTGACAACCGGCGTGGGAACGACTTCGGCTGGGTTAACTTGTTCAGCTGTAAGAGATAAGAATGAATGGACCCTGGAGGCTGGGGCGCTGGTCCTCGCTGACCGGGGCGTCTGCTGTATCGATGAATTTGGCTGCATACAAGAGCGTGATCGGACAACAATACACGAAGCAATGGAACAGCAGAGCCTAAGCGTGGCGAAGGCCGGTCTCATATGCAAGCTAAATTGTCGTGCGACTGTCTTGGCCACCACCAATCCCAAGGGCCTTTACAATGACGACAAGACCCTTTCGGAGAATACCGGAATCGGCACTCCTCTGCTATCGCGTTTTGACCTAGTATTTGTCCTCCTCGACACTGCCAGCACCGAACGAGACGCCAAGATAGCAACATTTTTACTGAATCACGCTATCAAGGGACATCACGGAGTTTCACAATCTTCTGAGTTTGAAAAATCAATGAACCCTAATGCAACTTCTCAGAATGACGCACGCGAGAGCCAAAACTTCAATGATATCAACGAACTTTGGGGAATAGAAAAGCTGCGCGGTTATATTGCCAACATCAAGGAGTTAAATCCGCGACTCTCCCGGGGTGCTCGAATACTTTTGTCCCGCCACTACAACGAATGCCGAAAGAGCGTTCATGGAGCGAAGGCGACTGTTCGATTGCTGGAGAGTCTGATTCGACTCAGCCAAGCTCATGCTCGGCTGATGTATAAGGAAGTCGTTGAGGTGAGCGACGCTGTGGCGGTTATTTTAATAATGGAAAGCAGCGCAAGTGTCGTGGGGGGACTCGGACGTCGCCACTTTAAGGATGCGGACAGCTTGGGTCTTTATATCAACCCGATGGAGTCAGAGTTCCCTGAGGACGATATTGCAGACAAATCATTTTCGATGCAGCAGGACTATATTCTATACAGGTACAGACTGCTCCACCTCATCAACAAAACTGATAGAGATGTGAACATTCCTGGCGTCGGCCTCGGTTTCAGCGACGGTAACGCGGCCGCAAATTTTGCGCTAGCGGCGCAAGGTGTGGAGGGGGGTGATTATGAAGGCGAAATCACGGAGTACGACGACTTGTGGGGTGACGTAGGTGGCGAAAGTCGCATCAACGATACGACTTCGTTTGATCCCCCCTTGATGACTACCAACTCTCCCTCCGACAACCAGCAGCCGTTAATTCCCAACACTTTGCCATCTCCCATCCAGCTGAATGCGAGCCCCCCAGCAATGGAGAAAGATGTGGTGGTTGATTTTGAATATTCATGGAGCAGGACGATCGACACTTCATTTCACCCAAGAGACCTGAACCATCCGCAAAAAGAGAATAATGGAGATGTGCAAACGACACTGAACGAAATCTGTGACCCGACTGAGCCAACAAAGAAGAAGCCAACAAAAAAGAAGACAAAAAAGCGAAAATCAGGTGACTGAACCTGTAATGACAGCACCAGAAGTAGTGAATAAATTTTGCCGAAAAAAATTGCGTGCAACAGTCGTCATTTTTACATAAAAATTATTTCGTGGGGGTGGTAGGAGCCACATAACCTCCCTGACCTCCGCCGCTGGTAAATTGCCTCAGCATGAATCGCCAGCTTTTTAGCTCATACCCAGGTCCAGGGGGATCGTGTCCCGTCTTCATCTTGATCAAATTCATGTTGTTGATAGCCCAAATACTACCACTCCTTCCCCCTGCTCCACTATCATTCCAAATGCCCTCACACGTTTCGCTGGGCCGCACCCATTCCTTCGGTACGCATCGAACGCACGTGAGTTTGGGAGGTTCTTCTTTTTTAGTACCTACCATTCCCAGAGCGACAAAATCGTCGCTGGGAGGGATCGGCTCCCAGCTGTAGAACTTATTCTTACCGTGATCAAGGCTCCAAACTAGACGGAAGCGAGCGGGGTTTGGCAAATACTTATCGAGAACGATGGGAAGCCAGCTGCTCCCCCCCACCCTACTGACAGTCATATCAGTGATTTCCAGTAGCATCCTATCACTTCCATCCTTGTTAGGGCTATCATAGTTCCGCCCACAATAATGCCCTACGCAAACCAACTCCTTGTTCTGTCGGAACAATCGGTCCGCCCCTTCTAGCACTGGCTTCCAGACTGACACCTTCTGGCGGCTCATACTTCCCGCACTCTTCCAAATCAAGGAGAATTTCTGACAGCTTTTGGCCTTAATCTTGATGTTCCCCAAGATGGTCCCGGGAATATCGACCTTCCTTGGGTCGACCCCTTCCTTCCTATCCATGTCCTTCCTAGGTGTGATGCTCAACCCTCCCGGTCCAATACTGTCCCCTCCACCCTCTAGCGTTCCTTCGATCTCTTCCTCTTCCCCATCTTCTCCTAAAACGCCTAGCTTAAACTCTTCCATAGTAATAAAGCCGTCCTTGTCCTTGTCCATTTCTCTGAAGATTTCCATCATGGCGTTCTGAGACAGCTTCATCCCGAGCCACTCTAGACCGCCGTACAACTCACCGACACTGAGCATACCATCCTTATCATAGTCGAATGCTGTGAAGGCGTCGCGAATGTAAAGTCGGCGGTCTGTCAGCAGCTTGCGAATCCTGGCCATGGTGACCTTGTGCTGCAACAAATGGTATTCGTCTGGAGTGATGAAAACTTTCCCAACCGATTTTGCCTCGACAGCTTCGTCTCTCCTCCTCCTATTGCTTTTAACCTCCTTGAAAAAGCGCTTGCGCACGTCGCAATCGTTATCTTGCAAAGCCCGGAGCAAAAGGTTCAGCTCCTTGCTGTCAAAGTTGACCTGCGAGTCGATGAACTTATAACAGCTTCGCACACAACCATCTTGGTATTCTCCGCCCTTCTCGTAAGTACTACTGCTGTCTAGCAATGTATAGCTGGTTCTTAAGGCCGCGTAGCGATCCAAGGACCAATTTGACCCTCCGAAACTAGCACCGCCACCGTGCAAGAACCCCCTCATGCACTCTGCCTCAAGTAAACTCAAGGCAACGTAGTAACGCCCACCTTGCACTTTGCTGTAGCTTTTGTTGGCGACGATTTCTCGAAGCTTTTCGAAGCTAACCCTCCCTTCGCCGGCTGGACCCAACGTAGATGTGAGGAAAGCCTCACCCTCTTCGCCGTCCATATCAACGTCAACTGCGGACAACACAAATTTGAGCTCCTCACGGTCCAAAGTTCCGGTTCCATCGACCGCGACCATTTCAAATGCTTTTCGCAGCGAGACTTCTTGCTGATAATTGAACTTGCTACTTTTGTTTTCGAGCCACTTGAGCTGACCCTTGCTGGGGACCCACTCCATGTAGCAGATGATGTTCTTCAGCCGCCTGTGAGTCCGAAGACCCCACCCAACAACATAATGATTTTCACTCATCATCATGTATTCGGGGAAATCCAAGCTCACGCGCTTTCCGAACAAATCATTTTTGACGCTGAAGTCACTGCACTTGTAAAACCTGCTGACTTTTCCATCCTCCTTCCCGAGCTCGTCGAGGTCCCACGGTTTCGCCTTTTCATCATCTCTTGAGTATTTCTTCTTCTTTGCGGCCTCCTCGACGACTTCCTCTTCTTGTTCTTGTTCTTGTTCTTG
>Ga0115554_1000358_pt1 | contig 30857 bp, 10 predicted proteins | sample COGITO_mtgs_1104_3_FD_87283 | JGI IMG/M metagenome (GOLD analysis project Ga0115554, IMG submission 87283) | Pelagic marine microbial communities from North Sea - COGITO_mtgs_110404 | ecosystem: Environmental > Aquatic > Marine > Epipelagic | place: Germany:Helgoland, sampling site Kabeltonne... | reverse complement strand
GTTTCGTCGTGTTGGCAGAGGAAGCTGTCGGATGTGGAAAGGATGAGGAACGTAGGATCTCCGAGTTTAGCTCGATTGACGAACGAAACGGTTCTGGCGGTGTTTCGAGCGAGCGAAGACGCGGTAGGAGAGGAAGGGCAACATCTGAGAGTGACGACGAGCAGAGCCGGGGAAGGGAAAGGGTGGAAGGTTTCGACGCCGTTCGAGGAGGTTGGGAAGTTTCATGATAACGATTGGAAAAGAGGGAGTGGGATGCCGATGTGGGATCCGATCGTGTTCGCGGAGAGAGACGGAAAGGGGAGGGCGTTTGTGTTTTACGCGGTGTCGGATTCGCAGAGGAGAGGGGAGTGTCGTCAAGAAAAGAGCGTGCCGTTGTTAGGTTTTGGGAGTAAACCAATCAAACCGTGGGTGAGAGGTGGTGATATCTACGTCGTGGCGAGTACCGATGCGACTTTAAAGGAATGGATGACACCTCGACGAGTGTTAAAGAGTGCAGATTTCAACGGCGCGCCAATCACGTTGAACGGACCGGCAGTGGAGATGGACGAGGCGAACTCAGAGACTGGGAATAGGGATTGGGTCGTGCCGGTGTGCGTAAATGGAATGAAACAAGTGAATGTCGGAACTGTTTTGGCGCAATACGGGAGGAGGGTACACCGCGAAGGCGGCACCGGCGAAGGCGGGTTTAATCCCAAGTGCGGCGCCGAGGCGGTGAGAAAGTGCGGGGTAATCGTGAGTTCGGATTTGGGAAAGACGTGGGACACGTCGAGATTACACGAATCCTTGGGTTTCGATCGAAAGAATGGCATTTTATTGGCGGATATGACGGTGGCGGAAATCGGGGAGGGCGGTTTGTACGCCGTGTTTCGACCGAAAGTGGTGGTTGGAGGCGAGGACGACGGGCTCGTCGTTCGAAGAACGGCAAAAAGCATGCGATTGTACACTGCCATTTCCACGGATGTAGGAAAAACGTGGACGACACCACGCGAGATGTCCTCCGAGATGCGAACGTTCGACGCCGCAGCGAGACTTTTTCGATTACAACCCAAAGGCCCGTTGGTGTTGGCGTACAACGACCGATCAAACTTCGATACTCTCGAAGGAGAAGACGGTGTGAGTGATGAGGAAAACGACGACGACGACGACGAGAGTATCGGTAGTAGCAGTGGTAGCAGAAGTAGTGAGACTAGTAAGAGTAGCCGTCGCGGTAGTAGTAGCAATAGCGCGAGTTTCTCCGACGCGGCCACCAACTTAGGCGCGTTGCGCCTGACCCTCGCCACCTCCCACGACCACGGTCGCACCTGGCGCAAAGTCGTCACCGTCCGCGATGGTGCCACCACCACCAGCGGTAACACCAACACCGACGAAAGTAGCGCTTTTCATCGCCAACAACAGCAAAGAAAAACGCTCGGCCTTCGCGTCTCGCAACCGTGGCTTTTACAGCACGGCTGCAAAGCTTTCGTCGCGTTTTCTCGAGACTATCACGCGTTGGAATATTCCTCGAGGTTCGCGCGAGCGCAACCGGAAAACGACCGCGAGTTGGGTTTACGAGTCAGCCACGTGGAGATGTAATACTAATATTAATTCGTGTGTGTATTATTAATGCGGTATCTGGTACGTATACTTTCTTTTGTGTTTTACGTTCTTTCCTCTTTGTGAGCTTTCATTTTTCATTTTGTCTGCTTTTTTTGCCGTCAAATCCCTCTTTTATCACGCGCACATTTAACACACACAATTACTATATCGGAAAGAAAATGGTGCGATCATCTCATCCTCGCGTCTTCCTCCGTCGCGCGCTCCTTTCCTTCGCGTCCTCTCTTTCGCTTCTGCGTTTCGTTCTTCTTTTCTTCTTTCGTACATAAAAGGTACGGGAAAGAGTAGAGCGCAGTTTTGGGGAAATGCAATTCGTTTTTGTTCCCCTACTGACCTAAGAGGAATATCCCCGCTCTCATCAAACACACATCACACAGGCGAAGTCTACGATTCTTACGGTCCTGAAAATCATCCCTCTCGCGTTATACTTACGCGCGGCGTCGTGTAAACTCGCTCTTCCCATCCTCGGGTGCGACGGCCCTTTATGCCCGGTGGCGATTGGAAAATCTGGCGATTGCACACCAACTGCCAACACGGCGGAATGTTACGCGTGGTGCGAACACGCGTGGACGCCGTGGGCGAACAACTTACTGTCCACGTTTAAGATTCCTTATAAAGTAAGATGTAACAAATCGAACGGGTATGAACTTGCGAAAATTATCGCCGCGGTGGAGATTATCGGGTACTTGATGTTGTGGATGCCAGGGAAGGCGAAGAAAGGCGCTTTTATTTTAACCGCGACGATGGCGTTTGCCATTCACTTTCATGTGACGTTTTTGAAGGATTCCGTGGATAAGCTCGGGTTGCAGTTCGCTTTGATCTTGGCAAGTTTGGCTGTGTACGTGATGGAAACGGATGGCAAAAAGAGTGGATCGAAACCGAGGCCGCCGAAGAGAGGCGGATCGAAAAAGCGAAACTAAAGAGGAGCGAGAGAGATTTTTATTTATATATATGACTGGTTGGTAAGAGCGTCGATGCTTATTAAAGTGCAATTAAGAAAACCGATATCTTACTAAATATATCGCAAACCACGTGTTGTCTATTCTGCGTTCTCACGCCATGCCTTTCTCGATGATGTCGTTTACCGTTACATTTCTTCCTCCGATTTTGGACAAGTTTGTAACATCCTCCTCCGCGTCCATCACCGTCACCACTTCCAACGTTCTCTTGGACAAGTGCGAGCACGATTCCATGTTCCCAAACTGATCGCGAGATTGTTGATCCAGAGCTAATGCTTCCGACCGGCGAATGTGGTCGCGAATGGAGGGGTCCGCCTCGTCTAGTAACGCTCTCGAGAGGTGCTGTAAGGAGACGGATAAGCCAGGGGTGTAAAATACCTCGGGAGAATCCTTTCTCAACCACGCGTTGATTTCGTCGCACATGGCGAGATATTTTAAAGTTGGTTTTGCCGCCAGGACGATCGGTTGCGAAGACGTATTAATACTAATAGGTTCGTCGGTATCGGTTTCTGGAGGTGACATGACTCCTCCCGAATTTGAGGACATCGTGCTCGTACTTCGTAGCTGTTGCGCGTAAGCCGAGGAGGTAAATGCACCTCGTAACCCATCATCGCCACACCTTAAGGCGAACGCCGTCGCTCGACGAATGAATATTTTAATCGAACTCTCCCACTTTTCTTTCGTGAACGTCATCGCGGCAAACAAAAGAATCGCGTACATGTCGCTCTCGAACGCTTCAATATCGAAACAGGCGTCAAAGAACGCCAGTTCGTCGCCTCCGTAATCTTCGTCCACCAACGCATTCGCCAAGCGGAGCCACTCTTCTCTTTGCGCAATATCTCGTTTCTTACCGACCGATAACGGTACAGGAGACGACGATTGGCGTCGTAAAGGCGAAGCGGACGGGTCCGTCATCGTGCTCGGGTTTGCAGAGGCATCGAAAACGTATTCGCCGTGGAATTGCATCAACCGCAGCAGTTGCGGCAACAAGGAAGCGTTTGATTCTCTGCCGCCGCCTCGAGACTCGACAGAGAATGAACTATTCGTGGCAAATCTACCCAGCAAGATGACGCAATCGAAAGTAGATACGCGAAATCGATCGTGACGCATGGCGAAGGATTGGCGATTCATTGGCATCGCTCGGCCCACGTTGTCCCACCATGCATCCACCGCCAGACCGTATCGTCGTCGTCGCTCCTCATACTCTTCGTCGCTCGTCGACGTGCGTTCAACATTCGAGGAACGTAAATCAGACGACGTCCATACTGGAAGGACACTGTTGCACAGCGTCTCCGCGTTTCGCAAGGTAGCACCTTCCCATTCTCGTTTTGGTGGACGACGATTGATGTCTGCTCTTTTGGCTTCCAAATGACACGAGATGTGAATGGCGTTGAAGTGCGAGACGGTGGAGCACCCTCTCGTGGCATCAACTTTGGGGTCTACACTTGCGGCAGCACGATTTCGACCGCGAAAACCACGTCCTCCAAACAAGGCAGAAGCTAGAGAAGAACCGCTTGTACCTGCTTGATTGCCTCGCATGTCAATGATTTCAATGATATCCCCGTCGGCGTCGTTTGCCATGCCTTCGTCGTCGTCGTCGTCATCATCGTCCTCCTCTATGACAAAATTTGCGGCGTTTGTGGCATCTTCCTCCCGAGTAAACTTCACCGAAGTTGGAGGGATGCTAACCGGCGTACAGAAGCAATATAAACCCAAAGTTTCCTCTGGATTCTCGTTGATAGATTCAAAGCACACTCGGCAGCGCAATGCACCTGCGTCGTCGTCAAACGCGGCGTCTTCCTCCATCTGACTCTTCAAAGCGTCCGAAACTTCCGCTTTAAGCACCGTACTCTCTTCGTCCCCAGCTGGAACCCCTCTCTCCGACTGTTGCGTCTTCATTTTCATCTCTCTCAACATTTGCTCTCGTTTCCTCTTCGCGAGCTCTCTCTTCTCTTCCTTTGTCTTTTCCCGCATCTTTTCAATTTCAATTTGCGCGGTATTTGAGGCGTTTTCAATCGTCTCCAACGCATTCTCAGCCAAAGTGCCCAATCCTCTCGGCACGACTACGTTTTCTAATGTGTGTAAAGTAACGAGCAAGTTAAGCGCGTGCGCGGCAGAAGTGGCTACTTTTTCGCATTCTCTGGACATGGCCTCTAAAATTTTCAACGCCAACGGTAACGCCTTGTAGTTCACCATCGCTTTTTCAAACGCCTCCGAAGTGCGCTTTAGATCATTCACGACGATGTCAACGATGTAAGAGCGTATGATTGGTATCGCTGGAACCGCTAAGTATTCGCGAAATGATCGACCGAAGTCGTCGTGTGGTGCGCAGCGGACAATTTTTACCACCGATTCTAACGCGAGCAAATCGCACGTCGGATCGTTTTGCGCGCCAAAGACCACTTCCCCATCATTACCTCGTTGTTGTCCATCAAATTTTAATGTGTTCAACGCGTCGACGCTAAACTTAACCAAATGCGTCGTTGCTGTGACATCGGCACACGCGAGTCGCGGCAAAACTCTTGCCAACACGTCACAACGTTTCGGTTCCCCGTCCTCAATGCATCTTTTCAACTTGTCTAGGAAGGATCGAGACACAGATGCCGCGTCGAAGAGACTCTTGTCTTCTTCGTGCATAGACTCGGCGTCGGAGAAGTACAAATCTATTCCAGAACCACCGAGAGCGGCGGAAGAAGCTAAATTAATGATAGACGGTGTAGAAGTTCTTGGTGGTGGAGTGACTGGTCGAGCCGCCAATGAAGTGTCCACCGTCACAGACAAGTCCAAGGAAGCGGAATCATCCACGCTACCTCCATGCATTAGCATAGTTTGTTGCGAAGAAGAATCGTTAGATATCAGAATCGAAGATTGCTCTGACGTAGCTTTGGATTGTTCTTCAGCTAACAAGCGATCGACAACTTTTAAAATATCGTTTGCCAAAGTATCCTCTCGAGCCTCGAATGCTCTTGCCGCCTCACGAAGCAAGTGCGGAAGAGCATTGTCGTCCAACATCGCGATTCTATTTTCCTTCAACTCGCAAGCTGCTTGCAAAAGTGCAAGGACGTCTGCGTTATCGTTCAACTTTCGTACAAACGCGACGTCTTCTCTGGAAACGCACAATTCCTTGAGGAAGAGCGATGCGTTGTTATTACTATTACTAGTGGTTTCAAATGCTGTTGGTTTCATTCTCGCCGCGCGAGAGATCGTAGGCACGAGAGCGACAAGTGCTGATAGACCGCCTTTAAAGCGCAAACAAGAAGTCGATTCATAGCGAACTTCTGGATCGTCTTTATCTACTGTCGCTGCGACCGAATCAATGCGATCTTCGGTGGCTTCACCGTCGAGACCGCTTAAGCGATAAGTGATTGACATTGGCGGAATTCTGTTCGTACCGATAAGTCGTGAGGGAGGGCTGCCATCATTCTGCTGATTTTGTTGCATTGGAACCCAAACCTTTTCGTACACATCGACGACTTTTAAATCAAGCGAAATGATCTTGTTTCCGCATGAGAGCAATTCCATGCCAAAATCATCTTCGATCAAACCGACCAAGTCGAGTTGAGCGCAGATGAAATTCTTCACATCTCTAAAAGTCGGCGTAGATTCCAGCTGCGCTTCGTCGCCAAATGTGGCATCGTCGTCCGCGTCTACACCCGCCCCCGCGTTAGCGATGTCAGATGATGCAGCGTTATTATCACCTTCATTATCACCAACTGGAACTTGTTCCGCGACATCGTACGGTGAAGGTGACATGTGCCCTCGGATAAACTCTTCTTGCGTGGACGATTTCACCAGGCGAACCAAACACGTGCGTTTTGGCTTCGGTTTCGGAAGCGCGCACCGTTTGAGTTCATCCAGAACTGAACCCATGGGTAAAACAATTTGGACAGTATCAGATATATTGTGAGATATTGAAGAGAATCGAGCGCTGCGAGAATTCGCGTTCGCCGTTGAGCGCAAAAGTTCAAAGCAAGCGCCAGCAACGGACGTTCTCGAAGTGTTTGGATAGTTCACATCGCTCGCCCCGTAACACGCGTCCAAGAGCTTTGCCAAAGTAATATTTGCAGAAATTGCGTGCGGTGCCCTGTGCGCAGCAAGCGCTCTCGCAATTGTCGCTGCGTATGTAATCGCTTGGATATCCTCCTCGCTCACTTTCAAACTTTCGCATCGCAAGTTGTCTTCTTCGGAGACTATTTTGTCTGAGACGAACTTAGCGCATCGTTTCAGAGCAAGACCGAAGGATGGGTCGACGAGTCCATGCTGCTCGAGAAGGCTTTCACTTTCATGCCACGCGTACTTTGCAACTTCGAGGAGCATTTCCGTCAACGTTCTTACCGAGAGCTTCACTTGAGACGGATCAGCAAACGTGAAAACGAATGAGTCTGTTTTCACTTCCCAATCGGTACACATGCTCGCTTCGAGCGCCGCGTAGACGGATTCTGCGGCATCATCGTTCGAAACCACATCCGTATTCTTTAACAACTCAAGGAGGGATTTCAACACCGCCAGACGCTCTTCTTCTGTTCCTTTCGAAATTGCGATCAATGCGCTCGAGGCCAGTCGCACAGTCTCCTCCTCCAAAACGCGAGAGTTGACGAAGCATTCAACGCAACCGCTGATAGCATCGATGTTTTCGTTATCCATGCGTCGTCGTCCACCTGGTCTCGCGATTGCATCTTGCTCGAAGAGCTTCAGGGCTGCACGTACTGCGACGTCCACGAAACGATGATTTGGATTTCTCGTAGGATTGAGCGTTTCTGAAAGTTGCAAAATGGCAACTGTGGCATCACCGCTGGCATCGTTACGTTTCACCAATTCCATTCGTGCAAGCCTCGACAAGACATCGACATCGGTTTCGAAAGTAGAAGATGTGAAATTTATTCCACCACCTTCGGGGCGAAGCGAAGAAGTCTTCGCTCGCTCGGAAGATTGCTTAATCAACCATGATCGCGTATCCACATTCGCGTCCGCAACGGCAAGTGCAACTAATACGCGCGCAAACTTCGGTGCCATTTGTGGCAAGATAGAGGAGGTCGCAAAAAGAGCATCCTTTACATGATTTGAATCAAATGCGTAAAAGAAGACTTTTTCACGAGCAAGAGAAACCAGAGCTGGGACGATTGCAAACATGTACGAACGAAGCGAACCGAAATGATTGGTTTCCTCGCCGTAGTAGTTGTGCATCGTATGCAACGACGAGTCTGATTCGATAAAACCTCCTTCACCTCTGCGTGCATAACTTTCGAGTGCACGATGCAAAGAAATGCGTTTGGCTTGACATTTTGACAACGTAATGCGGGCGTTCTTTGCAACTTCTTTGTACGACCTCAACGCTAGGGCCTCAAAGTCGCCATTTTTCGCAAGTGCATCCTCCGAAGCAGTGGCGTTGTTTCGTCCAATTGGAACGTAGCCCGACACTAACGTTGAAGATGCCGGAACAGCAGTACTGCTGGTGCCACCGCCAATTGTTTTTCTCGTTCTTGATGGCGTCGAAGGTGCCGAAGCCGTCTTGTTCACCTCTGCGTTCAAAATCTCGCTTTCGTCAACTACAGCTGCGCGTGAAAGCAAGGATCTGCAAGTGCTCTCGCATTGCCTCAATATATTTTGAGTATCACGTTCTTTTACGGTTAAAATTTCAAGCGCTTTCATCGCACTCGTGGCTTCATCTTCTGTGTATATATCAGAAGATCCGTCACCGATGACTTCTGAATAAGTAATGTACGCGTCGAGTTTATCTTGCCTCGCGCAACCACACTCGTTGCACCAAAACGCATCCGTCAGATTCTCGTAATTTATATTTCGGCACTGTCGGCATTGGTACGCATTCTCTCTGCAATAACGGCAAATACCGTGCGCAGCATCTTGTACGTGTCGGCTACAACGCGGGCACGGAAGCATTTCCGAAGCTTTCTCATGCATATCAACGTGGAACGAATCGATACGAATGGCAATCGCAGAAACGTCCTCGGGGATGCTCAACGTAAGCATACCTTCAGTTTGTCTGTTCTTGAACGAAATATTTCCAACGAATCGCCACGGTTCACTCGGTTGCTCCCATGAGATCGCTGATTTCAGAGAAGAAACAATATTATTATCGGCGCCATTCGATCCAGACGCGCGAGGTAGTTGCCTGCTCGATAGAAAGGCGCTTCCACTCGAGTTCAAAATCGAAGATGAGGCAGACACAATGGACGGAACAACCCAGATGGAGACAGATTTCGGCCATCTTGACGATTTTCTCGTTTGCAACGGCGTCAAGTTGATGTTAGCTTCTTTCAATCTGTATACTTCGCTAAATATCGTCAAAGAGGCGTTCGCGGTAAAAGCCCGCGTTCCTTTCATCAGATGCAACGGAGTCTTCCGATAGGGCGTGGACGCGTACGCGAGCGAAATATCGTCCGGATTCGGGTCAATCTCGAGCCACTTTGCGTGTTTCGCAAAATCTTCATCGGTTTCGAGTAAGAAATTCACGAAATTTTCGTGCGCTGAGGTCCCCATCGGCTGCGGCAGCAAGTTAGCATCGTCGGCTGCAGCGGTGGTGGTGTTCTTCGCAACCAAAGATTGCGACTGGGCTTCGAGCGCTTCCAATTTTGCGTACATTTCCCTCCTCGGATGTGTCCTCAACTTTTCGCTCGCCTTGCGAGCATTCCCACAAAAGAGCTCAATATTAGCCATCACGTCGGGTTCGTTGGCAAAAATTGAGAAGTCCTTTTCGAGAGCAAACGCGACGATTTGAGACACGCGCTCAATTCGTGCGCCACAGGCAACATTCGATAATGCCTTTGTCAAAGATCTCGCCATCCCTACCAAATAAATGTTTTGTCGTTCGTTTTCTATGCCAACATCTTTAAGATTCTTCCAGATTGCTCGCAAACACGTCATCGCCGCATCTCTGGCAGATTTCTTCGACGAACCCAACAATGTGGTTTGAATAACGCAATCGACCACACCAGAGAGCTCTTTCTTCGTTGATTCAGCACAGTATTCGGCAGCAAACTCGAAGAGCAAACACGCGTGTTCGCGTTGATCCACCGCAGAGAGTGGAAAGCGCGGCATTGCTCTTGCCGCAGCTTTTACCGCGGCGACAATGACGGAAGGCATCGACGCGAGAGAGAATGCAAACGCTTCTGGGGTTTGAGAAAGCACCTCAAACAACCTTTTCAGAGGAACCGAAACTAAACGAGTCGTGCTGTTTTCGCTCTCAATCGTCCCGTCGTTGTTGACACGATTCTTGAGCGAAAACGAGAGACGTTCGCACGCAGAAACGATAATTCCAGCATCTTTAATCGCTTGAAATTTTTCGTTCTGCACGTCAACAGACCTCGCGAGACTGTCCACGACAAATTCAAATTCCGTAAAACGAGCAACGCAGTGAGCATCGGAATCGACGATATCGAGACGTAAGCTTTCAGACGTAGCATAACTTTGGACGATAAGCTTTGTCCAGCTTTGGATGTCTGCTGTCGAGTTTGAAATGTCTGATATCTCCGCACCTGTCGTGCGATCTGCATCCATATCAAAGCTCGTGGATTCAGATTCGCTCTTGTTTACTGCGTCTCTCGCGTACTTGGCTTGCAATAAGGCACATTTTAACGCCGCAATCAACTTGTCTCGTTGTTCTGAGCGCATTTTACTCTTTTCCTTAGCCTCTCTCAGGTAGTCTATGTTTTGAGAGTCTACAGAGATATTTATTTTGGTGTTGATATTATCGTTGCATTTATCGAGCGAATCACTTCGCCCAAACTCGGCAATTTTTCCCAAAAGAGATTCCACAACACGCTTCGTCCATTCTAAGACATCACGCGCGCCATCCTTCCCATCCGGATACGCCAGTGCCGCATCTTTCCCGCTCGAAGCCATGGCCGCAGAAGCCGACAGCGCAAGTATGCGACAGTCTCGATCCGAGACGTTCTTATTCTTCCCCATCGTCCCAGGCTTCGATAAAATAGACGGCACAACAATACCTTTCGAAAGCAATTTAGCGACTAACACCGATGCGTCCGAGTCGCTCTTTAAGAGCGTCCGCAAGAACATCGCGTGCGCGGGAGAAACAATATTTGCTTCCGTCACACTGGGTTTCGGCGGCTTCGAATCCTTTCCGACGCGAGATGAAAAACCCATTTCACTGCCATCCTTGGACAACAACGTGCTCAACCCCTTCGTTGCCACAGCACGCGTGGGATCGCAGATATCTTCAACAATCGCACCGATGAGCTTTTTATTTGACTCGGTGAGTGTGACAAAAGTCTTCTTCTTGTTGAGAAGCGCTGCACCTCCGTCACTCGACGGAGGAGGATTGCGTCGTTGCACAATTCTCGCGAGGGGATGTGTCGTGCGATGCCCCTGTTCGAGTAAGGCGCCGGTAATACCTCCACGATCACGGCATTCCGAGCACAAATCGACATCGTCGCAAACTTCGCAGTGCCATCGAATGCCTTCGATGGATTCGTCGCACATGTCGCACCGGTGACCACCACTTACCATATTCCCTGCGAGAAAGTTCGAAAGAATCCCCACGCCGCTCGGCGTGTTCTCTGATGTTGCAAATCCACTGGAAGGACCACCAGTTAAAAGCGTCGGTCGACGCAGGCGAGATACATTGCGATTCGAGGAACTAGTAGTAACATCCACATCATCTCTTAAAGAAATTGGGAAAACTGGTTGCCTCAAGGAATCATTGCTGCCACCGTCGTTCAATATTTCGCGATCAAAGAAAAAGTCCACGTTTGGTACCCGAGGCGCGAAACTATCGAGCATAGCTAGCGCCACCGATCTCGAGAAGTTTTCATCCGCAGATTTCAAGCACGCTACGGCAATATCGGCAGCTTTTTGCGCAAGTTTTGCCGACGGGGGATTGTTGGCAAATCCTTCGCAAGATGCAATCAGCGCCTGAACCAAAGAAGGCACAAACTCCTCGCAATCAAAAGCGCCGTGAGAATCCCTAACAACCCGAGGCGTCAAACACAAACCTAGTCTTAGCGCTTCCAGAGTTTGTTTCTGAAAGTGGTCATCACACGTTTGCATAGTTAGTGGGCGGCGTACGAAAGGACGACCAATATACTTGCACGCACGCGCGAAGCTTTCTATGTCAGAATCTGGTAAAGCCCAATTGGCGTCGCGACGCCACTCGTAATTCTTTTGAATCATGCGAAATGTGGACAACGCTATGCTGACGGCGCACAAATCCTTCGTGGAAACATCTTCCGGACTTTTCGCTAAAATTGCCTTGAACGCGCTGCGTTTGGTCTTTGATGACGGGAACCAGCCATCGGCAGCAAATACGCGCACTGCAGCGGACTGGTTCTGCAGCTTCGAAAATGACAATCGCCTCGGAACCTTCACAGGCGTCGTGGATGCACTGCTTGCCGCTGCTTGCTCAAGTCGCGCGTAGACCGTGATCGCAGAAAAGGTTTCATCGAGAACAATTGGAAACCCAATTGCAGATAGCTTTCTCGCACTTGATGAAGAAGATGGCGCTTCGGTGCCACTGGTAAGCTCTTTATGGCGAGTTGCACGAGCAACCCTAGATCGAACGTGCAATGACAATCGCTCGCGCAAAGCGATGGCGCGTGTTTTCATCGATTGTTCGATGTGCGTTTTCGGACATGAATAGGCCACGACGCGTGCAACTTTAAAGCATGCACCGCGAGGTGCATTCATGGATGGGTGAAAGACTAAAGTCAACAACCCGTTCTTCTCCGAGCATAACTTGGACTCTTTTGAGTTCAGTGGAATATCGAACCACCTCGTGTTACCCATCACTCCAGAAGCAGCATCTGAATTGTTGGCGTTTCTAACAGTAGAATTACTTCGTGCATGTTCGCTGTCAATCAGAGAAACTTTTCTTCCACCTTTGAATATTTCAACACTTTTGGGCACGCAATTCGCGTCCTCCGCAGAACTTCCGTAATTCAACTGAACTCGAATACCCGCGAAGCTCTGAAGCTTAGGATCGCGCGCCGCCGGAGGATATGAAAGACACAACGCCGCAGCAGCATTTGCACGCGCGGTTTGAATCTGTGAATTCAAATCCTCCGAGATTAAGGACTCCTTAACCGAAGAAACTGGATCTTCATCGTTATCTCCCACAGCATGGAACTCTCCGTAAATCGCGCACTTTTCGGTAACTTCAGAACAGCCTTCGAAGTACAAAACATCACCAGAGTCGTGCGCCGAAGGTGACGAATGTGACTCTGGATGATATACTCTTTCTTCACCGTCATCGTATCCTTCTTCTCCTTCATCTTCTTCTTCTCTTTTTCTGCGGTGTTCCTCTTCTCTGTCCTCCCCGTAGAAATACACGCGAAAAGAACCATCTTCCAATAAGAGGCACAACATCGTTTTTCTATTATCGGCATGATTTTGATCCCAATCAGGTTGGTAACCTGCGAAACCACGCAAAGTAGAAGACTCGGGACCACTGTCAATATTATTTGTATTGAGCAAAGTTTGCGTATCCACGCCTTCAAAATTACTCTCGTTTTGAAAAGTCAAGACTCTTGTAGACATATCGCGACGAGATACAGTAAGAAATGAAAGAGGTGGAACTTCTGGATCCGCCCCGATTGATCGTGCGCGAAAATCGCGTTGAAAAGCGCAATCGCCTACATACGCAAGGCCTTTGTTCGCATCTCCTTTTCCGCGAATGGAGAACGTTGTACTCGAACCTGTTGCATAACTTTGCGCCGAAGATGGTTGGCTATATTGTGCCGATGAAGGTTGGCTATCAAACATAGATCCGGTTCCAGTGGTTGAAGTCGCAGATAATGGACTCATCATCATCTCTTCAATGCAATCATCGTCGCGAATAACTTTTGGTGCCCTTAATTTGAACGAATCCGGATAGTCTTGATCGCGCTCAAGTGCTGTGACTACAGTATCTCCCGACTCGTAGGAAACAATTAAGACATCATGTGTTTGAGAATAGTGAAGCGAAACACCATTCTTGCCCCGAGGCGAAAAAGAAAGAGTTGGGGAATCTGGTTCGCCGAACTTGGCATTTCTACGCGTCAATTCTGGGAAAGAGTCTGTTGAAATCAAAGTATTCTCGTAGAGTGAGATGAAGGTTGTGTCTCCAACGAGCGACAAGCAATGCAATTCGCCGTTGTCGAGTAATCCCAAGAAAATCAACTTCTCATCCGCACCATCGGTATCAATGAAGAAAGCACAATCCACAAAGTTTCGTCCAATCGGGGGCGTGATTGATGTTATTGGAGCGTCCGGCGTAACCAACGCGTTCTTACCTCCGCAATCATAGAGTTTTGCATAGTCGCGAGAGCACAAGGCCAAAGTTCCCGCACAACCCGGGACCCATTTAACAGATAGCAACGCACCAAACTCTTGCTCTTCATCAAAAATGTTCTCAATCGCAATGCGATTAATGACTTCAGCAGTTTCTGAAAGTGAAAAAACGTGCACGTCACGCAAGCCACTCACGGCCAACTTTGAAGGATCGCTCGGATTGAAACACACGTTGAACACTTCAAACGTCGCCTTCGCTCGCAACAAAGCATCACACTTATCTGCGAGACGGTCTGAATGATGAAGCTCATCTGCAGAGAGTATTGATACCTTGTCACCTTCACCAATAGCGAGTAGACCAGAAGTTGATGCAGATACACAACTTTTACGAGGTAACGGTAAAACCTGAGACATCGCTTGAGTCTGCGCGGCGAAATCCTCTCTCGCCTTCACATCAAACGTTCCTGGCTTCATTGCTCTACCGAAGTTCATATTAAACTTCTCCTTGTTCTTCTTGCTCAACATATTTGGTTCCTTTGCGGATTTGCTCGCCGACGCTCTAACGTAATCCTCATCCTCGGATGAATCATCGTCGCTTTCGTGATCGCCGAGTTTATCGACACAATTGTTCGCAACTCGTTCAAGAACGTCGCTCACTCTCGCAGATTTCAATGCAGAACCAAGTTTCGCAGAAAGTTCTCTCGGTAACGTCCACGTAGCAATGAGTTTTTTCTCGATCGCAGAGGTTTCTAAGGCGGCGATAGATTCATCTTCGAGCTCGGAATCCGAGTCCGGGTGAATAATTTCCGAGGGTTTCCCAACAACTTCAGCTTTCCATTCATCCTTAGTCAACTTCGCCTGATTGACCGTAATGCATCCACAAGGACGTAACACACCGTCGCGTTTGGACTGACCAGCGCCGCAATCGCACGAAAATTTGCTTTCCCGAGAATACGCTAGGCGATGTCCCTTGTGACAGGTCACGGCACACGTTGAGCAGCATCCGCGGTTATCTACAAGATTACAATCGTAACAATAATACCAGTGCTGGCGCTGGTAATCGCGTTGAGATATGTAAGAACACTTCTTAGCTGAATTCAACGACGTTTCGCCACCTTTTGCATCACCAGTAGAAGGTACATCAACGACTCTGCCTTGCGGTGAAGAAGTTGTTTGGGCATTCACACTCCCTCTTTGTTGCAGATCGCCACCAGTAGAGCGTCTGTTACCAAACGCAACACGAGCCTCACTCAATAGACTCGAAAAGGCTGCCTCGAGCGTAAGTTCGCGTCTCGCACTCGCGTCGGGAGGGACACCACCACCTTCTACATCTTCAAGATTCGCTTGGCGTAACAGTTGCTCGATCATTGGAACGTTCGATAATGCGAGTAATTCTTGTTCAAACAACTCGTGCTCAATTTCACCGTCCCTCGCAATTTGCTCTTCAATAGTCTGGTATTCCATGTCCTCTGCGACATCGTCGGAAGTAGGGGTATGGGTTACAGAGTCACTTGGCTCTGGTGTTCCAGTATCGGAATCAACACCACCATGCGTGTCTTTCGGCGTACTCGTAATAAATCGACGCAAGGAAGCCTCGTTAGACATGACGCGAGAAGCATCTTTGCCTGCTTTTACGACGAGACGAAGTAATTTTGCAAAGCTTTCGAGCGAAGAAGTTTCTCGAGGTTTGTCTGTCACACCACGTTGTTTAAATGCGGTTGAAAATATACCACTTTCTGCGCCAGACTTAAATTCATTATCTTCGTCATCTTCTAAATAAAAAGATCTCAACGAGTCAATAACTGCTTCTGCTGCGTATTCGACATATCGCGTATCTTTCTTCGCTATCACGTCCTTCGATGGCGACGGAGATGTAGAACGAGGCGTTTTTACGGCACCGTCTTCGCTTAAATATCGTTTTAAAATGTAAGCCGCTGCATCGAATCGACCTTTCTCGATAATGCCAGGCATACTTCTAAGTGCTCGCGAGACAACATCGTCTTCGGATTCTAACGATATTTCCAAAACATCCACCAATAAGCGAGCTGACCTTTTGACTTTTACACTGTCGAGAAGCATGGTAATACTCTCCACAGTCTTCAATTCGTCGATACTCGCGAGCGCTTTTCTTGTTTCCACTGGCATAACTTTCGAGATCGTCGCGATGCTGTCGCAAATAGACGACATCACCTCCGCCGAGTAGTACTGTTTCGTTTCATCGGAGAAAGAAGCGAAAGTGTCACAAATTGCACGCACGAAAATTGTCACGTTCGGGTGCCCCCGTGCAGCTAGACGAGTATCGGTTTTCTGACTTTTCTCTGCAACGAGTAACGTCGCACGTTTGACTCGATCAATTACCGCTGTGACTATTGATTCCGGCATCCGTTCCTTTTTCAGAGGATGCTTTTTTGCACTCGAGGTAGCATCTTTCGCAATATTGCTCAAAGCAATCGGCAAGGTTTCCGGTAACGCCTCGTGAAACGCCCGTGATACGTGAATATCTATTCTTTCAAGCTCTGTTACAGAGTTTGGTCTTGCAGCGTCCGCGGCAGTCACTGCAATTTTTGACAATCCATTCAACATTGGAGCTCTGGAAAGTTTCTCCATTACTTCGGACAATTTCGAGCGAGCCGCAACCATTTCAGGATCCAACGATCGCTTCAAAGATGCCGCGGCGGTTGATTTCATTGGCGACGAGATATCCGCAATCCCTTCCTTCAAGCGCGCGTCAATCTCGCCTTGTTTCTTGCACAACGCCACCGTCGTCGCACAGATTCTCTCCAAAAGCAATGTCATTGAATTCATGTCCGCAATTTCATCCAAAAAGTAACGCTCAACATTTACGTTTAATCCGCAGTTCTTTCCACGCGCACCAACATTTTTCGCAGTTTCCGTTTTAAACTTTTCCCAGCTATCTTCACTGATGGAGGCGAAAAACGCATCGTTGTTGTATCGATCAAAGATATCTTTCGGAAAATACGTTTCAAAAGCCTGATCCGCAATCGATTTTGGAAGCTTGGCATAAGCAACCATATCACAAAAGTTTTCAATCATACCTGATGATGACGATGACGATGCGCTTTCGTGTTGAGCGTTGTGATATTCGTTGATAGCATCTTCGCGACGCGCAATAAGCGTTTCGCAAGCGCGAGCTAAATCCGTCCAAACAACTACGTTGGGTACGACTACGTTCGTCTCAACACTTCGAGTCAACGCAATGAGCGCTTCGTCAAATCCAGCTAATACGAGTGGATTTCTAGCGTTTCTATTCTTATTCAAATCAACTGAGGTTCCTTGAAGAAGAGACGAACCCAACGCAAAAATCTTCAGGACGTCAATTTTGTTTGAAGGATCTTCCGTGCTATTCATCACGGCGACGAGTGAAGACGCCGAAGATGATGACACCACTAAGTCACGAGTGTGATGGAGTAAAGTCATACCACCACGGCTGCGTGATATGTCGCTTCCAATCGAATGTTGCTGTTGTTGACCACTCGTTGATTCAAGTGACGGTTCTTTAACAATCTCTTCGTCCTCGTCAATGGATTCGAGAGAACCCAACGGCGTTTTTCTTTCCACGAAACTACCACCTATTTGCGATTTGTAAATTCTCGCCGCATCGTAAGGCAATAAAAAGGTCAGTCGTCCTAAAGCTCTTTTCAATTTATTTGCCATCTGCTGATCAAAGTTACTATTTTGCGCCAAATTATCTTCGTCGGCGAGAATGGCGCACATTTGGTGAGCGCCAAGATTCGCAAGATCACTCGCGAATTTTATCTTTGTTCTCGAGGCTTGCAACGCTTCGACGCGTTCGACATCGCCGAGTTGCGCTTTCCACGGGAACCATAAGAATTCGTCTTCGACCGAAACGAGTTTTTCTGTACCAATCGCGAGGTTTTTGAACGATTTGAGAACAAAATCTGGCGGATTATCAAAGAAACGCACCAAGTGCGCCAAAGTTGAAGCAACGCGATGAGCAGCTGCAATTGATTTTGAACTCTTCATTTTGTTTCTGCCACGGCGTTCGTGGTAATCGTTGCGTACAAAGCACACATCCAAAGCGCTCGCGCGGCGCTTTTTCGCCGGTAACGCGTGCCAGGCGAGTAATCCAAAAATGATTTTCGCGTTTGCGGCTTGGAAGAAATCTTCCAAGTCGTATTCGTCGTCGTCGTCTTCCGACGAACTACTACCTTCGGTACGATCGGCACTCGAGTCGTTTCGAATTGGGTCGTAATGCACGGAGAGTCCGAAGACAAACTCGCTCGATTTGAAAATACCTTCCAACGCTTGCTCGGCTGCGAGACGTTTTTGTTCGTCGTCACTAGTCTCCTCCGCAGTGGTGACAGTCGCTTCTGAGATGATGCGAGCGAGCCAACCACAGGCGATTCGGAAAAGCCTCTTGGAGACTTTTTGAGAGCCGAAAATTGCACGATCGATGATACATTTTCGCAGAGACATTGGTAAATCACCAACAACAGAGTTGTCGTCAGTAGTAGTACTTCCGAAAGTCAGCGCGAACGGATTCGCATCTGTCGGTGCGCCAATAATACTTCTCGCCATGTCTACAATCGCAGAAACGTCCGGACTCATGGCAACGTCGTCATCGTGTGATTCTTCATGCCGACGCATTGTTTCGTCAAAAATAGTCAAGATGACATTTAAGCGCGTATTAGTCATCGTTTCTCGATTCGGTGCCAACAAAGCGACAGATTTAGCCAAGCGCGCTCGAATTGAATCGCTGCGAGATATGTCCGCGTGTGCCCGCGAAAGTGTATTCAACGTATTGTCAAACAAACTCAAGAACTGCATTTCACTAATAACGGAAGAAATAACGCCGGTACATTTCGTTACGAACGATTCGAAAGCGTCACCGAGAGCTACGAGTGCTGGAAATTCCTCCTGCGTTACGCCTCCTTTCAAAAGCGAATCGATCGCATTCAAAAGAATGTTCGCACAAAGATCCAATTTGTCGTTATTGCCGTCTCCATCGTCACCCACGTTCTTCGCAGAAAGAAGAACGCGAGCGAGTGCTTTTTCGCGGTTCGATTCGTTCGAATTCGTTTTCAGAGAAGAAGAAGGAGTATTTTTCTTCTCTTCCTTTCCACCAGCGGAGACACTCGTGGCATCGTCGTCGCTCGTCGCTGCTTTTTTCAAACCAATAAATGATCCCAGCACTTTTTCTCGGTTGTCGAAATCTCTCTTCGCGTCTCTTTTTTCCTTGGCGACATCTGATTGTTCAAAGCGTTTCCTTTCCGCGGCTACGTTCGCCGCAGCCACGGCTTCTTCTCGGATTTCATCGAGCGCCTTCTCACATTTTCTCTGAGCGTTTGCAATTGCTTCTCTTTCCTTTACCGCGCGGTTGGAATCGCGTGACTCGCGCGGTCGTTGATGTTGCTCTCCAGTCACCGTCGCAATAGCGGCATCAGTAAAAGAAGAAGATGTAGTAGACATCGTCATCGCTTCATCATCTTCTCCCATCTTTGCCTCCGTCGAAGCTGCAACTAACGACGCTTTCTCTTCCGCTAAGCGAACTTTCGAATCACGAATAACCTCGGTCGCCCAAGTATGTGCGTATTCGCGGCCGTCCAATGTCGCGCGAAGCAAATTCGCCGCTCTCTTCAACGCCCTAAAATCAACGTTATCGAATTGCGTCGCCGCTTCCTCCTCTTGGTCGATACCGCCGCCGCTCGTTTGACTCGTCGCGCTTAAACTCGCGCTTCTTCTCAACATCGACGAACCAGTCTCTTTTCCGCTCACCACAATCGCTTTCATCGCGAATTGATTCGCGCTTTCCATCAAAAACGTCACCGATTCCGGGTCGTCTTTCAACAACGTCTTGAGCACGTGCGGCTTACTCAACACCGTCGCCACGCTCACCTCGCACACGTTCAACGCCACCAAAAACTCCTTCTTCCGCGTTATCGATATCACGTCCGGATGAATCGCCGGTAACACCAACGTCTCCAAAACGTAGTTCGAGAGGCAGTGCGTCGCGTTCTTCGTGTTCAAGTCGCTTTCCAAAAGCGTGTTCGTTAAACTGGACACCTCGGTCCAAAACTCTGGGATTATTTGTTGGTGTTGAACTTGTTCGTGTTGTTGCGACGAACCTCCTAAAGGTTCGCCGTCGTCTGAATCGTCGTTGCTTTTCTTCTTCGCAAAACTCGTCGTTTTTGTCGTCTGAATCGTCGCAAAGGAGGAGGCAGTCGGGGTCTTCGACCTTTCCTCCTCGTCTTCGCCCATCTCTGTTCGTCTCTTTTCTCGGAGATGAAGATCTCTTCTCTGTCTTGTGTTCTTCTCGTTGGGAAAAACAAAAACGTGTTCGTACGCAGACGCGCTGTTGTTCGGAAGAGAAAGAAAGAGGAGCAGAGTTTTTTCGACCCTCCTTTCCGTTTCGTTCGTTTGCGTTTTGCTCTTTGTTGTGTCTTCTTTGTCGTCTTCTTCGTTCACTTCTTCGCAACAAAAGAAGGAGTATACTTCGAGCGCTTGATTTTGAGTGTTAAGTGAGAAAGAAAAGAAGGTCAACCTCCTCGAGATCTCTAACGAACTCACAAATTATGAAACCCTAAATCAATTTTTGTATTTTTACACACCAAAGGAAAGAGGCAAAATTTCATCATTGTTTGCGCTAATACGTTACTATTCGTCACGAAACGTAGCGCCACTCTGATAAAAAAGCACTCGCTCTTGGCAGAAAAAAGAAGACAAGAGGCAGGGCGAACGGAAACTGGCGTTGAATTTGTCCTCGCGAGGTCGCGTGATACGGTTTTTTTGTGCAACGCTTTCGCGTAAGGAGATTGGAAAAAAATGACCGCCACGGGATTGACGCATCAAATTCATCTTCCTCCGCGTCTTTCCAACGACGACGCGGTGGTGAAACTGGCGGACGAAGAGGAGAAAAGCGAAGGTGGTAAAGATGCGAGTGTTCAGCCTCTTGAAACTCCCGCCGCGGTTTCGGTGAAGCGCACTTCGCAACCGATTTTCGCAGACGAGGAAGAGAAAAAACGAATGGTGGCGCAAGCGTTGAAACGAAAACGAGACGCGATGAAGAAGAATAATAACAACAACAACAACAACAACAACAACAACAACGGCAATCTGGGATCCGGAGACCCGCCGAAATTGAAACCACCCACGATTTCTACGCTCACGACGAACGAGATATTCGGGTGCGAGAAGTGCTGTTTCGACCGGGAAGGCTGTTTCGACTGTCTCAAAGGCCCGCCGGTGAGAACGAGATACGAGCCAGAGAAAGGCGTCGAGTGGTTGAAAGATATTCCACCGTGTCCGCAGTATTTTCCAACCGAAGAGGAGTGGAATAACGGGGACCCTTTGGAGTATATAAATAAGATTCGGCCAGAGGCGGAGAAGTTTGGGTTGGCGAATATCGTTCCGCCGAAGAGTTGGCAGCCGGAGTTTTGTTTGCCGAATAAAGAGTTCATGCGGTTTCGAACGAGGATTCAAGCCGTGAATGAGTTGCAAAACAGACCTGCCGGGTTAGGAAAACGGGCGAGGATGAAAGAAGCTGGTGGCGAAAAGGTGGCGATGGCGAGTGGCGGGAGGATGGCGTCGGCGGCGCCGACGACAACCGCCGCTCCTCCGGCGCCGTCTGCTGGACGCATGGGTGGCGCTGCACCTGCAACAACGAACGGTAAAAACCAACCGTCGCTCTCGCTCTCAAAAATCAAATACCAAGAGCAAAAGCAACAAAGAGACGAATACGTGAAGAAAGAAGTAGAAAAAATAACCAAACAGTACGGCTTCCAAAGCGGCGCGAGGCACACGATGGAAACGATGAAGAGGTATTCCGATTATTTCAAGGCGAGATATTTCTCGGACGCGAAAACCGGGAACCCGGTGAAAGATATTTCTATCCCGGAAATGGAAAGAGAGTTTTGGAGGATCATAGAAGATAGCGAGGGACGAAACATAGAAGTCATATACGGCGCGGACATAGCCACGATTGAAACCGGATCGGGAATGCCTACGAACAATCACAAAGATGAGGAGCAGAAAAAGTTTGCCAACAACCCTTGGAACGTGACGAAAATGCCATACAACGCGAGCTCGTGTTTATCTCACGTGGAGCGAACGACAGGCATTACCGTCCCGTGGTTATATTTCGGGATGACGTTATCTACGTTTTGTTGGCACGTGGAAGACCACCATTTTTATAGCGTCAATTACCACCATTTCGGCGACCCGAAGGTTTGGTATTGCATCCCAGCGGAGTATTCGCAAAAGTTTGAACAGTTGATGCGAACGCGCTTACCGCATTTGTTCGAGGCGCAACCGGATTTGTTGCACTCGTTGGTGACCATCTTATCGCCGAAAGAAATCAAAGCAGCCGGGATCCCGGTATATCGAGTCCAACAAAACGCGAGGAGTTACATCATCACGTTTCCGTACTCCTATCACGCCGGATTCAACACTGGATACAACTGCGCCGAAGCGGTCAATTTCGCCCCGGTAGATTGGTTACCGTTTGGTGCGTTCGCCACGGAACGATACGTCGGTGATAAAAGATACCAATCCGTCGCGCACGACCAGTTGTTGTTAACGCTCACGAACGGGTGCGATCGCGTGCCGGGATGGAAAGACACCGTCAAGAAAGAAATGGACAAGAGAGTCAAAATCGAAGAAGAGAGGAGAGAAAAAGCCAAAACGTTGTGCGGCGAAATCGTCAAAATGGAAGAATTTTGCGACTTTAACGAGTTGGATTGTTGCATCTGCCTTGGCGATTTGAACTGGGCCGGAGTCGTGTGCGAGTGCACGTTTCGAAAAGGCAGAGGCTTGATTTATTGTTTGAGATGCGTCGATAAAGGATGCAAATGCGAGAAGGAAAAGAGAAAAATGGTGGTGAGACAGACCATCGACGAGCTGAAAGAGCTCGTGAAAGCGAAATGCATTCCTTCTTAGTTTTTTATAGGGGATGATGATGTTATTACAATTGTTCTGCCGCGTCGCGCGTCTGTATTTTGTATCGCTGAAGAAAGAAACTTCTACCAACCTTCTGCTTTCGGCGCTCCCTCTAAATTTTCTTTCAGTTGTCTTAAACTTCCGTTATCGTACTCGAGCAACTCTTCCCCGGTTTGCACGCTGAGCAACGACATCGGGTTCCTGGCGACGTACAACTCAAAGTCTTTCACCGTCGTCCCGAGTTTTTCTTTCAACGCCAAACAGTTCTCGCCTGGATTTTTAATCTCGAAAATATACGCGTGGTCGCTTAATATCGCATCCCAATTCAACCTTGGACACGCCTCTCTCAACTGCTTCACTTTCCTCTCCATTTCCTTGGCTTCTTCTAATAAAATTGACGGTCTGTTCGTAATCATGGTTGGCAAATCCGCGTCCGGAAACACCTCCTTCAACGCGACTAACGATTTGTACACGTCCGGTATGCTCGCACTTATTCTCACCAAATCTGCCGTCTTCATGATCCCAACTTTCGTTTTCAACCCCGGGATTAACGTGAACAACTGCCCGACCCTTTCTTCCACTTGCTTTTCGGAAAGTCCCAGCTCTTCGCTGATAATCATAATCGAAAACCGTAATTTTCCTTGCGCGTCCCACCCTGGTTGTTCAAGTATATTATCTCCATCGTTTGCTTCTTCGCTCAAAATATCGCCTAATTCGTCTGTTTTGTGTTCTTTCCTCTTCGAGTGATACACGTTCACCGACCACGCGTTCTCCTCGTTGGACGATAACGCCTCGATGGCTTTATCGTTGCTGTATCTTTCATCACTTTCATCATCATCATCATCGCTCGTATTCTTACAAAATGCTCTTCCTCCTCGTCGTCGTCGTCGTCGTCGTCGTTTTTGTTGTTGTTGCGCATAACGATAATAATAATAATATTGGTGCCGCTGCTGATTCCCTCGACTCGTCGTCGTCGTCGTCATCGTCGTCGTCATCGTCCTCGTCGTCATCCTCGTCTCGAGTTCCCACACTTATAAAAAGAGACTTGCTTTTCTTTCCCAAGTCTTACCTAAACCCTAACTGTATCGAAACCCTAAGCATAAAAAATCAAAGTCTGTCGACTGACAAATATTCCACAACACAAACAACCTCTGTGTACGCGCGCGTTAATATTATTATTAGTAGTATTGTTTAAACCACATCATGGGTTGCGCCGCATCCACCGCGAAAGGAGAGGTACTATTCTTACGCTTTTTTGTTTGTTTGTTTGTTTTATTATCTCACACCTTTTTGTGTGTGTGTATATAAATATATAGAACGCGCGCGCGTGTTGTTCTACGTATAATAATTGGCCAATTATGAGCGAAACGATCGGCCGATGCTCTCTCTCTCTCTCTCTTATTCTCAACCGACCCTTTCTCACATCCCTCTCGAATGAAAACAGAAATCGGTGAAAATCCACTCCAACGGCCCGTTAGGCGCCAAATCGAAGAAAGGCTCCGTCCTCGGACGAACCACCTCGGACATCAACGACATTTTCACCTTCCACGAAGAATTAGGCAAAGGCCAATTCGGGACGACGTATAAAATCAAAAACAAAAAAACCGGCGAGGAATACGCGTGCAAAGCGATCGCGAAGAGGAAACTCACGTCGAAAGAAGACATCGACGACGTGAGAAGAGAAATTTCTATTTTACACCACTTGGGGGGACACGATAACATCGTGTGTTGCGAAGGCGCGTACGAAGGCGCCAGGCACGTGTACATCGTGATGGAGTTGTTGCAAGGCGGAGAGTTGTTCGATAGAATCGTGGAGAGAGGCAAGTATTCCGAGAAGGACGCGGCGGATTGTTTCCGAACGATCGTGGAAACGATTCAACATTGCCACGAGTTGGGGGTGGTGCACAGAGATTTGAAGCCGGAGAATTTCGTGTTGAAGTCGAAAGATTACGACTCGAAGATTTGCGCCATCGACTTTGGTTTGTCCGCGTTTTTCCACGAAGATCAAGTGTTTCACGAAATCGTCGGTTCCGCGTATTACGTCGCGCCGGAAGTTTTGCGACGATCGTACGGTAAAGCCGCGGACGTGTGGTCGTGCGGTGTTATTTTGTACATTTTGTTGTCCGGGGTGCCGCCGTTTTGGGCCACCACGGAGAACGGCATCTTTGATATGGTTTTGAAAGGTCAGTACGATTTGGAGCAAGATCCCTGGGGCGCGATTTCCGCCGGCGCGAAGGATTTGATCGCTAAAATGTTGGTACAAGATCCGAAGAAGAGAATCTCGCCGGAGGATGCGTTGAATCATCCGTGGTTGACTGGTGGCGCTCCGGCCAAGAAGTTGGACAACGCGATCGTGAAACGATTAAAATCGTTCGCGGCGATTACCAAGTTTAAAAAATTGGGTTTGATTGCCATGGCGAAGACGTTGTCGCCGGACGAATTGGAAGGTTTGAGAGAAATGTTCAAATCGTTCGACACGGACAACTCGGGGACGATTTCCATCGCGGAGTTACAAGCTGGTTTGCGCAAGAAAGGCTCATCACAAGCCACGGAAGAGTTGCAACAGTTGATGAACGAAATCGATATCGACGGTAACGGCGAGTTGGATTACGAAGAGTTTGTCGCGGCGACGTTGTCGATGGCGAGCCAACATTCGGGCGACGCCATGGAGAAGACGTTTGCGTACTTTGACGTCGACGGGGACGGGTCGATTACCATCGAGGAGTTCAAGATGGCGTTGGATAAGATGCCAGCTGGAGCAAGGGCGAACTTTGGCGACGTTAACGAGTTGGTGGCGATGGCGGACCAAGACGGAGACGGTTTGATTGATTACGAAGAATTTGTCGCGATGATGCAAGCCGGCGACAAACCGGACAAAAACGCGATGAAGAACGCGAAAATGGCCGGGTACGCGTAAAGAAGAGAGAGGTTTCTATCGTAACCCATGTAAGAGTATTATTATGTGTAAGGACAAAGAGAGAAAAAAAAAGAGAGAAGAGAAAATAATCATCAACAACAAAGTAACATCAACAATCGCGAAAGACGGAGAGAATGATGAGAATTATTTATGAAATTTTTTAATATTTAATCAAATTGAACGTTAAAGAAAGAAGAACAGTACTACATGTAAGATTAAACTAACCAATCGGTCCTTCGCGCGAGTCGTACACCAGACTCGCGAAGAAGGTAAAATTAGACGCCGACTTTCACGATTTCCATTTCAAACACCAGGACGGATCCCGGCGTAATTTGCGGACCCATCGCTCTGTCCCCGTACGCGAGTTCAGACGGAATCACCAGCTCCCACTTATCGCCTTCCGACATCAACTGCATGGCTTCCGTCCAGCCTTTAATCACTTGGTTCGGCGCGAACTTCGTCGGCTCGCCGCGGTTGTACGAGGAGTCAAACTCTTCGCCCTGTCATCGTTAAAGGAGAGACACAAAAGAAGGTGAGCGTTTAAAAATGAGAAACGAATAAAAGCGACGTTCATGTCCGCTCCGGCGAAGCGTACATTTCCGCTCTTCTAACGGCGCGCTTCGATTTTATCCCAGAGAGAGAGAGAAAACGCTTGGGAAAATGAGACGAAAATTTTCCGATCATCTCGCGCGCGAAACGTTGATGCGAATACTCGATTCACTCGCGCTGTTCCTGCAAAAAAGTCATAAATTCGTACCTCGATCGTCGTCCCTCTGTAGTGGCACAAGCACGGCGTGTTCACTTTCGGTTTCTTCCCTCCTTTCGGTCCTGATTTTAACACGCGATATTGCAAACCCGACGGGAGGGACACCACGCCTTCTTTTAACGCGTTTTCGGTTAAGAACGCCTTCCCGGCTTCGGTCGTGCCTTTGCTCGCTTGCGTTTCCCCGAAGAACGTGCCGAGGACGATGATGAGTAAAGCGAGGATTACGGCGAGGAGTTTTTTCGACGTCGCGTTTAAAACTATCATCGCGTTAGTCGTGCGTTTAGTATATTATTCCTTTATTATTCTTCCCGGGAAAAGTAAGGATTTTCGATCGGATTTTCGTCATACTAAAGACTTTTGCACTGTGCACAACAACAACTACTACTACTGCTACTACTTTTTGCTTTTTGCTTTGGCGGAGAAAGAAAATCAGCTGTCTTTTTTGTGCGTGTTATTCATTGGACAACACACATCATCATCTTTCGAGTTCTTTTATTATAGTAGTAGTAGTATTAGGTGATGATGATTTCGATGCAAAACAGAAGCGCTTTGACAGTCGTGACGACTTTTCCCAACAAACCGCTCAAAGTGCTCTCATCAAAGTCGTCGTCTAAATCGTCCGCGAGTTTGAGAGCGAGACAGAGTGGTCGTCGCTCCTCCTTTTCCTCCTCCTCATTCCGAATAGTCAGAGCAGCAGGAGCTGGGGGTAAAGGTGAGGAGGAAAAGGAAGAGAATTCGGTTGAACTCTACGCCGGAATCGCAGGTTTGCTTTCCTGCGCGGTCGTTTCCTACTCGTTGTTCACTTTGAAGCAAACGGGATGCGGATTACCCGCCGGTCCGGGTGGTCTCGTCGGTGCAATCGAAGGCGTGAGTTATCTCGGTGTCGCTGGACTCTTAGGCGCTTCGGCGTATAAGAAAACAACCACGGGGAGCGGTTTACCCGCCGGGCCGTTCGCTTTGCTCGGCGCCGCCGAAGGCGTCGCGTTTTTACTCCTTGTCGCCGGTCTGTACGTCGGCGTCGCGCAAGTGCTCGAATACGGGTACATACCGAACGCTGTTCCGGTTGAAGGTGGGAAGTGCGCGTGAGATGTCTTCGTATTTTGTAATAACGAAACAAATCAGCAGTCGTATGTATAAGTTTTATTATACCTATTCGGCTAATTAAATTCATCTAAAAAAATATTCGACCAAAACAAAAAAACCTCAAAAAGAGAAAAGTGATCACACAACTTGCATGTGTGTGGATATGAAAGAAGCTTCGTCTCCTCCTACACTCGAAGGAGGAAGTGTTAAAGCTTTGACGACTTCTTCACCGCGCAAAACAACAACAACGACAAAAGGGAGACGATCGGCGAACCACGTTGAATGCGCGTCGTGCGGTAAGCGGATTGGACTTTCGTTCTTTTTCTTTCCCTTTTTTTCTCTCTTCTCTTGGAATGTAACATGTCTCTCTCTCTCTCTCTGATCACAACAAAAAAAACAGGCGTGAAAGAGACGCCGATGTGGCGCAAAGGCTGGGTGGATAGGATCGAGAGCTCGACTGGGCAGGAGCACCGCGTGTCGTTGTGCAACGCGTGCGGTTTGCTTTGGAAACGTGGGTGGTTTTGTGTCCACTGCGAATGCGTGTACAGAAAAGATCTGTTGGAAGAAGGGAAGAAGAACAAAGAGGAGGTAAAAGAAGAGGAGATGTGGATCGGGTGCGAGTATTGCGATAACTTTAGCCATTTCGAGTGCGAGAGGAAAGCGGAGGATTCAAAGACGATCTTGGGGATGGATGCGTACGCGTGCCCGGAGTGCAGGATGAAAGCGGTGTTGGCGTGCGCCGCCGAAGAAGAGGGAGGAGACAAAGGAGAAGAAAAAGAAGACGTCGCGTTGCCGAAATTTTGCGATATAAAGGATACAGAAACGGCGAAGAAGACGTTGGGGGAACCGCGAAAGATGAAGACGACGAATAAGGGAGGAGGTAAAAGCACGAAGAAAACAGGGATGAAGACCGTAGGGAAAAGGTGTATTCATCAGAGACCTTTTTTGAGAACGCCGAGAGGCGCGGGGAACGGGAGCAAGAAAGGTGTGGAGAAGAACGTTCTCGGGTTGCTAAAAACCGGCGCGATTTCGCCGGGGGTGAAGAAAAATCGGCCGACGAAGAGAGCGATGACGTTGAGCGCGAGAAAAGGAGACGAAGAAGAAGAAGAAGAAGAAGAAGAAGAAAAGAAGACGCTGACGAAAACGCCGCCGAGAAAGAAAGGAACGAAGAAGAAGGCGGCGCAAAAAGTGTCGAAGAAAGTTTCGACGCCGAAGAAGGCGAAAGAAACGTCTCTGGCGAAGAAGAAACGCGCGATCGAGCAAAGCCTGGCGGCGCTAGAAACGCCACCGAAAGAGAAGAAATCGAAAGCAGCAGCCGCGGCATTAGAAGAGGAGGACGAATTTCCGATTGTCGACGATTTTGACGATTCCGACGTCTTTTCTATGTGGTCGATGAAACCGACGGCGCCTTCCACGAAGACAGCGTTAGCGCTGCAACGAGCGAAACAGTTCTTAGCGGACGAACACATTCCACTGGATGCGATTAAAAAACACGATTCGAGTCTTTTGGGTGGGCTCGAAGACGTCTTTGGCGACAGAACACTTTTAGCGGCAGACCACGAAGCGGAAGGTTCGAGAGAGAGCGGTACAAAAGCGGCAACTACCGCTGCCGTCGCGACTGTGGAAGCGACCACGGCACCGATCCCCATTTTCGATGAAATGTTTCCAGCCACCGGAAATCGTACGCAAGACAAAATCTTGGCATCCGCGGAAATGATGTTGAAATCCGCCCGCGAATGTCTCGAGAAAGCCGTCGACGACCACTGGGCGCTCGTGAAGCAACACAAAGACAACGACGAGAGAAACCAACTGCAAGATCACAAGTTTCTCTCGATGAATACGCGCAAAAACACGCAGAGTCACGCGTTTAAACCAATTTTAAACGCAAAAATGGCGTTACAGAAGATATCGTCTCTACCAACGTTGAAGAAAAGTTTAGGCTCGTCTTCAATTAAAGCGAAGAATGCAATCGTTGAGCGTTCAAAGATTAAAGATACGCTCCGAGATATTTTACAAACGTTTGGCAATGGGCGAGAAATACTCGAGAATTTGAATAAACTCGGAGGTTTTTGGACGACGCTTGCAACAGAGTTCCTTCACGAAATGAACCAAGCGCATGTGGCGAGCGCTTCGATGATGATGGCGAGCATTAATCCGTCCGAGTCGTTGAGCGTGCAAGGGGGTCCGTTCGCGACGGACGTTAAGAAATATGCAGCAGCAGCAGCAGTGATGAAAGAGGGGGATAAAGACAAAGATATCGTCAACCGCGACGATGATATCACCATCGTATCTCCTTTACCTCTTAAAATTACTTGTCCCGTGTTGAAACGTCCAAAATTGTACCCCACCGGGGGCGGCGGTTTCATCTCAAACGGTGCTGGACAAATGGTGCCTCGAATGAAAACGACAAGTTCAAAACACGACAGTCTCTTCCCGCCAGTTCCTGAGATATTTGACAGCGAAATGTACGAGGATGGTACTCAACCGAAAAGTGTCGCGGCACCAGACGCTTCCTGGGGATCCCCGTTGAGCGAGTATTTCGATATGGTTGTCAACGAAGGCGAACAACCGAACGTGAGCGGCGAAGATATTGATTGAAAGAGAAAGAGAAAGTGAGTGAGAAAGAGAAAGAGAGAGACGTGAAGAACAAATTTAGTCATTAAAATAGAGATAAACGCATTGTCTGGTATTGAATGTTCCAACTAAAATCTAAAATCTATGTGCCGTCCTCGTCACAACTCGACATGAGGCGATTCATTCTTTACTTTTTCCGGTTCGGAAAACCCGACAGGTTTCTCATACGTCGATTCACGCGTTTGCGAATTATAGTAATACGTTTTCCCTTGATTTTCGTGCGCAGACCAGAAGGTGAGATTTGGATCTTCGTCTTCGACGGGGGGAGGAGGAATGTTCGCCGCTGCTTCAGCTTCTCGTTGCGTCCTGAGCGCTTCAGCTTCTTCGTGTTGTCTGCGCTGAGCCTCGGCAGCTTCCTGTTCTTTGCGCTGCCGTTCCTTTTCTTCCTCTTCTTCTCTATCTTCTCGTCTGCGCTGAGCTTCAATGGCTTCTCGCTCCTGGCGTTGCCGTTCTTCTTCTTCTTCTTCTCGTCTGCGCTGAGCTTCTACGGCTTCTCGTCCCTGGCGTTGCCGTTCTTCTTCTTCTTCTTCTCGTCTGCGCTGAGCTTCTACTGCTTCTCGTTCCTGGCGTTGCCGTTCTTCTTCTTCTCTAGTAGCAGCTGCAGCAGCAGCGGCGGCGGCGGTTGCAGCCTCCGCTTCTTCTTCTTCTTGTTGCTGTATCTTTTGTTGTTGTCTTTGCAATCTTTCTTCTTCGTCAAAGGAAGGTGTCGGCGTCGGCGGCGGCGTATTCGTTTCCTTCGGCGCGGCAC
>Ga0115554_1000325_pt1 | contig 32446 bp, 21 predicted proteins | sample COGITO_mtgs_1104_3_FD_87283 | JGI IMG/M metagenome (GOLD analysis project Ga0115554, IMG submission 87283) | Pelagic marine microbial communities from North Sea - COGITO_mtgs_110404 | ecosystem: Environmental > Aquatic > Marine > Epipelagic | place: Germany:Helgoland, sampling site Kabeltonne... | reverse complement strand
ATTAGTATTCTTGTTGTTGCGTCCCCGTGAGTGGTGGTGGTGGTTCACTGTTTTTGTTGCTGGGAGTACTCCTCCTCCGCAGGAGAAGCTGCTCGTCGTCATCGCCGTCGTCGTCATCTCGAAGGCAAAAAATAATATTCGTGTGTCTTCTCTTTTTGAGGAAAAGGAGGCAAAAAAGAGATTTTTTTTTTTTTTTCTCTTTTTCTGTGGCTGTTTTTCTGTGGCGGAGGATATCTCTCCCTCTCTCCTCTTTTTTGTTATCTCTCTTAAAAATTAGTCCTTCTTTTTCTCTCTTTTCTCTCTCTGAAACACGCGTTGTTCCTTCATACTTTCCCCGACGCACATTCACATTCACATTTACACACAAATTTTACCATCATTATGTCATCGGCTGTGAGTAGTAGTTATCTCGTATTAGTATCTCTTTATCTCTTCTTCTTCTTACTCTCTCACTCTTTCTCTCTCTCTGGAATGTGTTGTTGGTGTTTTATGATCCCACCTGGATTTTATCTTCTTCAAAACAATAATCAATCCGTTACTATACACACTCCAGAGCGCGTTCTTCATCGCGTGAAACAAAAACTGACGACTCTTCTCTGACTTTTATATGCGCAACAAAAATAACACAACAGATGCAACAAATTTCCATGCGCGCCGCCGTTCGCTCGTCCACGGTTCGCTCTGCGAAAAAACAACAACAATCGCAAAGAATTCGCACCGTCACTCGTGCGGGTGATGGCGAATACGGCGCCTCTGGCACGTCTTTTTACACGACGACGGAGAAACAAGACTCGTACCCATCTTTGGAGAACATCTTGGACAAGCACTGCGCGGACGCGACTTTGAAAGCGTGCATCAAGGAGCTCTTGGACGGCTGCGCGGACATCACAGAAGCGTTGAGATCGGCTTTGGTGACGGTCGAAGGCACGGACAACTCCTTTGGCGACAAACAGTTGTCCGTCGACGTCATCGCGGATAACATAATGTGGGATTTGGTCAAATCTTCCCCGACGATTGCCTTCGGCGCTTCCGAGGAAGAACCGGTGATGGTCAAGTGCAGTGGTTCTGATTACACCGTGTGTTGGGATCCGTTAGATGGTTCGAGTATCGTCGACAACAACTGGGCGGTTGGTACCATCGTCGGCGTGTGGCCGAAGAACACTGGCACCGGCGACGACGGCATGTTGGGCGCGACTGGCAGAGACCAAGTGTGCTCCATGGTCGCGTTGTACGGCCCGAGAACGACGGTTATCGTCACTTTGGACGATGGAGTCTACGAATTCTCCTACGGGTGCACGCCGGAAGGCTGCCAATTGCCGGACGGTTCCTTCGAACCGTGGATTTGCTCCAGAATGAACATCAAAATCAACGAAGACTCGAAGATCTTTGCGCCGGCGAACATGAGAGCCGCCCAAGACACTCCGGGCTACAAGGCTTTGTTGGATTACTACATGGATAACAGATACACTTTGCGTTACTCTGGCGGTTTGGTGCCGGATGTGTACCAGCAGTTCACGAAGAACATGGGCGTCTTCACGAACCCGACTTCCAAGACTTCCCCGGCGAAGTTGCGTTTGGCGTTTGAAGCCGCGCCGTTTGGTGCCTTGGTCGAATTGGCTGGCGGTAAGACTTCCGATGGGGTTACTGGCGGCAGTATCCTGGACGTTCAAATCAACGAAGTCGATCAAAGAACGGCGTTGGCGATTGGTTCCGCGAACGAAGTCGCCCGATTCAACGAGTTGGTCGTGAAGAAGTAAATGAAAACTAAAACTTTATATAATAATATAATTTACTCACAATCTACCGTATCTAGACGACGTTCTTTAAAAAACTTCATCACGTCTACACGCACCGCCGCGGCCGTCTCTGTTTCTTTTTCTTCTCTTTTTCTAGTACAGTATACAAATACTTCTACTCCTGTTACAACTGGTGCACTCTTCTGTTCATCGATTTCGGATCGTTCTCTGCTTTCAAAGCGTTCATAAAATTGTTGAAATGTCTGTTCTCCGAATCCGTCGGTTCGCTGAAATCGTATTCATTTCTTCCACTCGTGAGCACGTATTTTAATGCCTCCGTCAGCATGGTCAAATCGTCCTCGTCTTCGATGAATTTAGACGGCGTCTGTGCGTGTCCCATACCGCCGGCGTTGTCGTTGTTATTGTTGTAAGCGTTTTCTTCTCTTTGAATTTTGTCCAACAAAATCGATTCACTCTTCAACTCTTTGTAATACCCAATTCTATTTCTATTTTCCGGCACGTATCGTCGCCACCACGGCCGTTTTGCTTCTCTCTGCAACTTTTGTCTCAATAGCAAAAGGCGCCCGGCGTACGCCCGTTCTCGAATGCGGAAAAACGGATTCGCAAACCGCTCGACTTTCATCGAACTCGGTTGCGTGGCTAAAGATCTGTTCCTCGCAAGCACTATCGTGTTCAAAACTAATCTGGTAAAATCGTCGTCGTCGTCCAAGTACGCTGCAAACCGTAGATTCATTGTCATGTACTCGTGCCCGGAAAATATGAGACACGAATCTGGAACGTTTTGTAAAGTCTTGTGTAAATTTGACGCGCATTCTTTCGCGCGACCTTCAAAAAACGCACCAACGCCCCCATTCAAAATGACATCTCCGCAAAATAAAGCCTCTACGGTGCTCTCATCAGACGATTCCACGTTTTTACTTCCTTTCTTATGCAACGCGAATGCTATGTGTCCTTTCGTGTGACACGGCAAATGTATCACGCTCAACGCCACGTCCTCTCCTAATCGAATAACGTCGCCGTGCTCGACAAAGTGGGTAGCCCCGTGGCAATTATCCATCTTGTGCGCGTACACCGGTAAATTTTCATTCTTCATCAACTCTTTTAATCGCACGTTTCCTCCCGCGTGGTCATGATGTTTGTGTGTGCACAAAATCATCTTCAACTCCACGCCAACTCTTTGCGCTACCCCCAACGCGCTAATGGGATCCGATGGATCCACCACCGCCGCCGTCTTCGACTGCCTATCTACGATCAAATACGAGTAATTATCCGATAAAAACGGAATTGGAATTACCGCGGCAGACGAAAGCATTTCTGTTTGCGTGAACGAGTGTATGCTTCTCAACACGTCCCCGTTGTCGTTTTCGTGTTTCTTCGCAATCGAACGCAAGTGGATGTACCGTAAAATGCTCGAGTTTGCAAAGATGTAATATATAATCCCGAACCCTTTCTCTCCGAGAAACGCCCACACTTGTCTGGGAATAGCAAACGCGTATATCGGGTACGCCGCGCACGTGATCGCTAAAAACATAACCCCGAACAGGCTGGAAATCAAGTTAAACACCATCGCTTTCCACGTGATGAATGGATTTTTCTCGTATTTAATATGGGTCATGTTCATGTGCGTCGTATCCGTCCGTTCTAAACGAGACTTGGATTTATTCGCAGCACTGGGTGGAAAGTTTGTATCGCGTGATGGTGGTGGGTGCGTTGGCGCGCCTGGTTTTGTCGTCGTCGTCGTCATCATACTAATGCTATTTTTATCGCCCATTTCGATGTCCTTTTCCAACGCCTCAGACATTTATATAGTTTTAGTATATGCGCGAAGAAGAAGAAGAAGAAGAAGAAGAGGAAGAGAGGAAGACCGCCGATCTCCAAGCGAACGAACTCGAACTCGATTGAATGCTCTTCTATCGAAAATGTAAAGTGTGTATCTTCTTCGTTCTAAGAAAGACACACGACGCACAAAAGTGAGAACAAATGCGAGTTTTTGATGTTTTTTAAAAAGAGCGAATCGTTTTTTCGAGAATTTTTCGCGAGCAATTTTTCGTCGTTATATTACATAGCGCACGCTAAACACAATAAAAGAAAAGAAAGAAGAATGACGACGACGCGAGAAGGATGCCGAAGAGGAGGACGGATCGTGGGGCAATCTTTACTCCGTTCTTCTGCTGCATCTGCATCCACTTCTTCTTCTTCTTCTTCTTCTTCTTCTTCTTCTTCTTCTGCGGCTTCTGTTTTTGAAGCGAGGAGAGGTGGAGGACGGCGACCCTTTTTTTCTTCGAATGCGAGTACGACTCGTGCGAACGACGAGAAGAACGACTTTAATACCACTCGTTTTTACGACGGGAAAGGATTCCTGAAAGGATCCCAAGGAGATCGGAGTTTTTCGTGTTCTTCCTCTCCCGTGTTGTCCTGGACGACAACGATACACAACACCATTGGTAGTAATAATAATAATATTCGGGAAAATAGTTTTAGCAACAACATTCAGATTCAGAGGCAATTTTTCAACTCGAGAACGAACCCTTTACAGTTCGCGAAAGGAGGCGGGAAAGGGAAAGCGAGCACATCCTCTGAAACGAAGGACGAGAAAGAAGGAGGTTCATCGAATAACAAAGAAGGAGGGATGTCTTTAACGCACTGCACCGGAGCGAACTACTTCAAAACCGGCGAAGACCCGAAACTTTTACCGGACGAGGAATATCCGGACTGGTTGTGGGAGCTAGCGAAGCCGCAGTTGAAAATATCGGATTACGAGAAACGAAAAGAAGAGTATTGCAGCGAGCACGGAGAAAATTCGGATTGGGGAGACGCTTTTACTTGGGAAGAAATGAGGAAGTGGAGGAAATTGGTGAGAAGAGCGAAGATTAAGAAAGATAACGCGTTGAGAGCAAGAAAGTAAAACCATGTCTAGTTTTCTAGTTACCGATAGTATCGCGTTGTAAAAATATATATTAAAAACTGTACGTCGGTTGAAGTACTTTGTGTGACGGCGTCGACGACGGCGTCGACGACGACGACGACGATTGGATGAGTATTATGGACTCTCTTTCAATTATCTTTTTTTCTTCAATTCTTCTTCGCTCTCGCCAACTTTCTGGCTTCCTCGTTTTCTTTCACCATCTTTTCCCAGCGAATCTTATCGAACTCTTCCGGCGTCAAGAAATCTGGATCCACGTAAGATCTCCAACTCCACATGTGACAATCCATACAAATCGTTTCCGATTCAAACTTTTTTTTACCTCTGCACCACGTTTGCGTGAAGTGGTGTTCTTTCGTGTTTGTGCTTCCGCAAGCGAGGCAGTCCGGAAACCGGTCGTTTTGTTTCCACCTCGAAGTCCACTCGGCGACGGTCATGATTTTCATCCCCTGACCTAACGACGGATTAATCTCAACCGGGTCGCCGTGTAAGATTTTCATCCACTCCGTGGAGTGCACTTTCGCTTTCGGATTCGCGTTCGTCTCCGTATACACATCACCGTTTAAATTATCCGCGTAGAGGTGCGTCGTGTCGATTTTATTCTCCTCGTCCTCATCCTCGATGTGCTCTTTGAGGGAATTTTTTTTGGACGAAGAAGATTTCTTTTTTTTCTCCGACGGTTTGTCCAAATCGGTGATTTTAGCCATGCTTGGTTGTTGATGCTACCTGTGCGTGTGCGCGTGCGTGTGCGTCCGAGCATGTTTTGTTTCACGAGAACGACGAGGAGGGATAAAGAAAAGAGATTTGTCACTTCCCATCACGACGCGCGCGTCGTTTTCTTGTTTCAAACGCAAAAGAAGAATTCGTCGTCCACATGCGAGATTAAAAAAAAATGCGCTTTAAACGCTTCCTGGCGACACGAGTGAAAGAAAGAAAGAGATTCACAACGCGCGCACCTCTTTATGCGCGTATATACCAGAAGCAGTGTCGCGCTCAGAAGACAGAAGAAGGTTTCTCGCGGATACAATACGCAAAAAGAGAGTGTGTATTGCGTGTAGATTATGTGTTTTTGAAAAAACAAAAATTGAAGCGTTTTTTTTGATTTTTGATTGAAGAGAACAACAGAAGAACAGAAGAACAAAACACAGACTCTTTTCCCCGCCGTCAAAAAAGACCACCCCCCTTTGTTTTTTGTTTGCACATCGAGAAGAAGAAGAAGAAGAAGTAGTAGTCAAGAAGAAGAAGAAGACAAAGAGCACAAACACACGCAGTATACACGAGATGCATCCTGTCGTTGTTCCTTCTTCCTGGCGGCCGCCAAAATGGAAAAAGAAGAAAAACAACAACGACGGGGAAGAGGAGACAAACAAGGAGATCTTATTAAAAAAAGAACAGGAAAAGAAGTGCTTTCACGGCGTGAAATGCTTGAAGAAACAACTGAAGAAAGCGCTCAACTTTGAAGTCGGGAAACTGAAACGACGCGTGACGATGCATGATGAGAAGAAGAACAATAAGAACAACAACAACAACAACAACAGCAGTAAGAATACGAAAAAGTTGTCGTCGTCGGAGAAGAAAGCGACGGAAAAGCAGTTACAGGCGGCAAAGACGCTCTCTGTGGAGGACTTGGAATTCGTCGCGAAGAAGTTAGCGAACGACTGCTTTCGGGAAGCGAAAGGAGAAGACGAAGTAGAAAAAGGAGGAGAAGGGAAAGGAGAAGGCGGGATTTTACCGCCGCCGGCGTCATCGCGGCTGTCCTCCTCAAAAGAAGGAGGAAATGAAGATTTGCAGAGAGCAAAAGAAGTCGTCGCTCGACGCATCGCGCACGCCAACTGCGTGAAAGAAGAGATGGAGAGTTTGAAAGCGAGGATCCTGTTGGTGCAAACGCGTGCGACGCAAATCGAAGAGGCGCGAAAACGAAGCGAGGAGAGGCTGGAGAAGAAAAAGAAAAAGAAGGAAGAAGCGGCGAAGAGACGAGCGGAGGAAGAAGAGAAGAAGAAGAAGAAGAAAAATGGTAACGGCAATAGTAACGATAATACAAACAGAGGCGATTCGGAGTCGTCAAGATCAGAATCCGAGGAGTCCGAGGAGGATGACGAGAAAAAATTTTCTTCGAGCGGCGGCGAGGAGAGCGACGATAGTCTGTCGCTTTCAGAAGAAACGAGACAAGCCATGCGCGAAGCAAGAGAAGAAGCGAAAGAGAAGAAGAAGAAGAAGAAGAAACGGAAGAAGAATATCGATGATGAGAACGACGATGATGACGACGACGACCCGTTGAAATCGGCGCCGTTACCGCCGCCAAAGAAGAAGAAGCAAAAAGCGAGAATGGGCCAAAGGCAACGTAGACTACTGGCCGAGCAACAGTACGGCAGAAGCGCAAAACACGTCATCGCTGAGCAAGAAAAAGTCGAGGAAGAGCAACGGAAAGCCGAAGAGGATCTCAAATCTATGCATCCCTCGTGGAAAGCTAAACGAATGGATGCAAAAAAGCCGATGATTATTCCTCTAGACAACAACGGGAAAGGTAAGAAAGTTGTGTTTGATAACGACGGTGGCGATCGTAGAAAGCACGCGGCCACGAGCACTCAAAAGAGAGAGTATAAAGTCAAAATGCAATCAACAACACCAGGTGATGACGACAAACCGTTACACCCCTCGTGGACTGCAAAGTTGAAGCTAGATCAAGATGCGTGGGGTGGCGGCACGATTCCGTTCGAAGGTAAAAAGAAAACCTTCGAGTAGAAAGGAGTGATGAGTAGCGCAGTAGTGATAGAAAGTAGTAATTAAATAGAAGTAGAAATACAGCACAACATACTAGGTACAGTACGCTTGCTTGTCTGAATCTTTGCTTACATTCACCTAAATTCTAAATTCTAACTAAATCGGCATATTCTGGGCAGACTTTCCTGCACTGCTTCAACAACTCGATCGCCTTTCCCCAATGCCCTTCGCTTTCTTCGTTTTGCGCTCGTTTGTGTAAATCGTACGCTCGTCGTCCGTTTTCGTCGTTGCACTTCTTCTCCACTCTTTCGTACATCACGTCCGTTCTGATGATTATTTTCAATGCGTTTTCACCAACCGGCGCGCCTTCGTGCACAATCTCTTGCCTAAATATCAACACGCTTCCTCTCTCGCATTTCGCCGCATCTCCGATCCAATCTTTCGGCCAACGATATCTAGATTGCTCGTCCACGTCAAAGTGCGACAACGAACTCTCTTTCGGCTGATTATAAAACAGACTCGTCTCCCCGCCTTCTTTGCACGTGTTCAAATATACCAACACGCTATAAAACGATCGACGGTTGAAACTCTCCACGGTCGCGCCGTCCGTGTGCGGGCTGAAATGTCCTTTTCCTACGTACTTATTGAACAATAAATGGTCGTTAATTCCGTTGGCCTTCCATTTACCTTCCAAACCGCTCTCGTGTAACGGATGATCTTCGTCGATGACGAGCTCTTCGTCCAAGATGAACTTTCTCACGCGCTTCCATAAATTTTCCGCAATCTCTTTCGATCGAACTTCCACCGTATCCGAGTTTCTAAACATAGACGTCGACGACGACTTTGAATCATTAATACGGGAAGTAGCTGATGTATCGTCGCTGCTCCAAAACGAATACCCGCGATCTGTCCTCTTTTCGATGCCTTCGATCAACTCTCGACACTCCTCGCTCGAGAGCACGTTCTTCAGCACGATTGCTTTCAATTCGTGCACTTCTTTATTCTCCGTAACAGAACTACTACTCGTAGCCGCAGTAGCAGCGCATCTTCTGCACATGATTTGATTTCTTTCTTCTTCTTCGTCGTCGTCGTCGTTTTCTTGGTTTAACCGCGGGGTTGTCGTTGTTGATGATAAACATCCGTGAAATCTCTCGTCCACAAAACTCTCTTTTTTCTCTTTCGGTCGGATGTTTGTAAAATCCACTCGAACGAATTGTTGTCCTCCTCCCACCGTCGTCATTTTGTCTCGTTCTTCTTCTTCTTCTTCTTCTTCTTCTCTTTTTGAGGGGTTCACGCGGTAGTCAGACGACAGACATTTTGTGTCGTCCAACTCGTCGTCGTTGTTATTGTTGTTGTTGTTGTTGTTGTTGTTGTTGTTGTTGTTGTTGTTCAGAATTGTTGTGTGGTGTGAAAAACACAGCTGACAGCTGCAACAACAAGGAAACGTGGTGTCCAACACAGCTGACAGCAACAACAACAAACAGGAAACAACAAACAGGAAACTGAAAAAGTGCACAAATGCACTTTTTCTCTGCTTTCAAACGCGTTTGCTTCAGAAAAAAAAAAATAATAATACGTAATGGCTTTTGCAAAGAAGAAGACAAAGAAGAAGAGTACTAACGACTTTGAGGAGGAGGAGGAGGACGATGCAGACGATCAACGACAAAAGAAGAAGACGAAAACAACAAAAAAAGATGACGACGATGATGATGATGATGAGAAGACAAAGAAGACGAGGACAAAGAGAACGAAGGTAGCGCTGCTGAAAAACATCTTAATTTGCGGGACGCCAGGCACTGGGAAAAGCACGCTCGCGAAATTGGTTTTGGAAAAAGTCAACAACAACAACAACAAACGAATATGTTACGAATACGTCAACGTCGGCGATGTTTGCAAAGCGAAGAAATTCTACCATTCGTTCGACGAGAGATTGAACTCGTTCGTCATAGACGAGGATAAAATTCTGGACCACTTGGAACCTCTCGTTCGTCGAGGAGGGATGATTTTAGACTATCACTCGTCGGAGTTTTTCCCGGAACGATTTTTCTCTCACGTGATTGTTTTGACGTGCGGGAGGGAGAATACGAAAATTTTATACGAACGATTGGAGAAGAGAGACGGGTACACGAAAGAGAAGATTAGACAAAACGTGGAGTGCGAGATATTCGGGGAGTGCGTGGAAGAGGCGAAGGAGGCGTATACCGGGGATGGAGTCGTACACGTGCGATCGAACGAGACGGAGGAGGAGATGGAGGAGACCGTGAAGTTTATCGCGGAGGAGTTATTGGGCGCTAAATTGAGATGAACATCTACGGTACTACTGATACTATGCACTATGGATACACACTATCGCTATTAAACTAGAGCTTATGCGTGTAAACACGCCCAACGCTTAAAAAGAAGAAGAAGAAGAAGAAGAATCAATCATCTCCGCGCTCGTAAATCTCTCTCTTACTCTGAGCGTTCCTAACGTAGTTGTTTCACTATTTTCCTCGCACGAGAATATCCCTACTGATCTCCACTCTTTTCTTATGCCAAATCTTGTTTTCTTTATCAATAATTTACCCCTACGACTAACTTTCCCTCCCCACGCCATGCACTTACACGTGATTTCTTCCTCCGCGTCAAAAACTACATCGCCTTTCTCCAACCGTTCGTTCTGGCCGTCGCCTAAAATGATTGAAAACCTGAGCGTATCTCCATCTACGCTCCATTTTCTTTTCCCAGGAAGGATTTTCACGGGACAAAATGCCCCGACGCTTTCGATGTTGACCGTGTTGTCTTCTAAAAACTTTACCCGAATGGGTAAAATCACGCGTCTCCCGCTCGCCGCCCAATTCGGTGGCATCCAAGTTCCCACCTCTCGTCCAAAATCTAAAGTTATCAAGAAGGTTTTATTAATCAACTCCTTCTGCGCTTTGCCGTCTAATCCGAGCTTTTTCGTAACTTTCAAACCTTTCGTTCTCCCATCTCTGGCCGCGTACGCGACGTAGAAAATAAACGACCATTGCAACAAAGCCGAGAGCGTTCGCGCGGAGAAGACGTCTTCTTTACGAAGCGAAGGGAGAAGATTGCTCGTCGTGTTTGCGTTGAAAGAAGAAGATGGCACGCCGATATCGTATCGTTCATCTAATTCAAAATCTTCCTCCTTATTCGCGCTCAGTCGTAACGGTAACGGCGTCCTTTCATTTTTCGTATTTCTCGTCCTGTCCATTCGATTCATCTCGGAGAGTTTCTTTGGTGTTTCCTCTCTCATGTACGTCTTCTTTTCCATCCTCAACTCGAACGGATTTGTATCAGTATTCGTCGTCGGGTAGTACACAAAAGACGCGTTCGCCGGTTCAGGATTGATAATACTACCAACACCACCACCGCACAACAGAATCGTTGACGCTATCGCTCCAACCGCGAAACCCGGAAGACATCGCGGCGGACTTTCCGCCTCCTCGTTTTGTGCCTCGTCGTCGTCTTCTTCGTTTTCACCAACCACGACGACGCAAAATCTTCGTCTTCCTCCTCTTTTTGTTCTTCTTCTTCTTAAAAGTGTTACGTTTTTAGCGAAAGTTTTTGGTTGTTGTTTTGATGATGGTTTTACTACTACTCCTGGTGGTACGTGCGTTCGTTCGTTCGTTCTCATCATCATCATCATCATCGTCTCTTCTTCAGTTTTTTGTTCAGAGAGAGAGAGAGAGAGAGGAGTCTGTATGTGTGGTCAGAGGAGAGACAGAACTAGGAGGAATTACAGAAAGACAGGCCTCTTTTCATCACTTTGTGAGATTTTTTCAATTTTTCGATTTTTATTTTGTTTTCTCGTCCGTCCAACACACTTTTCCTCTCTTTCTCTCTTTTGTCGTCAAATCAAAATCATCTCATTCCTCGTCTCTCTAAATCGAAGAGGAAAGAAACACAACAGAGAAGAAGGAGAGAAAGAAGAAGACAAAGAAGAAGAAGACAAAGAAGAAGAAGAAGAACGTTGAAGATAATAATAATAATAATAATAATAAATATTACGTAAGCGCAACAACAAAGGAGGAAACGCGAAGGAAAAAAAGAATGGCCGGAGAGAATGTGTTACCACCACCCCCATCAACATCGACGTTGTTGAATACTACAGGTGGTGTTGAAAACAACAACAACAACAACAACAACACGAATAAAACAAGTAAAGACGTCATCAAATACATAGAGCTTGGCGACGAAACGTACAACGTCCACGACGTCGTCTCCATGAAAGCACCGGAAGGAGAAAAGCCGTACATTGCGAAAATTTTACGCTTCGACGTGCACGCAGACGAGAAGGAGAAGAAGAAAGCGGACAAGAACAATGAAGACAAGAAAGAAACGGACGAAGAAATAGAGAACAGAGCGGATAAAATAAACGTGCACGTGTCGTGGTACTACCGACCGGAAGAATCGGCTTCGGGACGGAAAGCGTTCCACGGCGAACACGAGGTATTCGCGAGCGACCACACCGATTGGGTAAAAGCGAGCACGATTGAAAGTAAAATACACGTGTACACTTTAGCGGATTATCAAGAGTTGCAATCGGTCAACGAAAAATCTTTCTTCAGCAGGTTTGCCTACAAAGCGGCGACGAGCGAGTTTAAACCGGACCACGTGCAAGTATTTTGTAAGTGCTCGATGCCGTATAACCCGGATTTGTTCATGGTCGAGTGCGGCGAATGTAAAGAGTGGTTCCATCCCGAGTGCATTGGAACATCGAGAGAGGATCTGGATAAGAACTTGAAAAACAGCGATTCGGAGTGGTTTTGTGACGAGTGCGTTCGGACGCACAAGCGCCCGAAAATTACGTAAAAAATCGGACTGGACGAGAGAGGGAAGAGAGATTATGAGCGCGAAGTTCGACGACGCGAATTCGAAAGGCGAATGATTCAGTGCGCAAAGCAGTCGAGAGGGTTATTTTGACGATGACGAGCTAAACCAAGCGAGCCCGAAGATGAATTAGAATCGAGAGAGAAACATGGAGAAAGAGACTGGTTCGATCAAAGTTCTGACAGAGAAGGGTGTGAGAGATTCTGTCTGTGAAGAAGGTCTGAACACCTACAGTCCTACACTTTTTTTATATATAAGCCAATATATATAAGGCATTCGTTTATAAGCACACACACACACACACACACACACGCACACACAACACGCGGACAACATAACACGGTAATAATGGAAACGACGACTGCAGACGACGCTAAAATATCCCTTCTGTCAAAGCTGATCGCGCAGAGCAGAGCAGAGCTGGACGAATTAGAGACGCACTTTCTCGTCCAGTCTTCTTCAGAAACGACGACAAATCAAAGTTTGCGGCCAACCTTTTCAACTTTGAAACAGTTGGTTCGTGAACTCGAAAAAGAAGGAGAAAAAGGAGAAGGAAAAGAAGAGAACTCGACGTCGTCGACGTTCAAACCACCGAAAGGTGCTGTTAGAATTCCCGGCATGGAAGCCGGGGGGGCGTTAGGGAAGGAGTTTCTACAGAATCTAAAGTTGAAGAATAATACGAATAATACGAAAGGAGAGGAAGAAGAGGGGGGAGACGAGGCGACGAGAGAACAATCAACGCCGGCGGCACCCAAGCCGGCTTGGATGATCGAATTAGCCGCGAAGAAAGCCGCCGCGCGAGCGAAAGAGGAGGAATGATCTTAATTCATCTATCTAATTAATGCATCTTATTCACCCAAAAATGTATTCGCCAAAGACAAAGGACCTTCGATGAACGCCGCAAGAATCCGAGAGATGCCAGATACCGCTCCAAATATGCTTCCTTCTGCCATACCAACCAAGCCTCTGCACTCGAGTCCAGTGATTGGATTCTGAATGATATCCATGACTGCTTTACAAACAGAGCCAACAACGCGCTCGGAATAGCGCGTGGGTAGAACGTTGCCGTCGACGACGTTGATTGATGATGATGGTAATGACATGATGTGACGGTCACGCACTCCTCTGCGTCGTTCATTTTCCAAGGAATCGAACTCTTCTACCCAACCGTCAGCGATCGATTTGATGCGATTTAAAGTTGTCATACCAGACCTCCCGAAAGCAGAAGTAACGCGAGCGAAAGCCTTCAAACCATTCCCTTCGCCTAATTCATGTACAGCGTGCCGAGTGGACTCCACTAAACGAGCGGGATCACCTAACAGAGCATTGTGCTTTATCAAATCTCGAATTCTTCCAACCGCTTGGTTTTTTACGTGTCTCTCTAAAGCTTTCAAAACCTCGTCCGGAAAGGCGAGCGCTTTCTGATTCTTGAAACCGCTCAAAGTAATTTTAGCCCGTTCAACCGCGGCTAGCTTTGAGAACAAAAACGGAACAAACGGCAATTCTGTAAAGGAAAGCACAATTGGCACGTCAGAAATAGAAAGCTTGTCTATTCGAAACAGCGCAGCATCTTCTATGGCTTTGAAGCTTTTACTCTTCACTTTCCTATTTCTCTCCATCTTGAGTCGCGTCTCTAGTTTTGGTTTTTCCAAGACATCCAGCGACTGGACACATACCGCGACAAATCCTGGAACTTTTTTCAGCAAACTTTCCTGCAAATCAATGCGCACGGGTGCAACATCAACATCTACGCGAGCGCCCGATCGCGTAACGCGACGTGAAAATACGCGCCCACTTAGTGTAAGCGTAATCGCGTTTCTTGCAGCGGTAAAATAAGTGGCTCCGATGTTCGCCGTCCTCATCTCGGCATTCGGCACGGAGAGAATAATGGATGATTCATTTTCTTCGCTCGAGCTCGATGTACAGATATCAATTCTTTCGACAATAAGATGCCCTTGAACGAGCGGGTCGGGCTCTTCTTCATCCTTACAATTTTCGGACAGCATCACTGATATGCCGTGCACTCTACCATTCACCAACTCTGTCTTTTTGTGTTGAGCAGAAAGCCCGATTGATGCAACTTTGATTTGAAAGCTCTCCAAAAAGAAAGGTTTTGTTCTCCAAGATAACGAAGATGAAGCTGTCGCTGATGACTTAGACACTGGCGACGATAGCAAATGAGAGACTGGTATCTTAGATGAAGACGAAGGCTTCTTCAGAGGAGAAACGACGAACTTGGGCGGAGGTGACGTCTGAAAAAATCCCTTAACACCTGGTAGTTCTTCTTCGTCGTCGTCGATATCGTCGCCGTCTTGATTTACGAAATGCTTACCTGCAATGACATCGATATTATAGCATCCATCTTCCTCAGACTCGTTAAACTGAACCGAAAAATGTACGTCATCTTTCGTCCGGTCTAAACTGAGAGCTCTCGTACATCGGCACCACGCCGTTGAAGCTGTGATTTCATCGGACCAATTCCATCTCTCCTGAGCAGATGATGCTGGGCGTATGCGAACACGCGGGGCATCCTCACTCTCTTCTGCACTTTCTTCTTTTCTCTCACCTTCACGGGCGTTGTCTTTCGTCATGCTGTTAGCAGGTTTCTTATTTCGCACGTGCGCTGTCTGTCCCGGCAGAAGGATAATCCCATCTGACTCTTCAAAATCAGATTCCTTAAATGCTACAATTTCGTCTGTGGAATTTGTTATCGTCCCTTTCGGACGCACAAAAATGTGAGCACATCCCCCGTCGGAATCCTCGTATATTGTCGTGATGACGTAGCTATAATAAGGTTTTACGTGTACTATTTTGAATTTCCCAGACGCGGGCGCAAGCTCAAACGGGTCTGACGCATACTCTTCACATCCTAGCGTGAATAGACCAAAGCCGCTGTCTCTCCGATGCCGTCGCGAATCGCCAAGTATTCTCGGATATTGTGTACTGTTCTTCATTGCCAAAATCTTGCCTCCGGAGGATGACGAAGGTAAGGCATAAGGTGCAGAATCAGATGAAAATCGAGATAAATGTGAGGAAACTCCTGCGGAAGATACACCAAAAGCATTTGGAGAAGGCGTTTGGAACCTAGCGCTCAAGTTCGCTCGAACTGGAGTCGATGTGAATGATGCTTCTAAATCGGAAGAAGAAAACGACGTAGAATGCATTCGATTAAAGAGCACTGCTTTCGAAGATAAATCAGATGCAGCGGTGTGTTCAAATGCCTTTTCCGTGGTTCCAATTCTTCCCATCTCATTGACACTTGTAGATGGTGGCGTTGGAGGACAAACTACAGTGTTTGCGCTTGATTCATCGAGTGAGCCCAATCTATCGTTGTACTTGCCGCTCGTAATGCTTTTCATGTCCGCGTATTTAAGCGTGAGCGACTGCGTCGTCAAATTTGTCAACGTCATAGCGCACGCGATTGATACTACTCTCGAGCTCGTATTTTTGTCCAAGTACACGGAGCATTCCAAAGTCGTCACATCCTCGTCGCTCCTATCGTTAGTATTTCTACGAATAGACGGAGACATATGTCTGAATACTTTGAGAGGATTTTGTCGTCGTGACAAGTTTGAAAATGTGGGGATGTATATAGAACTTCTCGCACAGACGTATCCCAAGGGAACAAACGATAAAGTAGCTGCGTCCAAGACATCTTCAGACTCTTCTATAATCGCTGTCGATCGAGGAGCAACAACAAAAGAAGAAAACTTCCGATTTCCAGATAAGAAACTTGCCTTTATTGGGACCGGTAGATGATTTCTCAGCTCTAAGGGCGCAACAAAAGCAATTGTCCGCGTGACAGATTCTTCGTCGGAAGATATCACAATCGCACATCGCCTCGCATTTACTGGTATGAATGAATCGACGGAATGAAGTGAGATTTCATCACTTGGCAGTAAGGAGAATGCCCCTTCGCCCTCAAATTTCCAAACGAACGAATCTAAGCTGGCAAGCGATAATGGAAGGTATTTATACTCTCCAGCCTCAATTGGGCCAAACGTCGATTTTCCGGCGAAAGATAACACCACTGGCTTTAACGTTGAATTCTGAACAACAACATTCGAACGCAATACCACCTCTCTTTGCTCAACTGCGTTTTCGCGACATCGAATCTCCGCTACTAACGAACACGAGTCTCCCTCTGTGCCACCCCAGACCGATTTTGGCAACGCTTCGCATTTCCGGGCTTTAGATTCCAAATCAGCCAATGATAGATAATGTCGCGATTCTGGGGCATTGGTCAGACGAATCTTCAAGCCAATAACAGTCGGTAAGCGAAATAATGACAATCCAGAACGCTCATATCCGTATTCGTTGCTCATTCCCAACGGCGACGCAAGCGAAGATAAGTCGCCATCTCCCAGTCTCTCTAGGTATTCAGATGCATCATCTTTCCACGAATCTCCGTAACGAACCGCAACCTCTCCGTTTGAGATGCATGTTCCGCCCAATGAAGTGTCCATGTTTGTCAAAAATTCGTAGCTAAGATCTACTCCGGAAGAATTCTTCAGCCAGAAGCACTGAAAGGGCTCAACCGCGCGGGTATCTCGCGCTCGGGAAGCAGATCTCAAACTGTCACAATTTACTATGGCATTGGAAACTGCTAATGACTCAAGTATCGTTTTTCGAACTACGAAATCAATGGAAGAAGTTGTTAGGATGAACGATTTGTTTCCAGTTTCCACAGAACTTTTCAATGCAACTGGCTCCAAGGCAAATTCCCAGTTGCGTTTCAACGTGTCATATGTGCCCCCGCAGACCTGGAAAGATACTGATAAAGAAAGTGGAATGACTTTATTTTCTTTCATTGTATGGTTGATATGATTTGCTTCTAGGGAATCTTTGCTTCTCTTTGTGCAATTCACGTACGTGTTCGTTAAAGAAGCGAAAGAGACCGGAACCGGGTGCTCCATACTGTATCGATCATCATCGATACGCACGCTAATGCGACGGATACCAAGTTTAGTAGAATCGGGCAGATTTTTGACAAAGTTCGTATTGTCTCCTTCGCTATTTTCGGTTCTGCTCGGGTTCGTTTCCATACTGCGCTCTGATATCAAAGATGAAGAAGATGCCGATGATAGAGATGAGAGTGGACGATCTTTGTCGGCGGAGGGAAGCACCACTGTTCGTCTACAAACCCTATCAAGCTCTGAGACGACGTTCTTGATGAACGAATCTACGATACTGATATGGGTCGATGTCAAGCGAGCGTCAATATGCGCGACGTTGACTTCTAAATCATCGGGATCCTGTCGTCTTTCGATATGGATCGATTTTACCTCCAGTAATCGACTCGATGTTCTCAACATTCGAATAGCTTCTTGCGCGCCGTATTTACTTTTACCGGCGCATACGTAAAATTCATCGATGACAACATCTACTCCGGTCGAAAGATCCACCGACGCATCAAAGTCGGCAATTATCACATTACTCATTGCTTCAAATTGCCAAGGTACGGTTACAGACCATTGTCCTGAAAATGTTCTAAAGTCAGTGGAGGCCATTACATTCACTCTGGAAATAGAAGCCGACTGATGGTATCCATCCTCTGTCGTGAAAGCCAAATTGATTTCGTTCATCTTCACATATGCTTCACTCGTAATCGAAACGGGAACAGTTCTTAGTTCAACACCGCCTGGGATATTCATAGAGATGGATCCAGCATTTTTGTGCTCAAAAAGCGAACTCACCACCGAGATTCGTTCGAGTTTGCCTGTGACGATTGACTTCGAATCAGTAACCTCCAAAACTGCTCTTGCAACATAGTCCACGCATGGAGGAACATCGTCAATAAGCAATACACGTCGCGTTGGCAAATCGCTCCATCGCATGTTGGGTGCCTCCAGCGCATGTGATGACGGAGCGTGCTGTGATTGCAAAGAAAAACTTTCCCGATTCGAATCACTTTGAGTTTCTGTCGTTGCTGAACTGAATTTTCGAATCATAGCAACGCAGTCATAAAGAGATGCATCAACCTCAATACCACCGATATCTGCATGGACGTATACATTTTCATCTCTGCGTTCTGCTCTCGATATTGAAATATTTGAAACAGTTGCTGCTATAGTGTTACTTTCACAAAGTACCGAAAATGAATCGATTTTCACTGTGGACCAAGCTATCGGCTCTTCCTTTATGGTCGTAGAAGCTGCATCAAAAGCGAGACCCTTCACTTTGACCCGTAACCAAAAGTCGGGCTCCTCGTCAATATATTTACCATTACCGTTCACATCGAGAATTTCTAAGTCAATATCAGGCAAAGATACCCTGGCGTCCAGTGTAATCGGAGGCGCAATCATCGCAGAAACTTTGAACAGTTTGTCCGAACGCCAGTTGGATACATCCATTTTGTTCACCTGCATGCGTGAAAAAATATCAAATAGCATGGCGAGACTCTTAACATCTGAAGGTAAAATAGATAAAGAGATGGGGTCAAAGCGCTGAACTGCAAGTCGCTGGGTACGATTTACCGTATTTTTCTCGGAAATAATTGCTGCGCTCCAACCATTCAAGATGAAGGTCTTGTCACCGGATATGTTTGTCCCGATGCACATGTTGTCAACCGAAAACGAGCTTTTCATCGTTCCTACTAAATTTTCTAATTCGTTTAACGATGCAATATCACCAATATCTTTCGCAGATTCCAGTAAGTCGTTCATATACGTGTCTCTTCCTACGATGACATTGATTTCATCATTCTCGTCTCTTACGACACCACCAGAAGTCGAAGTTAATCTATCAAATCCAGCACAAAGTAAAGGTTCTCTCGTTTCATTGTGCACCAAACACACCGATAAACCTTCTAGAGTAATATCCATTTGCTTAGCGTATTCTTTAGCCTCCAACAACGCTTCAACCGTCTGCAAACGAGAACTCGTATTCAATTTCAAGGCTTCACAAAGCGGGAACAGAGTAGCACTCAATCTATTTGCAAAAAGCGAGCTCTTTGGAACTTTATTTACCGCAAACTGTAGAATCAGCTCCAAAGATACCGAATCAATCACAACATTTAACGGAGCGACTACGAGAGATGTTATATTTTGACCTTCACTCGTTTCAAGAGTGATTGACGCATGTTTATGGTTGTCCTTCCCTCGGAGAATTTCCGTCATCTTATCACCCGATACTACGTAAGCAGAAAAACTTTGCAAAACAACTTTGAGATCAGAACTATTGCTTTCCATGGGATCAAGGGTCTCCTCTTCATTGACTCGAACATAGACTTTGTCGTATACTAACTCTATGCACTTATCGGCTCCAAAATTATCGTGCAGTCGAACAGAAAGTTTTGGTATCGCTACTTGGAAAACACAATCTGTGTGCTCCATAATTTGTTGGTGCAGTTTGATGCGCGCAGCTTGCCTAGGTTTATTTAACTTCGATCGTTTATACCGTTGCCGTCGTTGTCCACGTTGATGCATGTGTTCGATAGTTGTGAATGACAGTTTTGTCGCTACAGACGCGGTAGCTTCCAAACCTCGCTTTAGTCTACGCCGCAAATGAAGGCCCGTCAGTGTACTAGATGACTTGAAGCCAAGACTAGCGAAGATTTCTTCTTCCTCGGCGTATTCTGCGTCATCATCTTGGTCCATATCATCATATGTATCGTTACTACAACCATCGTCATCATAATCATCACTACCAGTCGTATTGGATGACGAAGAAGCAATGATGGCGTCTTTAACTATTTCTGATAATCGCTGAGAAGTGTCCTTGGATTTCGCCTCTGTCCTCTTTCTTGACGGGCCGCGTTGATTAGGCGTTGACTTCTTGGACTCTCTTCTTCCTCTCAGGACTGCACGTTTTGCATACTGCCACCACTCTTTCCAATTTTTTCCATCCTTATTTAATGGTCTTTTCGCAAATGCATATTCTATTCTCTTTTTCCAAACCTTCAGTGCGGATTCTAGATGGGCAATTGAGATGAGCTGAGCGGGCGTTAAGGCTAGGTGAATCGCGTCATCGTTCACAGCGACAATCGCAGCGGCAAAACCACGATTCTTCTTACGCCGAGAAACTCTGAGAAGCAAAGTGGTATTATCAATACGTATCAAGGTCGGTGATGGTGATCCTTCATGCGAATGCTCTTTAGCAGGTGATGAAATCGTAAGGAAAGGGTGTTCCGGAAACCAGCCTCTCGGCGTACGACAATCGCACTCTAACGCAACGCGGAATCCGGTAACGTCTATGGATTTAACTCGCGTTTCCATAAAATCAACAGATGACGCTTGGCTGTAGAATGCGCTCGCTATTTCCGAAGATTTACTATCTGCATCGTCATCGTTCGGATTCGCGATTCGTAAGCAGTCCAGGCGTATGGAAAATTCTGAAAGATGTTTCGTTTCGTCGTCGTCACTGTCTTCTGTCTGTTCTTTTTCTCGTTTTGGTGATATGTCTTTGAAAATGATAGTTACGTTCTCTAACTCTACGTGCATACTTGCAAACAGAGGTGCCCAAATAGCCATCAATGCGGGATCTTCCTGCATTGATGCGATGTCGTCTATACTCTTCTGAAGCTTTTCTCTCGCGATATCTTCTGCTTCCGTAGAAGACGCCGCCGCGCCAAACGCTCGGAACCAATCATCCTCTTCCCGCGGAGAACACTGTATCACAACATCACTCACTCGAATATTTATCGGATGCCTACGTGCATACCACGTTTTCCAATCCATAGATAGCGATAAGTTTCCAATCGTTCCCTTCGTGATGGAAAATGGTAGTTGCAACGAAGAGTCGTTGTTCAAATTTGAAGCATTTAAGCAGATATTTTCCAAGTTTACGTTCCCAGACCACACTGAAGTCGAGACAGACGTTCTGTCCAAACCAACGATATAGTTACGGAGCACCCGTTCCAATATCGGTGCCACTATGTAATTCATTCTGTGCGTTGTGTGCGTTCAATTTTCGTTTTGTTCGCTTTTTTCAATTTTGCAGTTTTCATCGCGCGCTCTCTTTTATCACTTGTTCAGGTCCATTGTTATATTAGCGAGCGACTATCAGATTTGTCTTGGAAAGACCGAAACATCAACACGAATATTGGGTTGGACAGAGCGCAATTTGCGCTCCGAAAAGATGGAAATAGGCTATATATATGGCGAATTGTCAATATGTAAAAACATTACTCTCTCACTGACTAATAAAGAGGAAGAGAAAGGGACAGGTGTGAATTTGCGTGTCAGCGTATGATTAAAATTTTACTTTCATCTTCGATCTGTCAATCGTGACGATACCTTCCTTCGTACGAAGCGTCGGGATGTCAAAACTTATACCTTTTGCGCAACTAATCTCGCGCTTGAGCACTTCTTCCTGCATGGCTTTCCGCTTTTTCTCGGATTCGAGGTATTCTGCCGTCGCTTTGGAAAGCTGCGTCTCGAGCGCCCGAATCTTGAGCACGTCGCACTCTCTAGATTCTCGCGCATTGTATTTACGTTTCCATTTTTCGGAGTTCGCATTCGCGGACGTCGTGTTTAAGCGCTCCTCTTCGATGGTATCGCGGTGAATAGCTTTCATGTTCTCCACGTAATTTCTGTGGTCTTTTCGTAGATTTGAAATAAAGTCTCGGTGACTTGCGCTTAATTTTTCCTTCTCGAGTGCATTCGCCGATCGCTCGGCGCTGATTTGGTCGTTAAAGGCTTGGATTTTGCTTAAAAGCGTTGCTTCGCGAGTATTACTTTCGTCGATGTCCGATTGATGTGCCAATTTTACCTCTTCCAATGATTTCGCCCACGCTTCGTTCTCAGATTTGCGAACGTTTTCGAGTCGGTTCTCGAGTGCACGCAACGATTTCTCCAGATTATTCTGATAGCTCGTCGTGATTTGTTTCGTTTGACTTTGAAAATAGGCTTCCATGCCAGAAATTTTCGTTTCGCTGGCTCTCGCCCTTTCTTCAATCTCTTTCCGTAAGGTGGAAACTGTTCCTTCATGGCAGCGGTTCAGATGCGCGATAGTTTCCTCTTTCTCTAATTCAATTTTACGAATGCTTCTCTCCTTCTCCGCGTCCATGTCCAACATCTTTTTCTCGTATACATTGATCATATCTTGCATCTCTGCGTCGTCAATGTTTTTCGTCGCTTCGACGGCTTCATCTATTTCTCGCGATAGTCTTCTCGCGAAATCTTCATTCATCGCACGCGCCTTGTTTTCAAACGCGAGATCCGCTTTCCTCTTTTCCGAGTCGAGCACTTTTTCTGCATCCATGAGAGCACTTTTGTGAGATCGCTAGAAAGATACACACAAAGCTCTTTTTTCTTCGTTGAATATTTCGCGGACTTCGCGAAGTCGAGTATTCATTTCTTCCTTCACATCCCGTGCTGCTTCGTTTGCTCGCATATTTTCTTTACGTAAACCGAGAATTTCCTCCCTCAAACGTGTTTCTCGCGCCCGGGAGGCTTCAGCCTCGAGAGATATTGCTCTTCGTTCGGCATCTCGCCTTGTAGTTTCAGCGTCGTGAGAATTCTGAAGTTCTTGGATCGTGTATTCAAAATCTGAAGCTTGAGACTCGTGCTCTCGGAGCGCTTGCGCGAGCGTTTTGTTTTCTTCTTTTGCTTGACGCAGTTTCTCTTTCATTTCTTCGTTTACGAGTACAGCCTTTCTCTCAAAATCTCTTTTTTGTGTTTGTAAGTGTTCATGTCGAGATGCCAACGCATCCTCGAGCGCACACTTGTGCTGTTCTTGTAAAATCTCAATTTCTGATTCATGTTCCCTGCGAAGTTTCGAGTCGAGTTCAAAAAGCTCCTCTTTGTGTTGTTTCGAAATAGCCATAGAATTTTCGAGCGTCTGAACGTGTCTTTGCTCAAAGTCCGCGTTCGCAATCTCTAAGTCGCGCGCCACCTTCTTCTCTTTTTCTAGCGCGAGGTGTGTCGCATGTCTCGCATCTTCAAGTTTACGCAGATTCTCGGCAATTCCTCTTTTATCGCTCAAAGCTGTTTCGAGGCGTCGTTCGAGCGTTTCAATAACACTTGACTGTTCTGTATTCACTTTGATACCATCTTCGCGGGAGGCATGAACAATATCGAGTTGTTTATTAAGCTCTTCATTCATATTGCGTAGTTTCACGCTCGAACTTATTTCGTTTTGAAGTTTCTTCTGAAGGTCTATACTCAGAGACTGTTCCTTCTTTACGTTTTCCTTGAGAGCCTCAACCTCTCGAGATAAAACGTCGCACGCGTCTACTTGGCGAAGGAGACGCGATTCCAAGGCTTCACGAACCGAATTGACTTCTTTATTGCATTCTTCACGGTAAAACAAGCTTTCCTTTTGGAAATTTCTCTCTAAGCTTTCACATCCACGCTTAAACTTTTCGGCATTTAAAGCGGTTTGACTTTCGTGCTCCTCCATGAGCGCTCGTACGCTTTCTTTTCCTTTCGTCTCGAGAGTTTTGTACTCATTCAACATTTCTTCGTATTTTATTTCCATCGATTTCAATTTTTCATCTTTGCTTTCAACTTCTATTCGCCGCGCCTCCACGACCTCTTCTAGATGTTCAGCCTTCGTCTCCCACGCCCGCCGTTCTCTTTCAATTCTACTCTTCTCTTCCTCCAATGATTGACGAAGTTCCATCTCTTTTAATAACTTTTTGTTCGTCTCACTCACGGTGTGTTCTATCGTTTGTTTCTGCTCTCGTTCTTTCTGTTCGCTCAGTTTAAACAAAATTTCGAGCTCTTCCATTTTTTCGTTCAAAGCATCTGATTTCGATTCCGCTTCTCGTATGATCTCGCGCAACGCTTCATCCACGCCGCTTTGCATTATACGCGTCTTCGCTTCCAACTCGTTTGCAATTCGTTCGAACCGTTCTTTTTCATTAGCCTCTTCGCGCCATTTCGAGTGCGTCTCTAAAACTTTCCTCGCCGCATCCGCTCGACACAGTTCGATAGTGTTCGAGTGTTCTTCTTCCATTTCTTTTTCTCGCTCTCGAGCGTCTTCGGTTTCAGAGTGCAAATTGGAGACTACTTTCGTCAGCTGAGCAATCTTCTCGCACATTCGTTTCTGTTTTTGATATTCCACCCGAGAAAGAGAGGGAGAGAGAGAGAGAAAGAGAAAGATATGTTTAATTGGTCGCGACTTATATCAAAGGAAGCGCGCGCAAGAGTGAGAGGTTTGGTCGATGAACACACGCGCACACGAGTCAAACTTTTTTGCTCAGGGGCTTAGAGATTCACATGCGAGAGATGCGAGTTTAAGCGTGTAAAAAAAGAGAACAAATAGGATTCACTTTCGAGCGAAGACACGCACCACAAGAACATCGCGCGGAAGAGCAGCGGTAGTGGTGGTGGTGTTCGTCGCCTCTTCTTCCTCTTCGTTTAAAAAAGGACGGCCTCTTCCCATGCCGGCAGTCATTTCCTTCGTTCCTATCTCCTTTGTTTTTGACGCGCGAGACGAGGGCGAGATCGGTTTGACTCGGTTTCACACCAAAAAGACAAGAAAGAAAAATAAAAGCGCACATCCACGACATATGCGCACGACACGATGAGAGCGACAACGAGTAGTTTTGCGACAACATCAGCCAGCTCAATAACCGATACCCTTGCCCTAAAAAAGCAACAGAAGAAGATGCGTGCCAACGCAGGAGTCCGCTGCGGAGCGACGAAATCATCTTCATCATCATCAGACGACCAAACAAAAGATAAAAAGATAGTGATTCTTGGAGGCGGCTTGCAAGGCTTAGCTTCGGCGTATTTCTTGTGCAGCGAGAGAGGGTGCACGAACGTGACGTTGGTGGAACGGTGCGACAAGGTGGCACCAGCAGCTTCCGGGAAAGCGGGAGGATTTCTATCCCCGGGCGGTTGGGGTAATAAGCAAACGCGAGAGTTGCACACGAAGAGTTTTGAACTCCACGAAAAGTTGGCGAAAGACTTGGACGTGACGTCGTTTCGTAAAATTCGAACGTTATCGGTGCAAGCCGGTGAGAGCGGATTAGCGGATCCGTTGGTAGAATGGTTAGACGGCGATATTCAGCAGAACTCGGTTTTGGACGAGAATACTGCGCAAGTAACTCCGTCGGAGCTTTCGAGTAAGTTGCACGAATCCGCGACGAAAAATGGATTGAAGACTTTATATAGTACGGAGTGCACGGGGATTAGTTTTAAAGACGAAGCGCGGAGCGTTGTGAACGGTGTACACGTGAAGAATAAAAGCGATGACTCGCAATCGATCACTCTCGAATGCGACGTCGTCGTCGTTGCGATGGGTCCGTGGACGACGAGAGCGGCGAGTTGGTTTCCCGATGCCGACTTTCCTATGACTGGCATTAAATCAACTTCGATAGTTTTTGAAGCTTCAGACGCGGTGAAAAGCAATCCAGCGGCGTTATTTTGTGCCGAAGACCCTCGATTCCAAACACACTTGGAAGTGTACCCCAGAGTCGACGGATCGGTGTATTTATGCGGGATTGGCGGGAGCGATTATGTGGACGAGGATAGATTAGCGCCGGGGGGCGATTGTGAATCTGCTGATCTCATCAAGGCAGATCCCAGCCGAGTGCAAGCGGCATGGGATTCTTTCAAGTCCATGTCCCCGTCCGTTGGTTCCTCGCCTCCAATTTTAACGCAAGCGTGTATGCGCCCTTGCGCTCCAGACGCGTTACCTTTTCTCGGTAAGTTGCCGAACGTCGAGAACGCAATCGTGGCGAGCGCGCACAACTGTTGGGGGATTCTATGGGCCCCTATTACCGGTCAAATCGTTTCCGAATTGATCATGGATGGTAAATCGAGTTGTAATCTCGAACACTTTAGCCCAGGGAGGTTCGCGAGACCTGCCACAAATGGACGCGGGCGAAAGAAAGGAATACTCTCGGTAGGCGAGCAATGGTAAAAAGCCCCCCCTCTTTTTTATATATTCCTGTACTACTTTGTCAAAATTACAACCTTATTCTTTAAAAATTAATTCAAGCGTTTTGAAACATGAGATACTCTTGTATTTCCTTCACCTTACCATTCGTGAGTGCTTTAAACTCGAGTGCAATTTGCTTGTTTATCCCTCGCGAGCATTTGCCAACTTCCTCGTAGTGTTTCAATAAAGCATACGTTTCGGCTACGTTGAACTTTGGAATCTCAAAATCGAAAACGTTTTCATCCTCACTCTTGAAGACTGGATTCGAACTCCCAACATCTGTGGTGCTATCACACGCAATATATCTGCCACCATTCGCCGTTGGAAAGCACGAGCGCAACTTCAACGCTAACCGCAATCTGTCGGTGTGTATATTTTTCCTCGATCGTGGGCCTTTCACCTCGTGCATATCCGAAGGCCCGTATAACGCATTGTGTTCGTCAAAAGCGAAAACGACTCGAACGTCCTTTTGCTTCACCAACTCATCTACGACGTCAATTGCATTCTGCGTGACGTGCTGATCGCCTTTCTCTAACCCAGACTTAACTATTTCGAGTAAGGTTTGTTTACCATCGCTCGTTTTTATCTTCCCCAAGAGCGTTTCGTTTGGCTCAGCCGCGACGGCGTGGAGAAACACTCGAGCGGCGTCTGGCGTATCCCAAAGATCCTCTTGCTCCCCTTCTCCGTGTTTCTGGTACGAACTTCTCGTCACCAAGTGTGATGCACGAGGCAAATAAACGACTAAAGATCCTAAAGCGCGTTCGCGTAATACGAGCATCGCGAGAGAGACAGATTTACCACTTCCTCGGTATCCTCTCAAGTGCACTTGCTCGTGACGAGCTACGACCTCTCTGAGCGCGTCGTCGCACTTTCTATACAGCAAACCATTCGCACCAGTAAACGCAAACTCTCTCTCGATTGCTTTACACTGATCTAGAGGAAGTTGCGATTTGCTCACCAGCACGTATTTCCCGACAGAATCGCCATCTAGTTTTGCAAAATCTGTCGTCGTTTCTTGTTCTTGTTCTTGTTCTTGTTCTTGTTCTTCTTGGTCTTCACCGGAAGATTTCGCCGCGAACCCGCGCGTTGGAATCGTCGTCGTCTTTCTTCGTCTTCTTCTCACTCTGATCGCGTCGCACTTCACCTCTTTATCCTCCTTGTTGTTGCAACTACTGCTCGTCATTAAAAAACTTCTTCTAAAACTATTCGTTTTACTGCGCAACATCTCCTCTTGCTGTCGTGGCGCCAAAGTTGAAGGCGACGAGGACGAGGCGAAAGCGGTGCGTTCAGCGTTGGCAACAGAAGAAACCACGCGCGTATATGATGCCATCAAATGTCTCATCGTCGTCGTTCTCGATGCCACGAACATTATTCTTTTCTTTTTGTGAGAAGAGAAAGAGCGCATCGTTTTTTCTCGTCGGGGGCGATGTTGTTTGAAGAAGGAAAAATTTTTCCCTGTTTGTGGACTAAAATTTTTCGAATGGAGTTGGAGTTCGAATGGAGAAGAAAGAAAACAAAAAGGATTGCTCTCTCTCTCTCGCTCTTCATAGAAGAGGGAAATAGTGTGTGCTTGAGCGCGCTCTCTCAAGGCTCACTCGGTCCTCTTCTTCGCGCAAACACGCGCATATTTGCAAGGGAAGAGAGAGAGAGAGGGAGAGAGAGAGAAAGGAGGAGGAGAAAGAGCGAGAGAGAGAGACGAGAGAGTGAAAGAGAGAGAGAGAGATTTATTCTCCTGCTCTTGTGTGTGGGTGTGGTTTCAGGTTTCTTCGATCAAAGAAAGAGAGAGAAGAAGAAGAAGAAGACGAAGAAGAGGTCACAGAATAGAAAGAGGAAGGGTAAACGAGAATAAGTATAATGTCTTCCTCTCAGCTCAATCAGGATAATGGTGCGGACTTACAGTGTCCTTTGCCGTTCCCAGAGCGCTTCTATGCGGCTATCGCTTTCGCTACCGATCCGCCACCATCCTCGCGTCAAGTCTCCGATGAAACAAGATTATTGTTGTACGCTTTGTATCAACAAGTGATGGTTGGACCGAATTACGAACCGAAACCGTGGGGGTGGTCGAGTCTAGAGCTAGCGAAATGGAACGCCTGGTCCAGTTTAGGAGAGATGGATGCGAAGGAGGCGATGACGCTTTACGTGCACACGATGGAGGAAGAGAATGAAAACTGGTGGCAGCTTTCCACGAACGACGGAGATCCGGAAGACACGCAAGTTGCGATAGAAAACGCGAGAAGATGGACGATGGAAATGGGTTGGGGTGCCGATCGGAGTTTGTTGAGTCCAGCGTCGATGTCTAGCCAACGCGGAGGAGAAGGAGGAGGAGGAGGAGGAGTGGGAGGAAACGGCGCGGATATCACGCCGCCCTTATCTCCACCGATGCCAGGACGCGTTATGGGTGGTAGAAACGGATACATCGCAACGAATAACAACATGAACAATATGAACACGAACGATAATAGAGATATGCACAACAATAACGAAAACGCGATGCTTTCCGCGTCGACTTCCCAGGTGTTCCACCATCAACAGCAGCAGCGCGACGGTGGAAGAAGCAGTAACGGAGGGAGTAGCGGTTTGAACAACATGCAAGAGAATAAGCAACAGTTGCAAATTTACGGAGGAGGAGGAGGAGGTTTAGTAGTAGCAGGAGGCAATGGGGATACTTGCCCGTGGTATTTGCAAACGAAAGAGGCGCATGAGAGCATAGCAACCGCTCGAGAGGATGGGAATTGGACATCTTTAGGAACTTCGACTTTAGGCTCGGCGCTAACGCCACGTTCATCGAGATCTCATGCGAGACACGGCCACGCGGCCTATGCGATTGGGAATAAGATGATTGTTATCGGTGGTAATACCGCAGGTACGGTGCGTTCAGACGTCATAGCTTTAGACTGCAAAACCTTGCAATGGGAACAGGTGGAGTGCATTTGCGTGCAGCCGGGCGCGAATTTTACGCCTCGGCACGGTCACGCCGTGTGCGTTACTGATGAACGCGGAGAGAATCATACCGAGTTACTCGTTTGTGGGGGGTTTACAAAAGATGTTTCGTCGAAAGCTGCTGGGAGAAACGGAACAACAAAACCCGCAGAGTTTGAAATGTGGATATTAGACTTATCCAACTCGTTTCAAACGGGCATTTCGCAAAACCTTTCGCAAAATTCAAACTTAGGAAAATGGACGAAAATAACCACGAACGGGAAAGGTCCGTGCGCGAGAGGTGGGCATACGGCGTCGAGATGTGGCGAAAACATAGTTATTTTTGGAGGCGAAACGCCGAGCGGTCAGTGTTTGGGAGATTGTTGGTTGTATCACGTCAGCTCGAGGACGTGGACAGAACTTCGATGCAAAGGATGGACGTATCCGTCGCCTCGACGAGGTCACTGCGCGACGGCGTACATAAACAGCGCGGGCGCGCACTTTGTGTACGTCTTTGGCGGGAGCACCTCGTCGGGCTGCGTGAACTCGGAAGTGTACGCTTTAGATGTGAAAGCCTGTCGATGGCGAAAGACCAATCCTGAGGGTGGATTTATGCCGCAACCTCGTTCTGGTGCGGCCTCTGCGCGTTTAGGCGATATGTGGTACGTAGTCGGTGGTGGTAATAGCGAAGGCGGATGCGTAGATACTGTGGCTTTGACCCTTAGAGATCCTCTTTCCGCGGAGCCAGCGTGGGCGGAAACGTGTAGAGCGGCACCGGCTTCGGCGGTGGCCTCCGAGAGCGGCACGTGCATAGCTATCCCTGAAATTGCAGCTTTAGTATCGTTTGGAGGGTACGATGGTGTACGAGACCGTGGCGACTGTAGCATTTCAAGACATCCTCAGTTTCTGATTGAACGAAGCGGATCAAAAGACCACTTGTTGGGCGCCGGCAAACCGCCGGTGGCGCCTTCGCGGAACGCGTCGAACAACAACAACATCAATAATGCTAATAACAGTTCGAATAGCAACATGCAACACACAGCTTCCGTGCAGCGCTTCAATCAGCAGAACGATTCGACTCAAATGCAAACGAGAGAAAACAGTAGCAATTCAGTCATGAACGAGGAACTCGCGGCGTTGAGAAGGCAGCTGCAAAGAGCGAAACGAGTAGAAGAACAACTCCGTGTTGAGCTCGAAGACGAACGGTCGATGCGAATGCAGTTAGAGGATGAGTTGGAGAGGCAAAGCGCGCGTGGTAGCAGAGGGATGGGTAGACGTGGTAGTTCAATGGGTTTAGCGCGCCAAGGATCTTCTCACGGTTCGATTTGGAATTTTATAGCTCCGGATCCGTACTCGAACGACTGGCGTTAGGAATGGCTGGTAATTTTGATGCGTGTTGAACAAAATAGAATGACCAACGAGAACATGAAGAGTTTCTTTGCGCTGTAGTAAAATGCTCACATTAAACTTACAATATATTCTTTACTTTCTTTTTCTCGCTCATGTTATGTGTTAGTGTTAGTATTGATTAAATAAACCCACGCTCTTTACGAACTTACGCTTTACCCAGTTCGACCATCATTCTATGCATCGCTTCGCCCATTTTCGCCGGACTCCGAACCACATTCACAGAAGCCTGCTCCAAAGCTTCGATCTTACCAATCGCCGTTCCAGCCTTACCTTGTGTAATTGCGCCCGCGTGGCCCATCCGTCGACCCGGAGGAGCGGTCAAACCGGCAATAAATCCAACCACGGGTTTGTTCGTTCCAGAAGCTTTGATAAACTCCGCAGCCTCTTCCTCCGCCGTGCCGCCAATTTCTCCAATCATGATAATCCCTTCCGTTTCATCATCTTCAACGAATCGTTCTAAGCAGTCCACAAAATTCGTCCCGTTAAAAGGATCACCGCCGATTCCAACGACTGTTGATTGTCCTAGTCCATACTCTGTGGTTTGAAACACCGCTTCGTAAGTAAGCGTCCCGGAACGCGAGACGATGCCGATTTTTCCCGGCTTGTGAATATATCCCGGCATGATACCAATCTTACACTCGCCCGGTTTGATAATTCCGGGACAGTTTGGACCAATCAATCGAGATCTACTCTGCGACATTAGTGCGTCTTTTACTCGGATCATATCGTGTTGAGGCACACCTTCTGTAATGCACACGATTAAGTCCAACTCAGCCTCTAAGGCTTCCAAAATCGCACTCGCGGCAAACGGTGGAGGGACGTATATACTCGTCGCGCTCGCGCCGGTTTGCTCTTTCGCCTCTCTCACCGTGTTAAACACCGGTAAATTTAAGTGCATGGTCCCGCCTTTCTTTGGCGTCACGCCTCCGACTAACTTTGTTCCGTATTTAATAGCCTGTTCCGAGTGAAACGTTCCGTTTTTCCCCGTAAATCCTTGACAAACGACTTTCGTGTCTTTGTTGACGAACACTTTCGGTGGATTTGAGGAAGATTTCGTTGACATTGATTTTGTCACTGCCGTTGCTCTTGCTCCTATTAATGATGACGATGATGAAGAAGATGTGGTACACGAAGAAGAAGAAGAAGAAGAAACAGAGGAAGAGCACGAGGCGGCGACGCGCTGCGCCGATCGTCGTAAATACATATGTTGACTCTTTCTTTTAACTTCTTTGCTTTTCCGTGTGAGTGTAATGAGGCAGTTGAGAAAATACAAAAATTGTTCTCTTTTGGTGGTTGGCGCAAGGAACATGGCAGAGGTCGTGGGGCGATTTTTGATCAGACAGAGAAGAATCGAATTTTTTTCTCGAGTCGATCCAGGAGAGAGAAGAGAGAGAAATTTTTTTCCCTTTGCCCTCGTCAAACTTTTGGACGCTGATTAAGAAAGAAGAGAGAGTAAAGATGGCAGCATCCGTCTCTTGGTCGCAACGATGGCTCAGACCAGAGGTAAGCGATTCGAGAAGCAGTTCGTTTTTCGAAACAACAACGGACGATACGTGTTAATCGTACATTTTTATTCTTCTTCTTCTTCTTCTTCTTCTTCTTCTTCTTTTCCTTCCAATTTTGAAGAACGTTTACCCTCCTCCTTCTCCTCTTTTTCTTTATCTCTCTCTGACTGATTTCTTCTCTCTTCCTTCTTATATGTGATACAACAAACAGGTCTACCCAATCTTCGCCGCGTTAGGTTCTGCCGTCGGTTTGTGCGCCTTTTTCTGCACGAGGCAGTTGACCACTTCTCCGGGCTTTACCGCGAGCAAAGCGAAAAGAGCGACGGCGATTCCGGAAACCGCGCAAGACTTTAAAGAGGGTGAAAAGTTTAGAAACCACTTCATCCGTCGCTCGGTTTTAGGAATGAAACCGGAAATTATGCCCGGGTTGAACTCGAGCATGACAAAAACGAACTAATTTTGTAACTAGACGACGACGATGATGTGCGCGTGTGTGTATTCCGAAAAGAACGATGTGAAAGCGAAGAGAGGGAGAGAGAGATCTT
>Ga0115554_1000307_pt1 | contig 33365 bp, 28 predicted proteins | sample COGITO_mtgs_1104_3_FD_87283 | JGI IMG/M metagenome (GOLD analysis project Ga0115554, IMG submission 87283) | Pelagic marine microbial communities from North Sea - COGITO_mtgs_110404 | ecosystem: Environmental > Aquatic > Marine > Epipelagic | place: Germany:Helgoland, sampling site Kabeltonne... | reverse complement strand
CGGGTGTGTGGGGGGGGTGGGGAGGTGGTTGGGGTGGGTAAGAAGGAGGAGGACGGGGTGCGAAGAGATGGTGATGGTGCAGGGGGCGACGGATCTATGTCTACTCCCGCCGCGTCGACGCCATCGGTCAGCGCGTCAACGCCGACGACGAGCAAGTCAGCAGGAACCAAGAAAGAGGAGATAAGTGCCGCAAAAGAGAAGAAGAAAATCCTACGGCCCAAACTCATCATACGCAAGCCGAAACTTATTGGTGCGAGCGTTGAAGGAGGCGCCTTCCAGGCGATTATGGCGAGCCGAGTTCGGGCAAGGACGAGCAATATCGTGAGTAAAGGCGGGAGCAAGTTCATCGGCAATAGTAGGGCGGCGGCAAGCGCAATGAACCCTAGCTTGAGATCAAGTGTTGCCAGAACGCCGATTGCGAATGAAGATGGAAGTGGTAGAGATGGTTTAGGGGTGGGAAGTGAGGAAGCTGGCATGGGGAACAATATAAATTCTGAATTCGACGCAGAGAGGAGTTCAGAAAACAATGCTGAGAGCGGAGGTTTGGAGAAGCATGAGCTGAGAGTGAACACCGAAGATGATGTAACGAGAAAGAGTGAAGACACAGTTGCGCCGGATGGCAATAAACGCATCTCGCCGAAATCTTCGCATTCCTTCATTGACAACGATTACTCCAAGGAAAAATCGAGTGTGCTTGGAAGAGGAGTGGGTGAGGGTGGGATGAAGAGATTATCGCCAAAAAACATGGCGACGAAATCTGGTACTGGGAGCGATGGGGAGGAAGTTGAGAAAGATAGGTCGTCGGAGAGGTCCAATAAGAATATGGTTAAATTCGAAGATGGGACGAGTAGTGATGATAGGAGCAAAAATGACCAAACAGGTAAAGTGATGAGGGAGGTAACCAAAGCGTCAGTGGCTCCAAAAGATTCGACGACGGAGGCATCGACACAGAATACACCAACGGCGAAGACGTTTAATACGACATCCGCAACAAGTAAAGAGTCCCCGGACTCAGCTGATCGGAAACCAAGCCTTTCAAATCCGCCCCTCCTTATCCGAAAGGCCCCCTTGGACGGGAGGCCTGCCGCTCCCGGAAGTGAAAATACTGTCACCAAGTCAAGCCTTGTCGGGGCGATGCGAAGGGCGATCCAGCTTCCTTCCGTGTCTCACCGCCTCTTAGCTCTCTCTGGTGGGGGCGGGTGTCTTGACAATATTTCCTCCGCGAATCTACTTAATAATGTCTCCCGGGGGATCACTAAGGTTGTCGGAGGAGTGAAGTGTCTGGCGGTCATCGGACTCGGTAAAGTTGGGAGAGACCACGTCTGCTCGCCTATTTTTCTCCGAAAAACTTTTGTCAACGGGGCTTTTTTGGTCATACAGATTGCGATTGTTGACGTCAGGGCTCAGTATAGTGGCTACCGGCACAAGACGAGGCATGCAAGGAAATTGGAATTGAGGAGTTATGATGCAAGCGGCAAGAGCGCCAGCATTAACAACGGAGCCAATGAGAATAGTGAGAGGAGGCTTCAGTTTATCCGGATAACTCCTTGGATGTCCCATGGCGGGTCTGTTAGCCTGTCCTCGAAAATCTGGCATTTCGAGCACGTCATTGACGACCACGTACGAAGAATTTCCAACTGTGCCTTGCTTGTCATTTGGGAAGACTTCCAATGGGAGTGCGCCAGACTTGTGAGAGGTGAGAAGAAGGATGTGATGGGGAGTGGGGGAGATGAGGGTCTAGAGGATAGGAAGGGGAATGTGGATACCGCCATGTTGGCCATGGCCACCATCGACACAATTCTGAAGGAAGGAACTTTTGCTGCTGGTGGTTACAGCGATTTCGGGGAGCTGTACAGCTTCGAGTTTCGGCTCGGCAGTGGTAAAGGCAACGGCGATGGCGGAGGCGACGAAAATTGGCTCGGAGTTTTTGAATACGTGTGGAGGAGCGGGTTTGCTAAATACGGCTTGGTCTGTAGTGGGGAAGACTCGCACATAATTATGGGAAGTATCAAGGGGGTAGGAGATGGCGTATGTGATGGAAGCTTCTTTTTCACAGCAAGCGAGGACAATAGCTGTAAGCTTGTCATCACTGGCAGCTCAGGCAGTGCCAGCGGTAACGACAGCAGCAGCAACAGCAACAGCAACAGCAACAGCAACAGCAACAGCAACAGCAACAGCTACAGCAACAGCAACAGCAACAGCAACAGCAACAGAGACAGAGACAATCAGAGAAACCTCCGAGCTGCCTTAGAGATCATCACAAAGGCCATGAACGACGCCAAATTCGACATTCACATCGAGAACACCTGGGAGAGGTTCGAGAAGAGATTTGAGGGGTTCGATATTTTAAGGGGAAATTTGGGCGTGGCATGCTTGATGGTAAATGTACTGGATTACGATGACGAGCTGCAAAGTAACTTTTTTGTTGAGGGTATGGTCGATGTAGAGGACGAAAACTTTTCAGGCGACTGTCAGTCGATCCAGTGGAGGGGGGAGTGAAAAAAAAACAGTTAGAAGGGAGTGGTAAAGATTCGAAAGAAGAGGGCGAGAGAAAAGCGGATGTGAAGGAGGACGAGTGGTTCGTTTTTGTTGGGGAAGAAAAACTGCGCCGGATGCTTACTGCGGGGGCCAAGACGACTGCAGGGTCCTTGACTGATGGCGGCGAAATAATTGTCAACGAGACCCAGAGGAAATTGGCGCGCTGCTTCATCGTCGCCAATCGAAAGTGCGCTGACAATGTCCAGGTTTTTCTTATCAAGAGTGATGTTGACGCGGAGAGTGACAGCGAACAGGACAAGGAATTAGTTGAGAGATTTGTGAACATGTGCGCGCAGAGTGCATTTGTTAAAATGTTCAAGGAAATACAGCGACAGTAGCATCTTTGCAGAAATAGTTGCCTCTTTATACTCTTTTTATGGTGCTGTCGCTCTCCAATTGTAGTTTCCACTCTCCAGCATTTGTCTGGTTTCTTGATCCCACTCTCCCGTAATGTCAACAGCATAAAGACCAGGCTTGGCGCTGGCAATCTGCAACCATTTAGCCATCCAGCTCTGACTAGGGTCAACAACAGCACATGTCCCGGCAAAAAATGCACTCGTACACTTGCTGACCTTCTCCTGCTCCTCAAACATGTCCAGGAAGGGACAGTTCTCGCATCCCATGTCATAAAACTGGTCAAAGGTCTTGATAAGGCCACAGCGCATGCAAGCACGCAACCCCTTCAGCGAATTGGGCGCTTGAGCAAAGTGCTCAGGAGGAGGCAAATTGCCATCATCCTCGTCGTCGTTTTCAGAATCGTTTGAGTTTTTGTTTTGTTGCTGTTGTTGTTGCGGGGTGGTATTGTCGTTTTCATCTGTGTCACTGTCGTCACTTTCGTCTGCAGCTGCTCTCTTTGAGGCGGCACTGGTAGGTTGTGAGGTTTGTGCTTCGCCCCCATCGTCGTTATCACTACCGTCACCGCTGTCTTGGAAGAGATCTGTTTGTTGCGTTGGTTGAGGTCGTGGATTTCCATCGCCCTCAGCAGGGCCTTCAGCAGGTCGTTTAGGTAAAGGGTCCATTAGAGGGCACTTTTTTGTGGGTGTGCGTATGTTCTAGGCGGAATTCTTTGATGGAAACGGATCGTGAATGGTGTATAATTTTCTGGTTAGAAATGGGTGCGAAATTGGTGCAGGGAGAGAAAAGTTTGCCTTATCGCAATTTCCATCTTTCGATTTTCCTACTGCACAGCTCTCTGGATCATTATTGCTGACGACGCATTCTGAGCTTCAAAAGGACGGTTATTCCCTCCAGACAGCTCCCGTAGAATCTCCCCCCTTCCCCACCTTCCTGCTCCCGTTCTCCTATTTTGGCGATGTCTGGCTTAATGGACGTCGACACGGAAGCACCTAACATGTTTGCCAAGGGCTCCAGCACTGCCTCCACAAAATCAACTGCAGCGAGCACATCCGACGTCCAGCCATGGGTGGAAAAGTACCGTCCCAAGACGCTAACATCGATCAGCAGCCAGGGAGAGGTGGTTGCGACGTTAAAGAAAGCGGTGGATAACGGTAGTATGCCTCACCTTCTGTTCTATGGCCCTCCTGGGACAGGGAAGACAAGTATGATCCTCGCCCTTTGCAAGGATCTTTGGGGGCCGACCGTCTACAAATCAAGAGGTAAGAGTTTTCTCAGGGTAGCAGTTCTTTGCGTTCGTTGCTTTGCGTTCGTTGCTTTGCGTTCGTTGTGTATTTGTTTTTGCTTGGTTGTTCGTGTGTAGGCGTGACGTTTGTCGACTCGAGCACACAGAGTCGAGTGCACAATTCACTTGACTTGAAATTGTGAGAATGATGCCATCATTAGAATGCCATCGTTAGAATGCCATCGTTAGAATGCCATCATTAGAATGCCATCTAAAAACGAGCCATGTTGCCTGCCTGCGCACGTTGCCTGCCTGCGCACGTTGCCTGCCTGCGCACGTTATTGATTTTAATTTCCCTTCCCTCAAAAAAACGTATCTAACTCGACGCACTTGCACGCTTCCCTTCCCCGGAACCAGTCCTGGAGATGAACGCCTCCGATGAGCGAGGTATACAAGCTGTCCGTGACAAAGTGAAGACTTTTGCATCGCAGGCTGTGGGCACTTCCAAAACCACTCACGGTACCCGAACGGACGCTGTGACTGGTGAGGAGAATATGACCTACCCGAATCCCCCTTACAAGATCATCATTCTGGACGAGGCCGATACCATGACTCCGGACGCTCAGAGCGCCCTCAGGCGGGTTATCGAGGCGTATAGCAAGGTGACAAGGTTCGTTCTCATCTGCAATTACGTGACAAGAATCATTCAACCCCTCGGTTCCCGTTGTGCAAAGTTCCGCTTCAAGCCTCTGGAGGAGGCCACAATTGTGAAACGACTGCAAGACATTGCCAATGCGGAGGGGTGCGCATTTGATAATGAGAGCGAGTGCATGAAGAAAATAGTCGACCTCTCGGGCGGTGACATGCGAAGGGCCGTGACAATGCTGCAGTGTGCGCACTCTCTCTGCGTGAGCTCGGCCGGCGGCAAAATAACGACGACAGATGTGGAAGAAATGAGCGGTGAGATTCCGCAGATTATTGCGGACAAGTTCATCGAGCAGATTGGTGCTACTGGCGCCACTTTTACCACCATGCACGGTGCCCTTGATGACTTGATGAGCGAGGGCTACCCAGGTATTTCGATTCTGATGGCCCTGCACCGACACCTATTGTCCCCCTTGTGCACCTTGTCGGACGCCTCAAAGGCACAGATATCTTTGAAGATCGCGGAGTGCGACAAGTGCCTGGTAGATGGTGCGGACGAAAAACTACAACTGCTGGATGTTTGTGCCCTTGTTTTCAAGTGCTTGAAGAATGCTAAGTGAAAAATGTTCTGGCAAAAATGGGAGAAGAAGAAAAAAGAGAACAGAACAGAAAAACTTGACACTTTGAGATACTGATATTCATTTTCAAATTTTTCATGTGTGAATAGCCATCCGATATAAATTTTCTCTACACTTTTCGAGCAATTAAGACAACAAAGTTCTTGGGGCTGAGAGTGCCCGGTCATCGTCGATTCACCGTGGATGACACCATGATGTCAACCTCCACTCTCTCGCGCCAAACACATCGATAGCCGGTTCCTCTCCTCATCTTTTTGCCTCTGCATCAGAGTAACTCTCCGTTGCATTTCTGCCTCAATTGTCAATGGGATGTCCGATGCATTCTGCTGTTCATTCAGCCATGGATCAAGGAGTAACTGGTCAATGCGGTACCTCTTGAGTGGATCAATTACAAGCATTTTCTCAACGAAATTGCGGGCTTCGTGGCTCACGTTCTTGCTGACCCGAAGATGCGCGCGCCAAAATCTGTCAAGCCTGCCACTTGCGATGGCATTAAACCACCAATCGTTCTTGTTAGCGATTTGAAAGGGAGGATTTCCCGTCAGCATGATGAAGATAACCACTCCGGCGGACCAAATGTCGATTTGGGAGCCGTCGTATAGCTGTAATAGAAGAGTTAGCTTTTTTAGCATAATGGGGTGCTTGCGCTCAAACGAAGGCTTTTTTTAGTAGCATTCAAGAAGGAGGCTCCCGTACACTCACCTTGTTTTCGAGTACCTCCGGTGCCATGTAGGCTTTAGTTCCACAAACCGTGCGGAAAGTAGAAGAAGAAGAAGAGTCTGTTCCTACCGTCTTCATTGCACTATGGCCAAAATCAGCTATTTTCAAGTTCCATTTGCTATCTAGGAGCAAGTTCTCAGGTTTTAGATCGCGATGATAAACCCCCATGCGGTGACACTCGCTCAGCGCGCCTAGTAATTGCTTGGCGTAATGGCGTGTGATCGATTCACCCAATGCGCCAGTATGCATCATGATCTCGAAGAGCTCTCCGCCGGTCGACAATTCGATGACAAGCAAAACGCAGTCCTTGTTTGTGCCATCTCCTCTTGGGTAAGATAGGTTTGTGTCATAGTGATGTAGGCAGAGAACGTTAGGGTGTCTGATGGAAAGCATCGAGCGGATCTCGCGCTGGATCTGTGCAGCTTGTTTTTTAGATCGGAGCCGTTTTTCTATGATTTTCAGTGCGACCCTCTCACCGCTGTGCGTGTCCACACCCAATTTAACTTTCGCTGTTGCTCCTTTGCCGAGGGTGTCTAAGACTATGAATCGGCCGTTGTCGAGACTCTTGCGCTGAAACGGCCGGAAAAAGGACGGTTTAGTGGGAGAGAGGCAAGCCTGGGGAGTATTCGGTGGGTCGACCTCCATACTATCGTAGGAAGAATTTGGATTGGAGATGTTGTAGGAGAGCAAGGAGTTGGAGAGGTTCTTGTTGGATTGGTTGGTTCGGCTGCTTGACCATGACATGTCATCGTGAGATGTATTGTCACTGTCTGTCTGAGCGTTAATCATCCTGCGGCTTCCCAAATAAGAAGCCATAAAGAGAGAGAACAAACGAAACAAGAGACAAGTGGGATGGAAGAGGTACCGGTTTGAATTCAAGTCAAAAAATAGTCACTTTCCCTTTTCAAGTGAGAGTGTGAAGTTTGCGTACAATATAATCATGTCATATTGGTTTTTGCGTACAAAATATAGAGTTGCAGAAATTTCCAGAAATTTCCAAATTTTAATTTTTTTGGTTTTTTTTTGTTCCTACGATCACGATCGTCTTTCTTCTTTCTTTTTCGGGGTGAATTCATTCACCAGTGGAAAAGGTCAATCTCAAAAAATCGAAAAGGCTGCTCGTCATTTCTCTACTAGCACAGTCAATGTAATAAAAAAAAGGCTTGATGTCTACTTTGAGCGCTCTCTAACCCTTCTCGAAAATGCCTCCATTTGGCCATTTGCAATCGCAGGGAAAACTCCTCTCACAAAACTCTGAACTCCGAGACCGCTGCACCGAAAATCGACCGAAAATGATATCAAAGAAGAAATTTCCGCACCAGAAGGTGCCTCTCCGGCAATTGGAGGTTTGCCAACAGTGGAAGCATTCTCTATCACCCAAGTTGACCTCAATGAATCAAACATGGTGCTCTCAATAGCTTCGATCTTTACCGACCGTTCAGCGCGGTCAAGCACTACCCTGCTCTTGTATACCTCTGCAAACGGCGTTCCTTCAACTCCAATGTCTAAATCCGCTTCGAAAACGAACTTTCTTGAGGGCGAATTGTTTGTCTGGGTGGATGGACTGCGAGAAGGGGGGCTGCTGTCCAGGACATCATCTACCAACCCGATGATTTTTGTTACCTCGCTCTTCCTGCAGTAAGGAAGAAAATCTTTGTAAGAATCTACGTCGGCAACAATCGCAAAAAAAGAGTCGGGGCAGACCCCTTCGAGAATTCTCTGGACCTTGTAAGTTGTTGGGTCAGAATCCACAGAGCTGAAAAAAGAATAGGCTCGGCATCTGAGGAAGGGAGGAATTCCCGCAGGCGGTAGCGATCTTATGAGGCGGCTCGAAAGCATGGCACGAATTCACCCCTTGGTAGAGATGAGCTGCCTTCGTGCAGTTTTCTGTGAAGAATTGCCAGGACTAGAGAGAGTTGAAATTTGAGTATTTGTGTTGTTCGGAAGAGGGTGGCACTGCTGTGTGCTAACAGGCTGTCAATGAGAGCAATCGATACTCTTACTTCATGGGTAAAGACCATTAATAAAATAAAATGGAAAACGAGTTTTGTGTCTTCAAACCCTTCTCCCTCTTCCATCTGTGGGGTGTTGTTCATATTAGGACAGACAGCCCTTGGCTGTTAATATCGCATATCTTGGCCCGAAACCTATTTTGAATCTAAATTTGCTCAGCCTCGTCAAAACAAAAGGTGGATTCTTGCCTCATTCTTCTCCATCTCTTACCCCCTTTGCTCGCGCACAATGGCTGCGAAGAATTCGCCCTCGTACGCCCACCGTAATTTCCTTTGGGAGCGCGATAAGAAGAATATCCCAATACTGATGGACAGTTTCCCACTGAACAAATACTATGATCTGAATGAACGCCTGAAGGAGCATTTCTATAAGGCTGAAAAGTCAAAGCGATGGGACGAGGCTTACTGTTTGGGGAAGCGGTACATGACAATTTCGGTGAACGTAATTCCCAAGCATCCTTACTACCAGTCTAAGGCATTTGTAACGCGTAAGCGTGCCCAGCTAGAAGAGGCGAAAAAGGTCGAGAACCGCCTTCACTTTGTCATTCAGATGATGGATGCCGATGCCCTTCTCCGGGAGGAGCGTGCGAAGACTGCTGAACTCAAGCGCAGGGAGGAGGAGGAAGACAGAAAGTTTGCCGCGATGGTCCACCGCATGGAGCAAAACAAGCTTGTGGATATGGGGAAGGCAGGTCCACAGAGCAATAACGACAGCAGTGTGCCGAGCGCTCCGCCCGCATACGATTCTGTGTCGCCCGAGATCGGCAAAGCGGACGATTGCGCGCCCCCCTCGCTATATCCTGAGCCTCCTGCGCCGTCGTTCTCATCGATAACGACTCCGACTGCCCCATCCTACGCGGCCCACGCCCCATCTGCCCCATCTGCCCCCCCTTCTTTCGAAACCTACAACCACAGTAGCTCCGACTATAATAACTACGATCTCAACGACCCCTGTGAGCCGAGCAGTCCGCTCTATCCAAAAACTTACCTGGCGCCGATTCCAATGAGCCAGCTGAAGCAAGTGTTCAGCGAAGAGTGGAGAAATACCCTCGACAAAACAAAGAATGCCGACGTGTTTGCGCTGGAGACCCACCAGGGAAAGGTGCGCGATAGGAATGGCTTGGACTCTACGAATGGTTGCACTGTTATTGCCCCTCTGATTGCCACCACGCACGTCCGTTCGTCTGGGGGCGTGTCTGATGATGCTATTGCTCAAATTATCGATAATATTGCTCCACAGCTCCTCCACGTAATTCGCGCCAAATTAGGACTTGGACCGAATAGTCTCATCATCCCGAGCGACGTGCATGATCACCTCTTCGACAAGAAGATTATCAGCCCGGAAAGTTTCGTAGGTGTCAGTGGGGGGAACGTTATGAGCGATGAACATATTGGGAATATGCTCGATTGCCTCAACGATGACGGGGGGGGCAAGGGGCAGAGGAAGACCGCCTGTGCTTTCTTTTTCCACGCGCACGTTGTATGCATCGTAAAGCTAGTTGTAAATGGAGGGAAAGACATCTGGTACGATCTCATAGACTCGCTGCCCCATCTTGTTGGTAATGTTAATGAGGGAACCAGGACGAGGTGTAAGGATGTGGAGAGCCTAAGGACGCATTTGCGCTGGTACGCAAGCAGTAAATTTGGCCCTGCTGACTGTGATTATATAGATAGGAATGAGTGGAATAATGACAGAGCCGACTTCGACCCCAGAGTGTTCCAGGCCTTCACATGGGCGGAGAAATTCGCTTGAAGGAGGCGTTGGAAGGGGATTGATAAATAGAAAGTAGAACAGAGGGGGGCGCCTTTTGGAACTTTTTGTTACGCTACCAAGTCCGCTATAGTCCTCCGCGACACAACAAAACAAAAAATCGTCAAAAACTAGCACAGCAACACTCACTGCAACAAATTAATTTCACTAATAATAAGCCCCCATGTTCACACCATGTGCAGCCATCACACCATCCTGAAGCTCGTAAACACTCCTTTGTCTGAACTCAGAAGACTCGTCGTTCTCATCCTCGTCCTCTTCTTCTGATTCAGTATTGTCGTTTTCGTCGTGTTTCTTCATCGTTATGATGGGCTTGACACTCGTGCTCGACACCAGCGCAAACGTCAAGTCATCTCGTTTGACATCATCCTCGTTGATAAAACCATCGTGATTAGAATCATGGCACGGGACCAAAACGAATTGATCCAACAACAACTTGTGCAGCCTATGATCGCTAGCATCGTACGTAAAACTCTCCTTTTTATGGTGGAGGCTCAGTCGAAGCATATCTTCATTAACGAACATGCTTGCCTTGCAACATAACTCCTGGTCGTATGCAACTATTTTGTACTCGTTCAGGCCGTCTTCATTGGTAGTTCCCAGAAAGTAGCTGCTCAAGGTGAACCGAATAAAGTTACCACAAGGGTCTCTATAGCTCCGCGACTCGTTCAAAATCAGTTTTACTCTCTTCTTCTTCTCGATCTTTTCTTGCCTCACCCTTTCCTTCTCCTCCATCTCCCTCTCCTTCTTAAGGTTCTCTCTGTATATCCGCTCCTTCTCCAATTGCTCCCCGTGCTTTTTTTCTGCTTCCATTTTAGCTAGCTCTATTTCCGCTTCATCGTAATAATCCTCCTCGTCGTCGCTTTCTATTTCGCTCTCAAAGTCGTCTTCGTACTCTCTAGGGCCTAAACTAATATGTGGACTGTTGTCCTTCCGGAGATTCTCGTTAATGTTGCTGATTTGTACGGCGTCTTGCGCACTGCTGTGGTTAACGGTGTGCTTCCTCCCTCGCTTTACTTGTGCCATTTGAGCTTTCTGGCGCTCCTTCTTCTCTGACTCCTCGACCGCTTGCTGCATGCCGCCTACTCCCAACGACCGGACCCTTCCTCTATCCTGCATTCTGCGCGCATGGTCCATCTCTGCAGAGTCCAAGACGTCGTTCACTCCGGTAAAGTCGGTAGTGTGTTTGCGGCCTTTACGCCTCGCTTTGTTTGCCTTATTCATTTCGTTTTCATGGTCGCTCCAAGCCTTCTCGGCTGTGCTCAATTTGACACTATGCTGCCTCTTCCTCTCGTGTTTCGCCTGCAACTCCTTGGCCGTCAACAGCTCTTCGAGCTGTTGCCCCTGCGGCGAATCTAATGTTGGTAGCATTTGCATTGGTTCAAGGCTAACGTATCGTTTGCGATTCAGGTAAAGCTGCTGGACCTCACATAATATATCGTTATCCGAGATGTAATTATTACCCCCCAGCCTAAGTATGTCAATCAAATTGTCTCGGAAGGAAATCTCGGTCTCGGGCACGTCTTTATCTTTCTCGGGGCTATTCGTCATCATAGAGAGCTTCATGTTGTCAAGAGACTTGCCCATGTATATGTTATACTCACTGTTGCTATCGTACTCATTCAGCAGATTGCAGAGCACATTTTTCTGACGCTCCAACTCGGCTATTTTTTCATTTGCAGACACACGTTTCAACCCGGGTGGAGGAGGATGCAAGTGGGAATCGTCTGGTTCGATGGTTGTAAGCAAAATCGCTTCCGCCTCCTTGTCCCTCACCATATTAAGAATAGTTGACTCAGCGGCATTCAGCAACTCCCTCGTTCTTTCCTCCCTTTCCTCGGCTAGCTCCAATTTGTTCTTTATAAATTCAATTTCGTGCTCGAGCTTGGCCACCGCGACCGTCATTCGTCCCGGGCCGCTCTTCAGCGACTTCGCGGCTTGCATCCACTTCTCAGTCGCTGTCTTTGACCGCTCTTGCTGCTGCGCCTCAATGGTCGCGAGATGCTTCCGTGTTTTGTCGACTTCCTTCGTTATCTTTGCGTTGTTTTTTTCCACTGCCCTGTCGATCTTCTTCAATTTGCGAGGATCTACATCGCCCATTCCGATATCGAAGGCTGCCCTTGTGTCGTCCAACCAGCTAGAAATGAAACCCTTCGTGTCCACCTTCTTCTTCCTTCCCTTTTGCAAAACCTCCATTGCCGTTTTTTCGTTCCGCGCCTGCAACCGCGCGTTGATGTCTTTCATCGCAAGAGCCGCCTTCGTCAATGATTTGAACTTACTGTTTGAATTGTTGGAGGCTTGATTGGAGTTGTGCTTGAGGTTCATCTCCACTTGCTCCAAGTGAAGGTTGTTAATCTCGTTGATCGCGCTGTCCATCTCCACGACAGTCGTCCTCAGGTGAATGATCTCTTCGTTCAGAGCCTCCTCCCGGAGAAGCTGGTTCTCTTGAAGCCGCAGCTTTTCTGTATCGATTTCGTGTTTGCACATCTTTCGTAAAGCCACCATTTCTTGCTGATGGCGGCTCTGTTGAACATGAAATAGGTTTATCAAAAAATCCCGTTGCTTATCGTGGTCCCGAATGCATATCTGGTTTTCTTCTTCTTTATTCTCCGCCAATCTTTGTAATCTCTCGATCTCGATCTGCTTGTTGTCAACTGTGCGCCGTACATGAATTAGGGCTTCACGGCTTTCACCGTCCTTCTCCAACAGTTTGCCATTGATTGTTATCAATTGAGAGCGAGCTTCTGCTTCTTGCAATTTTGCAGAGATCCTCTCCTCTTCTAATCGGTCTATTTCAATTTGCAGGTTTTCATAGCGCTCAGATTCAGATGGAGATGATCTCGGAGCCTTCAGTCGTCGGCCATTCCTCTTCTTTTGCTTTTTCGTTTTTTTCGTTTTCTGGCTAGGGGGGCGTGAGGGAGATTGAGAGGATGGCAGTGTGGGATCGCAAATAATTGTTTCCGGGTCTTTCATTGTGGGAGGTCAGACGTTGTGGAGAAGTTGGGGAGGATGTAAGGAAAAAAACCAACGTAAGTAAGTAGAAGGTGGGAGGGGTTGAAAGCAGGAAATTGTTTGGAGGGCTTAGTTGTAGGAGAGATGAATTCAGAGAGGTACGTCAAAGATATGGTTGAGGTAAAAGGCAGCAAAAGATGTAACCGCCCAAGGGAGAATAAACATCATCAGAAACTTATTAATTTTGTGTTGGGAAGATAGGATTCACGGGAAAGATGGCCCTGTGCCTCTGCTGTCCCCGCGCTGCAAACCCGACCAACAAACTGTTCTGCTTAGGCGATTGCTGTGGTTACAACCAATGCCAATTTTTTTTCTCAGGAGGGCGAAGATGCCACAACCCCATCGGCCCAAATGGTGATCCTCGAGGGTGCTCAAGGAAGGCCAGATGCTCGGAGCACGACCCGGATAATACTTATCGGCCCAACACGCCTGTAGTACAAGCCACAGCAGTGATCGCAGCTCATGCTGATGCTGTCTCCACTGTTTTCGTCCCAGCCACTGTTGTTGCAACCACATCTGGGGCCGCCCCAAACTACTGCACCGAGTGCGGCTCTTCCTTGAGAGAAGTGCCGGAGGCAAAGTTCTGCCCTGGGTGCGGCCATCGCGTTGGGGGGAGCAGCAAACGCTGAAAAATAAAGTTCCAAATAATAATTGGCATCGACCGCGCTCATAAAGTCTGGTTATGTAAGGAACTATGCCCATCTCAGGTGCCATTTTCTTTTTTACTTTCAAATAATGTAGTATGAGCTATTACGTCTACTATAGTGTATTAGATGAGTGACGTCTTGTAGTGGAATAGATGAGTGCGCAGTTATGGTATTTAGCTAAAGTTCTCTTCGTTTTACTGCAATCTTTTAGTGCCACTTCAATTCCACCAGGCAGCACGATCATTCAGTTTTTGGTCGCTGAACGCGCTGACTGGTTCAGGTGGAAGAGGGTATTTATTAAGCTGCATGAATGATTTCAGTTTTTGCTTTACATTTGGACTCAGGTTCGCTACGTCATCTTGCACCAATTCACCTGAACTGTAATGGTTTCCCAACAAGTTGTAAATTGAGCTCGCAATATGAGAGGGAATAGAAGATACCTTGTGGTACGTAAGAATGAGATACAGAGAGATCATTCCCGCGTTCAAAGGAGTCATCTCCCCGGTGTCAGGGTCTGCGGTCGCCAGAGCGTGCATGTGCCACTCCTTCGCAATGTAGTTGTCACCTAAAAATCGGATGTTAAATTCCTCATCAACCCCGCCAATTTTAATTGTAGCCGCCACGCTCCCCTTTTCACCATTCTCTCTCATCAATAATTGGTCGGTGGCCTTAGCATTCGTAAACGTCTTGAACTCGTAGTAATCATTCACAAACAGGTCCCGCTTGACAGAGCTGTTGGGAATCATTGGGAGATTATGCAGGGCAACTTTCACACAGCCATTGGCGTACGTGTTCGCAAATTTTGCCATTTCGAATATACTATTGAAGCCCTCTGTAGGAGCCACGATTGGGCGGGTCGACTCTAGGCCATCAAGTTCAGGAAGTAAACCCCGTAATGGGTCAATAGCCAGCACGGCCTCTTCAACATTCGCTGAAGAGTGGCAGCCCATATGAATCGGTTGCCGCTTTAATGTGTTTCGAACGCCATCTTTGAGGGTTTTCAGGTGCTTGTTCATGTACTGAGGAGGGGACTTAGGGTTACCGGTCGCGCTCATGAAGTAGATTGGGCTGACATCTTTGACGACTACAATTACAGGAGAGTTTTGCTTGTTGGGCCTACAGGATTGGTGGGTCCCCAAATCACCGCTGTAGACTATCTTGCACCATTCTTCGACTTGTTTGTCACTGAGGGGTGAAAACGACAGCTCGTGAATGACCTCAACCTCAGGTTTGAGGGAGTTTATTACTTCCATAGCGCGAGGGAGGTCCTCTCCGTGCCAGATGACCATCGCCTGCAGTTCTGACGGGCGTACGCCATCGCATGATAGGGATGTTAGAGACAATTTTTCCTCCTCTGTCAAAGATTGAGGTTTTGTTGGATCTTGGTATGATGTCGTCGGTGTTGTGGTTGTTTGAGTTGGTGTTATTGGTGTTGTAGGTGTCGTTGTTATTGGCGTTGTTGTAGTTGGTAACGTCTTACTCGATTCTATCTCTCTAGCCTTCTCTAGCAAGGCTTCAGCTTTCTCTTCTGCCTTAATTAAGATATCTGCGGCATTATTTATGTTCTCTTCGACCTCGGCGCTGTTGTCACTGGCAGAGGGGGGTTCCTCAGAGGGGGCAGGATGATGCTTCTCTTCTTCCAGAAGACTCATGTCCATTTGCATTGCAAAAATTAACATGACAAACAACACCGCGAGTACATGCGCGTTCGGCCTCATTCCGTACTAACGTGTGCTTGCAAACTTCCTTGGCCAAAACAGTGAACACAAATTTGAGCTCTGACAAGGGTGGAAGGTTTCGGTTTCCTTGAAGAAATAGTATAACAGGGTCGTAACCGTTATGTCTGTCGGATGCGTATTTCAACAATGGATGATTTAATCACACAACATCCTTCTTAACTTTCTCAGCGATGAGTCCCCCCAAATCTCAGAACGGATGCTCTGGAGATGCATGATTCTGGAATCTGGAATGTCAATTGGCCAATTCAGAAATAAGCCTTAAACAACACTTAAGGAGGATCATTCGGCAAAAAATTGAACCACTATCGAATATCGTTACCCTTTAAACCCCCTCGCTGACAACTTTGCGAAAATAATGGGGTTGGGTCTTTTTACAACGACATTGTCGTTCTTACTGATTTTGTTCTCATCATCAGCAAGCAAGGTTGGGGTGGGGATAGCGGATATGACGGGACCTGCAGCTCAGATTAATTTCATGGGATACGCAGTGCCGAACCAAGTAGGCGGTGGGATCCACATGCGCCTCAGAGCGAGAGCCTTTGCCTTCGAAGGGGACGACGGCAAGCGTGTCATGTTTGTTTCAATGGATGGTGGCATGGGTAGCGACCTCCTGAACATAAAGGTTATCGAGGCCGTTGGGAAAGCCCTGAACGATGACACTATATACACGCTTGAGAATCTATCCGTAAGTGGCACCCACACACACAGCGGCCCTGCTGGTTTTCTTCAGTATGTTGTCTACGAATTCACTAGCTGGGGCTATGTGAAGGAGACTATGGATGCATTCGTTGCTGGCATTGCTTCTGCAGTCGTCGACGCACACAATAACCTCCAGACATCCACCATCACGATGAATGAGGGGGACCTTTTTGAAAGCAACATCAACCGCAGCCCCACTTCCTATCTTCTCAATCCTGAGGATGAGAGAGACCTCTACAGTGATATCGGAGATACAGACAAAAATATGTTTTTGATGAAGATTAAGAACGATAAAGATGAGGACATGGCAATGTTGAACTGGTTCGCCGTCCACGGCACGAGCATGAACAACACAAACGAGTTAATTTCTGGTGACAACCGTGGCCTGGCATCATACATGGCTGAAAAGAAGATGAATGGTGACGCCACCCTTCCTGGGACGAAGGGTAAATTCGTAGCCGCATTCGCTTCCACCAACTTAGGCGATGTTTCACCCAATACGGCCGGTCCAAAATGCCTGGACACCGGACTGCCTTGTGATAGTGGCACCAGCACTTGCAACGGCAAAAATGAGATGTGTGTGAGTTTCGGACCTGGAACTAACGGAGATATGTTCGAGTCCACAAAAATCATTGGGACAAAACAGTATGAACATGCGATGAAACTCTATGACGAGGCCACGAAGGAAATTGACGGAGGAATCGTCGACTATAGACACTCGTTCATCAATATGAACAGCCTTGACGTCACTCTAGAAAACGGCAGTGTCGTCAAGACTTGCAGCGCTGCACTCGGCTACTCGTTTGCCGCAGGAACAACTGACGGACCGGGTATGTTCGATTTCACCCAGGGCACAAATAGCAGCAGCCCGTTTTGGAACATTGTTAGCGGATTCCTGTCCAAACCGACCGAGGAAGAGATCGAATGTCACTCTCCCAAACCCATTTTGCTGAATACAGGCGATTGTGAAAAGCCCTACGCGTGGGACCCAGAAACTGTGCCCATTAGCGTATTCCGTGTGGGATCACTTTTCATCCTCAACTTCCCCGGGGAACTCACCACTATGGCGGGAAGGAGAATGAGAAAAGCCATGAAGGACATAATTGTCGACGGTGGAATCGCCGGGGGAGAGGACGATGTGAAGGTGGTGATCGCCGGACTGGCGAACACCTACGTCCACTATACGACGACATTTGAAGAATACCAGGGACAGAGATACGAGGCCGCATCAACTTTATACGGCCCTCACACCTTGGAGGCATATATTCAGGAGATGGGCAGGATCGTAAAAGACCTCATTAAGGGCGTAGAGAGTGAGACAGACGAGGCGCCTCCAAACCTTGAAAGTAAACAGATCTCAATGGCGCCCCCCGTTATCGCTGATTACGTCGGAATCGGTGAGAAATTTGGAGATGTTGTTAACCAACCAAAGGAGAGTTACAGCGTCAAGGCAGGAGAAGTGGTCTCGGCCGAGTTCCGTTCCGCAAATCCTCGGAACAACCAAAGGCTGGAAGATACCTACTTATCGGTGGAGCGGAAAAATGAGGATGGAACTTATGAGAGGAGATACGTTGACAGTGACTGGTGCACCAAATTCTTGTGGAAAGGAGGGCTTGGGCACGCTGGGCGGTCGACCGCTGTTGTTGAGTGGGCTTTGGGAGAGATGGTGCAGGATCAACCGGGAGAGTTAGAGGGGTCTTGGAGAATCTGCCATTTCGGGGAAGGGAAGAAAGAGCTGAGCAAAAACAAAGAATTTAGTGGTTGCACTAACGACTTTGTTGTCACAGCTTGAGCGTCGATTTATGTTTTTTTCTAATGAAGAATTGAGTTTTTGAACGCCTAAACCAAAATGTCATCATCTACTTGCTGAAAAGGCTTAACTTGCTGTTGACTTGTTAACTTTACTTGCTGAAAAGGCTTTATTTATAAACCTACGATACTTCTCTGTGCAATATTCATCCTTCAGTAACAAGAACCTAATAGTAGAAGGGCTGGGCATTATCATCATCATACCCGCCCCGTTTTATGATCTCCACAGAATATCCATCCGGATCTAATACAAAAGCTAAACCCTTCATAGTTCCCGCGTTAGGCTCCTTCTTGAACACGCAGCCGTTGTGCACCAAATCGGCGCACGCAAGCTCAACGTCGTCAACCAAAAATCCAAGGTGACCAAATCCTTGGCGCCCTTCTTCGTTGCCATTGAAGTGGGTGAAATCGGCATTTTCTTCAGTCCCAAAATTGTGAGTGAGCTCAAGAAGTGGCGAGTGCATATTCTTAATAAAGGTGCGGGCTTCGTCACCGGAATCGGCGGGAGGAGCAACGACCCCCTCTGGCAGGGAGGCAAGAAAATAGAGCGCGAAGGAGTCAAATTTGTGTTCATAAACCTTGGTCATGCCCAGCGACTCGTAAAATGCGATGCTTTGGACAGGGTCTTTCACCCTTAACATAGTTTGAGAAAGATTAAATTCCTCCTTAATCCCGGAGTTTTCTCCCCTTTTGACCAACTCTATCCAATATTTGTCTGTGTGAGAGTAGGCGAACGCGAGACCCTTCATCCTACCCTCATCGGGCTTCTTTTTGAAATCGATACCGGCGTCGAGAAGCTTCGCAGACGATTTGTAGACATCGTCTGTGTTGAAAGCAATGTGGCCGAACCCATCACCGTCCTCATTTCCAGGGTGTACCTGTGTTGGTGGTTTAAAGTGCGGTGTTGATTGTTTAAACAGGGTTGTGAGGATAGAGTCAGATTGAGGCTGGGTTGGAAATATCTGCATCATACCTGATAGCTTGAATCATTCTCTGTGCCATGGTTGTGTGTCAGCTCCAGCGTCACCCCACTGGTCGTCCAGAGGTAGCGGTGTGCTTCATTAGATCCGGGTGTAAGCGTGTACCGCTCGCTCTCGCGAATGGATGCGAGAAAATACAACGAGAAGCTATCAAAATCGTAGCGGTCGAGTAGCGTCATGCCATATTTCCCAGTTAGCTCAGGAATAGTTACAGAGGGGTCCTTGACACGAAGCATCGTTTGTTGCCAGGATGGGGCTCCACTAATTTGTCGCATCGCAGTGAGGGGACGAATTAAGGTTGACACCTTCATGCAGATTCGAGGTTCGATTTAAAGGGCGTTTACACGAATGGCGGTGGAAAGAGTACACCCAAAATCCAAACCTCTCCATATTTTTCAATCTGAAGTTTATTCAATAAGGAACTAATCGCTTTTCTCTCCTGGATTTTACGAGCTACTGGAGGAGTTTTCCCAGAAAATCCAGAAGAATCTTCCGTGTTTCTGCTCATTTTCGCCCGTCAACCAAAACCAAACGACCGACGCTCCTTCTCCCCTCTTCTGCCTCTGTCAAATATGTCAAACCCCAATCGTCCACAAGCAAACAACCAGCAACTTAATTGGGGTGCTCAGCCGGTAGTAGCCAACATTCATGGTCAGAATATAATGTTTGTGGGAGACAATGGGACACAGATGACACAAGCGACACACGGGAGAGGAGGAATCACATCTTCCCAGCTGACTTCTGCCCTCCAATTTGTTAATAATCGTGGTGGCGGGGTTATGTCGGAGACGATGAGTAATATGGCTAGGAGTTATGATCCTCTGGGGGGTCCAGCTGATATGGCAGCACTTCAACACTCTGTTTCCAACGATATTAATTTGGAGCAGATGGTTGACGTTGAAGAGGACGAGCTCCCTGCCGCCAACTATCTCGGAGGGAATGTCGTTGCTGTAGCGCGTGATGTTCACGCTCGGCATGTACCGACAACGCAGACTGCTCCGGTCAACCAATTCAACAACTCTACCAACCCCCAGAAATCAATCAATGTGACGATCGTAGCAGGCATGGATATGATGAACAGTTTAATGGTCAAAATTGAGGCGTCACATAGATTTGCGACCTCCATTAATAAATCTTCTCAGACACTCGGTGATCTCTTTCACTTCTACGCGAATGAAATGATGCTTCCAGTTGAGCGCCTTGAATTCTCGCATGTTGACACATTTGATGACTGGCAGCACTTCCCAGATCAGTGCCGGCTAATGAGCAATGATGAGATAATTGTTAGGCTGAAGAATGAGAGCAAATCGGGTGTCGACAAGAAGGAGAAGGATGAAGAGATGCACGCTATTGAGTTGAATTATTTTCGCGAATTGCATGCGTTGGAGGGCAGCGATGGGGCCGACATCATCTTTGATTGTATGGACACCATCGACGGCCAGAAGTTATTATCGACGAGTGTTCGCGGTCACTCTGCGGTTCTTAGTAAGCGGTGTGAATTTGTCGCGGAAAAGATCCGCAGTGCCAGACAGCTTTTCTCTCCCCCTACAACTATCCCAACGAATGATGCTGCTCAGCCCAACACTCCCACTACCCCTGGTGTCAATGTCATCGCGGACGGAAGCGGAAGCGACGAGAGTGGAGATGATGAGATTGACACAAACAATGGCGAGAGAAATGCGAGTACCCCCATGAACAACATAATCGACAATGAGAAGCCCCTTTTGCGGATATCATTATCAAATCACCACCCCAAGGCTGTAAAATTGCTGCTGGAATATTGCTACACGAACCGCTGTCTGGGGCTTGGTACGGTGGCATTCACGCATGTAGTGGATCTAAAGCGGGAAGAGCGATTAAAGAAAGAAGCTCTTGAGAAAGAGATGGGGGTTGGAAATATCAGCAATAACGAAAACAAATCCGACAACAAAACCTACCAATTGCCAAGTGTAGAAGTCCTGAACCAAGAACTGCGGGATGGTACTCACCGGGACGAGGACAATAACAATGAAGACGAAGTCCTGGAGGTTAAGCACAACAAACAAATCGTCAAGAGTGAGGTCTACGCGAGCGAAATGCCCGAGCTTCCTACTGTGTCCTTCAGTGTTGCAATTTCCGCTCTTGAACTGGGGTTGGAAGCGAAAATGGCGAGTTTCTCGCTAATGTGCGAGCTCGCCGCGGCGGCTCTCATCGATTCCCAAAATGTCGCGCGCGCTCTCGCCCAATGTAGTCTCTCACTGACTACGTATGGAAATGGGTTGCCACATCTGAAACAAGCCGCTCTGGAATATTTGAAGTCTCCGACCAATGTCGTCGCTGTTAGTACTGATAAGGTATTCCTCTCGACATTAACGAAGCAGGGTGAATATATTGTTGATGATCTGCTGAAGGGAACTGCTATGGCGATGCCTCACAAGCTTGCGAAGAAGAGAAAGAGGGTTGTTGATGTCGTGGTGGTCGGGGGGAGAATGAGAAGGGGGGGAGAGGAGCGAAGCTATAGCCAGGATGCGGGCGCCGAACAATTGTTCAAAAAGGAATACGTTACGAGGAAACGTGTCGCCATGAGCGAAGTGGAGGAAGAGGAGAATTTCTACGCTACAGTTGACTTGTTGGACAAAAAGCTGAGGGAGGAGGAGAGGAGTAGGTGGAAACAACCTAAACAACTGCCTCAACACCCCTGACAACTTAAAAAACAACCAAGGGGTGAAAGAAATTACCATAGTCTGTAAATGTAATTGTTGCGTGGCCTATGTTTCTATATCGATTGTTTCTATATCGATTATTAGTTTAAAAAAATTTATTCCGATACCCGTTAACATTCTACTTTTACTAATAAAGTTCCACTCAATTGAAATGCCATAAATCCACCCCCTCTGTCCTGCCAACCGATCTCACATTCTCCTCTAATTTACCGCCGGTACGGTACATAGCGACGCAAACCACCACCGGCAGGCCCTTGAATTCCTCCTCTTGTAGCACTCGGAAATTCTTGATGTCAATGTGAATATTTCGATTTCTGTGATGATATCCTGCGGCAATCTTTTTTTCATCCACGTCAACAATAAACTTAACTCGAGGGAGAAGATCAGGACTCAAACTTTTAATAAATTCCTTTCCGTCACGACCGGCGCCCCAAACAACGAAACCATCCGACCAATTTCCGCCGCTTTCTCTCAATATTCGCTCTTCGAAAGATTTCAAACGTAGCCTCATTATGAGCTTCCGCGGTGTTTTGCTGCTCAAATTGCTGTTGTCATCACTGTGTCTGTACATCAACAGAGGCTCATCGCCCCCAGCTCCCCCCCCAACCACCATCAACTTCCCATTGTTTTCTAGGTGTGCATGAAAAAATCGAAAGTCTTCGGCTAATCGAAGCTCCGAAGGTTCTTCGTCTGCCAGTGATAACTTATTGTTGTAACCACCGAGTTCTGTAAAAAGCGAGCGAGAAAATAACCAAGTTGGCTGTAGAACTGTCAGTTCACGAAATTGTTCCAAATATAGGCGACGGTCCGTTAAACTATTCGCCCACTCCGAATAGTGGGCGGTCGAATTTTCGGGCAAGCGAAAAAATTTGCACCCACAAATTGTTGAATCGACCGAGTCTGTAGCATAAATTGATTGCACTTGGCAAAGAATTCGATCTGGCATCATTACATCGTCGGAATCGAGCAGAGCAATCATCAACGAGTCGCTCAGCTTAACCGCCTCATTGCGCGCGAACCCGGCTCCACGTGAACCCCCTTTATGAAACCCAAAGCGAAACTTTAAGTCTGTTGTCGTTGACTTGCTCTCAATAAAAGAAGATATGATTTCCTTGCTACTGTCGGTTGACGAATCGTCGAATATACACACAGTGATCAGGTTAAGATCGTACGTTTGAGTACAAACGCTTTCCAAGCATTCTACAATCGTTTTTCCACTATTGTGCACTGGGATAACTACATCGACGGTAACTTTGGGCATTGGTGATGAAGGGGCAGATCGATTTCTCAAAAGTGGAGTGTCGTCGTCGTCGCTTGTTACGTGGTGCGATTTGAACTTTTTAGTGGAAGGTGCTCCATCACCGTTTCCATCAATCCGATTCATGCCTATGCTGAGTGGGTACAGTGGGGGGGCACGGCGGGATGCAATTCACCTACTACCTCTCTTAATTGGTCACCCTTTCTTTCGTTGCATTAAGAAATCAGCGCCTAAGAGATTTCCCACGACAAAATGCACCTTGCTTTGTGTTTTTTTACAGTGGGTGAAATCCTGCAAGTAAATATCTCCCGGAAAATAAGAAAAATAACAAAATAAAATGAAATCCAGATTACAAGCCGTAGTCAATTAATTTGTTCACAAAACCACTATCAATAGCTATAGTTAACAATGGCTGGAACGTTCGAAAGGGCTCGAAAGAAAATGGTAGATGAGGGGCTTTCAGAATCCATCATCAAGTCTTTCGAAGCCAGCTTCAATGCTTTGGCCTCTGGTGCAAGCGGGAAGATCCCCGAATCGACGATCGGTCCTGCGGCGACACTGACTGACTTGGACAAAGATATTATCCCGTCGGTGAAGCCTGATCCTTCCCTGCTGAGCAAGACCGTTGTGCTGAAGGTGAGGATGAAAAAATCTGTGTGTGTTTGATTGAATCAGGGGAATTGTGTCTATTTTTGCTGACACTTTTATTACTGTCATTGACAGTTGAATGGCGGTCTCGGAACGGGTATGGGCCTGGACAAGGCCAAAAGTCTCTTGACTGTGAAGGGCGACGAAACGTTCCTTGATTTCAGTGCGAAGCAAGTGAGCCACATGCGGGAGAAGTTTGGGAACGTCAAGTTCATGCTTATGAATAGCTTCAGCACGAGCGAGGATACGATGGCATTCCTGGGAAGCAAGTACCCCGACCTATCTCGTGAGGAGGGGCTCGAGATGATGCAAAACAAGGTCCCAAAGCTTGACGCTACAACTCTGCAGCCAGCAACTTGTGAGGTGAGCTGAACCACATATTTCGTATTTTTCTTGTCTGGAGCGATAATACATACGGCGGATATTTTTAGTGGATACCCTTCGAGTGAAAACCAACTAACAAGTGAAATTCTATTTGGTTTGTCTCGTTTGCCAACAACAACTGTCGCTGTTTGTCGCTGTTATGTTATTTGTTATCCTTGCGTTTGTTGCAGTCGAACCGCGACAACGAATGGTGTCCCCCTGGTCACGGCGACTTGTACAGTGCCCTGGTCGGAACCGGACGACTCGATAGCCTTCTCTCTTCGGGGATCAAGTACATGTTCGTCAGCAATAGTGACAATCTTGGCGCCACCTTGGACCTCTCGATCCTCACACACTTTGCCACGTCGGATGCCCCCTTCATGATGGAGTGCTGTGTCCGTACGGAGAACGACAAGAAGGGTGGCCATCTTGCCGTGCGCGAGTGCGACGGACAGTTGATTTTGCGGGAGAGTGCCATGTGCGCGGACGAGGACACTCCTCACTTCCAAAATATTGAGAAGTACAAGTATTTCAACACCAACAATCTCTGGATCCGCTTGGACAAGCTCAAGGAGATCGTCAACAAGTTTGACGGCTTTGTGCCCCTTCCGATGATCAAGAACATGAAAACCGTCGACCCAAAGGATCCTGACTCCCAGAAGGTAGTGCAGCTGGAGACAGCGATGGGAGCCGCCATCGAGTGCTTCGAGGGCGCAACCGCTATAACTGTCAACCGCACGCGCTTTGCTCCCGTCAAGAAAAGCGACGATCTGATCCTGTTGCGCAGCGATGCCTACACCATCACGGATGACTTCCGGCCCGTACTCAATCCCCTTTGCAACGGCAAGGCGCCAATCGTCTCCCTCGATAGTAAGTGCTACAAGATGGTGGGAGATCTGGAGAAGGCCACCCGCTATGGTGTTCCGTCTCTTGTGAACTGCACACGTCTGACCATCAAAGGCGAAGTGTGGTTAAGCCGCAGGTGCATCTTCGAGGGAGACATCAATTTGGTGAACACCAGCAGTGAGCCGAAATTCTGTCCAGGTAGGTTATTCGGCAACAGTAAGGTTGACCTCACCGCTGCACCTGGTCTGGGCCCCCTGAAACCTGTCAGTGTGTCCACTTCTCCCATCGAGGGCCAAAAACCGGGTACTTCGGGCTTGAGGAAGAAAACCAAAATCTTTCAATCGGAGAACTACCTGCAGAACTTTGTGCAGTCCACCCTCAATGCCGTTGTCGCCAGCGGCACGGACATTACTGAGGGCTCCCTTCTCATTGGCGGTGACGGGCGCTTCTTCAACCCTGAAGCAATCCAGATCATTGTCAAGATGGCCGCCGCCAACGGAGTCAGGCGGATCTGGATCGGTGAGAACGGTCTGCTGAGTACACCGGCTGTCAGCGCGATTGTCCGGGAGAGGGGACCGGTCTGGCAGCGCGCCTTCGGAGCCTTCATCTTGACCGCCTCCCACAACCCTGGTGGTCCTGACGAGGACTTTGGAATCAAGTACAATGGAGAGCACGGGCAGCCTGCCGTCGAGAGCGTGACAAACGCGATCTTCGCTAACACGAAAACGATCTCGAGCTACCAAACTTGTCCGGGCTTCCCTGAGGTTGATATTTCGTCCCCTGGAAGCGTAACGGTGACCAACAAGTCCAAAGACTTGTCAGTTGCTGTTGAGGTCATCTCCACCACGGATCAGCACGTCGCTTTGCTGAAGAACATCTTCGACTTCCCCGCGATCAAGGCGTTGTTGAGCCGCGACGATTTCGCCATGGTCTACGACAGCATGCACGGAGTCAACGGGCCCTATGCGAGGGCAGTGTTTTGTGGGGAGTTTGGTCTGCCAGAGGAAGCCATGATGAACAGCACTCCCAAAAACGACTTTAATGGAGGACATGCCGACCCCAACCTTACCTACGCAAAGGAGTTAGTGGCGAAGTTGGGTCTGACGAAGACCGGCGAAGCCTTGCCGGTTCCCCCCGGGACGTCTGTTCCGAACTTTGGGGCCGCGGCTGACGGGGATGGGGACAGGAACATGATTCTTGGAAACTCATTTTTCGTCACGCCGAGTGATAGTTTGGCTGTGATCGCCGCGAATGCGAATGCCATTCCTTTCTTCGCGAGCCAAGGGGGTCTCAAGAGCGTCGCGAGGTCGATGCCCACCTCCGGAGCCGTTGACAGGGTCGCCAAGGAGCTCAACCTTTCGTTCTTTGAGACGCCTACAGGTTGGAAGTTCTTCGGAAATTTGATGGACAGCAAGGCCCTTTTCGGTAAGGAGGACTTCTGCCCGTTGATCTGCGGGGAAGAAAGCTTCGGGACTGGCAGTAACCACGTCAGGGAGAAGGATGGCATCTGGGCAGTTCTTGCTTGGCTCAATATTCTCGCTAGCAAGCAAAGAGCGGGAAAGCCGCTCGTCAGTGTCGAGAGCATCGTCCGCAAGCATTGGAGTCACTACGGCAGGAACTACTACTGTCGCTACGACTACGAGGGCATGGACAAGGTTGGAGCCAACAAGATGTTCGACAAGATGAGGGCTGACCGCCAAGCCAACACTGGCAGGAAGTTCGGAAGCTATGAGATTGCCACTGCGGACGAGTTCCAATACCACGACCCCATTGACGGCAGTGTGAGCAAACAGCAGGGGATTCGGTTCCTGTTTTCCGATGGGTCGAGGATTATCTTCAGGCTCTCGGGGACCGCCGGCAGCGGCGCCACCGTCAGGTGCTATCTGGAGAAATACGAGCCCGATGTGGAGTTGCACGGACTTACCATCGCTGACGCACTCGGAGATCTTGTGCCAGTCGCATTGCAGCTCTGCGACATCAAGACGTTTTGTGGGACCGAGACGCCAACTGTCATCACGTGAAAGGGCCGGGAAAGGGCCGCGAAAGGGAGGGGTTGATGCCAAGCAAATTACATAGTGAAGAAGCAGAAAAAAATAATGAAATGAGACAACGTTGGTGTGATTGTTTTTTGAGAATGAATATCCAAAATCAATTTGTTTTACTTTAAGATTTTGGCGAAAAAGCTCGGTTTTCTTCCCCCCACTTCATTTTTCACTTATGTCTCCCAGGCAGTCTGTCAAGGGCAATTTAGACGACGTTCATTCATTTGTCTCGGCTCAACTACCTGCAATCATCACCCACCACGATGCAGTACGCTCCACGAGATCCTCTGCAGAGGGCGCGGCTGACGAAGCTGGAGTCTCTTGTCAGCCAGACTTCATCATCATCAATGTCAACCAAGGAAAGTGTGCGCAACCTGCCGACCACTTCATCCAGCGGGTCCGTTGTTTTTGAAATTCTGAGGGCCGGCGGAGCTAACGATGCGCGCACGATATTTTCAGACCACTCCTTGTCTTTATCTGATCCAATGCAGAACAGCGACACCACCGCCATTGAGGAAGCTCTTAGGCCGACTCTTGGCGACACCCCGTCCGAGTTGACAGCGCGATTTGAGGTGAGATAAACTGAGCGAGGAAGACCGGGATGGAAGCATTGGCTCGATTGATCCGCGAGAGGTTGAAGTCTTGGCAGTTTTCAGAGTGAATCTAACCTTTCTTTGAACCGTGTCAATAATCTCACTTGTAATAATTTATTTGATTATTTGAAATATTCGTACTTACTGCGCGATTTGCAGAGGCAGCTAAAGAAAGAAACTGCCGAACTTGGAGAATTGCGCAGCGCCTATGACAATTACAGTAGCCTTAGCGATAAGATTAACGAGGCTGTAAGTTGCGTTAAGGAAGTCAGTTCCCACAGGGACAATGCTGTGAAAGCCGTGGAGGAGCTTTCGAAGGACTGTGATCGTCTACGAAATGAGTACAACGATCTGATTGAACATGCGGAAGGTTTCGAGCGCGTGGTGAAGTTCTACTCTTCCATTACTAAAGGGGCAGAGATGCTTGGCTTAACAAAGGCAGAGCTTGAGGAGGTCGGGAATTATGGGAGTGACGCAACTAAAGCGAAAGCGACGAATGGTGCTGGTGCTGGTGCTGGTGCTAGTGCTGGTGCTGGTGCTGGTGCTGGTGCTGGTGCTGGTGCTGGTGCTAGTGCTGGTGCTGGCACTGTCGGCGAGGAGAAGAAGATAAGCAAGGACTCGCTCCCAACAGTGAGTGACGACCAGGTGAAGGTGCAAATCGGAGGGGATGCCTACGCCAATATGCTGGAAGGATTGGACGAGAGCTACAAGTTTTTCTTGACGACAGGGAGGGGTTATTACGACGGAAGTAAATATTTGACGAAATCGGAGTATCTGCACGGCGTGAGTTGTGTGCTACTCAAGCAGGCCTTCGTAGACCGGGTTGAAAGCACCCGAAGGCAGGTGGTGGAAGGTGGGGTCGATGTTACTGCCGACAAGCTGGAGGCGTCCATCATCTACACTAAATTTTATGGAATTTCCAGCAGCAGTAAGAACTTCTATGCTTTCTTGTCTCGTAGATCCAAGGCCTTCCAAAGCAAAATTGGAAAGTTTCGCTGGAATTACATTGCCATGATGGAGGACTGTAGGGCGATATATTGTGACTGTCGGCTCGCCCTTTTGCGCCCAGTCGTGGGAAAGCACATTGAGGGACTGTTCAAGCAGCATGGCTTGGTGGGAATGACGAGGGTTTCCAGCGTTTTTCTGGCGAGATTGTGTCGTAACGAGACATCCTTGTACAATCAGTTTTTTGGGGGGATTGGGGATGGGGACGGGGATGTCCAGGCGGGGGAGGGAGAGAGAAAAAAAGGTGGTGGTGACGAAGGCGGTGATGACATCAAAGATAGAGAACTAGTCGATCTGCTCTTTAAATTGTGCAGCGACCTGCACAGTGCCGTGCGGAAGGGACTTGTCAAGGTTAATGACCTTGACACACTCTGTGAAATCGTTAGTGTCTTGAGGGACGAAGAAGGAGGCGGGGCAGCGGGTGTAAAGAATGCATCTGCAGCCACCATGTCCCACGTCATTAAGGACGCCCAAGAAAGACTCATCTTTTGCTCGCAGTCCACCCTACAAAAGGAAGTTACCGGATTCAAGATCACGCCGGAAAGTGTTGATTTCCCCAACAAGTTGCTCGCAGCGCAGGTGAGTGGTAATACAAATGCAAATGTAATAATGCAAATGGGGAAAGAATGTAAATGGGGAAAGAATGCAAATGCAAATGCAAATGCAAATGCAAATACAAATGCGGTATGAGCTGCCAGAGTTGTAGTCCTAGCTAAGCGGCGAGAGTTCTAGCTCAAATACGTCGACAGATAGACTACGTGAATCTAATTTCAGCGTTCCAATGTTTGTCCGTGTCGTGTCTCACCTTCGTCTCGCTCACCTTCGTCATTTCACCCGTCTTGCTCCCTACCACGCAGGAGGCCGTTGCTATCGCCACAGAGAGCGGCGATATTGGCAGCCAGATGGAGCTTGTATACGGTGCGTGGTACCCTCCACTCAAATCTACCCTCGCAGTTTTAAGTAAAATATACAGAGTCGTTGAGATGTCTGTCTTTGATGATTTTGCTGCTGTGGCCGTCAAGGAATGTAGCGAAGCGCTAAGAAAGGGGTGCGAGGCCGTCAAAGGTAACAACGCAGGCGCAGTAGATTCGCAACTTTTCTTGATCAAACATTTACTGCTGCTTAGGGAGCAACTTGTACCGTTCGATATTAGCTTGAGATCTGTCTCGCGAGAGCTTGACTTTTCCAGAACTGGTGAGGCATTCACAAGATTCCTAAACACTTCAAAGCAGAAACTTTTCAGCGTCAACCTGGCAGACAACAGCTTGGTCAGAGTCGGACGAGATGTCGTGGGTACTGTCACTGAAGTCCACACCGATGGTCAAAGAACTCTGGAGGAGGACCTAAAGAACGTTTGTAATGAATTCATCAACTCAGTCGCTGAAACAATGACAGGCGATGTGGAGACCATACACGTAAATATTATTGAGGAAGGGATGCTTAGGACAGTCGTTGAAAGTATGAGGGTATACCTTGATGACGATACAGTACAAATTCTCGTTAACCCAATCAAACGCAAAATTGTCAATTGCTTGAGCGAGCAGGCGGCAGGCATTGACGGAGATGAGGGCCTTCTAACCATAACCATTAATGACATTAAAAATACGTAGATTTCGGGTGATGTGAATCTATAATGCTACATGTCCTGAATAAACCATGTTCAAATAGAGTGAACAGGTCGCAAACGCTATTTTTTAGCACGTTTCAACTTTTTTTTGAGAATTAGCTTACTTTAATAAATCTTTGATATACAATTTTATTTAATAATATTATATATCATATTTATAATATTTTGAATTATACAATTTTCAAAAAGATTGTTATATTTATTATTACTATTTTACATAATTAAATTTTTTTAAATTTTCAATAAATAAAATTATAATATATTTGATGAAATTATTTGAAAATTATAAAAATTAAAAAAATTATCTAATGTAATTAAAAAATATATTAAAAGGAAATTGTATTACAAAAGTGTATTTAAGTCAACGAAATTCATTTTTTTTCTAATTGTCTAAGGATGCCCAACAAGAATTATCTAACAGGGGGATGCCAACAATTATTATCTAACAGGGGTGTGTGTGTTTATTGTTACATTATTATCTAACATCGACTAAGGTAAGTCAAGTTAACAACATGTCAATATCACAATGTTGTCCGCTCTATTGCCATGGCGGCGGGCGTAGAGCTCCTCATGGATGGCAACCTCATTTCCAAAAAAAGCGTCAGTGGCAAAAAGTCCTGCTGAAAATGTTTTTAATGTATACTTATTCTCCCCGCTCTCCGCTCTCCGCTTATTTTTTTCTGGTTTTCAGTCATTTTTCATTTGTTTCTCAAGTACAAGTTCCCCTCCCCCTTTAGCCCCGGTCACTCTCCTCTCCCCTCAGCAGATAGTGTCGACCCGACGGTTACCCCCGCCGCCTGTGAAGACAACACGAAGACTGAAACTTAATTCTTCTTCGAGATGGTGTCGACTGTGAGATAATGGAGAAACAATTGTAAGTGTCAGAGATGGTAAAATGGGTGTATCGATAGCGCAAGTACTCGTGGTAATAGTTTTCTGGTCTGTCAAACCCAAATAAAAACCCAAACCCCAACCTCAGCCCTCTACCCAACTTCAAACTCACCGCCAACTATTTGATCATGCCAGATACCCTTGCCACCTCCACCCTCCTTCTTGGAGCTCTTCGATCCAGAGTGCTTGCGCTGGATGTTCCTCTTACTAGAACCGACATCACATCCCTTGGTCATCGGGATTTCACCCTTTACGTGAAACTTGGAGGCAGTGTTGCTCGGCATGCTGAATTTGCTGTGTATATGATTTCTGCCACGTACAATATAAGGCACGCAGTGAGAAAAAGTAGTCGAAGGAGGTGGAAAGAGAGTACAGAAAAGACGAGAGGAGTTGGGTTAGGACTTTGAAAAAAGCCTAGAGAGGGGGATATGAAAGAAAGAATCTTGGATGTCAACGAAGGAAGAGCAGCGGTACATTTTACAACTCTAAAGGCGCATAAAAACGGACAAATCTTCCCCAATCGGAAGAAATACTACATTAAAACCCAAAGGTGGACTTCCGAGAGCAAAAAACGACGAGAAACACATGCACCAAGGGTAAGAACAAAATAGATTGCCAAAGTTCTTTTTGCTATATCCGGACACTTGGGCCTCATTCGGGGATAGATTGCAGTCATTAGCGAGAAAACCAAAACTAGTAAGCCTACGAAAGTTTTAAAAACCTACCTTGAGTCGTTTTAGTCGATTGGTTCTTGTTCTTTTCTCACAGGGGTCTCCATTTTCTTTTGTGCAACTCAAGACGAGGCAAAGCATGACATCCAAGTGTCACTTCTGCGTCGCGCAGCCGCCCTCAACAGCTATCCCACCAGCACCCCCGAAACCGCCTTCAACAACCACTCCCACCCCCTTCTCACCTTCGTCAAGACGGAAGGCTCGCCGTGAGTCCAAGAAGGAAATAAAGCGGATTCTGAGGGGTGAGAGCGAGAAATTTCCAAGTAGCGAAGACAGAATATCCCAGCTTGTTGAGCTGTTCGTAGCGCATACAAACCCCAATGCAACGGAAGAGGAAAAAACAAGAACACACCTGCAGTTGGCTTCCCTGCCCCCTCTGTGTGAAGGCTGCAAGGTTAACGTCGTTAAAACGCTGGAAGAGTGGAGACGGGAGACAGGTTGGGAGCGGAATTGGTTCGAGGTGTGTATCTTTGGGTTGCATTTCTCTTCGTGTCTGGATTTTTTGTTTCTGCCAATTTTTATGCGTGTGTCTCTTTAGATGTGTTTTTTTGTGTGTGTGTGTGCCTTGTGAGCCTTCGATTCTTGAGTTGTTGTATATATACACTTGCGTTGTCATACTTCTGCGTGGCCTTATTTCCTTCAGTCGACTTCAGGGCTGCGTTCTCTAATACAATACAATGCTTTCACGCTTGCCACGTCACCAAATGACAACACAGAAATTCTTCAATGCCAGCATGTCAGCTACTCCCATTCCCACCTCCGCTCCCACTTCCAACTCCGCCGCCCCCTCCGAATATAGCAATTACTCCACAGCCACTACGAAGCCCCCTGCCCCGTTCGTGGACTCTCCTGACCCCCTCGTGAAGACACTATTTGCACTCCGCCAGAAGAAAACAGGCTTGAGTAACCGACTCTTTGAGCTTCGACAGAAGAGGAGGGGGAGCGACGGGGGGGAAATCAATGGTGGCACTGATGGTGACGCGGATGATGGCGTTGACGACAACGAAGACACATCCAACGATGAGATTTCTCGTCTCCTCTCACGCATCTCCCACTCAAATGCTATTCTAGAAAGCAAGATGGATTTTGTCCGCTCAGTTGTCAAAGGACACAGCAACAAAGACAAAATTGAAGTGGAAGAAGATGTGGAAGAGAGATCTGGCTTGTTCGATTGCGTCTTATTGCCTGATGTATTCACCGGTGCGGGAGATGATGAGAGCGAAATTGCTACAAGGTTGAGAAAAAAATTCACCGAGGGGGGGGATGAAGAGCCAGGTGAGTTTTGATGGAGAGGTTTGACAAGGAAAATTCACGGAAAATGATAGAATTTTAGTGGATTATGAGTGGTTTTTATGATGAGAGTAAAAGCACTAGTTGTTGAAAAGTGCTCATTGCGAACATTTCTCATTGCTCATTGCTCATTGCTCAATATGCTAACCTCCACACCTTCGCCGCATCCGTCGCTGCGTTAGTGTGGCTGTGCATCTTGCTCCTCTTCATCGGAAATTTGATAAGCTTCGACTTTAGGAGCAGCAAGTGCCCAGTCACAATTGTGCCAGTCTTTGGAGGTGGAGCGGTTGGGGGCATCCAATATAGGGAAAAAGGGCGGACCAAAACAAAAGATGATTGGCACGTTCTGCTTACCGCCTTGAGGAAGTGGATCGGTCTTCCTGTTCCTGAGGGGGGTTGGGGAGGATGGGTCGATGGGCTGCCCGTTTGGCAGGGGCTAGCCAATCTCTGTGTTGAAGTGGAGAAAGAGTATTTCTACGCAAATAATTGAATTTTGTAGTCGACAGGATGCAGGATAAACTAGAAAGTTTGCCGTGAATGTGTCACCCTTTAAAATAGAGTAGTAAGCACAGGCTGGTTT
>Ga0115554_1000284_pt1 | contig 34737 bp, 30 predicted proteins | sample COGITO_mtgs_1104_3_FD_87283 | JGI IMG/M metagenome (GOLD analysis project Ga0115554, IMG submission 87283) | Pelagic marine microbial communities from North Sea - COGITO_mtgs_110404 | ecosystem: Environmental > Aquatic > Marine > Epipelagic | place: Germany:Helgoland, sampling site Kabeltonne... | reverse complement strand
TTTGTATTCCCGGGCGAAGACCCTATCTATATTGGTGATAAAGAGGGTGAAACACAGTATATCGTTGATACAAAATCAGCGTTGGTTTTAGAGGACCTTATAGGTCAATTCTTATTTGGTAAAGGCTCGGATTAATAGTCATGACAGAAGCAGTAAAGGGGAATAATTTGAACAAGCGTTTTGATAAGCTAAATAAGTGGTTTTTATCAATAGTGACAGCCATGGTTTTTATGGTGCCAGCAGCATTTGCAGCTGAGGAGCAGGATGACCCTTATGTGATGATAAACTCAGTCGCCTCATTAACTTTTGAGCGAATTAAAAAAGAGAAAGATTTAATTAAAGAAAACCCAGAACTGTTGCGTACAGTAATGGAAGAAGAGCTCTTACCATACATTGATTATCGTTTCTCAGCGTTCAAAGTACTGGGTAAATATGCGAACAAAGTACCTAGAGAGAAACTATTAGAATTCGTTTCAGTATTTAGAGAGTATTTGATTACTAGCTACGCAGTAGCTTTAGGTTACTACGATGATCAGACCGTTGAATTCGCACCGGCTTTAGATTTTGACGGTCGTTCTGACGTAACCGTGCGAGCTGTTATTAAGGATGGTGATCGCCCTGACATTAAAGTTGCATTCAAAGTGAGAAAAGATCGTCAGTCAGATCAATGGCAAGTTTATGATATGGTTGCTGAAGGGATCAGTTTGTTGACCAGTAAACGCACTGAATTTGAATCCATATTACGTCAAGACGGCATTGATAAAGTGATTGAGCTAATGAGAAAAAGTATCTCTGAGCCGATAGTGCTTAATGAAAAACTTGATAAATAAGGTTACGAGATAAATGCTAGCTGAGCTCAAGAATGAAGATAACGAAATGATACTTAAGGTCAATGGTGACCTTGATCAGCTGTCTCTAAAAAAGGATTTCTGGCTTTCAATTGAATCAAGTGAACAGAAGCAATTGAAAGATTCCAAAAGCTTATCTGTATGCCTTGAAAAAGTAGAAAGGGCAGATAGTGCTGGCTTAGCTTGGCTAATTAATCTTAAACGTGATTTAAACCAACACAATGTTAGTGTTAGTATTCACAATTCACCTAAAAAATTAATAGAGTTGGCTAAGTTAAGCAATGCCGACGGCTTTTTGGAATAGAGAAAAGAATGACGAATGAAGAAATAGCAAATTTGTTGAAAACGGAACTAAATTTGACCGATGTAAAAGTGAAGAGTGAAGGTTCACATTTTCAAATTATTGCAGTCGATAACCGTTTTGATGATATGACCCGCGTTAAAAAACAGCAGCTGATATATGGACCACTGTCAGATAAAATAGCAGATGGCAGTATGCACGCGATTACTATAAAAACATTCTCAGTTGACCAATGGCAACGTGAAAAGCTTTTTCATTCTTAAATCATATAATAATAATTAAATTTAAAAGAGAGTACCTGTGGACAAGTTGGTTATTACTAAAAGCCCGCCATTATCTGGCTCAGTTACAATTTCAGGTGCGAAAAATGCCGCACTACCGTTACTTATTTCGAGCTTATTAGCTGATTCAACTTGTTCATTTAGCAATGTTCCTGCGCTTAGAGATATCAGTACCACGTTACTTTTGCTAAAAGATTTTGGCGCGAAAGTAAATCAAGTGGATAAAAATCACGTTGAAATTGACGCGAGTAACTTAAGCAGCGTGACGGCGTCTTACGAATTAGTGAGCACTATGCGTGCGTCGATTCTGGTCTTAGGTCCGCTTTTAGCAAAGCATGGCAAAGCGAACGTGTCATTGCCTGGTGGTTGCGCAATTGGAGCTCGTCCTGTTGACCTGCACTTGGCGGGTCTCGAGAAAATGGGCGCTAAGATAGAAGTAGACGAAGGCTATATCAGAGCAGAAGTAGACGGACGTTTAAAAGGCGCTCGTATTTTTATGGATGTAGTAAGCGTTGGTGCAACTGAAAATTTGATGATGGCCGCATCTTTAGCTGATGGCGAAACGATTTTAGAGAACGCTGCCAGAGAGCCTGAAATTGTCGATCTCGCTAACTGCTTAAACAGCATGGGCGCAAACGTGAGCGGTGCTGGAACGGACCATGTTAAAATTATTGGCGTGAAAAGCCTCAAGGGCTGTAACTATAGTGTTTTACCAGACCGAATTGAAACAGGTACTTTTTTAGTTGCAGCAGCAGTTTCCGGTGGCCGTATTCGCTGTGAAAAAGCGGACCCATCAACACTTGATGCAGTATTGAGCAAGCTTGAGCAAGCAGGTGCAAAGATAACGCTTGGAGATGACTGGATTGAGTTGGATATGCAGGGCAAGGCCCCAACAGCAGTCAATGTAAAAACCGTGCCACACCCTGGTTTTCCGACTGACATGCAGGCTCAGTTCATGACGTTAAATGCGGTTGCGAAAGGTGCAGGAGTGATTACAGAGACGATTTTTGAAAATCGTTTTATGCACGTACCAGAATTAAAACGTATGGGCGCCGAAATTGAGCTTGAGGGCAACAGTGCCTTGTCAAAGGGCGGGTCAAAGTTGAAAGGTGCGCAGGTAATGGCAACTGATTTACGGGCTTCTGCGAGCTTAGTTATTGCTGGTTTAGTCGCTGACGGCGAGACAACGGTTAATCGAATTTATCATCTTGATAGAGGCTACGAGGCCATAGAGCATAAGTTAAGTGCTCTAGGCGCTAACATTAAGCGCGTAAAAGAAAAACAAGCTTAACGCACTAAATGCATAGTGGTAAAAAAGGATTAGCAGGCGATTGTCGCTTCTAATCCTTTTTTTAGCTTTACGATAATCGTCTAGGACGACGCTGACGAGCCTACCACCACTGTCAGTGTTATCAGCTCCTGATTGCGCTCAATTCTCAAAGTAAGCAATGTTCCAGGGGCAGTCTGGCTCACCATATTCAACGCTTGGCCTGTATCATTCTCTTCAATTTCAAAGCCATTGATAGCAAGCAGAATATCATTTGTTTTTAAACCTGCATTGTCTGCAGGGCCGCCGCGAGTCACTGCGGTCACGACCATTCCTTTTCGTTCTATCAGCGCATTCCCTACAAAGCCCAACTGACCCCGAACAACGGTGCCTGATACGATAATTTCTTCCATTACTTTTTTCGCTAACTCATAAGGAACCGCAAAGTTGATGCCGTCGACCGTGGTTAGTCCGCGACCTGAAGGTCCTCGAGTTTTAAAGTTTGCGTTGGTAATACCGACCAGATAGCCATTGCTGTCCACTAATGCACCACCTGAGTTACCTGGATGCAGTACCGCATCGGTTTGAATAAAGTCAAAGTAATTAGCTAAGTTGTTGCGACTAATCCTGCTGACTATCCCTTGTGTGATGGTTCGACCCAAGTCGAGTGGATTGCCAATAGCCATCACAACATCACCTACGCGAAGTCCAGTTTTTGGCACCTGAGGCATTACGTGCAGGTCTTTCGCGTCAACTTTCAGTACAGCCAGGTCGGTTTCTACGTCAAACCCAACAATTTGTGCCTCAAGCGTGCGGCTGTCTTGTAGGCGAATAAATATTGTGTCGGTATCTTTAATGACATGATAACAAGTCATTAAATAGCCATCTTCGTTCATGATAACGCCAGAGCCTAAGTTGGTGCGCTCAGTTGTTCGGCCTCTAAAGATACTATTTGGATTAGGGTTATCAATGCTAACACCATAAATGTAAACAACAGCCGGAGCACTTCTACTGATTGCGTCGAAATAACTGAGGCGTTCTGGTGGATTATCTCTCTTTTGTAGCCAATTAACACTTAGGCCACTGCCTTGGCGAAACTCTGGAATAAATACAAGTAGGATAGCTGCAACAGTTAAACCAAGAATAATGGGTTTTAGAAGTGCGAGAATAAAGCGTTGCAATGCTGGCATGTTTAATAAGTTCGATACTAGTGATTAATTGGTAAGAATACCAAATTAATCCAAAGTGTTACAGCTTGATGAAGCAAACACTCCAAGACGATGCTAAATGCTTCGCCATGGAGTGTTGATTTTTACTGCTTAGTTACTGTCTAATAACGACATAAATAGTGGATGAGCCGCGCTTAACATTCAACGCCATCACGTTTCCTTCGCTCTCTTCTACAAGACGGCGAAGGTCGGCGACATTATTTACGCGCTGTCTGTTTAAGCCAACAATAACGTCATCTGATTTAAGACCAATTCGAGCTGCAGGTGAACGTGCTTGAACTTCTGACACGACCACACCATCGTTGCCTGTTTCGTCCTGGCCATTGCTCAACACGCTACCTTCAAAGGCTGGATGTAAGTCTTTGGCTTCCGTAACAGGTTTTCCTGCATCGCCAAGGACAACATCGACATCTTGCTTTTTGCCTTCTCTTACAATCGTTAATTTCACTTTAGCACCTGCACCCATGGTGGCTACTTTGGCGCGAAGTTCGTCAAAGCTACTGAGGTCATTACCGTTAATACTTGTAATGATATCGCCTGACTTTAATCCTGCTTTATCCGCTGCTGATTCGGGCACAACCTCATTAATGAATGCACCTCGGTTGCTTGGAGAGCGCATCGCTTCTGCAAGTTTCGCGTCAACGTTTCCGCCTTGAATGCCGAGTAAGCCCCGTCTAACTTCACCAAATTCAACAATTTGATCAATTAAACCTTTCATCATATTGCTTGGGATCGCGAAGCCAATGCCGACATTGCCGCCGTTAGGGCCAAATATAGCGGTGTTCATGCCAATCAACTCGCCGTTTAGATTAACTAGCGCGCCGCCTGAGTTGCCGCGGTTAATCGCCGCGTCGGTTTGTATAAAATCTTCAAAGCCGCCAATGTTTAAGCCTGAGCGTCCTAGTGCGCTGACAATACCAGAAGTCACGGTTTGTCCTAGCCCAAATGGATTGCCGATGGCGACGGTGAAGTCACCTACGCGTAATTCATTTGAATTAGCTATCGATACTTGAGATAAGTCATCAGCTTCAATTTGCAGCAGCGCTACATCGCTTTGCTCGTCAGCACCAAGCTTCTTAGCAACGAATTCGCGCCCGTCAGTTAGTTTTACAATGATTTCGTCTGCATTCTCAACCACGTGATTATTGGTGACAACATAACCTTTCTTTGCGTCAATAATTACGCCAGAACCCATGCCACGAAATGGCCTTTCATTCACTTGTTCATCGGGCGCACCAAAAAAGCGTTTGAACATTTCTGGCACTTGCTGGCGACTCACTTGAGTCCCTTCTACTGATATACTCACAACCGCAGGCGACACGCGTTCAATCATCGGGGCGAGTGAGGGAACTTCGTCTTTTTTGGTTGAGAAAAACGGTAGCGCAGCGTTTGCGCTTGAGAGGGTAACAAAAATAATAGAGCCTGCAGTGAAACAGACCGCTAATTTACGAAGAAATGCTTTCATTAATCTCGATACTCCAAGTATGTTTAAAAAAATTGAATACCTGACAAAGACTAGTGAAAAGTGGGTTAAGTTCACTAGCCTTGTGATTTATTCTTTTTTACTGTCTTTGCGTTGGCCCCAACAAACACACCTGAACCACTGTTTGCAAAATCACGTGGTTGAGTATCCGGTTGAGCTAAAGCAAGGTCTTTTTTATGTGCTTCTAAACTGTTACGTAAAAATACGCTGGCATGTTCACCGAAGAACGTTTCTTTCACTTCACCAGCGCTTGTTGTTGCCTGTGTAAGCGAATCTTCATACTCATTTAAATGACTCGCCAGTTCCGCAGTTCTATTTTGAATGTCAGTTAATGCCTGTCTTGAAATATCCAAGTGCTGTCGGGCTTGTATCGCTAATAAAGCTTTGCGTTCGTCCTCTGTATGGTTAACCTTTTGCTGAGAATTTGATTGCATTGTTCTAAATACAACTAAACCCAAAATACCGCCGATGACGAGTCCGATAATGATGCCAATAATTAATGTACCGATTTCCATGATGTCTCCAACTGAGGATTGCTTCGGACAAATGATCAGCTATTCATCGATTCCATGCAAGCGCTTATTAGTAATAAATTACGATAAGACCTATGTCGTGATTTTCAACTAAGCGTTAGGGCTGTATACTTATCCAAAACCCATTCGCTACCTTTTCACGTAAGTATGCACAAGAGCGTCCTCCATATATTACGGTTAGTGTAGTCTGTTGAGTTTGTTTTCAACCCATTCGACGTGATTTTTGGCACTTTTTTAGAACTTTTTGGAACATTAATGACCCCTTGGGAAAAATATCAAGATGATTTGTCGCTCATTGATTTTCAATACGATGCGGCGCAGGAAAATGCGGTTAAAGAATTACAGCGTTTATATGATGAATTAACGCATCCTGAAAGAAAGCCTTCATGGCGAGTGAAAATTAAGCAAGCTTTCGGAAAAGGGATGGCGCAGCCAAGTATTCAGGGCATCTATTTTTGGGGTGGTGTGGGCCGTGGCAAAACCTACCTCGTTGATACATTTTATGAATGTTTACCGTTCGAGAATAAGATGCGGGTGCATTTTCACCGTTTTATGCATCGGATTCATGAAGAGTTAAAGCTGTTGGCAGGTAAAGAAGATCCTTTAAAAATTATCGCCAAAAAGCTTTCTATTGAGGCAAAAGTGATTTGTTTCGACGAGTTTTTTGTGTCAGACATTACCGATGCCATGATACTTGGCACGCTAATGGAAGAACTATTTGGACACGGAATTGTGCTGGTGGCAACATCCAATATCATTCCCGACAGGCTGTACCACAACGGACTGCAGCGCGCTCGATTCTTACCTGCTATAGAATTAATTAACCAGAACACGCGTGTTGTTAATGTCGATAGCGGTGTCGATTACCGATTGAGAACCCTCGAAAAAGCAGAGATATATCACTATCCCTTAGACGATGAGGCAACGACCAACTTACAAACTTACTTTACGCAGCTTGCGCCGGAAGAAGGTGTGTCCGACATAAATATCAATGTTGCGGGTAGAGATATCCCAGCAATGCGAGAGGCAGACGGCGTAGTGATGTTCACCTTTAGAGCTATTTGTGATGGGCCTAGAAGTCAGTCTGACTATATCGAAATAAGCCGCTGTTATCATTCTGTATTGGTTGCCAATGTTGAGCAAATGGGGGCTAACAGTGACGATATTGCTAGGCGCTTCATTGCCATGATTGACGAATTCTATGAACGAAAAGTAAAATTAATTATGTCAGCGGCAGTTCCTTTAGAAGAATTATATTCAGAGGGTCGTTTGAGTTTCGAGTTCCGGCGATGCTTGAGTCGTTTGCAAGAAATGCAATCACGAGAATATCTAGGTTTGCAGCATATCGCGTGATTTGGAAGCTGCTAGAAGAGAGCTTATATTGTTTGCTTAAATACTGCTGCAGACTAACTAGCGACTCGCGGCGTATTATGCGTATTATAAAGTGCGTACTAAAGCGCTCTACAACGCTGACAGCGCAAACGAAAAGCAGTACAATCTTTACATTGATACAAAGCGCGACGCCACAATGGCGACGCGAATTTACAAAATCCATAAAAAGAGAACTAAAAATGGGTAGAAAGTTTGAAGTAAGAAAAGTCGCGATGGCGAAAACTGCCGGTGCAAAAACGAAAGTATATTCACGCTACGGTAAAGAAATTTACGTCATTGCCAAAAGCGGTGGTCCTGACCCTGATGCAAACTTGCAGCTTCGCCGCCTTATCGAAAAAGCCAAAAAAGACCAAGTACCAAGCCACGTAATTGATAAAGCTATTGAAAAAGCGGTTGGTGGTGCTGGTGAAGATTTCGTTCCAATGCGATATGAAGGTTTTGGCCCCGGCGGCTGCATGGTTATTGTTGATTGCCTTTCTGACAACGCTAATCGAACCATTACAGATGTACGCAATTGTTTTACTAAAACAAATTGTAAAATTGGCGCGCAAGGTTCCTCTGCGTTTATGTTCGATCATCTTGCCATATTCTCCTTTAAAGGTGACGACGATGAAGTTGTGCTTGAGCCATTAATGGAAGCAGATGTGGATGTTTCTGATGTTGAAGTTGAGGATGGCACGGTAACGGTATTCGTCCCCCATACTGAATTCTTCAAATGCAAAACAGCATTGAATGACGCCTTTCCTGATTTGGAAATTGAAGTAGAAGAAATCACTTGGGTACCGCAAGATAGCAAGGACATTAGCGAAGAAGACATGCCCATGTATGAAAAATTCATGGATATGTTGAATGACTGTGATGACGTGCAAAACGTATATCACAACGCAAACGTTTAGTGTAAACTCCCGCCCTGAGTTGGCCAGGCAATCGCCGCTTTATTCATACTTGTATGTTTTAAAGGGGAGGAAAGTCCGGGCTCCATAGGGCAGGGTGCCAGATAACGTCTGGGCGGCGCAAGCCGACGACAAGTGCAGCAGAGAGAAGACCGCCAGGTGTTTACACTTGGTAAGGGTGAAAGGGTGCGGTAAGAGCGCACCGCGTCGCTGGTAACAGTTGACGGCAAGGTAAACTCCACCCGGAGCAAGACCAAATAGGTTCCCTTATGGCGCGGCCCGCGTTGGGAACGGGTAGGTTGCTTGAGCCAATGAGCGATTATTGGCCTAGACGAATGATTGTCCAAGACAGAACCCGGCTTACCGGCCAACTCAACTTATTTACTTTTGTTTAAGGTGTTGTGAATAACCTCGAACAAGTGCTGTTGTTCAAATGGTTTTGCAATGCAGGCATCAAAGCCCGCGGCTTTATAAAGCGCAATATCTTCTTCGAATACATTTGCTGTAGTCGCAATAATGGGTATGTTTGGCTGCAAAGATTTAATGCGTTTACAGGCCTGTATTCCATCCATTATGGGCATTTGTATATCCATAAGGATTAAGTCGACATGTCTTGTTGTTGCAAACTCCAAAGCCAGCTGTCCATTTTCAACGGTATGTATAGTCTTATATCGAGCTTCTAGCATTGAATTAAGAATGACTTGATTAATATCATTGTCTTCTGCAATTAATAACGTCCTTTCATCCATTTCTACAGGAAGCTTGTGAGGATCAGGGGTAATTGTCTTCGGCGCTTCAACAGCCACTAAAGGCAGCGAGATGCTAATACGTGTACCAGTGTTTTCTTTACTTGCTACCGATATTGTTCCGTTCATCAAATGCACTAAAGAATGAGTAATCGACATGCCGAGTCCTGTTCCGCCATAGCGACGGGTTATGGATTTGTCAGCTTGTTCGAAGCGCTGAAATAGTCTTTTTACTGATACTTCATTCATCCCGATACCCGTGTCTTCGACAATGATACTTATCCCATTACTATCCTGTTCAGAAATGGTCAGGTTTATCTCGCCCTCATGTGTAAATTTAATCGCATTGCTGAGCACATTGAGTAATATCTGTTTCAGCCTCAATTCATCGGTCATCCAGACAGCATTTTTTAAATCGATATTGACCTTTAATGCTAACCTTTTCTGTCGCGCGCTCGGGTTTGATTCTAATTCAATTTCATTTATGAGCACGGGTAAATCGACTGGGCATATATTTAAGTCCAATTTTCCCGCTTCGAATTTAGAAAAATCCAATATATCATTTACCAGTCGGTTGAGTGCCTTGGTTGACTTCTCCGCGAGTTCAATCAGTTTGGACTGCTTGGCTTTATTTGTGGCATCTCGCAGCAGCTGCAGTGTGCCAAAAATGCCGTTTAAAGGGGTGCGTATTTCGTGGCTCATATTCGCTAAAAACTCAGACTTCGCTAAGTTGGCTTTCTCTGCTGCTTCTTTAGCGTCAGCTAGCGCGCTTTCTTTTTCTATTTGTTCAGTCAAATCGTAGGCTATTCCTAAATAACCAGTGATGTCGTTGCTCTCATTTCTCAGCGCCGTTAAGTTAAGCATTACAGGTATGTTTTGCCCACTTTTGTTAACGTAAGTCCAGTTTGATTTATCCTCTAAACCTCTATCTGATTTAGCAAAAAACACTTCCATACTGTTTTCAAACTCACATTGTAATTCTTGAGATAGAGCGCGCGCTCGCTCATGTATCTGCGATTCCACATGAAACAAAGCAGGTGATTCTTTTCCTATTAAGTCTTTTGCTTTATAACCTAACAGTCGCTCAGCTGCTGGGTTAAACAAGGTGATAAGCCCCTTTGTATCTGTCGCAATAACCGAGTAATTGGCATTAGTTAAAATCGCGTTTTGCAATGCATTGGCTTTATGGATTTCTGCAGTGCGCTGAGCAACTACGTCTTCTAGTTGCTCATTTGCGATCTTTAACGTTTTCTCGTTAGCGATGAGCAATTCCTGAGCATAGTCTTGCATTAGCTTTCTGCGAAGCATGGCTAAGTGGGCACTCAAGAATATAAGAGCTATCAAGACACTGATAATCAAATATTGAAAGAAGGTATGAAAGTTTTTCGTCATTTTGACTCGATTTACATAGCTTGGTTGCGCCGATAAGGTTAACTCCCAGACTCGGCCGAACACACTAACGCGCTCACTGTAGGCAAAGGAGCTAAGAGCCGAGCTTTCCGACTGCTGTTGATAAAACACTTGTCCGCCGGTGTCAGTGACATCTGAAATCTGAATATCGACATCTCTAGGGAAGTCGATGTTGGAGTTCAATACTTCGTCTATTAGTATTGGCGCATATATCCAGCCAAGCGTGCGTTCTAGCCTCTCCTCAGGCTCTGTGGGTATCGTTATGGTGTCGTAAAGAGGCAGCAGTATCAGAAACCCCTGTTTTTCTTTTTTATCTGCCTGTACTAGCGTGATAGGCGCGGTTATCTGTAGTTCATTATTGCTTGCTGCAGCTATAGCCGCGTTTCTGCGCATGCTTTCTGAACCAATATCGAGGCCAACCGCACTTTTATTGTTATCTTCGGGTTCTATATAACGAATTATAAAAAGACTGTCGTTGTGCGCATTTAATTGTTTTAAATCGAATTGAGAATCCGGTCTCATTTGTCTTTGTGCGGATATGAATTCTGTTAATTGATTCTGCTCAACTCGTTGAATAAAACCGATGCCTCGAACACCAGGGAATTCCTCTTGAAAGTCTCTATTTTCGACATAATTCATCATTGTCTGATAATCAAAACTGTCTAAACCTATGGTTGAAATCAGTCCATGCAGACCTTTCAATCCGTAATTGTAAAAAGTGAGTCTTTGACTAAAATCTAAACGAATGTTGCGCAAGTCATTTTTGAGCGTGTATGTAACTAAATCAGCCTGTTTATTTTGCGCTTTCTGTTCAGCGAACAGTGACATCAAAATACCGACTAGTAATATGATCAAGGGCAACAATAGCACTCGGATGCCGACTTGGCTGAAAAGTCGATTTAGGTTTAGTAAAGGCTTCATTGATCCCTTATCAAATTTAAGTTGCCAAACGTTGCTGAATTAGCAGCTTCATTTCGCCAAGCGAGGTGCAAGTTTATTTTACAGTTCAGCAAATTTATAACTCGTACTGCTATTGATTATCTTAATATATCGACGTAAGCGGACATTACTGAACTGCAAAAGAAAGCGAGTCTGCACACTCTGCGTCATTCGACGGCGTTGAACTTGTGCTAAGTAAACCATAGCTTTGACTAATAGACGTGTTGTCCGAATGCCATGTTGCACTGTCCTCATTTAGCGTAAATCTAAATTTGCCGTAAAGCTCATTCGGATTGCGCGTCAAACTGACTATTTGTTGTTCTGACGGTATGTCGCTGCCTCTTGTTTCGCCAGCAATATTCATTTGCAAAGAAAACCCTTCCGCAAGCAGCGATAGCCTATTCTGATTGTCACCAATAGTGTTCCAAGAACCAGTAAAGCGCTGTGCGCTGATATTATCGCTTGCGTCATCGATATTGCGATAGGCAATGCACATAACCAAGGAACCAGAATTATCTTGAGGCTCACCTTCAAAGAAAACCACCACTTGGCCTTGTTCTCCAGCATCTTGCACGCCTGACAAGCTTAGCTGCTTATTACTGAATATATTGCTGCTGTTGTCTACGCTAGCTAGAGCAAAATCGCTGCCCGAGGGTAACTCACTAATGTTGCTTATATTCCCCTGAATTGCATTTGCGATGGCCTGAAGATCGACATCAATGGACTCATTTCCGATTGTTTCACCCCCTATTTGTGATGGGTTAAATACACGATCGAATTCGTCAATTGCCACATCGGAATTAACGGAATTAATTAAGGCTCTAATGGTTTGCTTAATTCTTTCAGACACTTGACTGATGTCTTGGCGAGAGGGCGTTCCCATATTGTCTATCATATCCACAGGATCTATTAAGCTACTTACTGCTAACGATTTCACGTTTAAGCTTAGCGGATTCCGAAGCATTCGGATCCTAGGTAAGTTATTGACTAAATCAATTCTGGCGCTCATAAATTCAGTAAGCGCGTTATTTTGCGCTATATTTTCCAACTCTACTTGGTTAGAAATAGTGCTGCCCAGTGGGAGCATATCGCTTTCAATTAATGCGGCTACCGATGCTCGATAAGCAGCAATAAATTGCTCATTTAGCAAAATCTGTTCACTTGTTAATAAAGTACTCTGCGACGCCCATTGATGTTTTTCACTTGCTGGCGAAGCAACACCACTTTGTGTCTCGAAAGTCGTGCTTAGGCTGGCAGCCAAGCCTTTGTAGACTGAGTCTGCCGCGCTTATTGGATAGCCATCATAACCAAGGTCGACGCTTTCAAAAGCGAGATCATAAGTACCACTTAGCGAATTTACCAAGGTGGATATCAAGACGTTTGCGGTCAATAATTCATATGCCTGCGGTGTTTCGAGTAAAACTCCCTCGACGTAGTTCATTTGCATCAATTCAGCGGCTACAGCATCGACATAAAAATTAATACCGAGAATGGAAAGCGCAGCTAAAACATCTGTGTTTTCTGGCAGATAATGCGCCACGGTGCCTAATGGTGATAAAGCAACCAAGGCATTGTCTACTTGTTGCTGCCACTGTTGACTATCACTAGCTGGTTTTGCGCCTAATTCTACAAGCTTACTGAAGTTATCTAATGCCGATGGCAGATTCACTGTTGTTGAAAGCACATTACGAAACGGTACGCCGCTCACGACTTTAATTCCCTTAGCCACCTTTACTTCAACATTGCCCTGCGTTAAACCCGTCTTAAGACAATATTGTTGCAGATGCGTTTTTTCAGTCTCACAGTAGTTAATGCCGGTATTCGGGTTATAGCTAAAATATCCTTGCGAGTCTGTATAGGCAGTGGGTTCTGTACCATCAACACTGTCATTGTCTTTAATGTCAATCCACACTAAGCCGTTGGCAATAAATCCATCCATAGCAAGCCCTGCTATTGGTGTACTGGTGTCTTTAGCTGGAAGCTGAATATCGCCCGGCAGCACGCCATCTTGAGTTTCATCTGCGCCACCGCAGGAAAACAGTGAATACCCTAAAGCTATAGCTAACGCGATGCGTGAATATTTTGCGATAGTCTTCATCTAGCTACCCCTTTAAAATTGTGATTGAATTGAAAAGCTGAAAAATGCGGAGCGAGGGATCGTACTGCCGTCTACTTCAACGCTGTCGCTGCTCCATCGAATATCAAGTTGCGCGCGTTTGAATAGCGTCATTCCTACACTGTAATAACTCAATTCGGTGCCAGCAAGATTCTGGCTGTAGCCGATCCGCAAGCCAGGTATTACCCAGTTATTAAACTGCGTAGATGCGCTTACACTAGCCCATTGATACACATCACCAAGTGGGTCGTTTTTATCATTTAAGTCAATTGAGGTATGAACTAACCATTTGTTTTGATTGCCAAGCCAAGCAGATGCTTCGAAGGTAGCTTGTGCATTGGCTACAAAGGTTTCTTGTCCGATGATTTTGCCTCGCGCTATAGCTTCTTGGGCAACTAGGCAGTTGTCCAAGGAAATACCTTGCTCTTGACTACAGTCACTAATAAGCGTCTTGTAATCATATTCAGGTGCATTAATGTCTTTAACGCTCAAGCCCATGCTATAGTTTGTATCGACCCAAAGCGCCCCTATATCCACGGATAAGTTAGTGCTGCTCTGCTCATTGTTTTCATAGTCATCTTCAATGGCATCGCCAATATTTTCACCATCTTCCAATCCAGCGAGCGAGATCAGGTTTTTAGATAGGCTCAAACGATTGATGTTTAAGGTGGCGCCTGCGTGTAAAACGCCTTCGTTGAGTTTCCATACTGGGCGACTGTAGCCTGCGCTTAATTGTGTTAAACCTGCGCTTTTGACATAGACTGCAGCCGATGTATTGATGATGAAATTATCATTAAAACCAATGATGTCGATGCTGTCGTCAATGACAGTGCTACGCAAGCTACCGTTAACTTTTGCATTTAACGTAAATGTGCCAAACTCGCTGTTGAAATAGAATATTGGAAATAAAGGAATACCCGCATGCCCAGCCACTTTAACAAGACCGTCTTGGCTGGCTAGCTTGAGAAAAGGGTCAAACCTGTCTTTAGCGTCCAAAGCATCCTGTGCCGTTAAGTTATCGTTTTCCAATATGTCGATAAGCTCATCTAGCTCGTCAATTAAGGAATCAATCTGGCCTACTTCGTATCCAGCGCCTATCGGCGGTATTATATTTACCACCAGGCCTGATTCATTTTGCATAAAATATGAGGCGGCCGCCGGATTATTCGAAATACTCGACATATTTTGTTGGAAGCTGATGCTACCGGTCGTGATGCTTGTGCCAACAGCTTGAAAAGGGTCATTAGCATGAGTGGCGGTGCTGCAGACGAAAAAGCAAATAGCGAGAGTTGAATGTCGGAAGTTCACGGAATATCCCAATAGTATTTCATGGGAGTAAGGATACAGTTGCCAGTTCTAGATTAAGTATTCAAGCTGCAGGGTGGGTATTTTTATTAATACGGCAAAGTGGCACAGCTGCCTAAACAGTGGCACATTTAAGTTGTTGTGATCGCTTAGTGATAAACTTCTAAGACATTTGTGACGTGGATTCTAGGTCACTGTTTGCTTTAACGAGTCTTCTTCCCCGATTTTTTTACACGATCAAGCCTAAGCTTTGGTACTGCACTATATGATTTCTGGTATCTGCCTAATGTGCGCAATTCGCAAAACAAAATCTCCTGGGTTTTTGTCTGCTAACATAAAGCCGATTTGTGCAATGTCTGAAAAGTTTAGGCTGGGGGCGCCGTTCACGAGTCTCCCTCTGAATTGAGGGCTAAAGTCATTAAGATTGAAAGTGAGGAGTTGAACTTCACCTTTTGTCGTAGTGAAATTTGCCACATAAGCAATGCCGTCTGCATTTCGGTTAGTGCGCAGCCTGAATTGATAACTGCGGCCGTCGCCAAGTACCTTTATCTCCAAAGTTTCTTTGCTGTTCCAGCTTAAAGGTGAATAGATTCTTCGAGTTGAAGCGAATCCGCCATTATTTTCTAATGATAAATCGCCGGTAAAAACGAGCATATCGTTTTCAATGGCTAAATCCGCCTGTGAACGGCCACCCATTACCGTGTCGTTAACAATAATCCAATTTCGGGCTTCTGCGGAATTGCTGAAATCTATGCGTTTTTCCATTGTGTTGTTTTGAATACTCCATGAAAAGAAAGCAACCAAGCTGATAGCTAAAGTGATACTTGTGGTGATTATTAAACGCATGCTGTTGACCTAATTTAAGTGCCTGCACAATGTCATTAATATGCAGGAACAAACTGAAATGATCATAAATGCTGCAATAACAACTTAAAAAGGGCTTAGAATTTTATTGGACGAGCGAGGGCCAACACTTTTCCTCTTGATTCTGCGTCAATTAGAGCATCCTTGGCATAATTTTCAAGCAGTGTATTAATTTCTTTTAAGTGAGGCATCAAACGCTCTTTATCTTTTGCTTTTAAATTGTAGTGGTTTATCGTTCTTAGTAATTTTACGGATGCGCTGTTAAGGCTTTTATTTTGCCTTGGCGTTGGATTGTCATGCGCAGTTGCTAGCCCTAATTTCTGAATGACCTCCTGCACCACATCGCCTTCGTAGTTAAATACGGAGACCTTATTTTCGCCGAACAGCATTTGACATTCATCAACGAAGCCCTGATAGTCCAGATGCCGAGCAAACCAGTCTATCTTCAACATGTCAGCAAAGGATAAATTCTTGCCATAGCATGGGTTGCCATCCAACTGTGGATTGCGAATGCACTGCTTATAATAGCTTTCAATAAATTTGATTGGGTCACGAAACCACACCCATAGCTCAATATTGAAAAGTTTACTCAACTCAGATAAAACATCTTTTGACGCGTCAGGAAAATCCCACCAGTAATTATAAATACCTTCAGAGGACAGAATGATGGTGTGAGTATCGCTTGTGACTTGCGAAAGAATATTTTTAAAGTTTTCTAAGAAGCTGTCTAAATTCGTTGTCACTAGATTCTTTTCAAACCATTGGTGTTTTGGCGCGTGGGGATTTTTTAATTTTTCCAAATTATGTGGATAAAGGATTCCTTTTCCTCTTAATTTGCGTTGTTTTTTATCCAAGTAGGTTTGTAAGCTCGTGGTACCTGTTTTTGGTGTACCAGCATGAATGATTAGCTTGAGTTCAGGTTGTTGGCTGTCATTCTGAATCAGTGCATGATCAATTTTTGCTAATGCGGTGGCTAATTCAGCAGCGAAATGAATAGTTGGTTTTTCCATTTTAAAGCTCATTCACAGCCACGTGAGCGAAACATGCCGAATCCTGCAATAAAGTATTATTACAAGCAAGACTGACGCTACTTACCACAACATTTTTTATACTTTTTTTCACTGCCGCATGGACATACATCGTTACGACCAATTTTAGCGCCGGCTCTGACTATAGGTGTTTGCACCTCGTGGTGGTGATGGTTGCAATCAGGACCGTGTACATGGCCTTCATCTTCATGTGCGTGTTGTTGATTTGTCATATCTTGCCTCGTGTGTGGTTTTGTTACTTTCTTTTGCGGCATAATAACAGCTTCGATAAAAATCGAAAAACAAATGAACAGGAGATTTGAGAAATATAAGCGTATTTATTGTTTTAGTTAACGATATCGCACTCAACGGTCGGCTATTTGCACAGTTTATGGGATATAAACAGTATCTGGCTTCAATGCAGCCTGTTAGAATACGGCAAAAAACGAACTTGAGATGGCTATGACTAAATCCAAAACCGATAATACCCACGCTGATATCAGCGCCAATGAAATTGATGGTAGCGGCGGTCTTCATCGCATGTCTTATCGTGATGTAGCCATGCATAAAGTCATGCTACAAGATATTGTTCGTACCGAGGCTTATGAAAAGGCGATTAGTGCCACAGTGAATCCTAGTCTTAGCGTTCTTGATTTTGGGTGCGGTAGCGGTGTGCTATCGATGTTTGCTGCGCGCGCTAACGCAAGCAAGGTGATAGCAGTAGATCGGTCGCCGTTTATCAAGAACGCTCAAAACATTGCTATTGCTAATGGTTTCGAAAAAATTAACTTTTATCATGATGACCACCAGTCGCTAGCACTAGACGAGAAGGTGGACGTTATTGTATCGGAGTGGATGGGGCACTGCTTATTTTACGAAGCCATGTTAGAGCCCTTGTTGACGGTGAGGGATCGTTATTTGGCAGAGGGAGGTATTATGATCCCGGCGCAAGTAAGCCTGCATGTGGGTTTAGTGGTCGATGAATTTGTATTGGATGATTTATGCTTTTTGCAAAATAGTCCTTACGGCCTCGACTTTACACCCATAGCTCACGTACCTTTTCAGCAATCAGACTTGGTTGCACTTGAGCCCGAAAGTCTGTTGGAGAGTATCGCCGACTTGGGTACGCTGGATATGCGAACCATCACAAAAACCAATACGCCACGAGTATTTACCACCACTCTTATACCCAGTGAAAAAACCGAAATATTTGCTCTGTGTGGCTGGTTCAGTGCGCAATTGAGCCCTGAAGTGCAATTTGGCACGGGTCCGAATGATATACCAACCCACTGGGATCAAATTTTGTTCCCATTGCCCACACCTTTTTCTGTCGATCCGTCGCGTGAATTAACCATTACCTTATCGCCTCAAACAGAGCAGGTTGGTAAAGAACAATTTTGGTGCTGGTCTATTTCAGATAGTGAAAATAGTATATCGGTAAATGAACTGCAGTTGCAGCAAGAAGCAAGCTTTGATGTGCCTCAGGGTAAATTATAGGGCGTTGAGTACGTCCTTTGCTCAGTACGTCATTTAGTAAGTCACTCTATTTCGCAAACTATGGCGTGACCACTACCTCATAAACTTTGTCATATAAGGGATTATTTTGCGGCGACCATTCGCCGTTCTTTGTATAGACATTTGATACACCGAGTTTCTCAAGGTTCTCTATATTGTAAAAAAAACCATAGTATTGATAGGCAAGGTATAGCTGCTCATAGTCACCGATTTGACCAAGGTAAGGAATATATCTATCCATATTTGGATTGATGTCTCTGTACAATTGATTTTCCAAATCGATTAAAAATTGGAGCTGTTGCTCAGCTGTGAACACCTCACAGTTACCGTAGGCATTCAGGATCTCACCAATGCCGCAGGGATTTCCGTAATTTGACGCCAGTGCTTGGCGCTGTGCAGAAGCCGACTCGATAGTCACTACTCCTTCGTAGTCTGCTCTTCCAAAGGTTGTACCAGGTTCTGCATTAGACGCGTCAGCCTGCTGCATAAGCGACAAGAAGTTAGCTTGCTTAGGTCCGCCATGAAAGACAACTAGAGAATTCTTATTCAGTACTTTGGTTTCACCGGCTAAGAAAACATAATTGGCGCAGCTAGAAATGCACAGATCTGCAACCTCCACCGTCATTCGGTTTTGATGAATGAATTTACCCATCTCGATGCCAGCGTAAAGACTACCGCCATTGCTATTTACTAATAGGCGGTCGCCAGGTCGATAGAGCTGTTTGAATTTTTCCACTCGCTCTATATCGATAGGGCCAAAGTATTGAATGACACCATTATTTAAACGGTTTACTCCGCGAGTATCAGGGCCCAACATGCTAGAAAAGAACCAAGTTAGGCCTCCTAACAATGCAGCAAAAAATACAATAGTTTTTAACGCGTCACTCAAATCATCATTCTCAAATAATACCCAACTCTATCGCTTTTAAAACTGCTCCGGGCGTTATTGGCGGAATGCTTCAGCGCTAGTGTGCAAGAAACATAAAAGTATGTTTGCTTAGGCAACAAGTCCTCTGGCTAGTACTCGATTGGCTAATAGCGCAAGTAGTTCCACTTCTTTCTCACTGCGCACACCGTCAACTTTAGTAATAGCCATTGCAACTTCTAATGAACGCGCGGCATCTATGTTCAATTCATCTGATAATGATCGAATGAACTCAGGTGCCGTCACACTATCAATCGCCTCTCGGGCTTGGTGGATCGCGTCATTAACGTACGCTTCTTTGGAAATGCCGCTGTGCCAAGACATTTCTTGCAAAAGCTCGTCAAAGTAATCCTGTTCTGTGAGTGTCACTTTCCCGTCAATCTGATAGAGCAATACGGTTAACTTAATCAACGCCTCATTATGGAGTTGATGTTGTCTAGTATCTAATCGATGTAGTTCAGCCATAATGTCTACCTTATGAAATGAGAAGACCGTTTCCTAAGTTATAAAGACCCAACCTAGCTGAGTAAAGTTCCAATAAAGCACAAGGTTATTAAAATAAATGCCTTACTTTTCTAAATTTACAGTCTTTTTAATGCTATTTATATCGAGTAACCAGGCGCTAAAGTAGGGTTCTCAATACGTTGTAATACATCAATGTTTTCAAGGGCTAACTGACAACCCTGTCCTCGAATACGGTGTCCTTCGGAACAGTCAACTTGCCACTGCCTCAGAATATAAGCCGCCAGCGCTGCTCGTGTTGTCATTACTTTTTTTCCGTCTTGCATCGCAAAATCCATTTCAATGGCGAGCGGGTTTGCAATACTCGGGTGAGGCACAATAACTAAGTTTATAATTTGGTTAAATTGAACGTCAGCAGCAGCAAGTTGATGAGGTAATATTTCTTCGTCAGTGGTGGTGATATGGGTGAAGCGCGTACATACAAAATCTCTGAAACCTTGATTTTTGCAATCGTAGCCACGCACGTGCCAACGGTGGCCATTGTTAATCAATGCGTGTGGAATAAACTGCCTAACTGATTCACCTGATGAAACCGAAACGTAGCCAACTTCACACAGTGCTTGATTATGGATCCCGCGCATCAGCGCGGCAATAATACTGCTATCTGGATGAATGAGCTGCACGGCATCAAAGCACTGTTCAGATGGTTGTGTTGAGTGTGAAATGCCGTTGCCAAAACCGCGACTCAGTGATTGTAAAATAATATCGGGTTGATATTTAAAAAGCGGCACAAATGAGGCTGTTCGATAGTATTGCTTGGTAGAATGGTCGAGCACTAAGTTGGTACTTGCTAACTCGCGATAGGCAGCAAAATCACGAGTGCACGCCGCCAGACCTGTTTGAAATCGACTAACCAAATCATTGCGAGTAATGTGCCCAAAAAATTGCAGACAGAAGTCGATAAACGCTAAACGTTCTCTTTGTGCATGGGGCATTTCGTTTATGATTTCGGTGTTGTTCACTCTGTTCAATCTCCCTTTACTTCAATATCGCCACAGCGTGTTTTCATGTGAAAACGAATCCAACAAGAATAGTGTATAAATGACCAGTGTGCAATCAAAATGATTGCCTCGTAGGGCTTAAATACGCTTTGGAAAGCATCCCTTCAGTTCACTTAAATTTAGCATAGATTGCCTTCTTTCTATTTAGCGGTGGCTTACCAGTGGGAATGTGCTTATATTTAAAGGCATACATTGCTAAGAGTGTAGATTAGTATCAGTAAATTACGGGGAGCTGGTCGCCTCACCATTAGCAGTTTTCGGTACATGAACATTGATGCTTGGGGATGGGGCAACGCAAGTGCAGTCATGATAAATCATAAGGTAAAGGATTCGCAGTGAAGTTATTCAATAAGAAATATCACAAACCAGGCACTAGACCAGGCACTCTGAAAACGAATGAAAATGCGGTGTTTAGTGTTGATCTCTATGACTACAACGCAACGGTCTTTAACGCTCAGCTCAATGTTGATGTCAGTACCTGCAAGTCATTTATAGAGAGCGAAAACTGCACTTGGATACATGTACAAGGAGACCCCTCTGCAGAAGCCATGAAGCTGCTAGGAAAAGACCTTGGGATACACGAGCTTTATGTCGAAGATGTAATTAATGTCGGGCAGCGACCCAAAGTGGAAATAAATGATGAACAAATATTCCTTATTCTTAACTTGCCGGTTAAAGAAGGAAGCAGTGCTCGTGTCGATCAAGTCAGCCTTTTCTTAAGCAAAACCACGTTAATTTCCTTTTCTACAGGTAAAAACAATCCTTTTTTAGCCGTAATTGAAAGGCTGGAAAATAAAATAGGTAAATTGCGCAAGCAACAAAGCGATTATTTATTATATGCCTTGATTGACACCGTCATTGACTTTGGCTTTCCAATGTTAGAAACGTACTCTGAGCAAATTCAGGCATTGGAAGATGAGTTGATGGAAACAAAGAATGAAAGATTATTGAGCTCAATACATGAGTTGCGTCGCGACCTACTTCTCATCCGCAGACGTCTTTGGCCACAAAGGGAAGTTATCAACGAGTTATTAAGAGCGGATGATAACCCGCTGCTGCAGGACAATACACTGCTTCATTTGAGAGATTGTCATGACCACGTTATTTCCATTATGGAAATGTTAGAAACCTACCACGAAATGACTTCAGGTTTAATGGAGCTGTATTTAACCAGCGTGAGCTTGAAGTTGAATGATGTGATGAAGTTTTTAACTATTTTCACCACCATTTTCATTCCACCGACCTTTTTGGTTGGGGTCTATGGAATGAATTTTCGTTCTGAAAATAGCCCCACCAATATGCCTGAACTCGATTGGCAGTTCGGATATCTGATGGTCTGGGGCATCATTGCATTGATGATTGGCGGCATGCTGTATTTCTTCAGACGTAAAAAGTGGATCTAGAGTAGTATCTTTGTATTGGGCTCTGTAGCAGATGCGAGCAGTCCATCACTGGCTCTGCACTTTGACAAAACATCTCTACCTTCAATATATTGATTGCTGCTCACTGAAGTAATGCCAAGAACAATATCAAAAAGGTTGTCATGTGAAATGACATCGTTGGACACCGATCTAAGACAATCACTATCTTGATGAACAAGGCTTTTATTCTGCCAAAATAACATGGGTACATGAGTTTGTTCTTGAGGAGCAAAAGCATACGGAAGACCATGTAGGTAGACACCTTTTTCTCCCAATGATTCGCCATGGTCGGAGATGTATAGCATGGCTGTTTTCACCGCTGAATCACTTTCCAACTTTTCCAAGCGACCAATAATTTTATTCAGCACAAAATCGGTGTAAGCAATGGTGTTGTCATAGGTATTAACGATTTCCTGCTCGCTGCAGTGTTGAATATCGCTGCGCTGACAATCAGGTAAAAACACGGCTTTGTCTTGCGGATATCTTTTGTAATAAGTGGGTCCGTGAGAGCCTATCATGTGCAGTACAATGAGTGTGTTTTTCACACTTAAGTTATTGAGTTTGTTCTGCAGTGGCAACAGCAAAGCCTCATCGAAACAATACTCGCCGTCACACAATGGGTTGGCTATGCCAGTGTCAATATCAATGGAATTAACGCGAGCACAAACGCCTTTGCAACTTCCATTATTGTTGTCTATCCAGAGCACATCGGTGCCTGCAGCCTTGGCAATATCGAGTAAATTTTGCTGCGCATTCGCGGTTCTGTTGTCGTAGGTTTCTCTATCTAGTCTCGAAAACATGCACGGTAAGGATACGGCCGTAGCGGTGCCACAGGAGGACACCTCTGTAAATGAGACAATGCCTGAATCTTCTGTATATTGATTAGTATTGTGGCTGTATCCATTTAATGAAAAATTTTGCGCCCGCGCGGTCTCACCGACCACAAGAATGGTCACTCTTGCCTTATCATCTTCAATCTCCAGCAGTGGATTGTTATCTAATGTTTTAAATGGCAACTTAGTTGTGAAGTAATGTCGCTTAGTATATTTGACCGTGGCATCAATAAACTTATAGGGCGTAATGTAAGCGAGTAGCTCTCTATTATTTCTGCCAACTGCGGCATAATTGGCATAGAAAACGCTGGCTATCAATACGACCAGTATGGTGTGAGAAGCAACTAAAGCAGACCGGGCTTTAAGTCCTCGGCTCCACGATTGAGTTTTCACTTTAGCAAAAAAAATACCAAGTGCAGGAATGCCGCCAACTAGAATAACAAATACAATATCGTGCGCGTTTACATAAGAAAAGGCCTCTGCTGAGTCAGTTTCTGCGCCATTTTGGATCATAGTATAGTCGAAAACGACGCCATAGCTTGCGGTGGCATAAAGCAAAACAGTGGACAAAAGTATGGTTAAAATCAGTAAAGGCTTTAGTAATTTACCAACACCTATCGTGCCATTTATGATGATGATAAGACTAACCAGCAGTGTTGGCACCGATAATAAAAACAAGAAGCTGTAGTCACTGGTTTGCGTGATGGCTGTTATTGCCCGTGTTAAGAAAGGGAAGTTACAAACAAACGCCACGTATAACGAGGTGATAACGATAAGTTGATTAGCGCTATATCGATGGTCACGAATACGACTTACAAGCGATATTGCACTTTGCTTGATGAAATGCGTGATAGGTTTATGGTTGGTTATCATTTTATGTCCTAAAAGAAAAATGCAGTAATATTGAAGAAACAGCGTTTATGATTTTCAAATCAATTTGAGTTGGCTCGTTAAGAATCTACATAAATAAACTCAGCATCGCTTCGCCCCATACCACTAGCAGGAAAGTGAGTGCAATGAATACACCAGAAGAGCCTAAATCTTTAGCTCGACCAATCAATACACTATGTTCAAGCGTAATGCTGTCGGCCAAAGCTTCGAGCGCTGAGTTGATAATTTCGGCAAAAAGCACCAATAATAAAGCACCAAATAAGAGCAACCAATGCTGACGGGACTGCGCAAGATAAAAACTCAAAGGTAGTAAAACAGTACTCATTATCAGCTCTTGACGAAAAGCAGACTCATGTAACCATGCTGCCTTGAAGCCTTTGAATGAGCAAAGCGTCGCTTTGAATACTCTTTGTGCACCGCTGCCATTTGGCTTATTAGTTAAATCTGTCATCGTTACCTATATCTATTCTATGTTGTGGGTTATCACTAGTGTTTTAAAAGGACTGCTTTATTTGTAATCGCCATTGCCAAGAGTCGACGTTGTCAGACGTTTCAAACGGCTTAGCAATATCCATGTGTACAACGCTTTTATGGCTTGAGCGTGATGAATAAAGGCGGACACCTGCTCCCACGCTGGTGAGTAATGAGTCGGTCTCGTTGAAAGCAGCTTGTTCGCCACCCCAAGCTTTTCCTGCGTCGGCAAATGCAACAAAGCCAAGGTCAAGTATTTTAAGAATGTTGTAGTCGGTATAAAAGCGCGCTTCTAATGAACTTGAGAAACTCGTGTCACCATGTTGATATTGAAGCGGGTAACCTCTGACGCCGCTGTCATCGCCCACGGTGAACGGTTTATCAAGGAAATTGTTTTTTGAAGAGGTACCTGAAAAGCGAGCATACATACCGATTAAGTCGCTATATCTGCTGAAGTACTCTAGGTTACCGGTTAACGAGTATTGGTCTGGATTCGACGTGTTGAGGTGTGCCTGGCCTTCTGCAGATAGCAAAACTAGCGCATCGTTAACTTCATATCCTTTGCTGGATAATAGGTTTACGTGATAACCAGCGTCGCTGTCTTGCGCAACATCGTTTAATTCAAGGCCTAGCTTAACTTCATGATGCCAGCCGAGGTTAATGTCTTCAGTTTGGTTGATTAAGTAAACATCGAACATTCTCTTAAATTTGCGCTCTACATATTCCAAACCAATCCACGGGTATTGATAAGCTCGATCTTGTGGTAAAAACACACTATCGGCCGTATTTAATAAGCGAGTTGCTTCAAATTTAGCTGAGTCATCAACAAAGCCAAATTCAATGCGAGTGCTCATATTCTCTTGATGCTCTAATTGCCAGCCGCCTGATATCGCATAACGATGACTGTTTTCATTAAAACTATTGCGAGTTAGGCCATTTTGAAAAATATCTTCAGTTTTTTTATTTTTTAAAAATGAGAGATTAAACATGTAGTCTGAATTGATATGATAAAAAGGCTTATCTAATTCCAACTGTGTCAATTGGCCGTCATCATTGTCCGCAAAGTCTACTAATATTGTTGAGTAGGGAATTGCTGGAAATGGTGAGCGCAGGGTAAATTGATAGCCATTACGCTGTTCGTCACTGTTGTATTTAAATCGAGCGCGAATGCCGGTGCCGAATACGTTGTCTTCTTTTACCCCAATAGAAAGTTTGTTTTCACCACCTTTGCGGCCAAAACTGACGGTGGGGATCAATGACCAGTTGTCCCAAGTTTGAATTTCTATTTGAGCCGGTTCGTTTATATCACAGTTCTCTTTGAAGGTGATTTTAACGTCTCTAATGTAGGCTTGACTGCGAATAATACGTTCCGCTTCAAGTAAATCATCTTCATTTAACAAATCGCCCTCTTTAAAGGGTAGGCGCTCGCGGATAACGTCATCTTTGGTTGTAATATGCATCCAATTCGCCATGTGATGAAAGGCCATTGTGTCATCTTCAGCCTCATCGAAAATTGTATTATTGGTAATTGATATCTTAGCGACTTGTCGTCTACCTTTATGCAGTCTTTGAGTGCTATCAGGAGTAGCAGAGGCATCATTAGGCTCAACTTGGCCGTGATTTTTAATTGTTAGGTCATGAGCAAGGTTTGTATCGGAAGGGGAGCACTGAATCATTGGAAGTGCTTCGCTTTTGTCTGCGCTGATTTGCGCCTGAGCCGAGCATAAAGGCACAAGCGCTAATGCCAATGTACTAATATATTTTGCTAACTCGGGTTTAACTTTGCTTATAGTAAGCTGATTACGACTAAATCCGACAAAATCTGAAAGTAGATAGGTCTGCGGATCATGCTTGTCATCTACTATATTTTTTTCAAAGCTCATTGGCGATGCAGTATAACAGTTAGGATGACGCTAGGGTCTCACGTCAAACTTAAAGCAAACTTAAGTGAAATGATTAAATATAGATATTATTTCTAATAAACGTTTGCCGCCTTAAATAACTGCATATGAACATTTACCAAGGCGTCAATGTCACGTTGATATCCGCCACCAATGACGGCTGCAATCGGTAGCCCCATTTTTTTGCATTCTGCAAATACAAACTTATCGCGGGCCAAAACGCCTTCCGTACTGATATTTAAATGGCCAAGATCGTCATCGATGTGCACGTCGACTCCTGCATCATAAATAACAGCGTCTGGCTGAAAGTAGGTCATCGCCATTTGCCAAGCTTGCTCAACGGTGACTAAATACTCGTCATCACCGGTGCCTTTTGCCAAGCCGAAATCCAAGTCGGACACTTGTTTTCGATGCGGGAAGTTTTTTTCACCATGGATAGAAACGGTATAAACAGCACTGTTGTTGGCGGCTAGTTTCGCTGTTCCGTCGCCTTGGTGAACGTCACAATCAAATATCAATACTTTATCAATGCCAGGAGACTGGAGCATATTCAACGCGGCGAGGTAGAGATCGTTAACCATACAAAAACCTGAGCCAAAGTTGCCAAAAGCATGGTGATATCCGCCGGTAAGATTTAAGGCTTTGCCATACTCAAGCGCCAATGTTGAGGTTAACACGGTGCCGCCTGCCGCGGTTAAGGTGCGTTCTACAAGTTGCGTTGACCATGGAAAACCAATGCGCCGCATCGCTTTTGGATCTAGCTCACCAGAGCAAAGTTGGCTGATATAGACAGGATCGTAAATACGCGACAGCGCTTCAATCGAAAGTGGTTTTGGCTCATAGAAGAACTCGGCAGATACTTTTTCTCGTAACAGCGCGTCCTTTATGCCCTGATATTTTTGAATCGGGAAACGGTGTCGAACCGGTAAGTCGAGCTGGCTATAAATTGGATGAAAAACAAGATGGGACATCACGCCTCCGTGCGAACACTGCATACTTCACTTTAAAAAAATAGATACGAACACCACGCTTAATCAGATTGCTCTAAAATGACAACGGTAAGAATGATAGATGCTTGACGTTTCTACTAGTGAATAAAAAGCTTTTCTAGCAATTGTTTAGCAGCCGCTGCAGATTCAAATCGAGCGAAAGGTTATCACATCGAAGCGACAGTGTATTTCAAACGACATAAGCATACCAATATCTCTGCTAATCACCTTATCATAAGGCAGTTGGTTGACTTTATTAGCGATAAAGCATTTGTTTTCTGGTTTTCGCCATTTCGTTCAGCAAACGGTTTTGTACATTGTGAGGAATATCCGCTTTGTCCATCGCATTGATGAATAAGTCGACACCATGATTAAAGTTGGCCTCTGTTATATTCATTCCAGTATGAACCTGCTCCATACTATCACCTGTGTACTTGCAAGGACCTTGAGCCATTACACATAGTTGCTCAGAAAGCTTCTCTTTAAAACGTTGCATGTTGCTGTCTTTGAAGAATGCGTAGGTTTCTTGATCGAATGCGATTTCGTTAATAAAGTTGTCAACAATTTCATCTATCTTCGCTTTACCACCTAAGGTTTGATATAAATTATCCGAGCTAGAGACTATGCTAGAAGGAGCCGAGGTGGTGGGCGTCGCGCAACCGGTTATTGCTACCAGGCAAAGCCCTAAGAATGTGATACAGACCACGCTTTTATTCAATTTGAGTTGAGTTTTACGCATTATAAATGTCCATTAATTGAAAAATATAAACCATTTTGATCAGGAGCACCTGCAATAGTGCCAAGCTTTGTGTATGCCGCGGTTATAGAAACCGACTTGCTAGGAATGTAAGTTACAAAGAAGTCGATCCAATCATCTTCCTTTAAGCCTAGGTTATCTGGTTTTTGACGATACTCTACGCCAACGGCTAAATGCCGAGAGAATAAGATGCCGGCTGACGCTTCGAGCATCACTTTATAGCTGTCATTGCCTTGACCACCAAAGCCCAAAAGGCCTAATTCATTCGCTTTGGTTGCTCTCGCGGTTACATTCCATACTGCGTTATAACCGGCTATAGCGCCTAAGTGAATCTTAGTTGCCGCAAGATAAATGTCGGTACCCGACGTGTCTTTGGCTCCTAAGGCGTTTGCAATTGCTTTGTCTTCAAGCATTTTGTGTTGAACACCAAGGCTTATTTGCGGTAATTCCGAATAAACGGCATCGCCATATAATTTGTACTTTGCACCGACAATATTCATTTTAATGTCGCCGCCAAGTGTTTTTAAGTCAAGACGTTGATGCCCAAGGCTAAGTTCAAGCTTGTCATAGAAGGACGCGCTAACCGCTTGAACATTCAGTCGATAATCTTCTAAATCAACCTGTGAGAGTGCCACAGATACAGATATTTGGTCCTGACTGTCATAACCTGAGAGTGTTGCCCAAGGCACTATACCGCCGCCTCCGGCTCCTTCTATCTGGCTCAAGCCGGCAGTTGCGAGTAATTTTCCATCGTTGGCGTGTATTGTTGCAGAACCCACAGTAGCAAAGAGTGCTAGCGAGAGAAATAAATGTTTATACGGCATAAGGATCTCACTGATAAATTTTATAAAAATTGAACGTTAATACTTGTATTCTTTAAACCACTTCACGAAGCTTGCGGCATCAATTGGACGACAAATGTGGTAACCCTGAGCCCATTCGCAGCCATAGTCGTCAAGTAGCTCAAGTGAGTTCTGATTTTCTACACCCTCAGCCACTATTTCCATACCGAATTGGTGGGCTAGCAAAACAACACTTTGGACGATGTTTTGATCAGAAACCTGCTCATCTAGTTTGAGCACAAAGCTTTTATCTATTTTCAGAATATCGGCAGGCAATTGGCTTAAATATGAGAGTGATGAGTAGCCCGTACCAAAGTCATCAATGGCTATTTTGAACCCTGCGTCGCGCATTATTGTTAGTTGTTGAACCGCCTCACTTAAATTTTTCACCAAGTGCCCCTCGGTCATCTCGAACGATAATACGCTGGGCGGCAAGTCGTAGGCGCTCAATAGCGATAATATCGTCGGCAATAACTCAGCGTTCATGACATCCTGAGCCGATATATTGATGGCAACGGTTACGTCGATTCCTTGCGCTCTGAAGCTTTGTATATCTTGAATTGCTTGGTGATATACCCAAGCGGTAATTTCACCGATAAAGCCAGCGTGTTCAGCTACGGCGATAAAATCTTCTGGTGATACAAAGCCAAGCTCCGCATTATTCCAGCGGATCAATGCCTCAACTGCTGTGACTTTTTTGTGCACTAGGTTTAATTTTGGTTGATAAAATAGAGCCAATTCGCCCTTAGTGTTTGAGAGTTCTTTCTTCAGCTCAGTAATGATAGACAAGCGCCGCGTATACTTTTCTTCTAATCCAGCACTAAAATGTAATATAAATTGGCGGGTAATTTGCGCTTCATCAATAACAATATTCATGCGCCTAAACAACTCACTCGGCGAATGGGTCTCCGATGGACAATTAATAACGCCCATTGCAACCGTCATAGGAATACTTAAATCGCCGCTAAGCACGTCGCCATCGATCTGTGTTTTTATAACCTTGAGTTCTTCTTCAGTTAAAATTTTGTCAGGTACCCAGAGTAATTCTCCGCCCGTTAAGCGTGCCGATAATCCGCCTAGACTTGTTACACGGCGGGCTAATTCTTGCAAACACAAGTCACCATTGTGATAACCAAAAGTGTCATTAACGCCTCTGAACCCAAATATGTTAATACCAATCGCTTGGAAGGTATCTTTATTCTCAAACTTTTTATCAAGCAAGGTTTCAGCATGATTGCGATTGTATAAGGTGGTGAGCACGTCGTGCTGCGCTTGGTATACCACCTTTCTTTCTCGGTCTTGAATGCTTTCCTGCATCGTGTCAAACGCGTGAGAAAGAGTACTTAGTTCAGATGAATGCCAATCAACATCAATTTTTTCATCATAAATGCCGACCGAAATTTTCTCGGCATGATTGGTCAGTGAATGTATGGGTTTGACTAATTTGCGAGAAAACAGCGCACCTAACAAAACGGCAATCAGGATAGCAAGGAGGGCAATCCAGGCAAGACTGGTTTGGAGAGAAATAAAGTCGGCAAAAACAACTTTTACTTCGTTCGACAGCATAATGTCAATTTTCAAGCCTTCTTTGTCTAGAAAAGTAAATCGGGTTGAAATGAGTTTGCTGTCAGCTGAAAACGCCAATAGCGGCAAATACAGTGCGTCAGTATTCTCAATTTGAATATTCTGAGTGTATTGTTCGGGTTTTAACGTGCTTATTCTGTAAGATTCGTTATCTTCAATATATACAATGAGGGTCGTATCAAGCTGGGTTATCTTTTTCAATTGGTCTGCAAGTAAGTGGTCAATTTCGAAGCCCATTAAAGCAACTGCAATGGGACGAGGGGCTTTAACGCTAGAAAGTAGTACTTGGTAAAGCTTATTATTGATAGAGAGTATTGAGCTTGAGTTTCCTTCCGATACTGCAGCATCAATGAATTCTGGATAAACAAAAGGAGACTGCGCAGTTATTAGCTCGGGCACGCTAGTAATGGTTAGAGCATCGAGTGAAAATAAGGCGGTTAGGTCTGCGTTAACTCGCTTGCCGTGATTCGAAAGTACGCTGTCAATTGTCAGTTTGTCTCCAGTTCCTACCGCTCTTTTAAAGCCATAGTCGTCGGTTAATACAGTGACTGAATTCGCTAGCTGTTTTGTGCGATTTTCTAGCACGAGCGTGAGTACGTTGCGCGCAACGTCTAAATCATTTTTGAGTCTAGCTGCCGCTTGCTCACTAGTCGATTTCCAAACAAAAAGCACGAGAACCAACGTCGTTAGAACGACGATCCCGATAATAAGCTTGTTAATGCGTGTATTTAAAGACTGCTGCATTGTTTATTCGTTATCAATTAGTTACCAAATTTTTTCTTAAAACCAGTGTTAAGCTCTGGTTTCGCAATTTCTAAGCCAAATGGCAAAGTAATACTGTGATTTTTTGTATTACCGGGTAAGCGCACTGTTACTCTCTTTGTTTGCATAGGCGAAAGCTCGGGATGCCACACTGACAATTCTACTTCTGCTGCTGACTTAATATCGTCAGGCAAGGGAATTGACACCCCTCCAAGGGTATCGGTCATTGCTGTTAATTCGCCACCATTTATATAGATATAACCAATCATATTGTCATGAATATTACAGCCTAGAACCACAACTCCTTCGTTTTTGAAGGAAAGTGGCTTTGCCTCGCTTCCACTAAACAGTTGAATTTCAAATTGATTAGGTGACGAAAAGCTATAAACATGGTGCCTTACAGCGTCGCTATTGGGAAAATCTACCATTTGATTTTTTTGTACTACTAGTACGTGGGGAGCAAATTGTTTGTCAATTTGGTCCATGATCGCCAGTGTAGTTTGTTCCGCTACCTTAATTTCAGGAAATGAAACCACGGCATTCGCGACAGGTTTACCATTTTTATCGAGAATTTTAAGATCAAGTGCCTTCGCAATTGGAATTTGACTCATCAGTATTACGACAAATGCGGTAACGATTTGTCTGTTAATTTGTCTATTTTTAAGCAACATGGATTCTCGATAGCAATACAATTGACGTATACAATAACAAATTACCTGAGCGTTCTAGAGTCAGTACTAATAATTAGGTATGAAAATTTATATTTAGTATGAAGTAAAAAAGCCTGTTGATTGATGTTCTCAACTCATGAAGGGAATTACTTTCGTATTCTCTTTCTTATATGGCGCTGCTAGTAAAGTTGGCAGGTCTGTAGGTTTTCCGAACAAATAACCTTGTAGTTGATGGCAACCGTGCGCAACTAAGAAGTCCATTTGCTGACGTGTTTCTACACCCTCTGCACATATATTCAGATTGAGTTGCTTAGCCATTTCAATCACCGTTTTAGTGACGAGTGTACTGCGTTTTGAGATCCCCAAATTATCTACAAATTGTTTGTCAATTTTGAGTGTATTCAGCTGGATTTGTGTTAAATAACTTAGTGACGAATAACCTGTGCCGAAGTCATCAAGAGCAATAGACGAGCCAAGCGTTCTAATATTCTCGAAGAAGGCGTTAGCCATGTCGAAGTTTTCAAGGTATGTCGACTCTGTCACTTCAAACTCAATGCATTTAGGATTGATCATGTGACGCGCGTAAAGTGAAGTAATGAGCTCCAAGATTTTAGCATTTTTTAAGTCATGGGCGGATAAATTGAGCGCGATCACGGTATCTTCACCAAAATGCTCAAGGATACTTGCGTAACTAAACATCACTTCTTTTAGGAGCCACTCTGTTATTTGATTTATTTTACCGCTTTGCTCTGCGATCATAATGAACTCGTCAGGTGAGACCATACCAAGTTCATCGCTACTCCATCGGAGTAAGGCTTCAAAACCAACAATTTTTTCATCCGCATTAACTTTGGGTTGATAATAAACTTGGAATTCGTTGTTTCGTAAGCCAGATACAATGCTATTAGCAATAATAAGCCGTCGCCTGTTGTCTTCCATCATGGCAGGGATAAAAATAGTATGTTTGTTTTTGCCTTCCACTTTTGACTTATACATGGCTACATCAGCATTACTGACAAAGTCGCTTAGGTTGTATTTAGCATCAGTTGCGCGCGCAATACCAATGCTCACACTGATCAATATCTCCCAATCGCTAATATAAAATGGTTTGCTAATTTCCTTGATAATACGCTCTGCAATGTCGGTAACAACAAAGTCATTCGGATCGTTGTAAAGTAAAATAAGAAACTCATCGCCACCAAGACGGGCAATCAAATCACCATGGCGTAAAAACCGTTGCGTGCGTTTACTGGCTTCAATAAGCAGCTTGTCACCCACTTCATGACCATGCGTGTCGTTAACGCCTTTGAAACCATCAAGATCAAAATACATGAGCACCATGTCATCGTTTTCACCCTCAGCTTGGCTCAATGATTTACGCAAAGTTTCCATGAAAAACTGGCGATTAGGTAAACCGGTTAAGCTATCAAAATTGGCTAGCCTTTCCATATCTTTGCGCTGCTGCATTAGTTGCTGAGTGTAGTGCTTATTTTTGACCTCTTCGTCATGGATAGTATCCATCATACTGCTCATTTCAGTGCTCAAGTCGGTAACTTCTTGCTTACCATGGACTTTAATATCGATACTGTAGTCGTTAGTTTCCTTGATTTGATGCGCTAAACGAGCAAGTTTTTGAAAGGGCAATAGCATCTTGCTATTCAGCCATAAAGACAGTGCGATACCAATACCAATAACGATAATGGTTAGAGGGAGCACATTTTTCATTAGCGCTATTTTGCTTCGATCTAAAGGGTTTTGCAGATCATTGGCTATTAATAAATAACCGAGTGGAAACGCTTCTTCACCTATAAGTTTTTTGGCATATAGTTGGCCTTTACTTGTCGACATTCCGATCTCGAGTTCGCGCAGTTGTTCTGTATCGACACTCAAATTTGGCCTGCCTATTACCTGCAGAGGCTTTCCTGCGTGAAACTCGATTTCTTTAAAATCTTTATCAACAACGATGGCGAAATCTACGTTTTCGTATTCCGATAACTCTAGCAGCGCTTTAGTCACCTCGAGTTTGTCTATATTAGATGCCCCTAATATAGTGAACAAATCTTCTGCCATGTTATTCGATAAGCCATCAAGATTGCTGGTAACGGCTTCACTATAGAGCTCTTCGTGTTGAAAAATTGCAAAGCTCAAGACAGCGGCACACAAACTCGCAATAGCTAAACTATTGAAAGCGGTAAGAGTGGAGCGGATCGTTTTAAATATCATGAAATCATTATAAAGACGCGTTCAAAAATTAACAGCCAATCTCAGTTTTAGAGCGTATGCGTTAATATAGAATGGTATAAATAACTGGGGTTTACGTTGGTTTTGTGGTCGCCTTAGTACCTAACATGCATAAATGTCGTGCTGTGTTGATAAATTTATAAGCGACAATTGTACAAATGAAAAAATTTCCATCAAACTGACCGCTAGTTGTTGGATGAAAGCAAAAACGAATTTAACGAAGGATAGATAATGAGTAATGAAATACTGTCAAATCAACAGGTCGAGCTGTTGGGGACATGCAACGTTGAAGACATGAAGCTGCAGGCCTTGTCTCCAAAATACCGTACGTTAAATATTAGTGTGTCTTTGGTTATTGGCTTCGTTATTATCGGAATTCTGGTTTTATTAGCAGTACAGCCTTTCATTTCAATGCCAGATAAGTATCTCAGTTATTACCATATTGTCGTTTTTGCTGTTGTTTTCTTAACGCTATGGTCTGTGCTATACAGCTTCTTTGCTGATCCGAAGAAGCAATATGCACTGCGAGAGTTTGATGTGCATTTTCAATCGGGCTTGCTATTTTTTCGTACGGTGAGTCAGCCAATCATGCGGATCCAACATATCGAAATAGAGCGCGGACCATTAGAGCGCAGCGCTGGTTTAGCCACGTTACAAGTATTCAGTGCTGGTGGGGCTCATCATACCTTCGAAATTCCAGGTTTGACGTATGAAACTGCAATCGAACTGCGTCAATTTATTTTGAATCACAAGGATGTTAGTCAAGATGGATAATG
>Ga0115554_1000276_pt1 | contig 34914 bp, 37 predicted proteins | sample COGITO_mtgs_1104_3_FD_87283 | JGI IMG/M metagenome (GOLD analysis project Ga0115554, IMG submission 87283) | Pelagic marine microbial communities from North Sea - COGITO_mtgs_110404 | ecosystem: Environmental > Aquatic > Marine > Epipelagic | place: Germany:Helgoland, sampling site Kabeltonne... | reverse complement strand
GCGAAAGCGAAAGCTTCACTCTGCGGAGGCTTGGCCAAGTCCAAGCTTTGTTACAGCCGTCGGTGGAGTTGCAGGGTAGGTTAGCTCTGTAGAACCGAAGGCTTTTCTCCGTTGATTGACGGGAGGCCTTCCAGATCGTTGGCGCCGAGATTACTTGTCGAAGACGGAAAAATGACTGCAGGGCAAGACAATTAGTTTGAGACCGAGATGCACGAGCGGCACATCCAATGTACAGCAGCCTGGAACGATTATTCCTTAAAATCACCCTTACAGCGACGGTAAACTGCTGTTTACTCCCTAGCTACGGTCAATACACCTCTTGAGTCCCTCTCTTTCTGCATCCCCCTTCCCCTCCCCCAAGTCCTCCTGCTCCCTTTTCCCATCCCCCCTCCACTCTAATCTGATGGCAGCGGTACCTCGAATCAACGCGCTTTTGATTTTAGATTCCAACGGACGGCGCTTGGCTGCAAAATACTATGGTGATTTCTTGAGCTCGGGCGAGGATCATGAAGGTATGTGCTTATGTGCTTTGTCTCATGTTTGCAGTCTGCTTCTGTGGTCCCCTTCTGCTGTACCACTTTGCCGTGCCTTTTTTCTGTGGTGGCACGTTGTGTTGCTTTTTTTGCTGTCTATTTTTCTGTATTTTTTCTGTCGCTTTCTTTGACCCGAAACGTACGCACTTAACTGGGCACTTAACTGGGAATTTATGCCCATGCTGCGTGCCTACAATATGCTGCTTGAGCTCTTTCTTATTCGCACAAGAAAACCCACAGCTAGGACCAACTCTACTACCAGAGTCACGTGTACACTCGCCCGCGCTCTTCTCGTCAGCGTCTAACACTCCAACCCTCAAAATTCTCGCTCTGTAGATCTCCGCTCCTCCTTTGAATCCTCCTTGTGGAAAAAAACTAAAGCAACCTCAGCCCGCACAGAGTCTGAAATTATCACTTCTTCTGGGCAGCTTTGCTGTTTTCGGTCAGGCTCAGACGTGAAGGTGTGCGTTATCGGTAGTGGAGACGAAAGCGAGCTGGTTCTCGCGATGGTGTTGGAGGGATTTTTCGATGCCTTGACTGGTGTGCTGCAGGGCGGGACGGACCGCAGAACTATACTGGATCATCTAGAGATGGTCATGCTTTTAATGGATGAGGTTTGCGATGGTGGGATTGTGCTGGAGTGCGACGCCGCTAGTTTGATGTCGAGGGTCTTGATGCGGGAGATTGACGACCCAAATGTGTTTCCTATGAATGGTTCTGGAGGTGATGGGAAGGGTAATGTCCCCATTGGCGAAATGACAATTGGCCAGGCCCTCAAGCAGGCTCGAGAACAGTTAATCAGTAACCTCGGCCAGCGCGATGGCTCCTAAAACTGTTGTAGGATAATTAAGGAACGACTACGAACGCGAATGCGAGTAAGAATACGTAAAAAAAATGCTAATGAATGGAACACAAGCTTTGTGGCCAAAACCAATCACTTTTTTATTTCCACAAACATTTTCCACGATGTGCTTCAGGTCCAACCGAAGAATGTCCCGAAATCGACCTCTTCATTTGTCAGGGCACGGCGGAAAACTCTCAATCCACCCAGTACAAAATTCTCTGCCCCTACATTGTGAACCACTAATTCCTCAGGACCTGACCCATCCTCAGCCGCCACCACCTCAACCCTGTAGTGCATGCAATCGACCTTTCCTGAGCAGAGTTTTACCGATTCGGAATTAAATTTGTACACAACTTCGACCTCCGCCCCACCGCCTACAGTTACCACAACTGCCCCAAACTGGTTCAACTCTTCTATTCTCCTAGCTTCCCCTTTTCCGTCCACTTCCTGCGGGTAAAGTCTCGCAATGATTTCAGGACTGAGAATATTAAACTTGACCCCTCCTACCTCAACTCTAACTGTTGGATTCGGTCCCCCTTGTCCTTCATTAATTAAGAAAGCTACTGCAATAGTGACTCCCGCCGCCCCGGCCCTTACCCCGTTTAGCTCCCCCCTCACAGCTCCCCCTTTGACAAATGGCGTCAACCCGACAACACCACCGTCATCAGTCGTCAAGGAAGCGATAGTCATTCCCCAAGTGAGAGGGAAATCGCTCGTAAGTGAAGGCACACTTCCACCATGGTAGGCATATCCATTGACTCGCCGATCGTCACCATCGTCACTACTTGCCGGTGTCTGGTAGAAATTGTAGCTAGCAATAACGGATTCGTCCCTCCACAAAGACCAAGGACGCTCGCGCACCCAATATTGCGTCACCCACTTCTCCTCCACACAAAATTCCTCGTCGATCCTGCGACCGTAAACGCTGGAATCATCGCGACCAGTATCAGTTCCAACAGGACAAGAGCAGTGCCAGCTTAGGGGGTCAAAGTGTGAGTAATCGCTGCCCTTCCAGTGTTGAAACATCACTCCAGAGCCCTCGCGAGGACGGATCATGATGCCGTTAGCATCCGGTCCGCGGTCGCGGCAAGCATCGTCGATTGACACGAGCTCGTTGGTTGTTCCGGGGATTATCGGGAAAACCGTCTCCCCACCCATACAAGTATTAACCAAATAAGAAATAATGGTTTTCACCCTCTTCCCACCTGGATAGTCCCCTCCCATTCTCCTTAATTCCTCCGTTGAGAACGGTCTCTTTTCTTCAGCGTTCCACGCGGGATCGTAATGACATGTGTAACGTCCCTCTTTTCCATATCGCTGAACTTGGAGAACTTCTGCATGAGAAGCTGGTAAAGACGCAAAGTCGGCGTACTTCCGAACAATCCCCCTCAGTACTTCTGAAATGTCCTCTTGCTGGACGAAATACCCACTAGCGATCGAAGTACGGTGCTTCGCGAACGATTCCTGAAGGTTGCCAGTATAAATCAATTCATTGTGGGGCGATGGTGACATGGAAGGGGCGGTTTGACGCAAATATTCGGTCTCTGAGTGCGAGAGGAAGGTGGGAAAGTGATGGACAATAGGAGAGGAAGAAATTTGCTTCGTGGATTGGTTTGCGGAGGCGGATCGCTGTAAAGATAGTGGGGGCAGTGGCACAACCTGCCCAATTTCATACAGATGTTCCACGAGATCTTTGATTTTCTCTTCTACAAGCCTCCTATCTTTGCCCCCCCAAGTGGGCTCCTCCTCTCTCCACACAATGTCAATAACCTCCCCGACGTTCCGAACACAGTCCAACCTCGTCAGAAAAGCGAGTGCGAGACAAGGCACATTTACCTTAAGATCGACAATACCACCTCCAGCGTTCGAGCCAAAGCTGAAATCGCACCGTAACTCGCTGTTGTGTTTCCAACTAGAGGAAAATTCGACAGGCCACTGGTCTGGAGTGAAGTTTTGGAGTTCATGGGACGCCGCGGCACAAAATACCATCTTAGAGATAGCAGGGGCGGTCACAGATTTTGTAGCTGGTGGGGGGGGTGATGATGACAATGACAATGACGCAGAGTGGAAGCCGGAGTAAATTGTGCGGCCTTGGTAATTGCCGTCCACTCGTTCTTGTGGAAGCAACTTCTTAACATAGAACTGGTGTTTGGCGCGGCCCCCACCGAGCAACTCGGCTAGTTGGAAGCCATCAAGCATATCCCCTCCCATGTAATCGCTTTTTATACCAATACCGTCTGGATAATACGTCGATAAGTTGTAAAGAGCAGGGACTCCCCAGCTGCTCATGACTAATTCCCCCTTTCCCGCCCCTTCGATCCACTCAAAAATCTCCGGTACAGTGTACGCCCGGTCCTGGCTGTGGCAGAAGACGTCGTAAATCTCTTCATCAGTCTCCCACATACCACTATCGCTAAGTGTTGCCTTCGTTGTTTGGAGGCGATGCGTTCCTGGGAGGTTTGAGAGGATGTGGCGGACAGTTTCCAGACAGGTAGAAGTTGACGTTGAGGAAGCCGGAACTAACTTTAAAGCGCTTTGGATGTCGTAGATGCCGGTTCGGCCATGATGACCGTAAACCATTATAAACATACCACCACCTGGCCTTAGAACAGAAGAGAGGGCCCTGAGACCCTCAACGGGGGAAGAAAGGTGGTGAAGGACCCCAGAAGAATTTATGAAATCAAAAAGAATATCCGACGGGAGGCCTAAGGAAATTCGACCTGAGGGAGTGGAGAGATCTAATAAGCTCCCTTGTAAGAATGTTATCTTCGGGTGCCCAGCCTTCCGTCCTGTTTGACGTATGCTGTCGCGAATGTGGATTCGTGAGCGGGCTACATCAATGCTTGCAGAGGATAAGTCAAGGTGGTAAATCTCCGCCGATGTAGCAGCGTAGTTGCCGTCTAAAGATTGGTATATTTCATTGAGGTACGTTGTGACGTCTCCCGTACCACCGCCAGCGATGAGTACACGGAGAGGATTGGTTGGTGAGCGGGAGGTGGCAGGGGCAGTGAACGTTCTCTCGCCAAAAATGAAGTGATCCACAAAACCGGGGTGCGAAGGCACATCTGATATCAAACGGGAGAATTCATCGGCAGGATTGCGAGGAGGATAGGGTAGCTCCGTATACTGTTTCGATACAGTCGATGTCGTTTCATCGTTGAGACAGTTTGAAGGGATCAAAAGGGGCATCATAAGGAGGAAGGAGAAGACCGCCTTCATTTTTTTTATTGCGTGATATATTGTTTGGTGGTGTTTCCGAAGCTGAAGGTGAAAGGCTCCCGCGTATACTAGGGATATGAGGGGAAGGGTGTTGTCAGCGTCACGAGGATTCCATGAGCATCAATTGTGGCACTGCATTTTAATCCTGTCAATGTGCGAGTATAAGTGCTAATCACGGGTTTAGAAAAAATGGAACGTTGGAAAAAAATCGACAACTAACTCCCTTCAAAAAAAATTCTCATGAAAGTCATTAAAATTCATCAGTGTCTACGAAATGGGATTCATCTCGACCCATTTGAATTCTATCGCCTTGTGTTGGCCCTCTCATGTAAAATCGTAAGAAATTTATCAAAAAGCTCCCGATTCCAAACAGCACTGCCACCTTGAAGCTGTTGTTTGCTAAGAAATTTAGCAAGAACTGAATGTAGCCTTGGCCATTCGCAGCAGTCATCAGCTCTGAAGGAAATTCCTTCCCCGCCATTAGTGCCTCGACGAGAGAGGACTTCAGGGTATCAACGGACTGTTTTTTTAGGTTGTCTTCTGACCCTTCATTCATCGATTTTAGTGCCAGCAAGAGCTGGTCCTTTGTAAGTTCAGAAACTAGCCCCATTAATTTCCCTCGTGATTTTTTTTCATGTTCCTCCCTCCCCTCGTACTTTTCCTCCTGCATGTTAGTTAGCATTTGCACGACACGCTCGTCAGTGAGGTCGATTCCCCGCTTTTTAGCATCCTCAATCATATCAGGTGTTGGATTGCTAAAATCCATCTTTTTGATGGATTGTTGAGCTTGTTTGGCTGCTTTAATTTTTGTATCCTCGACCTGTTTTTTAGTTTCTTCGATCTTCTTCTTTAAATCTTCTGCTCTGTCGAATTCCTCGTTCCGCTCGTAGATTCTGACAAGTTGTTCTGCATCATTGATCTTTTCTTTTGTGTGAATTTGACTGCATGGATTAAGCCCCCAAAAAGCTAGTCTAACTCACCTGCTTCTCTATAGGATCATCCGGCATAGTTTCGACCACTCCTCTCCCATTGCCCCCACTAGCCCCTCTGTTGTCGTCTCCACGTTCCCCCTTGTAAATCTCCCCTCTGTTGAACATACCTGTGAAGGTTTTCTTATCATTGACTTTCTGGTGTTTCTTATACTGAAGCAATTCGTTTAATTTCTTGTTGATCATCTTATCCTCCCCGTAAGATTTTGCCTTCTTGAGATCGGCTACGGCCATGTCGAGCTCCAGTCCGCCAGATGACTTTGGCCCAATTCTGGCCATTGCCCTCCTGTAAAGTGCCTTCGGTGATTTGGGGTAGATTACCAAGGCAGCATCACATGCCTGTATTGCGACGGAGAAATCACTCATCCGGTGGCAGCATATAGCGAGGTTCAAGTAACAGGAAAGAAGAAGCGACTCGATCTCTGAGACTTGCTACGCTGACGTCCGTTAGTAGGGCGTTTAACATCATAATAAGTGTTGTTTTCCAACATGTGACTTATCTTCTCACCTTTTCGCTAAAAATTGTGTCCATCTCATAGCTGCTCTCAGACAAGTCAGCATCTTTGATCCCCTTCTTTTTCCAGTCTGGGTCTGTATTTTCTGCCCACTTGAAAACCGCCAATGCTTGCTCATAGCAATGATTGGCATCCATAGCATCTCCACAATTCAAACTATCATTTCCTTTATTCTTCATCTCTTGCGCCACGGCCATCCTCTGTCCATACTCCATTGTTCTAGCTTTAATTATCTCTTCCTTTGCAAACACCGAATTTTGGTAAAATCTGTGGATGGTGGTAGTAGAAATACCAGAAAAAATGCAGACACACGCGAAAGTTAGCTGACCCGGCCATGTATTAAAAAGGAGGGGGAGCGCTCCCACATACGCACACAAAGCAAATAAACCAGATATTACGAAAGAACAAAACATTAACCACGCGATCGAACTAGCAAGATAGATGAACAGTCATCCACTATCGGATGCCCTCCCACAAACCACACCGCAAATTCACTGACCTTGGCCATGAGTCAAACTTGTTTCTATCCGGCGCAGTCTGAGCTGTTTTCATTTTAACGGCTTGCTGCATCAACACGTTGAAGGGGGTGCCGTTGACTTTGCTTTTCATTGGGTCTTCATTGGCTTCAAATTGATCTTTCTTGGCATTAGCTTCGGCTTTGTCGTTCTCAGAGTCAAACTTATCCCACTTTTTGTAATCGGGTGCATGCGTCATTTTACTGGTGTTTGGCCCTTCGCGCCTTGTCGTATTTAGTTTCGCCGATAAATGAGCCATTCTTAACCTCTTTTTCAAAAAGTTGACAAAATTTAACCCCTCACACCAAACGTAGTCAGTTAATTAGATAAAAATATGGTAAGCCGTTCTCGGGCGTGCAATCGTCAAATAAACAAGCTGTGAACGTTTGAATCAATTTATTCCTCCCCTCGCCTCCTCACAACGCTAACTTACTGTCTGCCCGTCTCCCACCTGCCCCCACCCCCAATCCCAGTCCTGCTCTGCCGCCATCGCCAACTGGCAGAAGAAGGAGGAGAATGCAGACAAGATCCAAGAGGAGGTGAAGGAGATGTTGCTGTACTGCCAGATTCCTCCTATCTCAAAATTGGACAATAGCCTTAATCAGCTGAAGGCATGCGAAAAGCTTTCACTAAGTACCAACTGCATCGACAGGTTGTCAGTCCCTCTGGCAGGCATGACGTCGCTTCGGATTTTGTCACTGGGGAGAAACGCCATCAAAAAGATTGAGAAGCTCGATGACGTAGCTGAAACACTGGAAGAGCTCTGGATAAGCTACAACCAAATCACTTCCTTGGATGGATTGTCAGGGTTGACAAATTTGTCAACGCTGTACATAGGGAATAATAACATCAAGAGCTGGAACGAACTGGACAAGCTGAAGGATTTAGAAAATTTGCAGGATGTACTCCTTTTTGGGAATCCTATTTATGCTGAGAAGGAAACAAAGGAGGAAAGGAGGGTGGAGGTTCTCAAACACCTGCCTAACCTGAAGAAAATAGATGGAGAGATGGTCAAGCCAGCGGAGCGGGAAGCCGCTGCCGCTGCGTAGGGTATTTGTCGGTGGTGTTTTTTGTTGCCTAATTAGGGAAAATATTGTGAAGCGCTTTACTATTAAAAATTGTGCCAAAAATTATAAAAGCACCTAAATGCACCCCCATGAAGGACAAATTTGTCGATCAAAGTGGAGCTCCTCGAGACAAGGCGAAGCAAGAGAGACTCGGCAGCTTTAGCTGGGCGGACGGAGACAGGAGAAGAGGCAAGCACGTGTACGCGGCTGCCTCGGGGAACGGAATAAATATCAAAGAAAAAAAGAAGAAGTTTTTAGCGAAAGGCGTCATCTACATTTTCCTGTCCGCATTTTTTTTTTGCCTTATAAGTTGTCAGCAGTGCTCGTGGTAACTTCTTACTAGACTGCTCCCGTTCGATATCCTCACGAGAACCCCTAAAGAAGTATTCCTCTAACACCAACAATCAGACAGATTTAACCTTCAATTTTCTTGAAGGCGACGATCTGTTCGATGTCAATGGCGGACTGGACAGTGACCATGACCTGGTTGTTTCCCTCGTCCCAGGCATCGCGGATCTCCTGGGCCATCTCCTCGGGGACGTCCGGGAGCTTGAGGTCCTCCTTCTGCTCGCCAGCCTCGTTGATGAGGGAGCAGAAGTCCTCGTCAGTGATGTCAAGGAGCTCCCACTCGACGCGGGTGACGACGGGGACGGTGGTTCCGTGGGTGGAGGGGACCATATCCTCGAGCTTCTTGCCGGTGAAGATGTCAACGGCCAGGAAATTGCACTTGGCGTGGCCGTGCTTCCCCGTCTTGGAGACAGAGATGTTGAGCACCTTGCAGGGCTTTCCCTTGATCATCATGTAGCCGCCCTTCTTGATGGCTCCGGCCTCCATAGGGATGACCTTGGACGCTCCGGCGTCGGTGTTCTCGATGGCATAATCCTCGTCAGACATTTTCTTGCTTTTTTTTGTTAGCTGTTTGTGCGTGGATGAGGTGGGTGACGGTTACGAGGGAAGATATGGGGTGAGTGGGGGTGTATTAGCGATCGGTGGGGGCAACGGCAAGCAGAAAGAGATCAAAGCGATCCAAGGGAGAGGAGATGGCAGAGAAGTGGGGAGGTTATGCGATTGAGCGGCCGAGGTGAACTTTGCAGCATCAGACTATTTTTTACTCTTATTCTTCTCGCGCAAGGAGGGTAATCACAATGGGGGCACAGTCGATGTGGTTAAATTAGGCTTACCGTTTAAATTTCTCTTGATTATGTAATGGGAGGCCAGAAAATAAGGCAAAATTTTTTGGGAGGAGGAGAACAGTGGCTGCGAAGGTATGAAATTTTGGTCCCACCTTTTTGTTTCTCCCTGCGAAAACGTGGCTCTAATCCCCTTCCTTTACCTCTAGCATCCCGGAAAACACACAAAATACGGTTTAACCCGCAACCCCCCCCTTCAAACTGTCCGCTTCCAAAAAGTTGGTAAAATCCCCAGTCCAAAAAACCATATAACGCTCGTCTCCCCATTTGGTTTTGCACTCCTTGATACGTCATGATCAATTTCATCCTCTTGGTGAACAAGCAGGGTCAAACCCGGCTCAGTACTTACTACACGTGGATGTCCATGAGCGAGCGAGTTGCCCTGGAAAGTGAAATAATCCGGAAATGCCTTAGCAGGAGTGAGCTGCAGTGCAGTTTCCTTGAGTTTCGTGGATTTCAGATAACTTACCGGCGATACGCGTCGCTATTTTTCATCGTTGGGACGGATGGACATGATGAGAATGACCTGGGAATGTTGGAGTTCATTCATACATTGGTCGAAACCTTTGATAAATATTTTGAGTCTGTTTGCGAATTGGACATAATGTTCAACTTAGAGAAGGCTCATTTCATCCTTGATGAGATGGTCATGAACGGATGCATAGTGGAGACGAATAAGGGCAACATTCTGAGGCCCATCATGCTCATCGATAAGGAGAGCAAGAAGGATGAGAGTATTTTCGGTGGAAGGTAGGTTTGTTCAGGTTTTCTAAGTAATAAAATAGCCTGTGAGATTTAATATAGGAACTTGTCCTTATTGTAATTTGACCATGTGTGTTAATCATGTTTTCATTCTTCTCAACTAAATCTCTTTTCTTCTGTTTAATGAACTTTCTATTTCACTTCCCCTTGAGAAATTGCCGATACTCTCGCGTTTTCTTGCTTTCTTCTACCTCTACTTTATTTCTGATCTCCTTCTTTTGTCTTTTTGTTGACAATCGCACTATCCAACTGAAATGCCAGAAGAGAGGTGCCCTCTCCTTTGACCCCTTGGACATCTCTCCGCGAAAATAGAGGTGGAGACAAAGGCGCAGGGGCCCCACTTGCCGGCCTATTCTCACCCCCTGCTACCCACTGAGAAATTTGGCTCCTCCTTCGATAACCACCCCTGCCGCCGCCACCCCTGCTACCACTACCACTACCACTACCCCTACCCCCATTGTGCGTTGTCGTGCTCCTTCGCCGCCCACTTCGCGGGCTGAAAGTTGTGTGCTGCTGCTGCATCATGAATGAAGAATTGTAGCTTAGCGGGGAAGTAGGGTAAAATTGGGAATGCTGATATTGTTGCTGATATTGTTGCTGATGTTGGTACTGATTTTGATACATTTGTGACTGCTGGAAGTGCTGCTGGGGGATAGGGCAGTACTGCATCTGCGAATACTGCGACTGTGCGTTCTGAATCGCAAGCTGTTGATTCTGGAGCAATAAATACTGAGAAGGGAAGGAAATACTGGGTTAGCCAAGCTAATTTTTACGACTAAACTCATGTTTTCAACTCTGAGCGCGCACTCTCACTTACTTGCTGGTAACTCTCGCTCGACTGTACAGGAGTGGTTGGCGCGAAAGGGTTTTCTGGCCTGTTTGCCATGATATCAGTGAATCCAGGGCTGGTGTCTACTCCAAGCGCTCCCGTCCCTACAGGGTTGTGGTTGTGTTGCATGAAAGACACATAATGCGTCGGACTGATAGGAAATGCTGTTTGGGGGTGAAAGTGTTGTTGCTGGTGCATTGGTGGCTGTGGTGGAAGCTGCTGCTGCAGCGGCGGCGGCTGCTGGAAGCCGCCGAATTGGTACATTTGTTGTGGCGAAGAAGGCATAGAATGCTGATAATGCCGATAATGCTGGAGTTGAGCCTGAGGGATCAATTTTGGTTGCGCATGAGGGATATTTTGTAGACGTGGCTGTGGCTGTGAATCCTGCTGTGGCAGTGGCTGTGAGTCCTGCTGTGGCACAGGATTTTGTGGTGGTGGTGGTGGTGATGGTGGTGGTGATGGTTTCTCTGTAATTTCCGTCTCCTCCTCAACAGCAGTATGCTCCTCTACCTTTTCAGAATTCTCCTCCGATTTCATTTTAGCTTCCTTCTCGGCCTCCTCGCAATCCTCTGGATCTCCCATTTCCCTTCTTTCCCTCTTTCTTCTCAATCTCAAAAACTCACACCCCAGTAACTTCCTGAAATAAAGCGTGCCATCAACGGGAGGCTTCCATGCCTTGCACTCCCTAATGCCAATTTCTACTCCCCCATCGAGATTGTCACCCACAAGAAATGGATGAGAAGCTGCCTGACCGGCCGTTATACGATCCCATGGATCAAGACATAGGCATTGGGAGAGAAAGTGGCTAAACTGTCCCAATAGTCGATCCTCCCCCCGGACTGCTTCCCTCCTGGAGTGGTGCGAGAACAAAATCTCCGAAAGACGCCGGTACTCAAAATACCTCGCTTTTGAGGCGTTGGCGTCCTTTTCTGACAATCGCCGATTGGCCGCGGCGTTGTATTCCTCCTCCTCCATGAGCCTACCCTCTCTGTCTTCTCCCCTATTCCCAAAACACTTGTTCTTTTTATAAAAATTGACACTCTTGTAACCCAGCGAGATCATTGAATCTGGGATCGCAGAAAGCATTTGCTACATCAATTTGTGAGTAAATGAGTGAAGCATGTGCGGCAAGAACAGTCATGCGCTGCATATGGCTCGAGACTCACCTCCATCCGGCACAGTTGGTTGTAGTCGTCAATCCCGGGGAATATTGGCAAACCTAAGAAGAGTTCTGCGAGGACACAACCAAGGGACCAAATATCGATCTGTCGGTCGTAAGGGCAGCCGAGAATAACCTCAGGAGATCTATAAAAGCGCGATTGTATGTAGCTGTAAGTGGACTTTCCCTCAAAGAATCCACTTCCAAGATCAACGAGCTTAACGTCGATTGCTTCGCGGTTGCCCTTTTCGTAGTTGACGAGGATATTCTCGGGCTTGATGTCGCCATGAACGACCGATTTTTTATTCAACAAAAGCAGCGCGTCCACCAATGTTTTAGTGATGGTTTTTATCTGAGTCAAAGAGAGACCGTCAAATTGGCGCTCCTTGAGAAATTCGTATAGATTGACACCCAAAAGAGGAGTCACAATGCATAAGTGGTTGTGGTGGAAGAATGTGTCTAAGCACTGCGAGGGAAGGAGGCGTGGGAAGCATTGACCGTCAGTGCATTGATTGCCAGTGCGCCTCTATAAGACAGGGCAATTTGCACTTCAGAACAATTAATTCAATTGACAAACTGTACTCACCTGAACAACAGCCGTCTCGCCGCCTTTGTCACCGCAAATACGCTCACCGTCACCGAGACTATCATTACCATCACTGCTGACTGTAACAGCTTCGTGAATCAGTTTGAGCAATTTGACCTCTATCTCCGCCTGTTGCGTAAAAGCTTCTCGGTTTCTAACACATTTGAGGGCAACTCGCGTATTGTTCTCCACATCGTAACATTCAAATACAAGCGCGAATGTCCCGTAGCCGAGTAGATCCTTAACAACATACTCCCGGCATACATCTATTGAGGTGTTGGGGTTCTTAAAGATGTAAGAGGTTGAAACGATGAGATGGTCTTCTTCATTGTCACAAAGTAAGCCCCCGACACGGTTTGAGGTTGGCACAGAGGGGGTCGTTAGGATCTGTGGCATATCCGACATTACCCCCGCCAATATGTAGAAAGGACGAGCAAGGGACTTAATCCAGAGTTGTTGATTACCCCCGCCAATATGTAGAAAGGACGAGCAAGGGACTTAATCCAGAGTTGTCGATGAAACTAGGTCCCTACTGTTGTTCTTCTTTTTTCTGAGATATTTTATTTTGGGATTTTTAAGTGTCTCTTATTGAACGCTCGGTCACCTTTAAAAGACGCACACCTGGAGTTTTTTAGTGCGAGAAGGAAGATTCGGGAAAATTTTTCGACTGTTAAGAATTCTAAGTCATTTTTAAGCAGAACCACGACCATCACCACCTCTAGGAGAAAAGGAATCTAGCTACCCACGAAAACAGATTGCACGTTAAATGACAGCCAGACTCTCCCTTTTTGTAATAATGATCATCAGATGCATTACCTTTTCGGCTGGCTTCCGATCCGCACTCACTCGACCAGTCCTCCGTTTGCAGAGACCACTGCGAATAAGTTTCTCCTCCTCTGTAGAAAGAGAGACCGTGCCCCGCACATTTGACAATCTATCCCCGCTACCGTCTTCAGGTATTCTGTCTGTTTTTTCCGCAAATGGTCGGTTTCAAACTCCAACCGAGGGTCAGCGTGAGGTGTGGGACTGGTACAATGATAGCACTTCCAGCTCCCCTTCCAGCTCATCAGCTAACGGAGTGTCCATTCAACGCCGGTATCCCCCCACATTGATCCTTGGGTCACAGACCGGTAGCGGCAAGACTCTTGCTTATCTTTTACCGATTGTGAACAAATGCATCGAGAAAAGCTCTTCAAGCAAGTTTCCAAGATCAATTGTGGTGGTGCCTAATGAGGTTTTGGCGTACCAAGTTCGATCGATGGCTGTGGAGGGCGTGATCCCCTCATCTGATGACGGTGAATTGGGTGTTACAATCGACATTTTGCCCAATGGTATCGTCGAGCTCAATGACTATCGCCCCTGGCGCCCTCCCTCAAAACCTTCTTGGTCCGACTTGCCAGACACCACAACAACAATGGGAACAAGTACGACTCCCCCCCAAATCCTAATCACCACCCCGTCTGCATTCTCTCGGATCTGCCAGTCTGTGAAGACGTCTATTCCAATCTTCTCCTCCCTGGAATCGATTGTGCTGGACGAGGTTGACCTCCTCCTGACAGGGGACAACCTCCCTCACACCAAGAAAATCTTCCAGGCACTGAGGGCCCTGGGAAGGTTGGATCCGGCTCTTTTCAATGAAGCTGATTATAGTAGTAGTAGTGGTGGTGGTGGTGATGGTGATGGTGATGGTGGTAGTGGTAGTGGTAGTGGTAGTTCTGGTCTGATGCCTAAATTGCTTTGTGTCGGAGCGACTATCCCGACCAAGGGAGTCAAGTTCAGCCCTCGAGGACTACTTTCCAAGGAGTATCCTGAAGCAAAGTGGATTGAGATAAGCGGATTCCACGAATCATCTCACGCCGGTTTGGTTGCTTCCTCTTCAAAGGCAGCTTTTTCGCCAACCTCGTCGTTGAATTCTTCCTCCAATCTGGCACGCAACTCGAACAGCAATGATTATGTGAATTGGATCGAGGTAAAGTCTGATGGTGAAAAATTCAAGCTGTTGGTGAAAATGCTGACATCAGCGGCGTCCGTGACGAAAAGGGACGGTAAACATGAGAAAACAATCGTGTACGTGAACACAGCAAAGAACGCAGATGCCCTTACTGACGCTTTGCGCGACAAGGGCGGCGTGACTGAAGCAAAGGCCTACCATGCTAAGATGCCCAAGGAAGATAGGCGGTGTATTCTGAAAGAGTTTACTGAATGGAAACGCGGTGTCGAGGACGGTTGCAGGGTGCTTGTTAGCACAGATTTGAGCGCTAGGGGACTGGATATGCCAGGAGTGACAAGAGTTATAGAGTTTGAAATGGCATTGGACACTGTTGCCCACTTACACAGAATCGGCAGGTGTGGGAGGTTAGGAGCAGGCTTGGGAGAAGAAGAAGGAAAGCAGGGAGAGACTGCGAAGGAGGCGGGGCTTGAGCGCAATTTCGGTGAAGCGTTCGTCTTTTTTGACCCGACATCGAAAGAGGGGGATTTGGTTTCTGCCATCCGAGAAGGAGGAGGTATTGTTGATGGAGATGGCAATATCGCCAAGGCGTTCTCGCGGAAGAGAGGCTTCAGAAAGAAAAAGAAAAAGGGAAAAGTGATCTAGCCGTCCTGTTTTTTTTCGGTGGACGACGGATGGGTTGTCTGGGCAAGTGAGAAGTAGCAAATAAATAAGACTTTTTTTTACAACACTCTTTCATCATCATCACGTTCCATTTTACTCTCCCTCCTCCAAGTAGGGCTCGTCCTCGCCATATATTTCATCTGCGGCCGGCCGCGACGCTGAAAGCTAGCCAAGTTCTGCGTCGCGTCTAGCTGCATCATGGAGGGCCGGGCCTGCTTCGAGAGCATTTGGATCGCCTTATTTTCTGTCTTGGTCTTCTCGCCCGACAAAAATTTCAGCCACACCTCGTAGAATTTGAACTAGTTCTTTTTTAAGGGGTTTACCCAAAATCCCAAAAGCATGTTAGCATGTTGAAGAAGAAAAAGGCTGACTCCCGAAATTCCAGAATGACTCGGCATTCCCGGGCCCACCTGACTCATTCTTTTTAATATAGCAATATTCATCAATCGGGTATTAAAAAACGCAAATACGAACTCCCGGTAAGTGTTTTAACACTCTCGTTGAATTTTTTCTTCCAAATTCGTCTTACTTACAGTCTATTTTGTATGCCCGACATCACAGTGAATACACATCATTCTGTTGCATAGTTCCCCAGATTAAGCCAGAATGGCTCTCCTTGTGCATGACGTCAATTCCGACAAGATAACGCATGCTCCTTCTCCGACACTTAAGTCTATCGCTCCAATTTGTAACTCCGTCCTTACCAGTTATGTCTCTGATGAGGTCAGCACTAGCACTAGCACCAAATCAGTCTGCGCAGATTTGCCAAGGAAGAGGAAATGGTTCACTGAAGCAGAACACGGGGCTAGTCCAGAACATGGTGAGCCGACGAAGCGCCCCAAAGTGCGGCCGAACAGTAAAACAAAGGTATTAGGAGTTTACCCTAGTTGGAATGTGACTGGGACATACACCGCCCAGATCAAGTATTCCAAGGGGAAGCGGAAATATCTCGGCGATAACTATTCCACAATTGAAGAAGCCAAGAAAGTCTATGCAGAGGCTGAGGAGGAGATTCGCGGTCCAGTGTTCCAGTGCAGCACATGCAGTGAGGAGTGGAATGTCAAAGGCAAGAAGTTGAAGGATGGGGAAAGTTGGAATTGTCCTCATTGTGTGAAGGAGAGCGACAAGTTAAAGAGTTACATCAACCCTCTTTACTTGCAAAGACCCATAGAGAGAGTGCAAAAAATTGGTAAAAGTGGGCACAGGGGTGTCAATGAGCAGAACAAGAAGGTGAGTCAGGAAGTCATAGAAGCAGATAAAGGCGATAGTCACGCTGACACACGCTCACAAAATAACGCACAATACACGCTACGTATTCAATTCTCGATATATGCAGTGGCTCTCCCAATTCTACTCTGGGGGACTTCAGAAGCACCTGGGAACGTACAACACCTGTGAGGAAGCGGTAGCTGCCTTCAAAATCTATGAGAACCGTTCTCTCGGGAAAATTTTTGATTGTTCCTGCAAACGTAGTTGGTACGTTAAGAGGAAGACGGCGCCATTTGAGCAGGCCGATGTAGAGAAGCAGGACTTAGGCAAGGCTTGGTTGTGTCCCAAGTGTGACCCTGTCCCTTTCGCAAACAGCTTGGAGCTTGGTTTGGCGTTTCTGCTCTGTGGAATTAAAAGGGGGAAGGTACTTTGATTTTTTCGGCGTGCTCCTTTTTTCCTAGGGTGAGAAGAGGGTGTATTTTAGTTTTCCGTTGTAATAGCCGTTTTGGGCTGTATGAGCCGTTATGAGTTAGTTTTTGGAGCAGGTTGTCTTCTGCAATTTTGGTTTTGGTTTTAGCAAATTTAAAAAGAGAATATATTCGGCCACCTGAAATCTATTTATTCTTTTATTTTAAGGAGGTGGCGGCCCTGGCGGAGGCGGTGGTTTTTGTTCCTCGTGAACGGGCGCTCTCGGAGCAGGAGGAGGCTTGGGTGTTCCATGTTTAAGCTCCACTAAAGCAGCCTCTAATACTTTGTCAAACAATCTGGGGCTCACTCTCTTTATCATATTCCCCTTCAGCGCCTCAGTTAAATTAAATCTAATCAGTCTCTTAACCTCGTTCTTGACTCGATCAACAGCAGTATCATTTCCCATGTCTTTACCCTCAAATTTCTTCCCCACGACATCCCCTACACTAAATTCGTCCCCAAAAAAACAATCCGCCAGATTCATGGCGAACCGCCACTCACTCACGACACACCTTGTCTGATAGTATGGTGAGGTTGTAGCCAAGTGAGAGTTGGGGAGAGACATCTGCAGAAAAGTCTTGAAGTTTGTTACGGCGAGAGAGAAGCGAGTCAAGTGGGCTTTCGCATCTCTGTAGTAGTCTTCATCGTAGTTATTTCCATTAACGCTTGCATCAAACACGCTCCCGACGACTGAACGCCACTCCTCTTCCTTGCCCCTTTCGTTCTCCCCTATGTATACGTCGGCAAGCTGCATGAACTCCCCCTCCTTCGCTTTAGCAACTCCCGCTGTTAAAGCGTCCTTCCAAGACTGCAGAAGCTGTCGAGCAGGGAGAGAGTCAGGCAAACCGTGCGGTACGGTGTTATTGTTTGCGGCGTTGCCAGAATTATTGCCAATGCTGACATTGCTAATGCCGTTGCTAATAATCGAGCTTTCATCCCCACAGCCGCCGGGACAGACCTTGAAAACCTCTGTCTGCATCTTGTCACCTCCTGAAATTTCAATCTTCAAACTGCCTCCCCCACCATTCACGCTCCAAGGAGTAAATTTCACCGACGATACGGACGTTAAATGCAGGGTCTTTGACCGGCGAGGAAGAGGGGGAGTGTAGCTAGCATCTTGCTGGTGTTGGTGTTGGTTTTGGTGATTGTGGTGGTGATTGTGGTGGTGATTGTGGTGGTGATTGTGGTGGTGATCGTCGCTGTCGTGGCTGTGATGGTGGTGGTGGTGGTGGTGGTGGTGGTGCTCATGATGATGCCGTGTCTCGTAATCATCCTCCACGATCACCAAACGTCCGTCCCTCGTCAATATAGCGATTACTTTTGTGTAGAGGTTCACATCAAGGTCATTGGAACGCCTGAGTAAGTAAGAAATCCTAACGATGTCATAAGGCGGTGGTGGCACAAAAGGAGAGAGCTGAATGTGGTCATTAGACGCTGAAGAGGAGCAGGAGGAGGACGAGGAAGACTCGTCTGAGGAGTCGCAATCAGAGGCGTCAAGATCGTTCTCGTCCTCGTCATATTTATCGCCATACCAAATCACGTCGCTCCCGGACCCCCAGCCGACGGGGATATCACTTGGTACATCAATGGAGGATAATCCATCACTAGATGCAGCATTTGATGCACAGTCACTGTCGCCATCCCCAGAAATAAGATAAACTACCTTTGTTTCCACCTCAACTTTCCAATTTTCGCTTTGAGACATTCTATTTGCCTCTTCACTTCCGTAGAAGGAGATTCGGCCCTGTTTTGCGTATGTTGTGGCCTTCTCTCGGACAGTGTCCAGGCTCTCAATTACATCATCTTCTGGACCCAGAGATTTCAACAATGTGACTTTTTTACTTGTTATCTGTGGCTTTTTGCTTTTGCCAGGTAATACTCCACCACCCCAATCTTTCCCATAAACGACATTCACAGGGTCGTCATTATTTACGTCTGAGATAGGGGAGTGATAGAAAAAGGTAAGTCACAAGTTGGCTAGGTTAGCGCTTAGCGCTCGCACACAAAAAGCACTCTCACAAAAAAAAACACTCACAAGAAGAAAGCAGCTTATCTAAAAATGAAATGGGACGCGCAACGCTCGACGCATAGCAAGGTAACGTCACCGTGCACAGCAGCACGAATGTAGGCCCCATTCTCGAAGCGGTGGTGGTTGCAGTGGGATCTCTGTAGGACAAAGGGGGTAAGCTGGATCCAAACTTCTTGGAGACCATTTCAGAAAGGGAGGAGGCAGTCAGGCCCGGGACTAAGCGGAAGGCGGCAGAGGTCACAGATGATGAGGAAGGAGGGGGCGGAGGGCACAGGTGGATGCGCAGGAAAGCAGGGGGCGGAGGGGTCGCCATCTACACCCAGGGAGGAGGAGAAGGAGGAGAACTAGAGGAGGAGCCAGAGATTTTTTTTTGGCATAAAAATGCCAGGGCGCTATCCTATCCTATCGCCAGGAAAAGGGGGAGGCAGAAGAAGAAAATGTGGAAATGTGAACGTGAGAAAAAATAGGAAAGGATTTTTCTCTGGAGGACTTTATATCCTCCCTGATAACCTCGTTCAACCAGCGATGGAGAATATCAAGCTGCTAAACAAATAGAAAGTTAAAGGCTGCGAACGCACCAAATATTAAACCAATTAAATTATTTCTCGGGAAGAACCGACTGTCTTGGGGAACTTTTCCACCTTGGCATTCCACCTCGACACGCAACCCATCAACCGACGCAGCCAGATATTTTCCTCCATCTCTCGTAGATCTCGTCGATTTTTCTCCTGACTTCTGCTTCGCTGCCCTCAAAGTTTGCCATGTTGTTTCCGTTGGCCTCCAAACTCCTTTCCAAATTTGCCAAATAAACGCCCACCGCTCTTGCATCCCCCCCCAGGCCCCTAACCCAGCCTTTGTACCTCTCCAAAGCTTCTCCTGCTTCCCTCAGTCCCCCTCCCCTGACGTACCGTCTTGATATTTCTTCTAGCAACTCCGCCCTAACCAGGGGGACCAAAGAAGGCAAAAGTCGTTTCGTTGATGTGATGGCCACATTGATTACCACAATGCGAGTGATCGAACGCTCCGCCTCTCCTTCATTGTTGTTTGGTGTATTTTTTGGATTCTCTTTGGATGAATCATTTTTGGTTACATCGTTTTTGGATGAATCGTTTTTGATAACATCCTTTTTGGATGAATCATTTTTGGATTGATCATCATCTGAGGCCTTGCAAACAAATCCAATGGCACTGCCATCAGGCAGAAACAATCCACATACTTTCTTCCCGTCCACTCCAAGTCCGAGTCCGTCCAGCGGTCCACCTTTGAATTGTCCAAACGATCCCCGTCCTCCCTTCTCTCCAGGAGACGATATATGCACAGCAAAACTTTCCGTAAGGAACTCGTCCGAAGATCCGTGCAAGTTGCCTGGCGCCTCGGGCAAGAAGGATCCGCCGCCGCAACTGGCGGTGGCGACGGCCTCCTTCCTGACGGCCCTCGAAACCTGAGCAGCAGTCGCATTTCTGTGTCGGTTGATGAGGCCGGGGTCCGCTTTCCTGGCCAGGTGGAGGATGTTTATGTTTGCGCGAGCACTGATCTCTCGTGTGGGAGAAGAGGGGGAATCAACTCCAAAGGCTCCGTTTATAGCACAGTCGGTAGAGTCAGCCCTTGTAGAGCCAGACCTTATGCATGGTACAATAACACCTAGTGGGTTTGATGGATTGGAGATAATCGTTGTTCCTGTTGTGCCATTGCCATGGCAGGTTTTTGTTCTTGTTTTCGTGTCTAAGCCGGCTGTTGTCGCAACGTGGTCGTATCCCATTCGCAACCCTTCGACGATTTCTTTGGCTGTGTAGCTAAATAGCGGGATGGTGATTTGGTTGTCGCCATCGTTGTCACCGTTGATGTTTCCGTTTCCGGGGGAGTTGGCAGTTGAATTAGGTTGGAGAGGAGTAGAACGGGAGTAAACTGTACCACCGTAACTTCTACCTCCCCCCAGACCATCACCGCGATCGCAAGCATTAGGAATAAGACTAGGAAATTCTTTGACTCGCAGTACCTTTGTCACACCCTTTGCATTAACTCCATCAAATCCACCATTACTGCTACTACCGCCGCCACAAAGTCGAAAATTTATTCTCTCGCCCCCTTCCAACCAAGCAACATCAACGTCCATCTCGCCCCCTTCCCTTCCCCTCTCATCCTCTCTCGACGACAGTAATCTCACCCCCCTCCCAGTCTCTTCAATTGCGCTCTCCCAAAGATTCTCTTCGACCCTCTCCCCCCCGACTAAACAACGGAACTCGTGCAGCAATGAGAAAAGCTCATTTACCTGAGAGGTCATGGTATCCTCGCAGCTTGACCTTGACTGCGGAGACTGCGACGGTGAAGATGACAACGTCACCTGTTCGTGTTTCCGCTTTTTACCTTTGCTACCTTCGCTTTCAATGTCGTTGTCATCGGCTTCACTTTCGTCGTTGATGACGCCGATAGAAAGAAAGCCGTCGGAAAATCGAATTGCAATGTTGAAGTCCTCGGAGGAGGGGACACAAATCGGACAGAACCAAGATATCGACCCTCGGATGTGGACACGCTCTTTTTTGTTGCTCTTCTTTGGATCAATTGAGTAGATATATCCGTCTTGTAGAGTTAGGAGATTGTGGGGCGATATTTCCGTGATTTTATCATCTCCAAGCCCATTTCCACAGATAACATCATTTACGTCATCATTGTTGTTGTCGTTCTCGTCTTCATCAACGGCCATAACTTCGGCAATAACGCCGTCCGGTGAGGCGAATACGACCACTTTACCGCTGACAACGCAGTCTACTATCATCTCAACCCCCTCCACTTCCTTTCCCCTGCCCCCACCACCCGCAGCCCTCCTCTTCCCTCTGGCTTCCACAGTTCTCGGCCCAACCATCCCAAACCTACGTTCGTCCGACCCGTCCAGCGTCGAAGCTTTCATTATCGACGGGGTGATGTGGTAGTTTCGCACCGCGTCGTCGTCGTCGTCATCTTCATCGCTTGAACTCCCGTCACTTATGCGGATCAAGGGCAAGTCAATGAGGTGTAAAGTGCTCAATTTTGTCACTATACACAGGGTTATGTCCTCGTCGAATTCGCCCCCACCTTTCCCGTCTGATTCCCCTTCTCCCCCCAGAGAAAGAGAATGAGCATGACGGTAAGAGGAACCTATGACAAACGAATAATCCACAATTTTATGTGGCACCATAACATTGAACAGGGTAAATGCTTCTTCCCCATCCTCAGAGGCAATCACAAGTCCAGATATAACATACCCAGAACCTGAACCAACGACACCAGGTAAGCCCCCGAAAGAATTTTCTCCGTCACCTGCGACAACTGGAAAGCCGCAAGAAATGACCTGTTTCTTCCCATCGCTACTACAGTGTGTTTTTGTCGTCGATTTCGTCGTCGATTGACAAGGACCAAACTCAATGTTATGAGGGAGATATACGGATAGAGTCATCAAAGCCTGAGAAAGAACAAAGGCCCCTTCTTGGGAGTTTCTTCAGGGCGGCGGCAGAGGGGGCAGGAAGCAGAGCAAGAGGCAGAAAGTCTACAAGAAATAACTTTTCACTAAAATAAACGACAAGAACATCTTCCGCAGCCTATATTAGCGTAGAGGGAAGGATAGCGCCATCCGATCACCTTTTGTGATATCTAATAATTCCTTCCGAAAAAATCCCTCCGCCAAAATGGCCTCCCCTTTCTGCCCGCCCTCCCCTCCCGATGACTCAGTACCCAATGCCGCGAATTCACTCTCTTCCATAGCTGGAGCTTTCAACGATTTCGCGGGTGGCTGCTATTCAGAAGTTTCCCGTCTCCTTCGTCAAAAAGTTGAGTTGGAGAGCATTGTGCAAGGTTTGGAAGGGCGTGTGAGGGAGCTCGAGGGGGAGCTGAAGGATGTTCGGAAGAGCGGGACGGAGGTCGTCATGGGGTGCTTGGATAAGGCCATAAAACAGGGGGGAGAAGTCAATGCAGACGACCTCGAGCCACTCATTGAGCTTTTTGGGAGGAAAAGGAAGGGGGCCAGTCAAGGAAGAGGGAATGTGAATGTGGGGAAAGTTAAGGTAGTCAAGGAGAAGGAGGGGGGGGGGCAAGAATTAAAATCCAAGAACAAGTACGAGGACAAACGTGGTGAGAAGGAGAACGATGAACGTGAAAAGCGGAGGGAAAGGGCACAAGCAAAGGAGAAAAATTATCGATTTGAAGATCAATTGCAAAAACCCTCCACAAGCAGTTCCTCAAATCAAAAGCGGGATAGTTGTAGTCGGGGTATCGAAAGCAATAGTAAGAGGCAAAAAAAGGGTCATGAAAGTAACAAGGAGAGCAGCCACGACAATAATGACAGCAAAAACAAAAACAAAAACGAAGACAACAGCTACGATTTCAAGTTTAAGGATGTTGTCAGAGGAGAAAAGAGACGAGAACTCCCCGGTCACGAGTGCGAAGAATGTCAAAAGTTTTACAGCGCCCTTTGTGATGGTAATTCGATCTTTGATAAGTCTGACATGCTCAAGGCATGCAGCCGTCACCGCAGCCGCTTCACCCCTGATATGACGCCTGACGATTTTTGGGAAATGTCGTTTGTAGACGAAATAAAGGAGCGGAAAGAGAAATCATCTAACGGCAACAATTATGACTTTTAAAGGGCCCGATGAGTACTGAGTGAATGAATGTAGAGTATTTTTCGTAAAGGTATTTATTTAGCTCTAATTTATCCACATTAGGTCGCATTTTCGCTCTCTTCTGTCTTCACTTAAAATGAGCACACTTTCTTTATGGCCTCAAGGTTCTTTGTGGCATCAGGAATATAATACTTTTCGAAAACCAGTGGGAAAGGGGTGTCCAATCCGCATACTCGCTGGATTGGAGCTTCCAGGTGCAAGAAGCAATCCTCCTGGATACGGCTGCTGATTTCAGCTGCAAATCCGCCGGTGATCGGTGCCTCGTGGCTGATTACTACTTTACCAGTTTTCATCACGCTCTCGAAAACTGCGAAAGAAGGATTGAAGGTGAATGAGCCCACAGTAGGAAAGCAAAGAATTGAGCTATCAAACAAAACACAAATTGGCAACGCACCTGTGTCGACATCCCATGGAAGCAAGGTTTTTAGGTCAATGAGCTCGCAGCTGATTCCCTGCTGTTCTGCCATATCGCAGGCCTTTTCCAAAACCCTAAGCTGCCCTCCCCATCCGATCACCGTGACATCGCTGCCCTTGCGCATTACCTCCGCCTCTTCGAGGGGAATTTCGTAATCGTTGTCCGGAACATCTTCCACAGCTGCTCGGTAAAGAACCTTAGGCTCCAAGAAAATAACGGGATCGGGGCATCTAATAGAAGCTAGCAAGAGACCCTTCGCGTCCTTCGGTCCTCGTGGCATCACAACCTTAAGCCCAGGTGTATGAGTAAAGTAAGCCTATGGGAGTAGAAAGGGGATGGCGTAAGCGATTAAGGCACAAGTTCAAAGCTAAGTAAACTTAAATAAACTGTATTGCAAAGTAAAACGCCCCGCATCGCGCTGAGAATATTCCAGACTTGTATCACACCGCCCACTTGGCATAGCACTTACCTCTGGAGACTGACTGTGGTAGTGACCCCCATGTCCTACCGCTCCGCACGGCGTTCTAACCGTGAGGCCACCGCAATTCCATTGATTTCCACTTCTATATCTGAATTTGGCAGCCTCGTTGACAAGCTGGTCAAACGCTGGGAAAATATAATCTGCAAACTGAATCTCTGCAATTGCAGTGCTCCCCATGCTGGCGTATCCAATCGCGAACCCAGCGATTCCCTGCTCGCATAACGGTGTGTTAAAAACTCGGTCTTCTCCGAACTCCTCACGGAGCCCCACAGAGCAACGGAAAACACCCCCAAATGCAACATCCTCCCCAAATGTCACTGCAGTAGGATCAGTTTGCATGGCAGTGCGCATTCCCTCGTTGATGGCAGTAAATAGGTTCATTCTAGTGTATCCAGTAGCTGTCTGTGTGGTCACGGAGGAAAGTGAGCGGGATGAGGAAGGGGGGGGGGAGAGAGGGGGGAGAGAGGAGAGCATGGGAGATGGGGGAGAAAAGCAAGAAGAGGAAGACAAGTGACAGGGACGAAGAAGTTTCCCACCCTGGCGGCTGATCGAGCTAGCCAAAGCCCGAGAATTCATCGTGCAGGATTTTGGGGGTTTTCTTTCCTTCCTTCAGATTTTAGCGGAAAATGCTAAGCCACCACCATTCCTCTCCCCTCTTCTTCAAATTCGGTAAAGCACCTCTCAAAACTCCACTCAGGCCAAACAAGAACGAAAGAAAGCCATACTTGGGTTTTTAGTCAAAGAAAAGTTATAACACACAAACGACCCCCCCAGCTCCACGATATGGCTGAAGAGGATGAGGCCGCGATGGCAGCGATGCTTGACCTTAGCAAGAAGAAAAAGAAGAAGAAGAAGAAAGAGAAGACCGATGCTAGCGGTGGTGAGGGCGACTCTGAATCTAAGCTTTCCCCTGAGATTGTGGAAGAGATTGATGAGAACGACACAAATGGAAACTACGAGGTGAGTTTCTTCTGCTGTCTCTGTTGTAGTTAGGTACGGCAGCTGCCTTCTCTGCATTTTCACGTTCGTCCTAACACCTCGCTCTGTAGTACGAGGACATGCTTGATAAGATCGTGCTTATTTTGAATGCAAACAATCCGGAATTGATTGACAAGAAGAGGCACACGATGAAGCCTCCTCAGCTGATGAGGTGAGTGATTTGATTTTTCACTTAAGCGATTATTCTATTTGTTCTCCGTACCGTTTTGTTTCGTTCAGTTCAACTCACGCAAATAAAATAAAACTTCTCCAACTTGTCAACTGTGGTACAGGGTTGGAACGAAGAAGACACTTTGGGTCAACTACCAGGAAATTTGCAAGATGATGGGACGTCCTGCGGAGCATGTATTTACCTTCTTCATGGCCGAGTTGGGTACGGAGGGATCGATCGATGGTAACCAGCGCCTTGTAATTCGGGGCAAGTACGTCCCCAAGTATATCGAGAGTCTTCTTCGAAAATATATCGGAGAGTATGTGACATGCAAGATGTGCAAGTCCCCTGAGACTGACCTGACAAAAGATTCTGTCTCCAGGCTTTTCTTTTGCCACTGCAGAGCGTGTGGGAGTAGCAGGAGTGTAGCACCTATCAGGAGCGGTTACCACGCCGCTACTAGGGCGGATAGGAGGGCAGCAAGGAAGGTGGCATAACATAACGTTAAGTTTTTTTTTTAAATGGAAGTTGAAGTTTAAACCATTGCGGCTTGCATCAACGTTGAAACGAAATACGTCGGCAATGAAGAGTTAAGGAAAAAGTAACCAACCCAACAACCTACATCTCAATTTTACATCAATTCAACTATGTCACCTTCTTGGCAGAGTTCCTGAAACCGACTCCGAGGCAACTCATGACTATCGTCTTAGTCTCTGCGTCCGCCTTTAGCTTGAATTCTATATCAAATGCATCCTTCAGGGAACGAAGACTGCGCATCGTGTACTTGCTCAAGGTTCCTATTCGAACCCTTGATATGTCTTCTGGCGAGAGTGCCATCAAAGTAAGGATGAAGGTTTGGGAAGCAGAATCCACACACCCTCCGCGCTGAACCTCCTCCAGAAGCAGAGTCGCTGCACGAGTTCCGATGTCTTCTGGTAGAGTCTGGCCACGACGCTCGCTCGCATCTAAACATATTTCACTGGAGAGATGGACCCCTGTGGTGCTCTCAGTGGTCAGCACGCAAGAGAGTCCAGGTGAGGGTCCGCAGCCGCCCTTTTTCCTTTTCTCGCCAACCTTGTTGCCACCTGACGAGTGCGCATCGGTCGCAATCCAAACGTCTGGGAGAAGCTGATGCAATACACCTTTGGCGCTATAACTAACCCGCGCCACGCTAGTGGGAGAAATCCTACAGCTAATGGCGCTTCCCCTAACCTTTTTAATCATGCCCGGGTCAACGTAGTTGATGGGCTTAAGAGAACGAACAACCGGGCAGAAGAACTCTACCTCGCCCTCCCCAAGCGGCTTCGCTCCCCTTTTCATCACCCTCAATGCAGGGGGCGAAATATCGTCATCCACACCAACACCGAACAGTTGGTAGAGGGGTAGCATGCTGTTGTTAATGAGGTCAACACTACGGTGGGAGACACAGACACACATGTGTGAGGAATTTTAATGAGAGCGAGGGGATAAATTTAGCGCTACTCACTTACCTTGGCTCCACATTTTCGTAACCGTCCGTTACACCCTTCAAAACTAACTTCAGAGGGTCCTTACCAAAAGGAGCAAGAGGCAATATGCCCTCCAAGAAATAGCCGATCCCTTTCCCATTGTCACACTCAAATTCAATTTCGCCGCCCATTATCACCCCAGGTATCAATCGCACCTGTGTTCCGGAATCGTTTATATCGATCTTCGTTCCATTAGTCATCTGGTCTATCAAATTCAGGAAAGAAGTCTCGTGTTCCTTCAAACCAGGATCCAAATCATCACTTCGAATTGACTTGATTGTCAGCGGTTTCAAAGAGAGTAGAGAAAGCGCAATGCGGTGGCGAAAATTCTGCGGGCCTGTGTAATGGAGGGCTCTAGCTGGAGCCATTTACTCTGTTATGCGATGGGACCAAGGGAAAGGACGGGATAAGGTGTTCCTTCTGGGTTATTATAAAGAATTTAGGCGACTGAACTTCTAAAGGTCGAAGGGAGAAATCTCGGGTATTGAGGTACTTTTCACAAAATAATGGTGGAGGTATTCTTGCAAACGTCTCCACTCCAATAAATATTCTTCCATTAAAAAATCACAACCACGCTTCGTTATTGGATTGGCATCTTTTTCTTGTCCATTCTTGTTTTTCCTGCATTTGACATTGCTACTAGTTTTGGTCGCGAAAATTTCTTAAAACCTCCTACAAACAACTGTGATCGTCAAAATGGTCTTCTTCGTCTGTGAAGCCTGCAACGAGTCTCTGAAAAAGAATGCCGTTTCAGCGCACGCTGCTCGCTGTCGCGGTTGTGAAGCTGTAACTTGTGTAGACTGCAATGTCACTTTTTGGGGCGATGACTTCATGCAACACACAAGTTGTGTGAGCGAGGCAGAACGTTATGAAGGCTCTACTTACCGTGGTGTCAGAAAAGCGGAGGTTGACAGCGGTGCAAGGAAGGCCAAAAAAATGAACCCTCAAGAAGCCTGGATGGCACTCATAATGGATGTTGCAAGTGGAAGCGGAGACATTGATGTTCCAGCTAACGTGAGGCCGCATCTTTCTGAGCTCACTCAGTATCCTAATATTCCCAGGAAAGAGGTGCGTTGAATCGGGATCAGTAGCGAGGGAATAAGATTGCTTTTGAGGCGGGCAAAAGCTGAATGCTCGCAAAATTACATCCCAATTTTGCACTTGACTAACCTTGGTTCTCTCATTTCCGCAATGAACAGAAACAATTTAGAAATTTTGCTCTGAACTCTCTCCGAGGGGTCCGTCGGAATGAGTCCCTCGTGGGTGAAATCTACAAGTTTTTGGATGGTGTGAGGGTACAGAGGAAAGAGGCGGCCGACAAAGGCGCCGCTGAAGCGAAGGCTAAGGAGGAGGCTAAGAAAGAGGCTGTAAAGAAGGAGCTTGCAGACTCGGAGGCAAACAAGGACAAGGACAAGGACAAGGACAAGGACAAGGACAAGGACAAGGACAAAAAAAGAAAGCGTGATTCCGATGGAAGTGGCAAAGAGAAATCAGAAGAAAGTGATGATGATGATGCCAAGATCAAAAAACTGTTAAAAAATACTTTGAAGAAGCTCCCTGACAAATCCTCCAAGATTAGCCGACTGACAAAGATGGTGGCTGATTCATATAAAGGCTCCCGGACCATTGACAAGAAGGTGATCAAGTCAATAGCAGAGAAATCCTCCAAAAAATTCAAGTTGGAGGGCAAAGTAATTTCGTATGTTGGTTAAGTGCGCATAATACCAAAAGAAATAGAAATTTTGCTACGCTTGCCGCTTCTTTTCAATTTTTTTACATCATATTTCTTTTTCACTGTCCGGTAAATCACAGTCACTCAACGTTTGCCCGTATCTCAAGGGCGTGAATCTTGTCCATCACGTCGCCTAAAATTGTGTAAATGAGTTTGTGTCTTTTAACCAACGGAAGATCCTCAAAGCACTGAGCAGCAATGTCGAGGCTGAAGTGAGACTCGCCATCAAACCCCTTGCTCCCTGCGTGACCAGCATGCTTCGACGAGTCATCCTCAAGATTAATTGAAGTCGGCTTCAGAACTGATAAACGGGTCAGAATTTCGTTGTATATTGGCCCTGCACCACTGCGATTATGCGTTAGATTATGATGAATTATATTGTTGCGTGTTGGTTTGGTTGCACTTCGTAAGTGACAAAGCCAGACAGAGACAGACAGAGAAACGAGAGAATGTGTTATCAGTTTGAGTTCGCTCACCTCACCCCACCGACGACCCCAGCTCCGCCCTCTCCGACCTCCTTGGCCTTCCCTTTCATCATATTCAACATATTGATGAAACCATTGTTACGACTTGGGGTCAAGCTACCTCCAATTCCACAGTCCATAATGAACCCTGGGTCAACTGCCTCAATCTCTTCCACAGTGGCTCCACTAAGACCGCGAGTAAGAAGCGCGCATAGACCCTTAGTCAACTGCCCATCAGAGTCTCCAACAAACTTTATAGATCCGTCATTAGAATGTGTTGCGTGAATATGAACCGTCGAAAGACAACCCATCACCTTGTTTCGCTCTACCTTCAGTTCTTCGCCCATCTGAGGGCAGGTAGAGGCCAAAAAGAGGAGCTGCTTGTAACGAATTTTCTCGTCGTGCATACTCTTAAAACCATCCACAAGGGAGAGGAGGGGTGGGGGTAGCTTGAACGGGTTCGGCGATGAGAACGCGTTTGTTCTCATCTTGCTGCTGATGATGGCAAACAGAAAGAGGAAGAGCCTCAGAGGAACCTGCATCATTGGTTGGGATTTGATTCGTTTGATCGGTAGATCTGACTGAATTCAGGTCGTGTGGGGTAACTGTTCTTATCGTGGCCACGTGTAAAGAATGCTTATGTGGGGGAAGTGCACAATCAGAAGAGCTCTATGAGGCGCCTCTTAAGTGTATTTAGGTAAGCTAGACTAATTCCGGCGACTTTGCGTAAAAGATATATGTCTTCTCTTCCTCAGAGACGAATTCAAAAAGCAAAATTACCTTCCAAGGATTAAAAAAAACAGTGTCCCTTTCTCTCTTCGTCTTTTTCTTTTGTCAATCCCACTCTTTTTTATTCCTTGGGCTCCTAACACAAACAAGACTTCCGATGGCCTTCACTAGATGTAAGAATGCGGTAGAGAAATTTTGAACGATCCTCGTTGCCCTGTATTCATAGCAGCAGAGCCACGCGGAGTAACCATTCTCGTTGGTCTTTTGTCCCTTCCAACTAAATTTTTGTCTGTTCTAACACTTCCTCGCTTGCTCACTCACTATGTTTTACAGCTGATTGGGACGAGGATTATGCCAGGGCAAGCCGTGCCTTGACACAGCTCCGTTCCTCCCCAAGGTACGTTTGGTGTTTATGGAATGTTGTTCGTTTTGTCATGCAGCTTGCATTAACCTCTCGCTCCTCTTCTGCAGTAACCAACGCTCAGCTCAAAATTTGCAGAACATAAGTATGGCCTATGATAGGTTGACCATCAGACTCTCTCAGATGGAGAAGGCTCCTTTTGACTTTGATCTGAGCCCCTCTGAGGTTGCCAGGAAGACAGTGCTGATTGAGAATTTTAAGAAGCATTTGGATGCCTTACAGTCACAAATGAATGGGGAGGGAGGGTCAAATCTGAATAATGGCAGCTACGATATGGGGATGCTGAATGATAGCCATAATGACAGCAACATGGACGCCTCCCGTGATGCTCTTCAGCAGACTCAATCCCAGGTTATGGCTGCCCAGGATGACATGCTTTCCGAACTCGGACAAGGAGTCTCTCGGTTGCTCGACCAGTCCAATTTGATAAATGAGGAGAGCAAGTTCCACGTCAGATTGTTGGATGACATGGATCTGGATGTTGAGAAAGCCAGCGCTGGGCTGCGGGCAGAGACGAGACACGCAGAAAAGATACGGCAAGAGTCAAGTGTTTGCAAGCTTTACATTATCATTGCCGCTCTGAGTGCGCTGCTTTGTTTTTTGTTGGTAATGGGGATGAGCAAATGAGCACAAGGGCGTCGTCAAAATTAGAAGAGTTTTGGAAAATAGTAGCTTGAAATTTAACAAGGAAAGGAACATGTTCGTTTAAAGAAATAATCAAGTCCTTTCTCTCTCCAATTTTCAAAATTAGCGCTATATTTAGCACAGATAAGTGCAACAATTTTTATCAAGTGATGTACGAGCTGGCCCTCATCTAGGGAAATCCCCCATTACATGAAGTCGTCCTCCTCTGGCAAATCGCTTTCTCCCTTCAACATTGCCTGATACTTCTGCATATTATCCAGAAAAAGTACCAACATTCTCATTCGCGTATTCATATCACTGCAGTAGCTGCAGTAGAAAATGCAAGGGCAGTGGGTTACGTACTCATACTGGACAAAATGTCCTTCGTCTGGAAATCGGGTCAAGACAAATTGAGGTGATGCCGGCAGCCCCTGAAGCATCCCCAGGACCAGTCCGTAAAACCCGAAAGCCAAGCCGGATAAAATACTCCACAAAAGGCTGTGAAGCCCGCTGTGATAATAAAGAGTGCCCACAAACAACCCGACACTGCAACTTGTAAACAAAAACCAGTAGAAGGTCTGGTACTTCACGATGTAATTCCCTCTCTTTATGCTCAATCCCATGGCGTCACGGTTGTCGTTATCCGTGGCGAAGAGCCACTCGCATCCGAAGCTTAGTTTAACCAAGAAATCGGCCCCGAAGGTAGCCCGACTGATGGCAATTAGCCCAAATATTCCCACAATCATCTGCTGTTTCTCGTAATGGAACCAAAAACCCTTGCAAATCATGGTGACTGCACAGTATGGCATCCCTCCCGCGAGATAAAGGATAGCCACAAACCAGCAAAACTTCTTGCTGAAGCGGTGAATCTCCTTAACATCCTTTAAAATGATTTTTTGCTCGCCGACACGAAGCCAGTTATTGCGCGGGTTTGTGTCGATGCTGACCTCAGGGACCCATCCGGGCCAAATACAAAAAACCTTTTTGCTAAGCCAGTGAATGTTGGCGAGGTCCATGCACCAGGCTAAGAACACGATCCAGCCGCTACCGATTATCAGCTTGTCGTTGGGCTCCACGAAGGGTGGGCGAGCCTTATAGAGGGTTTCTTCGGGATCCGGCACATTATCAAAGTGTACAAAAGGCTGATAGACACTGTAACTACCGGTCACGACCCTCATCCAGATGCTCGCGATGAAATAAGGTCCAGCGAAGATGCAAAATACAATTTTTCTCCACTTGGGGTGACACACGCACTGAAATGCTCCCTCCGCGACCAGTCCAATGGCTGGCTCTCCCTCTGCCTCTTTCTCCGCCTGCTTCTCAACTGCTTTACCAGTCTGTCCCGCCACCATTTCGTTGTCCATCACTGCAAAGTTATACTTCTTTTTCTTCATGCTCATCCCTTTAAAGCAGCCCGTCCCGCTCGCCCCCTCTTTTCTCTTCCGCTTTTTGAACAGTCTCTTGGGAAGGTACTTGCGCTTCCATTTTTTTACGACCACGTCGCCTTGCGTTATCAACAGTACCGTGAGGTTGAAAAGCCACTTCCCGAAGGCGCATAGTGCCGCGATCACGATGTATGCGTCAGCGCCCCTCATCACAAATAGTTCTCCCTTGTAACCCTTGACATACTGCTGCCACTGCTCAACTTCGTTACCAAACTCATCGTACACGAGAGACTCGTCGTCGTCCACTTCAATTTCGAAGCCACACTGAGTATCACGATCAAGCCAATCTGTGAAAGGATCGTGCCAGCAGAACTCAGTTTCGAAACAACACTGCGCAACTTGAACGTCATTCTGGGCGACAGCTTTCTTCACAAGAAATTCCTCGGAAGTTCTCCAGTCTGGAGAAAAGCGGTGAAATATTGTCACGTCGTCGATCGCCCAGTGGTCTCGGAGAGGGTCAAAATAACTCTGCTCAAACTTGAACATGGTAGAATTGGTCCAGCCGGCTTGTGGTATTTCCTCTTTGACTTCGGTGAAATAATCATTTCTATAAATGTGAACCGGGTAACTCCCGAAGCTTGTCCACGTGTCCCCGTTATCGACGCTGTACCATACGCTGACCTCCCCTCCGTAGGCAGTCACGCACGCAGCCGTACTTTCGTCCTCTGTAAACGGAGCCATCTTTAGGAAAAAATTGAGGCTCCCACCATTGCTAACATCCAGGGGCACTGTGATGGCAGATCGCAACAGTACCCCTGTGAATACCAAAGCCCCCTCGCCGTACTTAACACCCTTTCCAATCGCTGGGTAACCCTTGTGACCTTCCTGGACATGAATTCCGCAAACGTCTGACACCTTGGCGTTATTCATGTCGTACCAATTAGCGCTGGCCATGCGCACGCTCTGCCTCGTGTAGTCAGTTTTATTCTTCCAGTGGTCAAAGTCGTCCTCAAAGACGAATACCCCATTGTTGAATTCGTCGGCCTTGTCCGTGTCAAAGCGGCTCTTGACATCATAGCAAAAATCATAGCCAAGCGTGTTTTCGCTCTGCCGGTAGAGTTCTTGATCATAAATGCACACCTTTCCCATGACCTTGTTGATGGTCGATTCGAGCTCGCAAAACTTGTACTTAGCGACGTTCTGTAAGCCATCCTTCGCTGTCGCATCCAAATCCACGCAAACGTCAAGATCGCACCTAGGGAAAAAACCATAACATTTGTATCCCCAAACGGTCTCGGGTAGGGTGGCGTAATTCATGAAGCCCGAGATAAAGGCAGCAGCAAAAAGCAAGACGATGAAAGCGCTCACCATCCAGCTTGCCAAGACAGGACCCGCCCCTGGGTCTTCCTTCGCCGCTCCCAACCCTCGCGTGTTGTTCTTCTGGTTGCAACCTGGACAGTAGCCAGTTCTGAGGTAACACTTGTGGCAATAAAACTCGTTGCAACAGCGCCTCATGAAACCCTGGTCCAAGCAGCTCCGGCACTCCTCGCCCTCCAAGACTTCTTTCTCCTTGAAGTCGTCTCCCCTCGCCTCTCGCTGAGCGACCTCAGGATGCAGCATCCAGTAACACGAATGACAGAGGTGAGTCCCCTCATTCCCTATCAACGGCCGTAACTCTGCCTTTTCCATGCATCGTACGCAATCGTACCAAACCTCCTCCACGTCCAAGAGCGTTGGATTCTCTTTGGCCTCCTCTTCGGCCAGTGCATTTTCCTCCATCTGCTTCAAGAGAGCATACTCCTCCTTGGGATCAAGTTTCTTCTTCTTCTTTTTCTTCTTCTTGTTGATCTTCCCCGTCCCCTCCCCCCCAATCTCGCCTATGCTGTCCGCCTGGATTTTCACCATCGATTTGTTCCCAGTCTTCTTTCGTGTGTCCTTTACGGGAGACTTTTGCTTCTCCATCACCACATCGTTCACCATGTCAGCTTCCAAACCCACGCGAGCACCAACTTTCTCACGATACTTTTTGTTCTCTACTTCAGCTGGGGTAGGGACCGGAGTTGATGTTGATGTTGACGTTGATGACGACTCTGGAGCCGTCTTCTTCTTGCTAAACAGCCCCATGTTCTTTTAGGTAGGGTTAGGGGTGTTGTGTTCGTTGACAGAAGGAGGTATTAAGTTTGTTGAGTTGTCGTAAGTTGGGAGTTAAGACAAAAATTGGGGAGGAAATCACGCAGTCAGCCCTTCCACGCCAATCATGGAGACGACTGAAACGTTTTTTTATCTTAATTGTACTATCAGAGGAGTTGCTGTTTGAAACAAATGAACTCATCCTTCATCCTCTCTCCGACTTGCTTGGAAAAACCTGAGACTGGGTTTTTTGTTATGTTGGTTAAATGGTTAATCTATAAACAATAATTACGAACCCGTTTAACCTAACACAGCAAGGTTAAGGGCCATAACTATCTCTGTGCTATCGCTATTTTTGGTGACAAAAATTCAATTTGGTTATTTTTACTTAAATACGCTTAAATAATACTATTTTCTTTCATAAGATTATTTATATATATAATATAATTATTTTTAAAATAAATAATTTCAAATAATGTATTCAATTATATTATAATTATATATATTTTAAATTTTTATATTTTATTATCAAAAAGTAATAATAAATTTTAATTTTTTAAAAAACTATAGTATTCAAAATAAATTATAATATATATATAAATAATATAATTAAAGAAAATTGTATTATAAAAGCGTATTTAAGTAAACGACATGTCAAATTTTAAAAATTGTGTCAAAAAACAGCTCAGAGCAGGAAT
>Ga0115554_1000264_pt1 | contig 35445 bp, 27 predicted proteins | sample COGITO_mtgs_1104_3_FD_87283 | JGI IMG/M metagenome (GOLD analysis project Ga0115554, IMG submission 87283) | Pelagic marine microbial communities from North Sea - COGITO_mtgs_110404 | ecosystem: Environmental > Aquatic > Marine > Epipelagic | place: Germany:Helgoland, sampling site Kabeltonne... | reverse complement strand
CCTATCGAAAAGGAGTCCAAAGGATACGATTGAAATGCGATAAGAGACATCAAAAATAAACCATCATAAATAACAGCCATAAACAACCAAAAGAGAATAGAATAACTAAATCCTTTTATTTTATTTTCATTATACAAGGCAATATTAAAGGCAATTGCTGTAAATATTAAAGTGAGAAATGTGCCTGTCACAAGCAATAATACAAAGTCCCAAATCTCATTAGACTGAAATAATCCATAAAGAATAAATGGAATACCAAGCCCTATAATAAGACTCATAGAAAGCGATAATGCAACGCCTAAATATTGACCAATAAATATAGAAGATCGCTTAATGGGTTGTGCCAATAACAACTCTGTAAACTCTTTAGAATTGTAATAATACATCACGCCAAAGATAGTCCCAATAAGCGGTATTAAGATAATGATTACATTCATCAAAGTAATGACTGCTTTTGAAAGATCATTATTTAAGAAAAGAAGAACACATCCTAGCAATAAATAAAATAGTAAATACACATAACTCCATCTACTGCGTATTAAATCAAAAAAACTATATTTTAAAATTTTAAACATCTTCTTGGATTAAAAGGTTAGCAATAGCATATTCAAAATTGGGGGCTTCTGTTTGTTTTTTAAGTGCTTCAATATTCCCCTTAAAGTACACTTTGCCTTCAAGTAAAAACACAATCTCATCTGCCATTTCTTCTACAAAACTCATGATATGAGAGGTCATCAAGATGATTTTTCCTTTTGCTTTTTCTTCTTTGATGAGTTCTTTTAAATGTATCAATGCAATAGGGTCTAATCCTGTTGTGGGTTCATCTAGAATAATAATAGGACTATCAAACATAAGCGTTAATACAATATTTACCTTCTGCTTAGTACCACCAGAAAGTGTATTCAACTTTTTTGATAAGAAAGGTTCTAGTTTAAATAGTTTGATTAGTCTTTTATCTTCTCCTGGACGATTGCGTACATCCTTTATCATACGGATAAGTTCCTTTACAGTGAGATTTGCAGGAAAGTTGGCTATTTGTGGGAGGTAGTCTATTTGATCTCTATATTTCCAGTTTTTGTTTATGGGAACATTAGCTACGAGTAAAGTTCCTTTATCAGGAATGACCATTCCTAAGATAGATTTGATCAAGGTTGTTTTACCCGAACCGTTGGGACCCAAAATGGCAACGATCCCTTTTTGGGAGATGTTTAAATCTATGCCTTTAAGCACTGGATTCTTGCCAAATTTTTTATGTAATTGTTCTATGCTGATCATTTGTACCGTTTTATGTGTGGTGTCATATCCAATAAATTATCGGGTGTAAATACGGGTGATACTTTTTCTGAAAAATCTATAATATCAATAAATAAGCTTCTCATTAATATGATGGTTTCTGGAGTTTTGTTTACGATGTATGAAAACAACTTAACTGGTCTGTAGGGTACATCTCCTACCCCATCCTTATCGAGATCATACCCTGTATAACTGCTCCAATAATTGTGTTGAAAAATAGTATCATTGATTTTACTATGGTAGGAAACATCAAAGGAATTATAGAGGAAATTATTTTTTTCAAAGGTGTTGGTATAACAAGCACCTAGTACTTTGATAGCGTAGCCATTGCTAATAAAATCATTCCCAGAATATACTACTCTATTAGAACCCTCAATGTTAATGGCAACTGTGTTTTCTTCAAATACATTCCCTTTTATCTCGGCATCATTTATTTCTTTTAAGAGTAAGCCAAAAGCAGCAGTACCCCAGTTTTTCTTAAACGTATTATTCAGCATTTTGATCCGTTTTGAAAACATGACCGCCACCCCTGCTCCATTATTTTCAAAGGTATTATTGGTATAGAGATCATCATTAGAAAACATAAAATGCAATCCATAGCGTAGGTTATTTGTGCTTGTATTTTCATTGATCGTAATATTATCTGAAAACTCTAGATAGATACCATCACGCACTTTTTGAACATTATTTTTTTCTACTACTACATGTTTAGAATACCAAAGCTGTATACCATTCCCTGAGTTATATTCGTCTTGAGCATCTCCAATGATTGTATTGTGATAAATTTTTCCATGGTTTGATTTTTCAATATAAATGCCAAAAAAAAGTTTCTCCAGCACCACATGTTGTATTAGAAAATGCTCACTTCTCACTACGCGTATGGCTGCATGATCACTTGTATAACTTGTTCCTACATTCACGATAAACAAGCCATCTATCGTGACATGATCTGAAACAATCCGTATGATTTCGCCTTGATCTTCACCATCTATGACAGGGAAGTTTTCCCCTTTTATGGTAAGCGGTTTATCTACTACAATATTATACTCCTTATACGTTCCCCTTTTTACTAAAATAGTATCACCCGCCTGAGCCATTTTAATGGCTGCTTTAAGTGAACTCACGGGACAGCCATTGCAAACCTCAATAGTTTGTGCCGTTATTTGTAAACCACAAAAGAGCATACTACCAATGAGAAAGTTTTTGAGTAGACACATACAGTTAGTTACTTAAATAGATTTTTAATTCTTCCCAGGTATATAAAACCCCTTCCTTTTCTGATTGAATTTTCGCTGCATTTTCTTTACTTTGAAAACTAGTAAGATTTGCTCCCATAGGGCTTGGTAGGTTCTCGCTTATTAAGAATGTAGCATCTTGCGTTGCAATAAATGCTGTTGGAGCCTCATAGTAATTTGTGAAAACTTCAGCTACTTTAAGTTCTTTAGTAGCTGTCATATAATTGACCATACACTCTGTGGCGTCAAATTTGAATACTTTCCCCTTATCAGTAATCAATTGGGCTCCATGTATTTTATCAACGATCGTCATTTTACAAAAATGACAGCCATCATTCCCATAATCTATCTCCTTAGGTCCATTACTACAGCCAATCATGATGAATAATGTGAAAAATACAAAACATATTTTGAATCGTGTTTTCATTAGTTTGTTGTTTTAGAACGTTTCCCTATCCAATATGCAATGAGTGTGAATACCATTCCTAATCCCATGAGATACCCTCCCAATCGCGGATAGGAATACGCATCAAAGTTTAATAACTTTTGATGTCCAAATAGTGGCGGTTTATAACTCATAGGTGTCCCGTCTGGATTTTGTAGTTTCATAATGGCATTCGGGTCGAGATTTGTTCCATAGTCTATCATCCAGGCATTAAAATCATACATTCCCATAATTCCTAAAATGGTCATCAGTACTAGCCATCCTAAAAACCAGTGGTAACTTACTTTGCCAAAAAAACCTAGAAGTCCTATTAAAAAACCTAACGCAGCCATACTTCCTATAACGATCGGGAATACCGTGAACTCCCACATTTCATTGGGTTTTGGTATTATTTTCATCCCGATATAGTGGTTAAGCCCATCAATATTTTGAATATCAAATTCGTTCATTCCTTGAATGCCGTTGATGTAAATATTCATCCCCAAAGGTTCAGGATATTGAGGTGCTCCCAGCATAATATTCCACAACGGGAATTGAAATAAACCCGTTAGTAATAGGGCGCCAAGGATCATAAGAATACTTGCTTTTTTCATTAGAATAAGAGTTGTTGAGGGTACGCTTTCGCGAAAGCGTACTAAGAAAGAATACATATGATACCACTTAGAATGTAAAATCAGATAAAAGAATTTGAATTATGATGTGTTCAAATGAAATAGAAAATCAAATCATAGCCTTAGTTACGGTTTTATTTTATATTGAAATTTGAATGCAACAGAAACAAATTATTCATCTTATTTTATGTTTTAAGTGGTATAGTATAAACAGGCAGCACTCTAAAGAACTGCCTGCTTACAACCAACCAATCATTAATCTCCATCCAAAGACCAACTTAATTCTATATCAGAATTTGCTGGGGATACTCTGACATATCCTTGCATTTCTTGGTGCAATGCGCTACAAAAATCTGTACAGTAAAAAGGCCATACGCCTACTTGTTTTGGCTCCCAAAGAGAACTCTTGGTTTGTCCAGGCATGATGAGTAACTCTGAAGTATTCTGACCTATCATAGCAAACCCGTGAGGGACATCAAAATCCTGCTCATGGTTTGTGATATGGAAGTATACTTTGTCTCCCACTTTTACGCCTTCTATATTATCTGGTGTAAAGTGACTACGGATGGTAGACATATAAATATGCACTTCATTGCCTTTACGTTCTACACGCGCTTGGTCTGGACTGGTTACTGCATACGGATGTTTATTCTCATCTAATCGGTATAACTTTTTAGACTTAGGCGCTAATATACTCGCAGGAATTCCAGCAGCATAATGCGGTTCACCGTGGGTAGGAAAGTCATAAAGAAGTTCCATTTTCTCGCCAGAGATATCATAAATCTGCGCTGAGTGTTCCATCTCTGGCCCTACAGGTAGATATCTATCTTTGGTAATTTTATTTAAGGCTACGGCATATTTCCCGAAAGGTTTTCTAGAGTTACCACCAGGCACCATAATATGTCCTACTGAATAATAGGTAGGTTTTCTGTCAATTACTTCCCAAGTACCTAATTTCCATTTTACGACTTCAGAAGAGATAAAGAAGGTAGTATATGCGTTTCCTTTGCCATCAAACTCGGTGTGAAGAGGTCCTAAACCACCACTTTTTACCGTACCAGCGAGTACATCTTCAAATTTCAGAATCGGAATCCCATACGCTTCTCCATCAAACTTTTTAGCTTCGATGGCTGCAAGCATTCTGTCAAATGAGTGTACCGTTAAATCTGCAGAGAGTTTACCATTACCTATAATATATTCTCCAGAAGGATCTACATCACAACCATGAGGTGATTTTGGCGTAGGTAAAAAGAAAACGGCACCAGGCACATCCAATGGATTTACGGTAAGTACTTCTTTTTTCATCATACTTGTCGCCGAATGTGTAGACTCATCATACACGTTGTGTGCATAATTTGCGGGTACTTTAATACCACCGCCATTATTTACATAGGCTTCAATTTTCTTCCAGTTGATGGCTGCAATAAAATCCTTATCATTCTGAGAAGAGTTTACTTCCTGTAAAGAATTTGCTTCCTCCGTATTGTAAGTGGTAAAGAAGAACCAACCATGGGATTTCCCACGTCCTGGATGAGAAAGATCGTAGTTAAAACCAGGCATTATTATTTGGAATTTAATATCCATGTGTCCGTGTTCTGGATCCACACTGATGAAGGATAGTGATCCTTTAAAGTTTCCTTTATATTCATTAATGGGCATATCGCGTTGTGGGATAGGTACTGAAAATCGAGTCCCAGCCACTACATATTCGGTGTTTTCAGTAACAAAAGAAGAACTGTGATTACCGGCACTATTAGGGACTTCGATAATTTCTTCGGTTTCAAAAGTGCTTAAACTTATCCTTGCTATTCTAGGCGTGTTATTACCGTTAATAAAAATCCAGCGTCCGTCTAGTTCTCCATTGGTTTGAGAGATATCTGGATGGTGAGAATCATCCCAAGGAACAAAACCGTGAGAGGTTTCTAGCATAGGTTTTGTCTCTTCAGAATAGCCATATCCAGAGGTTGGGAATTGAGAAAAAACAGGAATCTCTTTAAACATTCTGCCAGATGGTAAGCCGTATACCGTCAAGTTACCGCTGTACCCCCCAGACATAAATGCATAGAATTCATCGTGTTCACCAGGTGCTACATATACTTTTTCTGCGGCACTAGAGTTTAATGCACCACTTGATGTATTCTGACCATTATTGTTACCACAACTTGTAAGCAACATAAGCGCGCCAAATAATGATAAAAGTTGGAATTTATATTTTTTCATTGGTTCTAGTATTTAGTTATTTTCCTGATTGTAATTAATTTGATGTTGGTAGAATGACCTTGTCAACTACATGCACAATACCATTTCCTGCTTTTATGCTTGCTATTATTTTGGCTCCTCCTACGTATACATCATCTCCTTTTACTTCAACAATAGCATTTGTATCGTCTGCTTGTCCTAGTTTTTTAAATTTTTTCAAAAAGTTCTTGTCATAATTACCAGCAGTTACATGATTCTTTAATAGGGTTGCGAGCTTTTCCTTATTTTCTGGCTTGAGTAAATCTTCTACAGTCCCAGCGGGTAACGCATCAAAAGCTTCATTGGTAGGATCAAAAACCATTAATGGTCCTGCATTTACGAGTGCATTTTCTAAGCTTGCTGCTTGTACTGCAGCCACGAGTGTGGTGTGATCTGGCGAGTCAATCGCTATTTGTAACACATTAGGCGTAGAGCTATCATCATCTATAAACGCTTGACCTTTTTGACTTTCAGATATAGCTTCTTGAGCTGTTAGAGTAGAAATTGTTTCTTGTTTGGTGTCATTTTTACAACTGTAAAATGTAATAAGAAGTACAATCAATGGGATTACTTTACATATTTGGATGGTTTTCATAATACTATTATTTTAAGGTTCGGAAATACTCTAGAATGTCTCTGGCTTGCTGTTCTGTCAGATTTTGATTTGCCATTGCCGCGCCATTAAACTCGACCAGCAAGTCTTTTGCACATTGATCTTCTTCGGTCATTAATTTTGGATCTAAAATCATGTTCATGATCCATTCTGGACTTCTACGTTCTAAAATTCCTGTAGGATTTGGACCTATAAAACGTTTTGTCGTCTTGTGACAGGCGGTACAGTTGGTTTTAAAAAGAGCAGCTCCTCTTTCTACCATAGCGTTATCTATGGTTGCGTCAAGTGTTAATGACGTAATTTTTCCGACTCCTTTATTCTCTAGAGTTATTCTCTTAGAGGCAGGAACTTCATTAGATACGGGAGTCTCTTTTTTAGTTTCAACATTTGTCTTTTGTCCAATTTGAATTTTTTCTTTCTGTTTCTCCTCTTTACCCCCACAGCTTATTAGGAGTCCTAATGCTAAGAGAAAGGATGCTTTGATTATGTTATTCATGTGTATCGTATTAGGTATTTTAAAAAATCAGTTGACATTAGTGTGGTAATGATCAAAAGGACCCTCCTATTGATATGCCAAAATTAGAGGACAAAATTGTCTGAAAATATGATATTCATCATAATTCGGATAATTTTGTCCTTTATACTTGTAGTACTCAAGTATAAGAAGAAACATGTTTTCTAAGGCCTGCGAATACGGAATACGATTCTTGATATTCATTACTATGAAATCTAGTAATGGGGAGCGCGTAAACCTTACTGATATTTCCAAAGTAATTAATTCTCCCAGTGCTTTTACGGCTAAAATTTTATAAAAACTTGTAAAAGCTAATATCATTATATCCGTAAAAGAACCTCACGGGGTTTTCAAATTTCTAAAGAAACTATAGATACCATTAGACTTAGTGATGTTGTAGAAGCTGTAAACGATGATAGGCTATATAACGGTTGTGACTTGGGACTTGAACAATGCAACAAACTAAAAATATGTCTACTACACGAGCGCTTTAAGGAAGTAAGAAGAGAGCTTAAAATGATGCTAGAAGAAACCACCTTAAAAGGTCTTACTGATCAATTAGAAAATGGCACTGGCTTTTTTAAAATATAATAACATTTGCTTCAAAAGTATGACAACATTAAAAGAACAAGCGATAAGACAGTCTGTTCTTTAAAATTTTAGAACTGCCGCTGTATTTTTAAAATAGGGTATTGATTTTTGTTGCAAAGTCAATAAACTATCATATCGCTTTTTCAAATACTTGAAGAATTTAAAAAAGAGGCCCACTTACATATCCATTTAGAAAATAATATCTTTTTTCTTGAAATAATGAAATTGGAGAAAATGGATCTAAAAAAACAGCTACTCTATTTTTTAAAATCATAGGAGTTACTTTCTTTTCAGAGGAATGTCATCTATATGTAAACTAAATCTCTCTGCATAGACATTACAGGGCTCATGCTCCAAAACTGAGATAAATTAATAATCTTCGAGACAAGCTTACTAGGTTTTAAATGAAACATAATTTATAAATTTCCGAAGCAAGCTTTAATGTATTGGATCCGATCTAATATTTAGGACAAGCCTTAAATCCCTCTGAAAAAGTAGGATTAATTCTACTAACTCTTTCAAGGAGTTGCGTAGCAACAAATTTAAAACAGCGTTACCCTAATAAATGGGAATTAAATGATCTAAGTCATATCTTTACAGTACCTTTTTTAGATGATCTACACCATTTTTTTCATCCTAAGGAGATCGTCATTTTTATCTAATAGATTTTTAGAGTTTTGAACACTACTAGTCAAAAAGTTCCATTAAATTAATGAACAAAGCTATATATATTGCTACTACCGAGTCCAATAGTGGTAAGTCAATCGTTTCCCTTGGGCTTATGTATTTATTACTCAGAAAGGTCGCAAAAGTAGGGTATTTTAGACCTATTATCGATGACTTCGAACCTGGAGAAACCGATAATCATATCCATACAATCACCTCTTATTTTAATTTGGATTTAAAATTTGAAGAAGCCTATGCATTCAAGAGAAGTGAGGTGATTCGGAAAATAAATGAGGATAAAGATGACCAAATCATTAGCACGATTATTAAAAAATACAAGGCTATAGAAAAACGCTTTGATTTTGTAATTGTAGAGGGCACCAGTTTTTCGGGTCAAGGATCTATGATCGAACTCGACATCAATGTTTTAATTGCACGGAATTTGGGTATTCCCGTCATCATTCTATCTAGCGGTGTAGGAAAAACACTGGAAGAACTTATTGGAGATTTACAAATTGCATACGACTTATTTAAGGACAAAGAAGTGGAGGTGGTGTCTATTATCGCGAACAAAGTAGTTCCTGAAAATCAAAAACGAGTCGTGATCGCACTGAAAAAACAGTTACCTTCAAAAGTGGTCGTGAATGCTATTCCGCTCAATCCTGTTTTGGCAAACCCATCGATTAATGAAATTGTCAAAGCATTTGATGCCAAGGTACTGTTTGGAAAAGAATTTTTAGATAATCAAGCAGGATACTTTAGCGTGGGTGCTATGCAGTTACGCAACTATCTTACCCATTTAAAAGCAAATGGTCTGGTCATTACGCCAGGAGATCGTGCCGATATTATCTTAGGAGCATTGCAAGCAAATGTGTCGGCAAATTATCCATCTATATCAGGAATCATACTTACTGGAGGGTTAGTACCCGAAGACTCCATTAGTAAACTCATAGAAGGTTTATCAGACGTTGTTCCTATCATATCTGTTCAAGGAGGGACGTTTTCTGTCACCAATAAGATAGGAGCCATTAGATCACAGATTTATGCAAAAAATACGCAAAAGATACTAACGTCGATTCGTGATTTTGAGAACTATGTCCATGTAGAGGCTTTGATAGAGCGTTTAATTACTTTTGAGCCGAGCGGGATTACACCTAGAATGTTTCAGTATAACTTATTGCAAAAGGCAAGAGTCCATAAAAAGCATATTGTATTACCAGAAGGAACAGACGAGCGTATTCTAAGAGCCACAAAACAGTTAATTGATCAGGATATTGTGACTATCACGTTGCTGGGCGATAAAAATGAAATAGAAACAAAACTGGGAATCTTAGATCTAGATCTGAATCTTGATAAGATCAATATTATTAATCCTAGTGAATCTGTTTATTTTGACGCTTTCGCGAAAGCGTTATATGAACTACGAAAACACAAGAATGTAAATCTTGCCATGGCACGTGACCTCATGGAAGACGTCTCCTATTTTGGAACCATGATGGTGTATATGGGGAAGGCAGATGGGATGGTTTCTGGAGCGGTACATACAACGCAACATACGATTCTTCCTGCGCTTCAGTTTATTAAGACAAAGCCAGGAGTTGCTTTGGTTTCTTCTGTGTTTTTTATGTGTTTAGAAGATCGTGTGAGCATTTATGGAGATTGTGCGATTAACCCTAATCCTACAGCAGAACAATTGGCAGAAATCGCTATCTCTTCTGCTGGTACGAGTGTGGCTTTTGGTATTGAACCTAAAATAGCTATGTTATCCTACTCCTCTGGTACTTCTGGAATAGGTGAAGATGTAGAACGCGTACGAAAAGCAACAGAAATAGTAAAACAAAAACGCCCTGACCTAAAAGTAGAAGGACCTATTCAATACGATGCCGCAGTAGATATGCAAGTGGGTCAAACCAAAATGCCTAATTCTGAAGTTGCAGGACAAGCCAATGTGTTTATATTTCCTGATCTCAACACAGGAAACAATACTTATAAAGCGGTGCAAAGAGAGACAAAAGCACTGGCGATCGGTCCTATCATACAAGGATTGAATAAACCCGTTAATGATCTAAGTCGGGGGTGTACGGTGGATGATATTTTTAATACAGTTATTGTTACTGCTATTCAAGCACAGGATATATAAATCTGAAGTATGTATTAGAAAATCTATTATACTTTTAATACATAATACAGGTTAAACAAAAGAATCAACATGAATATATTAGTCATTAACTCGGGAAGTTCGTCTATAAAATTTCAGGGTATTGAGATGCCTTCAGAAAAAGTGATATGTAAAGGGATTGTCGAGCAAATAGGTTCTGCAAACGCTCGCCTTAGCTATAATACAAATCATATTAATATTCAGGAAACAGGCGGATTAGAAACACATAAAGATAGTTTACAAAGAGTTGTAAGCTTATTGCTAGACCCTGAAAAAGGAGTGATTAAGCAGATAAGTGACATTCACATGGTGGGGCATCGTGTTGTGCATGGTGGGAATTCATTTTCAAAGACTACGATCATTAATGCTGAAGTGAAGGAAAAAATTAAACAGTACGCATCCTTAGCTCCTCTGCATAATCCTCATAATCTTCAAGGTATTCTGCTTGCAGAACACCTATTCCCTTCTGTAAAACAAGTGGCGGTATTTGATACTGCCTTTCATCAAACCATTCCGTTAGTAGCTCAAAAATATGCGATTCCTAATATGTTTTTTACAGAACATCAGATACAGGTATATGGCTTTCACGGAACTAGTCATAAGTATGTTTCTGAAAGAGCGATTGATTACTTGAAATTGGAAAAATCAAAAATCATCTCTATTCATTTAGGGAATGGTTGCAGTATGACAGCTATTGTTGATGGTAAAAGTATAGATCATAGTTTAGGATTTACGCCCTCTACGGGTCTCATTATGGGTTCTCGAAGTGGTGATATAGATCATTCGATCATTTTTTATATGGTAAATAATCTAGGTTATAGCGTAAACGACGTTGAAAATTTGCTCAACAAAGAAAGCGGAATGTTAGGTCTTACAGGTTATAATGATCTTAGAGATATTCAAGCTGGGGTTGAAAAAGGAAATACAAACTGTATCCTTGCGATGGAGATAAATGCGTATCGCATTAAAAAGTACATAGGCTCTTATGCATCAATAATGAATGGGTTGGATGCTATTATATTTACCGCAGGAATTGGTGAGAATTCTAGTATGTTGAGAAAAATGGTGTGTTCAAATTTAGACTATTTAGGAATAGCGATAGATCATTCTAAAAACGAGGAAGTAGCTAAAGAAATAAGAGAGATCAACACCTCTTTATCCAAAGTAAAAATACTAGTCATTCCTACCAATGAAGAATTAGAAATCGCTAAGCAGGCTTATGAATTACTTGAATAAATCAAACCTATTTACCAAAATATAATGCAGACTTCAATCTTCAAATAGGAAGCATCTCAGCCTAGAGTTTTGAAGTATTTTTCAGACTGTTTCAACCCTTGTTGGTTGTCCTTCTTCCTCTTGTTTCTCTTGTGGTTGAGGTTCTACTATACCTAGGAGTATGGGAATGATTTTCTCTATGGTATGTTTGAATATTACGTTCCCTATATCCTTTCACACGCACAAATTTACTTCGATTGAGGTTAATGCTTCTATATCTAGGTGGAAGTACATCTACTCGAGTCCAGACGTAATTTTCTAAGTATATATAGTGCCTTGCTGAAAGATCATAGTAGATAAAGTAATCAGGAAAATATACATAACGTACAGATTGAATTCTATCTGGATAAAACCATGCTGGAGGTGGATTCTGAGGGTATGGAGAGATAATAATGGGTCCGCAACTTACCAAAAGCAATACGCTAGATAGTATGATAACAACTAATGATGGTTTACTTTTTTTCATGACGAGTTCATTTAGACTGCAAAGAAACTATGAGAACAATAATGTTGAAATGACGAAGGTCATTTTACAGTAAGACTGTTTAAAATATTTTTGAAATAAACTAGCTCAAGGCATTTAAATCTCGATTATCGAGTAACAAATGTGTCGTCATCCATCTTTTTTAAAGACCTTTTTATGAAAAATAATATCAATATTTAACGTTATGGTTTAACGTGAAAGAATTCTTCTAGTAAGCTTACCTGAAATGTTCCTACAACTGAAAGATCACTATCTGCATTAAGAAGAACTAGTCCATAGCCCAAGAGAGAGAGCTTACAATCTTGAATGACGCCTTCCCTTGTTCCATTAAACATAGGTTTAAAATGTTTACGAGTTTCAAGACCCGAAGAATTAGCAATTTTAATAGCAGTCCTCACTGCTTCATTGATTTGTTTAGGAGACAGTCCTTTCTCTAGAAGGTCGCTTGCCCAAAAACGCATATTTAAGCGATGATAAAGATCTAAAAAATAGTCCAAGCTATCCGCTCGATCATAGGTGCTTTTTTGTAATATGGTTATCATAATAATATCTTTTTTGAAGGTTCATCACAATTTGTTTTAATTATTAATTAATGGATTAGCATTTGATTCTAAAACTCTGATCGTGCTTTCTATTTTACAAGACAACTTTGCGGTATTATATATCGTACCAAATTTCTCTATGTTCTTTTTAAGTAAATTGACATTCAAATTGGAATCATCCGAATAGATCGTTAGGTCATATACGATATCCGTTATTTTAGGGGGTGTATTCATACGTATAGCTTTCACAATAATATCTGTGCCAGAATAGGTAAACTTCATTAAATTGGAGAATCGCTCAATATTTTTAAGAATACAAGCGGCAAAAGACCCTAAGAATAATTCGGCAGGGTTCGGGAAAACGACTTCAGATTCTGAAGTTATTCCAAAACTAATATTCTTTTGTTTAATAGCTATAGAAGCACCGCTATTTGATGTTGAACTTGCTTTAATTTTATACTCCATACGTGGTGTTTTATTTTTGCGTTTGTAGTTCCTTTAATTGCTTAAATAACAATTCTTCTTGCTTCGTGATATTTTTTGGTAATATCACATTCAGTTTAACAAGTAGATCACCAAAGGAAGATGGAGTACCGTATTTAGGCATTCCTTTGCCTTTAAGTCTTAATATTTTTCCCGTTTGACTTCCTTTGGGTACAGTGATTTTTAGCATTCCTGAAAGTGTTGGAACTTCTATTTTATCGCCCAAAATGGCTGTATATAAATCTATGGAGACATTGTAAAGAAGATCATCTTTATTTCTTTCAAACCTAGGGTCAGGCTGTACCCTTAAAATAATATATAAATCGCCTCTATTCCCTACTCCTGCGCTTGGTTGTCCTTTTCCTTTTATCTTCAATTGTTGACCGTCATAAGAACCAGGCTTTATAGTAATCCTTAAGTTTTCATTATGAATCTCAAAAGTGCGTTTGCTTCCTTGATACGCTTCAAGTAACGTGATAGGCATTTCAGCTTGAATATTGCCGCCAGAAAATGCAGCTCTCCCTTGTCTTCCTGCTTGTCTACCGCCTTCACTTCCAAAGAATGTCTCAAAGAAACTCGAAAAATCTGCTTCACTTCCATCTCCGTAAAACGCTGAAGAACCACTTCTACTGTAACGCTTTTGCTGATTTTGTTGATTTGCATAGTCTCTCCAATCATCGCCAGTATGTTGATATGCCTCCCAATTTGAACCTAGAGTGTCATATTTCTCCCGTTTTTCGGTATCACTCAATACCTCATTTGCCTCGTTAATTTCTTTAAATTTTTCTTCTGCTTCTTTGTTGTCAGGGTTCTTGTCTGGATGATACCGAGCGGCAAGCTTCCTATATGCTTTTTTAATATCCTTAGCAGAAGCGTCTTTGGTAACGCCTAATATTTTATAATAATCCTTATAGTTCATTTGTGGAAGGGCTGTTAGTCAAGATCATATCTATTAAAAAAACTTAGTTTCAGACTTCGTCTAGCATCATGAAGAAGTTGTTGAACTTCTTCTATAGTTGTCTTCCTTATTTCTGCAATTTCAGCGAGTGTAAGATGCTGTTTTGTAAATAGCTCAAACACATTTTGCATAGGGGTGGGTAAATTGTGAAATACTACTTGTATGTGCCTGTCTACTTCTTCTTGATGTAAGGCTTTATCTATCTTTTGTACAAGTGCGTTTTCTGTGTTTTCTATAAATACATCATCTAACTTATAGGTGTCTTTGTGATACGAAATATCATTGAGTTCTTCCTTCATAATAAGATCTCCGTCAATTTGAGCAGTAAATTTTTCTTGCATTTGATCCCATTCATTTTTAGAGTAGTCGTCTATATTTTTCATGAATAGATCATCAAATTCCTCTTCAACAATGACGTCATCAATAAGTTCATTAGTCTTCTTATATAACCATACGTAAAACTCATCTTCATTTGAGAAGTCTTCAATATGGTCATAGATCTCAATAAATAACTGATCTATGAAGTCATTGGCAATGTATTTATTCTTCGTAAAATGCCCTTTTTGGATCGCAGTACGTACTCTTTTAATAATATATCGTCTTATTTCAGGTAATATTTCTAAAAGCAATTGATTAAAAGCAATTCTATTTTCCTCTTTTTTAAGTTTAATAAGGCTAGGCAGTATTTGCTTTATAGATATTTGAAGCTCTTTACGACTTTTGTAATAAGTGGTCTGGTTTGCCATAGTTGTCATTCTTTTTAGTTCACTGATTACCCTAAAGGTGCAAATAGAAAACCTACAATAAAATGACAAGCGTCAGTAAATGAACTTAAAAATGCTGGTGGGTTCACATAACGTTAGAAATACAAAAAAGAAGAGACTCTCAAAAGAGTAAAATTACACAACACTCAGTTCTTTAGGAGTGCTCTTTACCTCAATAAATACACTATTCGGAATCATTGATAGCCAAACACACCTTCGTATTTAAACGATTTTTATTCTATTTATACGCTTTCGCGAAAGCGATAGATCACAAGAAATAATTATAAATTCATTTTAAAAATGAATAGTTGTCTTCAACGAATACGGATGATCACTTTTTCTGAGACGAAAAATAAAAAGACAGATAGTAAGCAGAAATTAAAAAAAACTTGAAAGATTCCTATACAGTTCCAATTACTTTTGGTTTTTTGCTTTGGTTTAAAACATTTCCTTTTTTAGCCATCTAAAAATTTTTATTACTAATATACATGTACGGTTTTTACGTAATTTGCTGATAATCAAATATTTTATTAACTTAGAAGTATTATTAATTTATAAAAATATTACTATGTTAAAAAACATTTCAAGTTTAGGCACGGCTCTAAACAAAACAGAACAGAAATCTATCCATGGAGGAGGAGGTCCTACTGAATACGTAGAAAATTGCGGTCCAGGAACAAATGGCTATGCTTGTTTAACAGGTTTACCACACTGCCCAACTGGCTATTGTGCGAACGGTGTTTGCTCACCTACTACAAATTGATGATTTGAATAGTATAAATGAATGTTTAAAATACGTAGGCATCTATGTTTTTAAGCTCACTATTCAACCTGTAAAACCCTGAAAACAGTTATGTTTTTAGGGTTTTTATAGATCTTAATGATTTAAAACGATTACCTCGCTACGCTGGTAATCTCTTAGAGCTGTATTTTAAATACACTTAAATATAAAAATATTACAAATCTTTTTCCATCTCTAAAACGGTGTTGTATTTATAATTGTTTTGATCACTTAGAATGATTTGAATCGTTGCTTTTACTTTTGATTCATCTTTTTGTTTTAGATAGATAAGAAGTTGATACCAATATCCTTTTGAATTATCATAACTATCTGAATGTATGAGGACATCATACGTTTCGATCGCTTTTTCATAATCACCTTCTTTAAAATAAGAAGCGCCTAAATACATCAATCCTGCTGCATATAATGTAGTATCCGTATCTTTTATATAGGTTTCAAAAAACTGAATAGCTTCTGCATATTTCTTCTCTTTGTACAAAAGCTCTCCTTTGGGAAATTCATCCTGCGATTCACTTTGTTCTACATAAGAAGTAAGCTCATCCCAGTTCGAATACTCAGCATATAAGGTTTCAAAAGAGGCTTCATTAGGAAATAGCAAAACAGCTATAAAAACTAAGACTGTAGCCGCTATAGAGCCAAAGTAAAAAAACTTCCTTTTCTTACTTTTTCCTGAATAAATAGAAGCCGCTTTTTCAATATTTCTGTTATACTTTTGATAGGCTTCTTTCTCTAACGTTTTCTTTATAATAGCAAGTTCTTGATCTCTTGAAGAATCTTCAATATGTGGTACATGATGATTAAATATGACCTCACTAATTGATTTTTGGAGAAGAACATCTTCTTTTAAATCAGCATTATTCTTCATTTCTTTTTCAAAAAGCAAACGATCAGATGTGGACATCGTATTATTCAAATACGAATCAATCTTTTTTTGGCTGGTATGTTCTTCGCTTGAATTCATTCCTTTAATGTATGATAGTTTTTATCTCCTTTTATCAACTGTATTAGTTTTTTTCTACATTTAAAAACACGATGTCTGGCAACATCAATTGAGTTGTAGGAAAACGCATCAAGTAAGTCGCTATAATTCATCGTATTGAAGTATAGCGTCAATACATCTTTACAATTTTCAGAAAGCTTGGCGAAATTTTTAGTATACAATTCTTCACGTTGTTGTTCTAAAATAAATAAACTGGTCTTCGTTGTTTTGTCTGCTAGTGGATAAATACCCTCTTTCGTGACCCATTCTTTTTTATCTTTTAATCGACGGCGCCAATTATTTTTACAAATAGTAAATAAATAGGCTTCAAAAGAATTAATTTGAATGGATTTCTCCTGATAAACATAAATAAGATACATCAATGCATCTTGAAAAATATCTTGAGCATCTTCAGAACCACCTTTGTTGCTCAAAACAAAAGAGGCTATTTTTGGATAAAACTTCGTATATATTTCTAAAATTATATCAGAATCATTGTTTATCAATGCATCCAGATATTTTTCATTATGTTTCATATTCAAATCACAAGTCAGTCAAAAATAGGACTTTATTTAAAGTATTATTCTACGAAGTTGTAAACTTGAACAGTATTATAGATTCTTTAACACATCAGCCCATTTTTTTATAAAAAAAAAAATGGGTCATATTTTTTTTAATCAACTACTGATAGATGAACTTTTATAAATTAATAAATACACTCATTATGAAAAAAAGATTCTTCCTTTTTATCGGAATAGTATTCGTTTGCTTTTCTTGTACTACGAACGAAAATGATTTCTTAGAAAATAGTAATTTTATAATTTTACAGAACGATGAATATAGAGACAGCGAAGCGCCAGAAATAGTAAGTTCCTTTGCAGATAGCCCTGAATCTGATACTGTTCCTCTAGACGAAATTATAATTAAATACCAACCAGAAGTCTCTGAAGCCCAAAAAGAAACATTAAGAAATGAATATGGTGTTATTCATTATAGAACTTGCGATTGTATCAACGGAAATCAAAAGTATGAGTTGTGGGTACTAGATCAAGGTGTTGTTACAGAACCTACTGTAAAAGTGATTAAAAGAAAAAACGATGATCAAGTAGATTTTGTTGCGCAAAATCAAGGATATGATATGCCTTTGCATGCAGTTGCTATAGAATCAGAAGACCCATCAGAAGACCCGCCAGGAGACCCATCAGAGGTAGTCTATATAGAAAGTAGTTTTAATAATGACTATCTAAATAGAATTGTATCTACTAACGACGGTATTACTGTCGCTGTATTAGACACAGGTGTCGATACAGAGCAGGTGGGATTTATAGGAGACTTTTTATATAATTCAGCTTTAAATGGGAATTGTGGAGAAGAATCAGGATGGGATTTTGTCAATCAAGATAAGAATACGTATGATGATAATGATAAAAAACATGGTACTGTTGTTTCCTATATTATTCACAACCAACTAAAAAATACAGCTGTTAAACATCAAATTTTACCAGTTAAAATAGCCGATGCTGATGGAAAATCTACTTTTTTCAATACACTTTGCGGACTCGAATACGCAATAGATAAAGAATCTGATGTAATTAACCTAAGTTTTGGTTGGGAAACTTCAGATCTTAATATTTATAATATGTTTTCAGATTTAATTGATACCACAGATGCCATCATAGTGACGTCTGCAGGAAATAAAAATCAAGACAATAATGCAAAACCTCATTATCCATCTAACTTCTCACAAGATTATGTCTTAGCTATCGCTGCGGCCAAAGATGACTTAAGTGATGCAACATTCTTTTCAAACTATGGAGCAAGTATGGTAGATTTTTATGCTATTGGAAACAAGATTACGTTTCCTTTAAAAAATCCAAATACATTTTCGTATTTTAGAGGAACATCTTTTGCGGCACCTTTTGTTTCAGCTAAGGTTGCTGAACTCCTATCAAACAATTCTCAAAATATAAGAGTAGATTTAAGTCAACAATTTGCAGTTTCTGTTGATTATTTTTCAAAACCAGTACAGTATATGCAAATTATAAAATAAAAAGTATTAAATCCCAGAACACGCTCTGAATACTAAAAATCGCTCTAAGTGTTAAATTATGATACAATTGATTTCGCTGAAAAGCGAGATTAGTTGAACTAATAAAACTAAAAAATGTATAGATTAGAGAATTAAATGAATAGTTATGAGATTCTTCTTTTGTATTTTCCTTTGTATAAGCTTTACATTTTGTATTGGTCAAAATAACGTTAAAGAAAAGCTAGACTCCATTTTAAAAATAGAAAATCGAGATTTAAAAATTAAATCTTTAGAAGGTTTTAAAAATAAATATCAACAAGAAGACACGAAGTTCTATGCAAAAATTTGCCACGAACTTGGCGTCCAATATTATTATAAGAAGGCGTATTCTAAAGCACTTGAAAATGCACAAAAAGCAATTTCAATAAGAGAATCTATTCCAGATATTAAGACCATAGACTTACACAAAAGTATAAACTTGAGCTCAATATGTTATAAATATCTAGATGACTCACAAAATGAACTGAAAGACTTACACCGTCTCGCAAACGCAATTGAGTATACAGATTATAAGTTAAGAAGTCTCTTAAGATTAGCAGAAATTTATCAAGGTGTAGGAGATTACTTTAAAGCCATGGAATACTTTGATAAAGTGCTCAATTCTTATCCAATACACAATGATCAAGATAGACTTATACAAGCTCACTTAGAAAAATTGATAGCGTATGCAGAGATGAGTCCTACCGATACTACGTTTCTTGCTAATATCAAATACCATAAACAAGAGTTAGAAAAAAGAAAGGAGGCTTTTTATCCTGGAGATACTATGCTATTATATAATTCGCTAGCAATTATTTATAGAGGATATCAGAAGCGTGAGCAAGCATTATTTGCATATCAAAAGGCATTAGAGAATACAACAAGTGAAACTTCCGAAAATGATCTTAATAGTATCTACATAAATATAGGAGAAATATATTCTCAACTTGGAGCATCAGAAAAGGCAAAAGAATACTTTCAAAAAGTAATAGCAACGACAGATAGTATTAATAGTTCTGCAGCCTATAATAATTTAGGATACTATCATACGCCTATCATTACAAAAGAAATTGAATATCACCAAAAAGCAATTCAATTACTTGGTATAAAGGTAGATTTCTCAAGAAACACTTCTTTTTTAAAAGAAATGAAGGACACCCCTTACAAACAAGAATTGTTATCAAGTTTGATTGATTTATCTCAAGCTTTGATAAAATTATATAGAGAAAATAGCGATAAAAAAGACCTCCAAAAATCATTAAATATACTCTATGCCGTTGATGACTTAATTTCTGTAATGCGATTAGATAGCGCTACAAAAGGGTCTAAGCTTTTCTGGATTAGCAAAGGAGTAAATAGTTATTTGGAAGCAGTAAAGGTTTGTTTTTTATTAGACAAACCTGTTGAGGCATTTTATTTTATGGAGAAAAACAAATCCCTATATCTTCTAGAGCAATTAGGTAAAATTCAATTAAAAAATCAATATCAAATTCCAAACAAACTCATAGAAAAAGAAGCTCATCTTAATTATGAAGTTCTTTTAGCTAGGAACAAACTCAAAACATCTCCAGAGAATATTGGAGTTCAAAACACATATATAGAAGCAGAACAAAAACACATAAAGTTTATAGATTCTTTAAGGAATAGCTTTCCAGAATATTATGAAAGTAACTTAAAACCAAAGCTGATTACATTACGAGACTTTTAAAACTTTTTAAAAGAAAAAAACACCAATGCGATCGAATATATACTTGGAGAAGAAGAAGGCTACGGCTTATGGATTCAAGAAGATAAAGTCCATTTTTTTCAACTTGAAGACTACCAAAAATTAATTACAGATATTGATTTTTTAAAAGATATGTATACCAACTCTTCCTTATCTAGAGCAGAGGTTGAAAAATACACAAAAATAGGGTTTGATGTTTTCAAAACCTTATTCCCTTGGGAAGGAGCAATGGAAGAACTACAAAAGAAAAAACTAGCTATTATCTCAGATGGAAAACTGTATAATTTCCCATTTGATGCTTTAATAGTTAGTAAAAACCCAATTCTAAAAAATAATTATTTTATCAATATTGCAGAAGTTTCTTATCTCAATTCTGCTTCCGTATCTCAAAATCTTTACACTCAAGAAACTGTACCTTCTACCTCTTATATAGGAATTGCACCTGTACATTTTAAGTCAGAAGAGTTAGTAGATTTGAAAAACAGCGAATCCATTACAAAAGAGATTGCTTCGTTATTTCCTTCTCATATTTTAGTAAGGGAAAAAGCTACCAGAGAAAAGTTTTTAAACACGTCAAAAAAAAATATGATCCTTCATCTAAATACGCATGCAGGAATAGATGAAAAAACAAAAAAGCCTTGGTTGGCATTGCACGATACTTTAATTTCTCTAGAAGATATATATATCAGGAATCGATCACACGATTTAGTATTTCTAGATGCTTGTAAGACGGGTGATGGAAAATTACAAAAAGGAGAAGGCATTGAAAGTTTATCAAGAGCCTTCTTTCATGCGGGTTCTAAAAGTGTAATCGCTTCTCAATGGAATGCCAATGAAAAAGCAACAAATACAATTTCAGTATCTTTTTTCAAATCGTTGAAAAAAGGAAGTTCAAAATCAGCTGCATTACGTAAAGCTAAACTAGATTATTTAAAACGCAATGAACTTTCTAACACATTCCCCTATTTCTGGGCTTCACTAACACTCACTGGGAATTCAGATGCTTTAATAGAAGTTTCTTATACATACCACTTGATACTCATTGGGAGTATCCTATTCATTATAATACTATTATACTTCAGAAAAAGAAAACGCAATGCTACATTGTAAATTTTTAAAAATGTTACGTATACGACAAAAATCTATTCCCACAGACTAACTCACTGATATGTAGTTTTTTATTTTGCTTTCGCGAAAGCAAAAGTTATCAAGAGTCATAGAATTACATTTTGGTCATACATCAGAAATAATAATATATTTTCTGGGTCATAAAAATAAATCTCTGCTACTGTCTTATGATTGATCGATCACAGGGCGGAATCCGAAAAGCCTCATATTGGAATAGAGTAAGAAAAATTAAAAAGTTTATGTTATGAAAAAAATAGCAAACGTATTTTTAATGCTATGTATTTGTACTTCATTCTTTTCTTGTGACCACGAAGAAGAAATCGTAGTGGATGATAATCAAATCTTTGAAAACGCAGATTTCACTAAAAATCAAGAAGAAGGCCAAGAAGAAAGTCAAGGAATTCTAAATGCAGCGTATGTTACATTTTTTGAGATGGAAGATGAAGAGTATACAGGATTGGCTTCTACTCTCAAAGACGATCTTATAGAAGATGCAACATTGTCAGACACAGAAAACATATCATTGGAAAGAATTTTTTATGTATATGAAGGCGTTGTTAATTCAATGTTCTCAAATCAAGGAGGAGAAGAAACAATAATGACTGAAGAACAATCTGAAAACTTTGATGATGGCATTAGAAGTAGTGATTATAATTTTGAGGTTGCTATTACGCTAGATGAGAAAGGCACATATATTATTGGAAACGAAAGTTTTAACGAATTTCATAGTGCCGTCAGTACTACAATTAATAATTTTGTAGATGAATCAGAGGTTCAAAACTTATTAATTTCTGACTTTGATTTAGTCGCTGTTTCCCCAACAGTTGCTGTAGTTTCATTGTCTCTCGTATCAGGAAGAAGCGCTATTCCAAGACCGCAATTTCCAATTCCATCAGGAGAAGTGTATGCGTATGATGCATTAGGTTGGTGTTCAAATTCACAACCAAATACAATAGATGCAGCAGACTTCCTTAGAGGATATGCAAATTCATATAAAACAAAACCATCCCAATGTTCTAATGTTGGATATTTAATTTATCTAGGAGTATTTGACACTCAAAGACCTAAAGCTAATAATACATTAAATCAATGTATGGAAAATTATGTTTGGCATAATCATATACACCCAGATTGTATTGGAGATGACACGAATCAACCAAATAACAATCAAATCTGGCATAATTGGTATTCAGTTATGGATGTACTTGTTGATAATCCTTTAAATTATTTTAAGCAACAATACCTAATTACGAATCCATCAAAAAGACAAATTCGATTTTCCTTGACAGATTATCAAGATTTTGATGTCGTGAATGGCGTATCTACAGGAATATGTTATAAACCAGGGTATACTAAATATCATGGTGGAAAATTTTACTATGAAGTTGAAGTATGCCCTTAATTAAGCCCCTTTTATAAATCGATTCATTTTTAAAAGAGTAAAATAGAATATTTCATCACGGAATATTCTATTTTTTTGGGTCATAAAAATAAATCCCTGCTACTGTCTTATGATTGATCGATCACAAGGCGGAATCCGAAAAGCCTCATATTGAAACAGAGTAGGTAAAATTAAAATTTATGATATGAAAAAAATATCTAATATGCTTTTAATACTTTTTATAAGCGCTTGCTATTTTTCTTGCGAAAGTGAAGAAGAAATCATTGTTAATGAAGAAGCTCAACATTTAAAAACGGAGGCTCTTTCTAAGGATTTTGAAAACTCTGAAGAAGATATGGAGCAAGTCATGAACATCCTCAACATGGCAGATCAGAAATTGAGCGAACTCTCAAGTGAAGCGTATAAAGAAATAGCTGATCCTTTACGCGAAGAACTCAATGAAGGCGAACTTTATAGCATTGAATTTGTTCCTATAGAAGATCTTTTTTACTTGTACGAAGGCATTATAAATTATGAACACATAGACTTTTATAATGAAGAATATGTGATGACTGAGGAAGATATCGTGAATGGAGATCAAAAATTACAATCTTTTGATTTTGAATTTCAAGTAGCGATTGAACCTAATGATACTAGTTTTTCTATCACGACATCAAATTTCAACACTCTTTATAATACTATAAATCAAACGATCAATCAGACAAGAGCGTCTGCTAAGGTTGCAAACGTATTGTCATCTAATTTGAGTTTGAATCAAATAAACTCAACAGTAGCGTCAGTAAGTTTACAAGTTACTACAGGCTTAAATGTGGCTTATAAACCTTTTGGTACAAGAGCTGTATTTATACCTCCATCAACTGTATATGGCGCTTTTGATTTAGGGTATTGTGTTATTAATGGACCTCTGGTTGATGCCTCATATTTTCTAGGGTTATATGCAAATGATCACATTAGCAATCCCAATATAAACTCTAGTAGAACTACAGCATATTATTTATTTAAAGATTTATCACCTGGACCGAATTTTAATATCTCTCATCTTAAATTTTTTGGAAGTACAACAACTGGGAATACGTACGTTGGTTATGAGACACCATTTATATGGAAAGATATAGTGAACAGCTGTGTTGGAGATGCTACAAACTCAGCTAATAATATCGCAATATGGAATGCCTTATATGCAGATATGGATCAAATAGTAGATATTCCATTGCAATATTTAATTACTAATGTTGATGCTAGGTATCAATTCATGTATACAAGAAATGGAAGTTCGAGAGGTGTAACCTATTTTCCATCTGATTTTTTTCATTATTATTCACTAACATACGGAATTAAAATCCCTTAAATTATAAAGTAATGAAACCCCATTGTACACTCTAAAAAATGAATGTGCAATGGGGTTTTAAATGAACTACCCTGAGGAAGAGCCATCAGAGATCAGGCAGAAGAAGCTTTAAATTTTATAAAAATTGTCTGCTTTTAAACTATCTTATTCATATTCTTGTGGTATTTCGGATAGAACTTTGTTAAACATAATTTTTGAAAGTGAAAATTGTTCCTCAATAAAAGTATTTTATCATGGCAAAGGTAATGGGGAAAATAATTTTAGTGATATAATTAAAAATATCTCACGGAATTTTAATGACAAAACTTTAATGAGAGATAAAGTTGCAAATAAAACTTATTGCGAACCATTAAATTGAACAATTCCAATTGCTGATTTAAAACATATAAAAACAATAAGGTAATTTTGTAAAACCGAATGGTAGTCGCTCATTTTCCGCCCTACTATTTTTATACAAATCCGTCAGACTATCTAAAAACCCTTTGATTATCTTAATGCCATGAAATATATAGCACAACTTATTTAGTCAAAGAATCCTATTCTTATTACATTTTTTTGAATTGAGTTTTTATGAGTTATAATTTTTGGATTGATCATTCATATTTGCTAAGGTTATTATGTCAAATTAATGATACTATCATCGTGGCTCTTGTTCCCATCAGGAATTGAATTCATAAAATTATGAACCTCTAAATCCGTTGAAGGTCCATAAGCATTAACGATTGTTCCTTTTTTCCCATTTTCGGTCTCAATCACAAATAGAATCGATTGATCCGAAGGATTACTCATACCCTCATAACGATGTTCAGCAACCACATATACTTCTTCTGGCTTATACTTTGTATCATCATCTGATGCTATAAGTCTATTATCTTCTACCCTAAAATTACTTTTGTAACCTTTATTCTGGTATCGACTCAAGAAACCTAATTCATGTTTTGCATTAGGATCACTATATTTTGGCTCTTTCATAGTTTTGTTATTTTAATTTGTTTGAATTTAAGTTTTATAGTAAAATCTGATTTTCTTATTTGAAATTAAAATTAACCCAATAGATTTTGAATATCAGTGTGTGGGCTTCTCCTTGATGTTGTAAATTGCTTTCAGTTCTCTATTTTCATAGATGACTCACAGTTATTATACCGTGAGTTATTCGTGAGTCTGAGTTGTGAATTGCTTTCAGTTCTCTATTTTTATAGATGATTCACAGTGCGGGAAGTCAAACAGTTAATTTCCTTGTAGTTGTGAATTGCTTTCAGTTCTCTATTTTTATAGATGATTCACAATAAAGATACGAAATAAGGAGCAGAACCCAAAAATTGTGAATTGCTTTCAGTTCTCTATTTTTATAGATAATTCAAAGTACGACAGCCATATTTATCTGGCATACTGTTTTTTAATAGCTATTCTAGGATTTAAAAATGAACACTATAATAGGCTGTGAAAGAATATCATATTTAATGTTATCAGATGGGTATGGTATTTCTTCAAAAGAATATAAAATACCTCCATACAAAATCAAATAACAAGGTAATAAAGAAGATTTATAAACTTCATAATTTTTTATTGAAATGGAAAAATCATCCCAAAACTATAATTGGTAATAGAATTCTTTACAAAATTCTATTCTTCGCACTTGTCGTGTGGCTTGTAGCATCTAGTGATCTAAATAATCTGTGGGAAAATGATGTTATTATAGTTATTCTAGCGATGGAAATCATTTTTTTGACAATAATCCTAATATTAGCAACATTTGTTCTAACTGTCATTAGTGGGGTTCTAATCAATTTTATATTAATACCTCCCGTATTAGGAATATTGATCTTATTAAAAAATAAGAAAAGAACATTTCAAAGAATAGTAAATTACAGAAATGCAAACTCTAATAAATAATCCCCCGAGGCAGAGCCATAGTGGTATTCAACGGAAGAAAGTTTAAACATTCTATGAAAACCAACCGTTTTCAAACTTTCCTCTAAAACCTTCTATGCAAAGCATAGGGAATTCTAATGATTAAAAACAATATAAATCAACGAAAAGAGTTTTTTAGAAAATTTTGCAGCTGCTATATTTTAACATATCAATTAATTATTATCTTATTAATACTTGGGATAAATTATTACTTCAATAGCCAATAAGAGCTTATTCTAAATAGATTTACCTAGTCATTGCCGTGCAACCTCTACGATTCTTTTAAAATAGTTTGTCCCTAACTAAGGAAATGTCTCAAAACAAACCAAATACAACAATCCGTATATTACAATACAATGATTAATATAGCTTTGTCCTTTTAAGATTTAATAAATGAAAAGAATATCGTGCGATACATCAATTAAGCATATTACTCGATATGGACTTGTTATATCAGACTAAGTTATCTAAACGCTCCAAAAGTTCAAACCTTTAAACTACTAACATAGATACACTTATATCGATTTTATGATTTAGAGGTTAAAACCATAAAACCCTTTCAAACACTAGTGTTTGAAAGGGTTTATAGTATTCTAGTGACCTCCACCTCGAAGGGATTACATCACTACACTCGGTGATCCCTCAAAGCGCCGCTTTGAAAATAAAATACCCTTATAAAAATGCTTGAGTAAACTCAGACATTTTTATAAGGGTATTTTATTTATTCGTGACCCCGAGCATCGAGAGTTCAAACTTTTTGATGAATGATTTAATTGAAATTGAAGATTTTATGGATAAGTGCATTATTGAATAAAAAATAATAGAATTACTTTTTATAAAGTGGACACCCAAAACACCTTTTAGCTTCTGAATCTAATTGATATGTTAGAGAAAGTTCATATACCCCTCCAGTTCGTCCAATTCTGGAAGTATTAAAATCATAAGAAATCCCAAAACGAAAGTTAGTATATTGCAATCCTGTAAATGCATTCACAGAGGTTAGTAAGTGACTATTATCACTATTCCTGATTGGATTAGTTACTAATGTCGATCCTAAAATAAGTTTTCCTATTGATAATGAAGTCCCTAAATCAAAACGATTAAAACGTCCTTGTTGCATATAATTTCCAGTAATCATTACTTGTGTTTCATACGGTAAAAAAAGGACATCAATAAAATCAGCTACTAAGAATGTATATCCTCCTCCAATAGAAAAAAATGTTTCTAATGGAATATTTCCATTAGTAGTTAATGAAATATTAGGTCTATTCAGATGTCTTGCTGCCACTCCAATCCATCCCTTTTCTGTATTGAACAATAGCCCAGCTGAAACATCCCAAAACCCGACACGTTCTTCTAGTAATAATAAATCTATAGAAGAAGTATTAATAAAACCCGTTTGTATATTGATTTGACCTTCCAAGACTAACCCTTGAAAACCAAAGTTTTTCCAGCCTCGACCAAGTTCTATCCCGGGTCTAAAATACCATTCGTCACTTAATTGGACTTGATAGGCATAATTCATATTAAATTGTGAAAAATTATAACCACTTTGACTCTCACGTTGGTTTAAAAAACTAACTCCTACGCCACTATTTGCTCTATCAAACCATGTATTTGCAAAACCATATTCAGTTTCAATTCTAAAACCTAATGATGGCCATTGTGTCCTATGTATTACTCCGAAATGTGTTGTTTCCATATATCCAGCAAACCCAGGATTTAAGCTTTGTGGTACTAAAAAGTATTGAGAAAATATAGGGTCTTGTGCTTGTATTCTACCAATAAAGAATAAACCTATAAGAAGAGTGCATATTTTTAATTTCATAGTCTTAATTATAAGATTAGTGTAAATGGCCCATCTTGCTGAACGACCTTCCCAAAAATTGTCTTGCCTTTAAACGTGTAGTAGTAGTTTCCATTTTCTGTAAACTCACCTTTGACTTCCCCATTCCATCCTTGAATAATATCACTTGTTTCAGAATAGATTAATTCTCCCCAAGTAGTATATATATTAAGTTCCATAGAATCTAATCCTATAGACACAGGTCTAAAGAAATCATTCAATCCATCTCCATTTGGTGTAAAAGCAGATGGCATTATAAGCTTATATCCCTCTTCTATAGCCAAACTTATGATTCTCCTATACTCACATCCTCCAGGAAATATGACAGTTTGTATCACAGTATAAACCCCAGGAGACACATATGAATGAACAGGATTTTCTTCATTAGAAAAATTGCCATCACCAAAATCCCATGAAATACTTATAAAATTACCTATAGTCGTATTCGTGAATTGTATTGGATCAATCTGAGAATAAATACCAAATGTTTCAAATGCTATAGAGGTTATATCAAAATCAGCATCACTTAATTCAGGAACCTCTACTTCAAAAGTAAAACTGTTTAAACACCCTAAGTCATCGGTTACTTGTAAAATGACTAGGCCATTTTGTGAAGTTGTCATATTTTCATTATTTGCTCCAAAAACAGTTCCACTAGACCAACTAAATGTGTATGGCGGAACACCTCCTGAAGCTTGTGCCATAAAATTCTGACTAACTATAAAACTATTACAATCTGCATCTGTTTCTGTCTCAACATTCAAGATAATTGGAGAAGGTCTTACGATAGTATAACTACCCGTAGCTTCACAACCATTATTATCGACAACTGTTACAATATAGTCTCCAGGAGGAGTATTATTTAGATCTTCAGTAATTGCTCCATTAGACCAATTGAAAGTAAAAGGTGGAGTTCCTCCAGTAATTAATAGATTGATAGCTCCTGAGTTTGGATCATCACAATCAAAAGCATTATCAATAGTAGAAGAAAGTGCTAATTCTGCTGGCTCTAAAATCGCAAATGTTTCTGATATAGTACAAGGAACTGCATCTACAATAGTAATAGTATATGTGCCTGGCCCGAGGTTATTCCTTTCCACACCAGCATTCGGATCATCATCCCAAGAAAATTCTATTGGTTGTTGCCCTCCTTGAAAATTTAGGATGATTCTTCCATCATTCTCTCCAAAACAAGAAATTTGCTCAACAATAGGATCAATTGTAAATATGGGTGGTTGTTCTATTGTAATAGCGACAGATGCAGTACAATCGTTACTATCAGTTACTGTAATTGTATACTCTCCAGCTGATAAATCAGTCTGAACCATTCCTTCCCCAAAATTACTCCACTCAATGGTATACATCCCTGACCCTCCGGTAATATCTGTAATCGTGATCGTTGCATTGTCATCACCAAAACATACTATTTCAGTAGATTCAACAGAAATAATAATTTCATCAGGTTGATCTAAAGTAACACTCAGTGTATCTTCACAACCATTCTCATCTGTGACGACAACAGTATACATTCCCCCTTCTAATCCTGTTACGTTTTGTGAGATACTCACAAAACTATTAGGACCTGTCCAACTATATGTATAATCAAAAATACCTGGTAAAACTTCAATTGGTGTTCCTCCTGTGATATCTATTTCAATGGCTCCAGAAGTTTCTCCAAAACAACCAACATCTGTCTGATTTATTAAAGAAACTATCAGTTCATTTGGTTCTGTGATAATAAAAGCTTGTACAATGGAGTTACAACTACTCGAATCAGAAACTGTTAATTCATAGGTAGCTGCTGTTAGATTCGAAATATCTTCATTCATTGAAAAAGGCAACCCATTTCTTGTCCAGTTATAACTATAATTTGGTGTACCTCCATCAACAGAAACAGCTATTTCTCCATTATCATCACCAAAACATTCTATGGAATTTTCAGTATCAATGGTGAGTATTAATTCTGTTGATTCCGTAATGGTATAGGTCTCTGAAAATGGACAACCTCCGTTGTCTTGAACGGTTAATGTATAATCCCCTGGGGCAAGGTTAGAAATTGAAGCATCATTAGAAATAAATCCCATAGGACCTATCCAAGAAATAATATATGGCATCCCCGTTGTAAAAGGAACTCCTCCTGTGATATTAGTAGTAATTGCTCCTTCATTTGAACCAAAGCATCCACCATTAGTGATGACTTCATTTGCTGAAATAGCTGGATTTACAGTTACTTCTACTATAAATGGTTCTCCTATACATATTACTGCGACTGGTGTCACTGTGTATGTCACTATAGCAGGAGAAGTTGTAGTATTGACTAATGTTTGGCTAACATTAGTTTGGGGTGTTAACTCCGCACTTGCTCCTGTAATACTTCCTGCTGGTGAAATTATTGGATCTGTCCATGTATAATTAGTACTTAATGGAACAATATCGCCATTAGATGTATCTGGTGAAATAGTAAAACTATTTCCACTACAGATAGTTTCTGAAAAATCACTAATACTTGGTACTTCACTTACAATAATTTCAGCGGTGTCTGATGTAATTTCACTACATCCACCCGAAGGAAATGAAATAATACAGTAATAATATGTCGTTCCTAAATTTGAGATATCAGGCGTGTACGAATTCATTGTTTCCCCTGTAATTATTGTCCCTGTAGTCACATCATCAATCGTATTTGAAAACCATTGATATTGTGGAGAAGCTTCTGAAGTTGCTACATCTAAAGTAATAGGCGTTCCATTTTGACAAACTGTATTTGATTGCGGTTGTGTTGTAATCTGTGCCGCAGGATTTACTGTAATTATAAATGTAACAGGTGATCCTACACAATCTCCGATAGAAGGTGTTACTGTATAGGTTACTGTCCCTGGAGAAGGATTAGAAGTTGTAATTACTTGCGCAGGAATGGTATCTGAACTTCCTGAAGCATCGAAACCACTAATCCCTGCTGTAGCTGTTGCCTCCCAAGAGAATGTAGTCCCTGTGACTGATGACATTAAATTAATTACTGTCGTTGATGTTCCTGAGCAAATCTCTTGTGTTAAATCTGTATTGGTAATAATCGGCGCTTCCCCTATAGTAAATGTTTCTGTAATAATTTCTGAGATACCACAATCATTGGTCACTTGAAGGGATAATGTATACGTTCCTGCTATTCCATAATCGATTGTTCCTGGGGATTCCATATCAGAACTCGAAGGAGTTCCGCCTGGGAATTGCCAATCGTAAATTACTGAGCTATCATCGTCAGTACATGTGCTTATAATCGCAGAAGGAATAATAGAAGTACTATCACAAACAATTCCAAGAGGATCAATAATAACTGTTGGAGGTTGTTTTATGATTACTTCTTGTGAACTAGTAGTCCCTCCACAACCATTGGTAGCTTCTAGTTGAATCGTATAGGTTCCAGGCGTAATAAAATTAAATGATGGACTTGTAGATGTTGCTGAAGTACCATTCGTAAAACTCCATTCTTCTGGTGTTGTACCACAAAAATTTGACGTATAAATTACTTGCCACTCATATTCCGTTGGTTGACAACTAGCAGATTCATCTGTGATATTAGTAGTGGTAACGTCTAAAGGAGAACAACCACTCGTAGTACTTAAATTAAATTGAGGTATTAAAGGTGCTTCCACACATATGGTTTGAGTAATCTCATCAATACCACATCTACCTCCCACAGTTTGCGTAATGGTATATGTCCCTGCTTCATTAAAATTAACACATAGTATTTCAGAACCCGCAAGCCACAAATCAGGATCATCCAAGCCAAAATCATTTCCTAAATTACCACTATTAATCGTGAAGGTATTTGGTGAGATTTCCCAAATTACAATAGGTTCAGCGCAACTTGTATCTACAGCACTTACAGAATTCCCTACGGACAAGTCTTCAAAACAAACTTGTGTATTTATGCAAGAAGGTTCTATTGGATACGTAAAATTTGCTTGAGGCTCTGAGGAAACATAAATTGGGACTACTCCAACAGATGACGTACCGCAAGGATTTGTGGCAACAATATTAGCAGAAAATGAATTCTCAAATTCATTATTCCCATCAGAACTTGTTGTATCACAAGAAGAAACTAGAAATATGTGTGTAATATCTGGAGGCGGTGGATGATTGAAATTAATCGGAGCTGAACCATCATTAAACGTAATTGTATATACGGTACCAGGAGGGTTATTCTCTGTGCCAAAAATTGGAAAGGTAAGTTCTTCAGAATTACAGATATCAGTGTTTCCTGGGTTTCCTAATGAAACTGCTGGGTTAGAGCCTACAAAAACAATGTATTCCTGCTGTGTTATACATCCATTATTCCCTTCAATAGTATATGTTAATGTGTAAAATCCAACATCGTAATCGTGCATTACAGTTGTCCAAGTAGTTGCTGTAAAATTAGCTGTGTTATCTCCCCAATCTATAGTGTAATTAGCATTAATAGAATTTGTAGAAGAAGTGTTTGTAAAAGTAAATGAAGAAGTTTCATTTTCACAAATTCTAAATACAGACTGACCATCAAAAGTACCAGCACCTGTACCTCCTAAGCTAGCATCAGGTCCAAGTGTAATCGTAATAGTAACTGATCCAGAAGCAGTATTAACAGCTCCAGTAGCATCTTCGACCTCAATTAGATTATATTCAAATATTCCGTTTGTATCTGTATCTACCTCTAATAATGCGATATTCCCTGATGAAGTAATCATTTGTGGAGTCCCTCCATTAACAGTATATGTAAAAGTATATGGAGCAGTTCCATTTGAACCCGTAAATGTTATTACAGGTTCATTATTAAATTGACATACCGTTGCATCACCACTTATTGTAGCATTTGGCATGATTGAAGAATGTGCATTTTCTAAAGCAAAAGGCGAAGCATTTTTTGTTATAAACAAAAAGCCAATAGAGAATACTATTAATACGTATTTTTTAATCATACAAAAGATATTTAGCGGATAAACAATACATCGTATAAAGTTTTGTAATTAAGTTTTTGTTGAAATTTAAAAACATTACTGTTCTTTATTGTAATGTAAGTGATAGGTTAAAAACCATTGATTATAATCTTGACTATAAAGTAAATTATAAGTATTCATTTATTATTGCGGGTTTCCGTAATGCATGATACTTTTTAATAAAAAAGAATGTTTTATTATCTACACACTTACCAAGCAATTATTTCAATGATACACATTAAATATTGATTCAAAATTGAAGTAAAAACCAACGTAAAGAAATCCCTATTCATAAGTAATTTGAATTAATAGATAGGCTTACATAAGTTAAATAGCTAATAAAGTATCTCTCCCTATTATTCTTTTTCTATCTCATAGATAAATTCAGCTGTGTATCCCTCCATCTTTCCTGTAGCTTTTCCCCCATTACCCCCTCTGGTTCTTTCATAACTTTGGGAAATAAATTTTTCTAGAGGATTTTCAGTCTCTAAATCAGTATCACCTCTTGATTTTATAATTGGAGTGAAATTTATGGGGGTATTGGATGCAAATCCTTTTAAGAGAAGACGCTCATAAGGAGGATTAAAATTCCAATAACAATCCTTTAGAATCATACGTTTACCTGGCATTAACTTACGCTCTTGATCATTTAATTTACAATTATCATTTGGTAAAAAAGCGGATATATCTCTTTTACTATTTATTTCTAAAATATTAAAATAAATAGGCTTTTCACCTGTATTAGTAACTTCTAATACTACATAATCTTCTTGCGGTTGTACAGTAAAAGTCCCTGTATCATTATAATATGACGTCTCTTTTTTTAATTCTTCTAATTCATCTTTAGTGCTATTATATGTTACAGGTAATAGCCTAAAACTAAATTCATAGTCTCTCCCTTTAAGACTTACATTTTTTAAAAATTGTCCTTGAGCATATCTAAACAATGCTTCATTTATATTCTCAATTCCCTCTATGTTGTTAGTTATATCAAAAGATTCCAAATGTAGAATCCCGCTTGTTACGTTTAGTTCTATAACTTGTTTAGATTGTCTCAGCACAACATCAGACAATAGGCTGTCATTCACAACGGCACCTAATTTATTTTCACTGAGATATTTTGTGATTTTTTCTTCAACCCTTTGATCGGTTACAGTCTTATCTATATATACCTTTACAGTAAGATCTCCATAAGAGGGTTCATTTATAAAAACCCAGTAATGACCTGTATTGGTATCTGGTAAAGGCTTGTCAAGGAGTATTACGGATTCATTAAATTCCGAATTTGAAACTACTCCACTTGCAATGACTTGATCTTCTGACATTTTAATAACTCCAGATGGGACTATATGTACTGTTGTATTTTCAAAAATCTGATGTAATGTTCCAGCTTGAATTTTAATCCGTTTAGAATCAATGATGTTTAAAATTTCAAAATAAGGTTGTTGTTGCACATACTCTCCTTTTAAAAAGACATAATCTACATCTCCCTCAATTACAGGTGTTTGTTTGGGGGCAATGACATTCATAATAGAGGTGATTTTTGCAAATAATTGTCTGTAGGTAATATCACTTCCTAATTCGTTTATTGCTCTGGAAAAAGCATAACTCAAAGAACCTATGCCTTGGTATTCATAATTAAGCTCATCAGCAGTCGCTCCTGAAAACATAACCATAGGAGCCGCATTTTCTCTTACTTTTATTCTCTCAAATAAACCACTTCCTTTTTTTTCACTGATCGTTGGATTCCAACTTGGTGGGGCTAATACTGGTTGTCCTCCTCTGGCAATATACCCTCTAGCCGTAGAGCCAGAGTTGCAACTATCTAATAATACTAAGAGTTGTCCATCACTTTTTAAAATATTTCTAAAATCATTTAAGATATTTCCCCATAGATCATCTCTTATGTGGTTCTCCCCTTGATACTTGTCTGTGTATTTAGGTAAGGCATCATAGGGTACTAAGGCTTCATCTGCATCATCTATCTCATCTCCATTATCATCAAAAATCTGTTGTCCATGGCCTGAGTAGTGAATAACAACAATATCACCTTCTTGTAGTTTAGATTTAAGTTCATTTAATGCTTTGAGTATTCCTTTTTTACTTGCTTTATTATCTAATAAGGTTGTAATATTTTTTTGATCAAATCCCTGATACACTAATGTTTTCTCTATTAAAACAGCATCTTTTGCAGAATTAATATCTCCCCATCCTGAAGATGTTGGATAGTCTCCAATAGCGATGATTAATGCGTATTTTGTAGCATAGACTGTATTTACAAAACAGACTAACAATATCATACAACTTATCTTCTTCATATCCTTTGGTTTTTATGAATATCAAATTTGATAGATTTATCGCAATCGATCAATCCCTATATGTGGGGATTATACCT
>Ga0115554_1000260_pt1 | contig 35525 bp, 18 predicted proteins | sample COGITO_mtgs_1104_3_FD_87283 | JGI IMG/M metagenome (GOLD analysis project Ga0115554, IMG submission 87283) | Pelagic marine microbial communities from North Sea - COGITO_mtgs_110404 | ecosystem: Environmental > Aquatic > Marine > Epipelagic | place: Germany:Helgoland, sampling site Kabeltonne... | reverse complement strand
GAGTTTAAAAAGAAAGCGTTTTTACAACTCGCCACGCACGAAGAAGAACAAAGGGCTAAGGAAACGCAAAACTTAGGATGGAGCGAAAGAGAGGGTGACATTGGAGGCATTCGGTACGAACCGGCGACAATAAACACCGCGAAGAAGAAGAAAAAGACGAAGAAGAAAGAAGAGTTGTAGTAACAAACACCAAATCGCGTAAATGCGTTTTCCTTTCCTTTTCGAGGAAGGAGAGCTTTTTTTGGTTGAAGAAAAGGACGACGAGACGACGACGTAAAAGAGGACGGCGCGACGATTACGACGTTGCAGTCGTTGCAGTATTCAGGCGGCTGAATTCGTCGTCTGAATCGTCGTGTTTGTGTATGCATAGTTTAAAAAACCAGTAATAGTAGAGTTAGTCTCCTGCATAGCAGTATTTAGGGTAACATATAAAACCCTAAACTATTTTTTTGTTTATCACCCCAAAAAAAAAGGGCGCGTCCCTTCAAAGAAAAGAGCGCGCTTTCGTGCGCACTCTAACATCAATCAATCAAAGCAACACCACGACATCATCAATAATGAGTGCATCATCAAAAGCAGCAGAGCGCGATCCTCTCCTCCCGTACGCCAGACAGTTCGGGTCCATAAACGACGAAGACGAGAACGATGACGGGAAGAGATTCGAGCGAAGAGGCGCCTCATCGGACGACGTCGAAAACGGGAGAAAGAAGACGTTCTTCCTCTTCGACCACGGGGGGGCGCATTCATCTCGAGACGCGTCGAGTAGGGCGAAAATACACGCTTCGTTTTTATACGTTTTACTGGCGTGCGTTTTGTTCTTCTCCGGCGCGATGGTTGGTTCCTCCTCCTCGCCGTTGTCAAAGATGATTTTGATGTCGAAGGAAGATGGTGTCGCTTCGGCAAAAGGACAACCGCGAAATCAACACCATCGGCTCGGGACGATGGCGACGATCGAAAACGCTCCCGGTCAGAAGACTTTATCATCAACGTTGATGAACAACAACAATAAGAACAAGAATAATAATAATAACAACAACAACAAGAACAAGAACAACGGCACTGCACAGTCTTCTGATGTGGACGACTCGTCTTCGTCTTCGGAATCTTCGTCGGGAGGGCAGGAAGGCGCGAGCGAGGAGGACGCGTACCAGTCTCTGATGGAGATGTTTGGGATTTTCGGCGGCGCGGCGCCACCGACGAGAGAGGCGATCGAGGAACCGGAACCGAGCTTATCGGAGGAGAATCAAGATTTGTTGAAAGAAGAAGAGAATCACTATTCGAGGATTGGATCGGATTTGGGGTACTTCAGAGCGCCGTCGGTGAGGAACGATACTTTAGTGTTCGTTTCGGAAGGGTCAATTTGGCTTTCGCATCTGAGAGGAGGTCCAGCGGCGAGGATTTCGAGCAGTTATTCGTACGAATCGGTGCCAAAGCTCTCGCCCGACGGGAAACGAATCGCGTTTTTAGCGGAAGCTGCGGACGGGTTCGAAGTCTTTGAGCTCCCCATCGCCGGAGGCGTGGCGAGACAAGTCACGCACGGCGCGCAGGCGTACGGGTTGTCGCAATGGTCCGGCGACCACGAGCTTTTGATTTTAACGACGCAATTTTCCGATCTCGGAAATCCGCAGTTGGCGAAAGTCGACGCTTTAACCGGGAAGGTTTCGGTGTTGCCGTTTGAAAAAGCGCACGGAGGCTCGAAAGATCCCAAAGGATGCTACTTGTTTTATCCTTTGAGACAATCGTCCTCGACGAAACGGTACGAAGGTGGCGAACAGGCGAGAATTTGGAGATGGTGCGGTGAAGGTGCCGTCGGCGCGAACGGAACCGCTTGGTCAGAGGCGAAAGAGTTGACGCCAGAATCGTGGTCCATGCGAGGCGCGTGGTCGCCGCAAACCACGGACAAGCTCAGCGGCAAGGTATTTTTCATCAGCGACAAAACCGGCGTGGCCAACTTGTGGGTGATGAACGACGACGGCTCGAAAAAGACGCAACTGACGTTCGAGTGCGAGTTCGACGTGATGGAGTATGCCATCGACGGTACTCGCATCGTCATGCGCGTTGGCGCGGATTTGAAATCAGCGACGTTGAGCGCGGCTCAAATCGAAGGCGGCGTGATCATTTCCGAGGCGACGACGTTGAAGATTAATCTTTTATCCGAATTCCGCGAGGCGCAGCCCATGTTGCTTTCCGATCCGCTTTATGAAATGTCCGAACTCGCCATCTCAGACGATGGCATTTACGGCGCTTTTATCGTGAGAGGTCAGGTTTACTTTTCGCCGCTCGTCGCGCAACTCGGGACGAGAATCGAAAAAGTTACCCAGTACGAAGGCATGGTTCGATACAAGCACGTGCAGTTCATTCCAAACTCGCATCCGAGTGATCCAATTAAGTTACTCGCGTTGAGCGACGCCAGTGGTGAATACGACTACGTCGTTCTGGAAAGAGACGAGGACAACGGAGTCAGCTATTGGTCGGAAGCGCAAGTCACGCAAGACGGGGCCATTCAAGGAGGTTTGTCGTATTCGCAAATTTCTCCCGATGGCACCTCGCTCGCTTTCGATGATACCAACGGCCACGTCAAGTTGGTGAATTTCACCAACACCATCGTCAACACGGAGGAGTTCCGAACGCCAATTTCGCCGGAGGATGACCCCATCGGTGCCGGAGGACTCGGCGGCGCCGAGGACTTTTCTTCGGAAATGCCGCTGTTGTCGCGAATGCAGAACAGCGGCGCGGACGAGGAAGAGGTGCTCGACGCGGCGTCGATTTTGATCAAACGTCAACGCGTGTTGGATAAACGCACGAAGAAGATGCAAGCTGGTCGAAAGTTTGTCAAGGCGGACATGCGCGCGCCAAACTTTCGAGAGACGTCGACGTCGTCGTCGTCGTCCTCTCCGAACGTGGCGTCGCTCGGTAACCCTCAGCAGCAGCAACAGAGTGCCAACGTAAACGCAAACAAGAAGAAGGTGAACAACAACAAGCCTTCCTCGTCCGCGAAACTCTCCGCGTCTGATAACAATCAAGCGAACGTCCGCAACATCGTCTCTGGTTTACAACCCGAATCCGCGGGAGAATACGCCTGGTCTCCAGACGGCACTTGGCTCGCCTACGTCTCTCTCTACCAAGACACTGACTTTGAAGTTATTTATGCTTGGAACACGAAGACGAACGAACGAGTGCGCATCACGCCGCCGTCCTCGAACTCGAGATCGCCGACGTTTTCCCCGGACGGTTTGTTCCTCTACTACTTCAACGACGCGCAGTTTTCCTCCGGGTCAAATTCACCGTACGGCTCCAGAGGGTCTGAACCGGTCTACGAAGACGGAGAAAGTTTGTACTGTTTGCCTTTGAGAGAAGGTTTGGCGTGTCCGTTCTTCTCCGGCGACGAGATGAATGCAGCGGGCACGGTGTTTGATCCTACTTTGGGGCAAAAATACCCGACGAAAATTTCGATGAAGAACATCGAAAAGAGATCCGAGGTGGTTCCTTTTGTCGATCGCGCGAGATACGAAAGCATGTACATCATCGGTAGCGGCGCTACGATTTTGTTAAACATGTACGATTCCATGGGAAGCTATCTCATCGCTGTCGACATCATGCAAGGCTACGTTACGCCAATTTATCCGGACGCTTACGACGTTTTGGTGTCTCGCGACTTGCAAGTTGTCGTTTTGTTCACAGAAGAAGGCGTCGCGCTCATGTCTGCGCAGACCATCGCGGAAACTCCGGATCAAGATGCGATTCTCGCTCAAGCCTTGTTGTGGTTACCGCCGGAGACATGGACGGTGAAACTCAACCCGAGAGAAGAGTGGATGCAAATGTACGACGAGGCCATGCGCACGATGCGAGACAACTTTTACGATCCGAACCTCCACGGTGTCGATTGGCCGGCTGTTACGGAACGGTATCGTCCGTTGGTAAAAAGATTGACCTCCAAGAATGAGTTACGAGACGTTCTCGAGCAAGCTTTGGGAGAATTGTCCGTCTTACACGTCTTTGTCGACGTCGAAGGCGGCGAGGCTTTTGAAAAAATTGGCATGGGACAGAGTTCGGCCTGCTTGGGCGCTAAATTTGAGCAAGTTCCTCAAGGTTTGCGCATTACGAAGATCTACGACACCTCCGAAGTGTTGATGGCCCCGAACTCACCTCTGTCGGCGATGGCTGTGGATTTGAGACCCGGCGATATCATCACTCGAATCGATGGCGTTTTGGTCAACGCTTTGTCCGATCCTCTCCCGAAACTTTTAATGGGTAAAGCGTATTCGCAAGTGCTCTTGGAAGTCATTCGCGGCCCGAGAACGAAGGAAGAGATGGCAGAGTTGGAAGAGTTGCAAGAAATGATTGAAAGCGTGCAACAATCGAGCTCGAGTTTGGGCGTCGCTCAATCAAACGCGCTCCGAAGGTCGTCCCTTTCGTCTTCTTCCATGGCATCAAAAAGGTCGCGCACAAGTACCGCCGCGGCTCCCAGTGGCGATGGTCAACAAAATAGCCCGAAAAGATCCGGCGAGCAATATTTCAACGGCGGGACTTTGAATGCGTTCAATCCGTTGACGGATATCGCACGATCGGCTTTGAAATCGAATCGATTGGGGTCGCACTCGTCGTCGGCGAAACCCTCCAAAGACGCGGACAGTAGCAAATCATCAGACGGCGCTTCTAAAAGTTCTTCCTCGGGTAAGATGGGCGAAGAAGAGGAGGAAGAACTAGTCATGCTCGACAGAGTCGTCGTCGTTCCTCTCGACGTCGGGACGTGCTCCGCGCTTCAAAAAGCGGACGCTTTGAACAGAAGAAAAGCGAAGGTTCGCCACGACTCTAACGACACCATCGGTTACGTCTATCTCGAAGACATGGTCCAAGAAGGACCGGAAACGCATTCCATGGATGACTTTGCCAGTCAATTTTATCCGAACTTGCGAAAAGGTGGCTTGATCATTGACGTGAGAAGAAACCATGGCGGGAACATCGATACGTGGGTGTTGGAACGCTTGAGAAGAGTGGCTTGGATGTTTGAGTCCCACCGCAGCGGCCCGGGAGAGACGACCATGCAATACTCTTTCCGAGGCAAAGTCGTCGTATTGATCGACGAAATGTCCTCTTCAGATGCGGAACTTTTTGCCGCTGGTTTCCAAACCATGAAGCTCGGTAAGGTGATTGGCGCCAGATCCTGGGGCGGCGCGGTCGGGTACTCTGGCAACCCGGAGTGCTCCTTAGTCGACGGCGGCTCGTTCACCATCCCTTCGTTTGGTCCGTACCTCGGTAACGAGTGGTTAATCGAGCAAAAAGGTGTCATCCCGGATATTCCAGTAGCAAACTTACCCATCGAATCCTTCCACGGCACCGACAAGCAACTCGACGCCGCCATCCGAGAAGTTTTGAAGGAAATCAAGGCGTCGCCGGATGTGAAAATTCCAGAGCACCCGCAGTTTCCCGTGAGAGCGTACGACAACGCGAAGTGTTTGGCGGATCAACAAGAGGAAGGAGCGAAGACCGAGTTGTAAGAACGGAGGAGGGCAGGTATTAGAAGAAGAAGAAGAAGAAGAGAAAGCGAAACCGAAACCGAGAAGGAGAGAGAGAGAGGGAGAAGAGAATATAGAAAAGAGAAATTAAACTGTTTTAGAGTGAGTGAGAGAGAGAGAGAGAGAGAGAGAGAGATGTGCGCGTAATGCGTTCACGCGCGTTGTAATTTACTTTTGGTACCATTTATTATTATTATTATTATTATTATTATTATATGCGCGCGAATAGAGTCTCCGCGTCGTCTTCTACTACCGAGAAGCGAACACCCTTTCCTTTTTCATTTGCTGACTCACGTGTTCTTTTCTCTCCAAAAAGCTTTCGTCAGAAAAAAACGCATAAAAAAACTTTCTTAATGCGCTTGGTAATGTTGCCATCCTCTCCGTCGCTCGCGACTCCGAATTGGGGTGGTTCTCGTTGTCATTCGACGACGACGACGAGGACCTTATTGTCGAGGACGAGGACGACGACGGGTAAGGCACCATCGTTCGTACGCCGAGGACGACGACGACGACGACGAAACGACAACCTTAACGGCTTTTTTGTCCTCCGATTCTCTTCTTGTTCTCGTTCTTTGAGGACGACGACGACGACGACGGGCGGCTCGCTTCTTCTTTCTTCTCCGCGAGAAAGAGGAGGAGAACGCGAGCGACGAGCGATGAGGATGCGCGTCGTCCCGTCTTCTTCGTCGTCGTCGTCTTCTTCTTCTCGAAAAGGCGGCGATTCGGATGACGATGATTTTAACGAGAAGGTTGCCGAAGTGAGCGAAAATTTGACCACGAACGAAGAAGCGTTGCGAGCGAAGATTGGACAGTTGCAAGAACGCGTGAAAGCGTTGAGGAGGACTCAATCGACGCCAAGAAAAGAAAACTTTCCCGCGACCGCCACTGCCGCGGTTTCTGTCGCGGGCGGCGCGGCGATCGACGAGAGAAGAGGCGGCGCGGCGACGACGAGGAGCGGAGGCGACGAGAGGAGAGAAGGAGAGGGCCAAGGGGCGGATGTTGAAGGAGCAGTGGATGCGGATGGGACGGGTACTTTCTGGGAAGACATTTTACGAGCGTCCGTGAGTACGTTGGAGGATATATTCAGCGGCGCGTCGTCCTCTTCCTGGGACGAAGACGAAGACGACGTCGAAGAAGAAGAACGAGAGAAAACTTCGCTGACGGTTGGAATCGAGAAGGGTGCGGAGACCGTGGACGTGGACGGTGGAAAAAGGGAGAAGACGAGAAGAGATGGTAATAGTAGCGGTAGTAGTAACAGTGGTGATATTGAGGGCAGGAAAAAGAACAAGGACAGCAGGTGGGAATGGCAAAGACAGTTTGATACTCCGAATCAGTTCATGGGGCATTTCAAGAAAGCGCCGGCCGAGAAAGGAGAAGAGAAGAGGCTCACTACCACCGCGGCAAATAGTACTACTACAACTGACTCCACCACTCCATTGATAACGACAACTACAACGACGACGACGACAAAAGAAGAAGAAGAAGAAGAAGACTCAACGAATGCTGGGTCAAACTGGATCCCAGACGCGAGCGCGTTTCTTTCGCGTCTTCCGCTTCCGCCTTTGATCGGGAATTTGTTTTCTGGATCATCTTCATCCTCGACTGCAACGGCGACTACTTTTGCTGCTAATGCTGCTGCTGATTTAAGCATAGCTGAGCAAAGTGAGGAAGTAAACACAGAAGACGACGAACGAATAATCGATGAACAACTTCGCGACGCGAACGTAAACGCCGTCGCGGTTGCAAACAACGCCTTGCAAAAATTAACAGCCGCTATTCAAGAGATTGACTTACAAATCGATAGAGAATCGCCGCCGCGCACGCCAAGATCACCATCATCACCACCACCACCATCAACAGCGCAAGAAGGCGGGGCTTTCATCACCGCCGAAAATCAAAGTGAAGAGGATACGTTCAACGATTTAAAGGAGGCGCTCTCCGAGGCGATTAAAAATGCAGACAAAGCAAAAGCAAAGCTTGGAGACGTCGAAGTAGCGGCAAATGACGTTTTGAAAGTGCGCGAACGCATCGAAACGTATCGTCAAAGCGCGACGTATAAGAAGAACGTTTCTTTGACATCTTCCGAAAATGGTAAACGCGGCTTGAGTGAAAGTCAGCCGGAAAATATTCAAGCTTTGCGTCAAGCGCTCGAAGCTGCCCAGGTCAAATTAAAAGAAGCTTCAGCTTCCTCGCGTAAACAAACTGTCGTTGTTGCCAGACAAGTTTTGGTATTGAGAGAACTTTTCGAGCCAGGAGCACAAAAGTCTGCAGAGAAGAGTAGTGAGAATGACGCCGATACCGATATTCAACGAGAACAACAACAAGAGGGACTGGTAGAAACGAAAAGAATCGACGAAGGTTTGTACAGTAAAATCAACTCGGCTCGTAAAGTAGCCGAAGATGCGATTGTTGCGTCGAATATTACCGAAACTTTAGCGAAACTAACGTCGTGGCCAGGCGCAAAACTTTCGCAAATTGTGACGAGGCAACTCGAAGAGATGGCGGCGATTGATGAAGACGCGGAAGATTTTGTCGGGTCAACAACATCAACCGGTGAAACCGACAGAAGCGATAACTTGGATAGCATTCTCCAGCCTGCTTTAAGAAACATGGTTTCCTCGTCCTTATATCGAGCGTCCGAAGAAGATACGAAGAATGCTAGGATTGCTTGTTCTCTTTCCTCTTGGATTTATAATTTTCCGGACCAAACGACAAAGGATGGTTTAACTCGAAACGGTTTGACCATGTTATGGAATTCGCACGAGCACGAAGAAGCTCTTTCGGAGGATGAAATTAGTGGCAACGACAGTCAACAACAACAACAACGACTCGTCCAAACCTCGAGTGTTGAGAATATCAACTTCACCGATGCCGAAGCCGCCGACTCGGAGATGAACAACGCAATTCTTTTAGAAAATTTGAAAAAGGAAAGACACAATCGAGAAGAATCGATTCGCTTAGCTTCTGCGGCGGCGGATGAAGCCATCAAAGCGTTGGCATCGGTGAAGAGAATGCGAGAATTAAAACCTGACGATCCAAACGCGGCCGAGGCTGCAAGAAAAGCCACGGAGCTCGCTAATTTGGTTTCTCAAGAGCTCACCAGAGTTTCGGAGTCTCAGAAAACGTTGAAGAAAGAACGCTCGGCGTTGTTACGCGAAAGCGAGAAAATAAGCGAGTTACAAAAACAAAGAGCAAAATCGAAAGCGTCTTCGGAAAACGGATTACAAAAGAAAAAGAAGAAGAATGGTAATAACAAAGAAGCCGGTGAGAATGCGGTGATGCCGGTGAACTATTGCGTGGGCGTAGACAAGGAAAACGCAACGTTATGGATTGTCGTCGAAGGATCGACCAACTTTGCCTCGTGGCAAACCAATTTAACTTGGACACCCACGACGTTTGAGGATAAAGAAATCAGAGTCCATCAAGGAGCGTACGCTTGCGCGCAAAGAATGTACGATCGCGTTGAAAAATTGTGTAAAGACCATTTGAAGACGTTTGGCTCTAAGAAGGCTCGGATAAAATTAACTGGTCATTCAATCGGTGGATCTCTGGCGTATTTGCTCGGTCTGATGCTCATTCTGAGAAATGGAGTTCCTCGATACGCGCTCGATGATATCTGGACGTTCGGGTCGCCGTACGTTTTCGATCGCGGTGCGGAAGATTTGATGCAAAGGATTGGGCTGCAGCGAGATTTCATTAAAGGCGTCATCATGGGCAAAGATATCGTACCTCGATCGTTTTCGTGCTATTATCCTCCGTGGACGCGTTCTATTTTGGGCTCGGCTCCCTGTCCTCGGCCGTTCAAATGCGTGAACATGCCTACGCTCTTAAACGAAGAAATGATGTACGCACCTTTGGGTGACATGTATCTTTTACAACCCGTACACGGTTCGGCGCATCCACTTTTACCAGAAGGACCGGGATTCTATAAGCTCCAAGGAGAAGAAATGTACGACATAATCGCCGCTAAAGCTCGCGAAAGTAGTTCGATATCGACGATGAGTCTAGATGCGAGTTTCGACGAAGAATCGCATTGGCTCGATGCGCAAAAAGACGAGCGTAAACTTGATTTTTACGCCGATGAAGTAGCTCAAACGCGAGGGTCAACAACAACTTCAACGACGAAGACTCTGTCTGAGAATTTAAACAAGATTGCGTGCTTAACGCAAGCGGATGCAGCATTAACGGCGTCCTTGATAATTTCCCAGATTGATAGAGAGCTTTTGACCAAAGCGAAAGAAGGCGTCGGCGGTGATCTATCGGTGATAATGCGAGAACAAACTCGAGATGCGGCGCAGAGAGTGATACTCAACACGCCACATCCACTCACAGTTTTGTCGGATCCGAGAAGTTACGGTTCGCAAGGTTCAATCAGTCGTCACCATAATCCGTACTCATATCAAAAAGCTTTGTCCAGAGCTGCGAAAGCTTCGGCGGGAGAAAATAAAGAATATTCATAAACACGTGAACAGTAGCAGTGAGCTTGTAAAATAAAATTTGTATGTACAACAGATAATGATAGTATATTTACGCGGCTTTCGCGAAGCCGACTCTGGACCCGCCGTGATCAAATACCGTGTGATACGGTCCCAAAAACACGTCACCTAGAATCCACAGAGGACCCATTGGTTTAGGAACATCTAAACCCATGAAACCGCTAATGCACGTGTTTGAGCCTTGTCCATCATCAATCTCTAAGACGTACTGTTTCGGCGTCAATTCGAAAGATTTACCGGCTATTGTAAACGAAATATTTGGCATTTCATCGATGGCGTTGCAATCGACTCCGGCTTGTCCACCCGGCTGCGCCGGGACAAAGTCACAAACCTTCTCGAGTTCATTCAAAACAACCGTACGAGTCACGTTCGCTTGCAATAACTCCTTCGCGTAATCCACGGCCATTTCACACGCCGAGCACGCAACTTTACTCTTTTTCGTTTCTTTTTCCTCATTCTTCTTTGACGGTTTGAAAAGATCGCCCAAAAGCGAGAGACCCCCGCGAAGACTGCGATGTTTCTTTTCCTCTCTCGTCGTCATCAATAATTTTCGAGACGTAGCCAACACCCCGGTTGGCTCACTTATTTCTTTTTCAATCGCATTTGTTTCAGCGGCAGCTGGACAGATGTTCAAACTCTCGCAGATTTGACTCGAATCGTACGTTTCGATGTCGTCCAAAAATTCTTCGCCGTAACGTTTAATGGCAATCTTACACTCTTGAATCATCAAGTTTTCGGCGCCGATTGCGTCGTTAATTTTATCGATGACGGCGGAAGGTCCGGCGAGCAACGATGTTCCTGTATCTGCAATCGCTTGATGCTTAGTAGAGGAGGAGAACGACACCGTCGTCTTGTCGTTTTTGTCGTCGATGAATGAAAACTCACCAACTTTCACGTCATCCAAATCGAATTGCCAGTAGCCTTTCTTCGTCAAATCCACCCAGACGTGCTCGCCGACGAAGTGCTTCTCGTCGACGCCACCAAAGACGAGTTCACCACCATCAACCACACCGTCTCCGTCTTGATCTCTGTTTAACCAAAACGAAAACTGATCTTTCTCGACTTGATTTTGCGCGACGGCGTTATCAAACACCGGCGTGACCCCGTCGACGGCGATTTCCTTAAATCCCAATCCTAAGATCCCGTCAAACTTAGCGAAAAGGAACGTCAATCCCGGCTCTTTCGTCGCTTCCGCAAACGTCTGATCTTTAATTTCAATCGAATTTCCCAAACGCACCGTATCCGAGCTCAAGAACCCGCTCAACGACCCAGATCCGTATTGAATTGCAAAATCCTCACCGTTCGGCTCGTACGACCTGCTCTTCTCGCTGTCGTACTTTTCGTGCGCGTCGCAGGGAATTTGAGAAAACTTGCACTTTGACGACGGCACCCACAAATTCGAGCTCCCGGTATCGAAACACACCTGAAATTTCTGCCCTGGCGTTCCGATTTCCACCGGACCGTAATATTGCGCGTCCATGTAATTCGCGATGGGCACCGACGACGTCGCTCCTCCTTCTCCTCCGATCGACGCGTCTTCAGACGATTCCATCTTCTTGTCCTCCATTAAACTCGTTTCGGCGTTTCTCGTGTACTTCTCCACCATTTGCTTCTTCTTCATCTCCGCGTGTTTCGCGCGCAGCTTGGACGCTTTCATCTTCGTTTGCCAGTTTTCGCTCATCGCTTCCTTGTCCTCGTTTGCTTTCATCAAAGGCACCTTTTTTTGCAAGGACACGCGGTGAAGAACTCCTTGGACGTTATTACTCTTATTACGTTGATGATGATACCGAAGACCACCAAAACCATCATAAAACAGCATCAGCATCGCTCCTCCTACTAAAGCGAGCGTTATCGTCAACGAACGAGGACGTACGCGACGTTTGTCTTCTTCTTCTTCTTCTTTAGGGAACATGATGAAGAATTCTTCTTCTTCGCACAAAATTCGTGATGAAGAAGATGATGACGATGCTTTTGGTATGTAAAAGATGAAAGAAGACCAACGAAGTTTAGTAAAACGAACACTTTCAGAAGACAAAACCAAACGAAGTCTCGACGAATTCTCTTCTTCTTCTTACGGTACACGTCTTCTTCCTTTATTATTAGTATTATTAAACAATATATGAGCGAGAAATTATGATTGAATTTTGGGCAAATTTATTCCTTTGTTTGACCAAAAAACGACTACTGTGGTACTACTCTAAAATACTAAATTTTACCTCTTTCTCCTCTTTGTCTTTCTTTCGAAAACGACGTCGGTACGCGCGACGAATTTACAAGAAGAAGAAGAAGAAGAAGAAGAGTCCCCGTCGTCGTCGTGTTTTGAGGAAGAAAACAGTCTCGAGCCTTCGTGAACGGGAGAGTTCTTCGCGTTTCCGTGAGGGAAGCACAAGACCGCGCCGACTCGCGGCGCGACGGCGTTACCGACGATGACTTTTTTCTTCTGTTCTTCTTCGTTAGTATGATCGTCATCATCGACGGAATAGAACGTCGTCTCGCCACCTCGAAAGGTATCGGTCAAGTAGATGAGAAACGTGAGGCGCGTCGTCCGCTGGTTTTCTTTATTATTAGTGTTGTTACCATCGAGGAGCGCGTTCGCGTCGACGACGAATTCGTTGGTTTGTTCGTCGAGCATACCGCACGGCCAAGCGCCGTCGAGATGTCTGCGATAGACGCTCTTATCGTCGTATTTGAATATTCGAAACCGCGGGTTTATGCCGACAGGAAGCCAATAATGGTGGACAGAATTATCGTCGTCGTCCTCGTCGTCGTCGTCTTCGAACGCATCTTCTTCGTCGGCGTGGAAATGGTCGCGAATTCGTTGCCAAATATTTTCTACGACAGCATTATACACGCATATTTCGCAATACTCCATCGACTCTTGGTCGTTCTCGTCGTCTTTAACGAGTCCACACGCCAAAGCGCTTCGAACGAATAACTCACACTCTGCTTTCGCGAAAACAGACGTCAACGCGAATATCCCGGGTCCAACCGTTTGACTCAAATCGACGCGATTTACTCTCGGCGCTCGAAAGCCTGCCGGCGCGAGTACCAAAGCGTTTGGAGAGACTGGTCGAAAGAGTTTCAACGGTAAACGATTTGCCGGTCGCCGTCGACCGTCGTCCTCGCAACAAACGATGAAGCGTAAGCTATTATTGTTGTTACGCAAAGCGGCGGCGTGTATTTTTTCCTCTTCCTCTTCCTCTTCCGAACGCGCGGGTAACTCAACTCTGTTTCTAATTTCCACGCGAACTCTTTCGCGACGAGGAGAAGCATCATCATCGCTCACCATCCACGCACGAATCATTTCTCGTTTTTTCATCTCGAGACTAGGCGCGAGTCTTCCCGCGCTCTTCTTCCTCGTTTTTTTCTCCTCGTCGTCTTCGTCGTCGCTGCTTTTGCGAATTAATTTCAATACCCGCCACAAAAGCTCGTCCTCTTTCTCCTCTTCGCCGACGACGACCATGTGACCACCACCGACGCCGCTGAAACTCTTCCTCGCGAACGAACACCCTCGCACTAAATTCTCCTTACCAATCTTCTCGATCGTCTTCTCGACGCCGCTCACGTTCTCGCCCTTTCCGCTCTTTCCGCTCTCGTCAACGACGTCCTCCTCCCCGTCCTCGTTATTCTCAATCAGGAGTAACTCTGCGGCTGCGTTTGCATCTCCCGCCGCGCAAAACGTAAAATACGCGCATCGCAAAGACGCGTTCGTCAAACGAAGAAGTTGATGAGTCGTCGTCGTCGTCGCAGTAAACACTCGTCGACGACGACGCCCTTCAACATTTTTGGTGTTCAACTGCTTGACTTTTCCCAGGACTTTCTTCACCGCTTTCGCGTTCGCGCGGAGTTGACACAACGCGAGCACTCTCTCCAACAGTTGAGAGAGATTGCGAAAAGAAAAGAGTTGTTCCTCCGAGGAGAACAAACACACTTTGTCGTCGTCTGAATCGTCCCCTGTGTGATCGTCTGAGATCAAAAGCAAGTCGTCCAAGACGTGCAAAAACGCTTTCACCGAGGAGGTCAGATTTCCCGCTCGCAACGCGACGTCGCACACGCGCTTCTGTTTGTTCGTTTCGACGACAACGTTTAACGAAGAGGGTGCGTCGACGTTTTTTCTTACGGCGCTACCAGCGAGCGAGGTGTTTATCTCCTTTGTCTTTGTCTTCTTCTTCTTCTTCTTTGACATGATGATGAGGATGCAAAAGCCGTTGAAGACGAGCGTGTGTGTGTTCTGAAGCGCGAGCGTTATGCGTGTTCATGTTTATAAATCATAATGAAGGCAAAGTTATTACTCTGTGCGATGCAAAATTAGTATTAAGTAGTGCGTGTTTTACTAAACTCTCTCTCTAACTCTCTTTTGTCTCTCTCATTTCGCGCGATGACGTTATTCTTCTTCTCAACTAAACGTACGCTCTCTCGTTTTCTCGCTCTCGACTACTTCGCGGCGGCGGCTCGAACGTTGAAGACGAAGGCGTCGCACTTTTCTTTCGACTTTACGACGCCGCTCTCGTCGCAGACGCCCGAGGCGACGTCCACACCGTTCGGACGTAACACCATGACCGCTTCGGAGCAGTTTTCCGGCGTCAATCCACCGGCTAAAATCCATCCTTTCCTGGAACATCCTTTGGGAACTTTTAAGTTTTCCCACTCGAATTTCTCCCCCGATCCGGCGTTGACGCCGTCGATTAACACGTAATCTACCGTTTTCCTCGGTCCATTTACCCAATCAATCGGTGCTTTCCACCCTTTCTCCCCGGATAACATTTCTTTCCTTCTCGAGGCTAACTCCTCTTCGCTCTCCCCCGGCATTTCCGTCACGATTTTCCCGCTCTCGTCCGCCGAGCACACCCAAATAACTTTGATCTTTTGCGGAATATCCTTCAGAGATTGTCTGGCCAAATCGCCGTGTAACTGCGCGTGCGTGTTATATCCAAGCTCTTCGCATATCTTCGCTATCGTCGCTCCGTCTTCGTCCACGAACACCGCGACTGGCGTTATCACTCTTTCTTTACTCTTTTCGCACTCCTTTACGATCTTTTTCGCTCGTTCGATATCGACCGACCTTTTACTCTTGGGCCATAAGATCATCCCAACGTGTGAGGCGCCGCTGTCGATGGCGACGCGACAATCTTCCGCGGTGGTGATGCCGCAAATTTTCACCACTTTAGGTACATCGAAATTCATTGCATTCTTCGTAGGGGTATTCGTTTTTCGCTCTTCTTGTTCTTGTTCTCGTTCTGATGATGATGTTGCGCGAGGAGGATCGCAAGAAGATATCTTCTTCGTCGTGCCTCTCGCGAAACTTCTTCTTTCTCTTCTTCTTCCTCCTCTCGTTGCTTCCAAACGACGACAACTTTTCGAAGAAGAGAACAACGCATTATTCGTGGTTTTTGAAGGCATCTTCGTGGTAGTAGTACGACGACGACGCGTCGAAGTATTCGTGGTGGTGGTGGTCGAAACCATTTTCATCATCATCATCCTCGTCGATGATGCAATCGTCGTCGCCGTCATCTCTTCTCTCTTTTTGCTTCTTTTGTCTCTGAGAGAGGAAAGAAAATTTTTTGTGAAGAAGAGAAAAGTGCACTCACTCACGTGTGCGTTTTGTTGTTTTTTTAGATTTGCAGAGAGACGACAGACAGACAGACGAAAGAGAACGAGAGAAAAAGAGATTCCAACAACAACAACAACCCAGAAGGAGAAGAAGAAGAAGAAGAAGAAGAAGAAGATGACGACGACGACGAGAACAACAACAACATCAATGTTGTTCTCGCTGACACGCTCAACGGTCTCTTCCGTGATGACACTCCTCGCAGCGGGTTTGACCGTGACGTTCTCCCAAGCGATGTTTTTGCACTACAGTTACGAACCCATCGAAGAAGAGCCGACGAGAGGGACGTCGTTTAAAGGACTGGCGAGATGTGGATTCGTCGAAGAAGACGAAGAAGTGAAAGAAGAAGAGGAACAGAATGAGAGTACTTTTGTTTCTGCGACAAAGATGATGCTTTCGAGGACAAAAAGGACGACGACGACGACAAAAGAAAGAAGAGGTAAAAGTAAGGAGAGGAAACGCGTGGTGATTGTGGGCGATTCGCTCGCCACCGGCGTGGGTTGCACGACGAATACGCCGGCGCTGGCGAGAATCGTCGCGGAGCGATTGGCGGAGCTTTTATCGGTGGAGATCGAATGGATTGCGGTTGGAAAGAAAGGCGCAGCGTTGAGCGATATTTCGTCGTGCGTGCTTCCCGAGCTCAGAGAGAGTAACAACAGTAGAAGAAGCGTTAGTAACAGTAACGATAGCGGCGGTAGCAGCAGAAGTAGGAGTAGTAATAGCAGTGGTCATGATTCAGTCGAAAACGAGGTGGAGGAGAAGGAGGAGGATGAAAACGCACAGAACGAGTTTTTTCTCCAACAACAACAATTTCAACAACAACAACAACAACAACAAGCGTCGTCGTCGTGTGCGAGGAAAGCGGACGCGGTGATAATTCTGTGCGGGATTAATGACGTGAAAACGTGCTTTCTTCACGGAAAAATCTTTTTTCGGGAGAATTTCGAGAACGAGTTGGAAAATGTGATCAAAGAAATCAAGAGCGTCGTCGGGAGCGACGCGCTCGTCGTGTTGCCGGGGAATCCCTTGCACATCGCGCCTTTATTTCCGAATCCACTTCGCGAAGTTATTTTGAAACTGAACGACTGTTGGGACGACAAAAAAGAAAAAGTCGCGAATAAGCTAGGGAAACGTAAAGCTTTGTTTATCAATTCTCCCACGCTACAAGCGCTGAGAGATGCCGTCCGAATGCATGGGGGGGATAGCGGTGATGGTATTCGAGAAGGCGAGTTTACCGCGAGAGACGGCGTGCATCCAAACGATATGGGCTACAAGGCGTGGGCAAACATCATCGCCGCGGAAGTAGCCAAGGTATTAAAGGATAACGAAGTACAATGATCTCTTCCTTTTCCTCTCGAGCGTGTTGTTTAATACATATTTTTGTTTAATGTTAGTAGCACATATGTAGTACGACTTCCAAAAGCACGCTTTCTTTTTAACTAGTTTTATGGGATGATGACTTTAAAAGCTATTATTATTTAATATTTTAGTTCGTCAACGGCGGGATGACTCCTTCGTTGGAATCAAAAACGGCCGGGATGAATTTTATTCCGAGTTTTTCCATGATGAGCGCGTTTTCCGGGTTGGAGTTTGATATTCGCAAAGTCTTCCCGAGAGCGAGATACCTATCGCACAAGGAGTTCATAGCTGCTAAGCCGGAGTAGTCGCACACTCTGCAATTATCGATGTTTAGGACGATATCGTTTGGATCGACGCGAAGCGCAAACTCGTTTTTAAACGCGCGATCCGTTCCAAAGAATAATTCCCCGGAGCATCGATACACCGCTCTCTCCGTTCCATCGCTTAAAGTTTCAGTTGTACGTACTACATCGAGCGCATTGAATGAATTATCCCACGCGTACAATAGTGCCGCGAAAACTACCCCGGTACCAGTCGCGATGGCTAAGTTTGTGCGCTCCGTCAAGATCGTTACCAACAATATTAAAAACGTGTCTTGCAAACGCACGCGATCGGTCGTATCCGCGAAACATTTACGACGGCGACGACCGGCGTAATCCACCCTGTACGAGTTGTTCTTTGCCGATTGCTCGTCATTTCCCGTGGTTTCTTGCTGCGCGTCTTCTCCTTCTCTTCTACCTGGAATACAAAGAGATCGAACGTTTCCCGTCATGAGGGATAAGCAACTCCAATCAAAGGTGTAAATAACAACCATGAACAACACACCCGTGAGCGCGGCGACGGGGACTAACTCGATAACTTTTGAAGCCGCAACTACGAATATTAAAAACATGGTCGCCGCAAAAGCGGTCGATAATCTTCCGATTCCTCCTGATTTCACGTTAATTGTACTTTGGCCAATCATCGCGTCCCCGCCCATAGACTTGAACATTCCACTCAAGAGATTTGCGACGCCCTGCGCGACGCACTCTTGCGTGCATCTACCAGTCGCATCGGACGTATCCTCCAAGATTTCATCCACGAGCTGTAAGGTTAATACAGATTCAATCAACCCGACCGCCGCCAAGGAAAATATCAACGGAGCGATAATTCCAAACGACTCCGTCGTTAAATCCACATCCGGAGTGTGGTACGTCGGAAACGCTCCTTTTACCGGAGATAAATCTACTACGGTGGGTGTGTCTGCTCCTATGGCCGTTCTGTTTATAGCGTGCTCGAAAATCAAGCACGAAAGAATAGATACGAGTGAACTTGGGACCATTTTGGTCAAGCGCGGTAAATAATGGACGATTAACATAGACCCAAACACGTACAGCAGCATAATCCACGTCGATGCTTCAGATGCACTTCTCCACGTTTTCTGTTCCTCGTAACCAGTGTGAATGAGAAAATCTTTGTCTGACTTGAATTCACTCAAAGAAATCGTCGATGAGTTATCCGCGTCTGCTTCGCTCAGAATCGCGCCGACGTAAGTGTTCAACTGATCCGCAGATAAATCCGGCAACTCTTCGGCAAAGACGCGCGTAATGTCCGCGGATGAAATTTCCCCTGCTCCGGTCGAATCAAACACTTTGAATCCTTTTTTCCAGTCCACTTCTTGAAAAGACTCCAGCTGCGCTTTGAAAATTATAATCGCCAAACCGTTTACGAAACCGGTCATGACCGTGTTGGGAATGAGACGCACCAAGCGACCGGCTTGAATGAGACCGAGAACTATTTGCAAAATGCCGCACAGAATCATGACCATAAACAGATATTCCACGCGTTTATCGTACGCTTGATCTCTTAACGATTTGCACGAATCTGTAATCTCCGTGCATCCCGCAATTTCCCCTAAAGAGACGAGTTTCTCCACCGGCAATAAGCCGTTCGGTTCCATGATTTGGACGGCGACAACCGCCATCGCGCCCGCCGCCCCAGAAACCATTCCTGGACGCCCCCCGATGAGAGCGGTGATTATTCCTAGAAAAAACGTTGCGTATAATCCAACTAACGGATCTACTTTCGCCACGAAACTAAACGCCACCGATTCTGGCACCTGCGCTATCGACACCGTCAAACCAGACAAGATTTCATTTTTCAATCGTAACTTGTTCTTTTTGTAAAAGTTGAAAGATTCCTTCGCGTACGCGAGGCCGCACAACGGCGTGTCCGAGAACCCGTGATTCGCGTGAAAGCGCTGCATGAAGTTCATCTCCTCCGAACTTTTTTGGTTCTCGTCTCTTTCTTCCCGTCGTTCCTCTCGTTTTGTCTCAGTGGCGGCCATTCTTTATCCTTTAAACTCTTTTGAGTATATCTAAAAGAGAAGAGAGAAGAGCTTTTGGGAGAGATGAGAGAGTCGAGTTGAGTGCGAATAGAAGACTACGTGCGATTCTCTCGATGTATTCTTCTCTGTTATATATATCTCGTTTGTTTGTTTTCTTTTTGCCCTTCACGCGCTTCTTCTTCTTCGCGAGTGATTATGTGAACGTAAATTATCTCAATAAGTTGTTGTGTGAGTGAAAAAGTGCAGCATGGGGACACAAAAACGAATACTAATACTACGAGTTGGTTCGTTCTCGTTCTTTTTTCTAAAATGTTTTAGTACTCCTTGCATTACAAATCAATCAATCTCTCTCTCTCTCTCTCTCTCTCTCAGAACACAAAACCAAAACTTCTCTACTTCTTCGCTCTCGCGACGCGTCCAGCTTTGTGCACGGCCGAAACTCTCGCTAACGCCTTCTTTCGTAAATCCGAGCGATTCGCGCACGCGGCGTCCACCGCCTTGGCTTGGTTTCGAAAGATGCCTTTGTTGTTCGCGCCGTTCAAGGTGGAGGACGGCGTCTTCGCGCCGGCCAATTCTTGGATGTCCACCGTGTTGTTCATGTTGGCGATGCCTGTTGTTGTTTAATAATAATAATAATAATAGTGTGTGTTGCGTAATAAAAGAAAGGAAAGTGTTTGGTCAGTTTCTCGTTTCGGTCGTTTCTTTTTTGTTGGTTCTTCTTTTTTGTTTGTTTTGTTTGAGTCAAAAATTTCCTTCTCTTTTCTTTGTTTTTTTTGCTCTTCTCTTCGAGACAAACTCTTTTCAGCCAGCGCGCACGAGCACCAAAGAAATCCATAAATTCATTTTTCTAGGGCTTTTCCGAGACCTTGAACAGCCTAAACCGGTCTCGTTTTGTCTCTCACTCCCTCTCTCTTCCAAGGAAGGAAGGAGGAGCGCATTCACAACATCATTGACACCGTCACCCCCTCTCCCTTCTCTTTTTTCTCATCAATTTAGACGACTCCAATAAAAAAGTGTTTCGCGACTCTTCACCCTCTCTCTCTCTCTCTCTTTCTCTCTCTCTCTTTCTCCTCTTCCTCCTCCTTCTTTCGTCGTCGTCATCGCAATAATAAAAAAGAGAAGAATTGAAGAAGAAAAGACGATTCGCGAGGAAAAAATTCTCTCTAACGAAGTAGTCGAGTTAAGTTTTACCTGAGCTGCTAAATCCGTGCTTCGCGGTCACGTTGCCTTTCTCCGCGGACATGCGCGTTCGGTTCACGGACGCGCGGACGTACGCGTTGTTCTTCTTCACGCACTGCCATACGAGCTCCGAGGAGCACTCCACGTGTGCTTTCACCATGATGATTTTGTGTTTTTGTGTAAAAATGAGGTCTTTTGTTTGTAGGAGACGATTGAATTGTAGTCCAAGAAGGAGGGGAGCGTGAGAGAGAAAAGAGAGAGAAAAAAGAAGAGAGAGAGAGAGACAAAAAAGGAAAAAATCAAAGACAAAAAAAAAACGACAAAAAATTATCCAAAACAACAACACACTTTTGTTGTTGTTGTTGTTGTTGTTGTTGTTGTTGTTGAAGAGAACACAACAACGCGAGAGTATTCTTCTTCTCGTTCGTAAGAGAAGAAGAAGAGTTGACTTGTATTACCGAGCGTATTGATACCTGGTTTTGAGAGAAGAAGTTGTTTTGAACGAACGAGAAACAAAGAGAATTACACACGCAGAGATAAAAGAAGAAGAAAGAGAAGAGAATTATAATAAGAGAGAAGAAGAAGAAAAGAAAATGTCTGAATTCACGCCTCCGTCGTATTCCGGCGACCCGAACTCGGCGCGATGCGAGCAAGAGTGCTTCACGCTCGGGTTTATTAGTTTAAACGCGGCAGTTTTGATGAAATGTCTGGGAGGCTCGCGATTACTTTTAGACGCCAGACCTAGAATGAACGGAGACTTAGCCTTGGCCATGGCGGAAGAAGCGGACAATAAGAAACGAAGAAAGAAAGGGTTACCGGAAATCAACCGACGAGAGAAGTTAGGGGCGACCCAGTTTATGTGGCAACAGAGATGGCAAGAGTATTATCGCGCGAGAAACGGAATCTGATGAAAATGAAATCGAAAATGACAGGAACGACGAGAAGAGGAGGAGGAAGAAGAAGAAGAAGAGTGCGCGCGAGATGCGTCGAAGAAAGTTGTTCATCAAGTAATATCATCGCGTAATAATTATATTATAAACACCAATTATTAATTATTAAGCCTCCCGTATTAAAAAGGTTCCTCTCTTTATCTCTCTCTCGTCATCGTCATCGTCGTCGTTCTATATTATTATTATTATTCGCGAATCCAACCGTTGTTCGTCATTTGCCAGTCCACGACGCCGTTCCCGTCCGCAAACCATAAGTTGATTTCTCTCTCGGCGGAATCGACCGAGTCGGAACCGTGGATAATATTTCTGCCAACCTCGACGGCGTAGTCGCCGCGGATAGACCCGGGCAAAGACTCTAAAGGATTCGTTTCTCCAATCATCTTTCTCGCGGCGGCTACGGTACCAGTCGGGCCTTGCCAAATCATGCACACGACCGGCCCGGAAATGATATAATCGACGAGATCTTTGAAAAACGGTTTCGAAGACAAGTCGCGATAGTGCTCCTCCGCAATCGCTCGCGTGCACTGAAACGTCTTCAAACCTTTCAACTGCATGCCTTTATTCTCGAAGCGTTCGACGATTGCTCCAACTTTTCCTCTTTGCACACCATCCGGCCTAAAGTTTTATAATAATACGTATTTATCGTTAAAGAGAGTTGTTGTTGTTCTGAAGTCAGTTTTTTTTTAACAAGAAGAAGTGGATAAAAAAAACCTCCTGAGGTTTTGTTGCGAAGAAAGAGTTTGACGAAGTCAAGAAGAAGTCAAGAAGAAGTCAAGAAGAAAGGCGAAAGACAACGACGACGACGTAAACGACGACGCACTTGATCATGATGTACGTGCGCTCGTCCGGGAATCGTCCCGCGACGACCACCCCTCGACCAGTTTTTGCGTCCTCATTAGGAAGACTTCGACGACGACGATGACCTCTTCTTGGTTGTTGACGTCCACCCCCTTTCGACGACGAGCTTTTGGAAAGAAGGGAAGAAGAAGAAGAAGAAGAAGAAGAAAAAGAAACGGAAGCTCGGGAGGTGAGAAAGCGTGGTCGTTGTTGTTGTTGCTGTTTCCAAGGCGTCGTCTGGGCGCGCGTGGCAGTCGTCGTCATCATATCTCTCTATATACTCTTTATACTACGCAAAAAAGAATTCGTTCTTGTTGTGTCTTTTTTTGGTGTGTTTTTGGTGAACTTTTTTTGGCGCGAGATTTTTTTTTCTCTTTTTTTTATACTTTTTTCGTCAAAAACACAACAAACACGTTCGATTTTAGACAGACACACACTACAAAACAACGCTCGGCCGAAGTTGTGTGTGTGTGTCTGCGCGTGTCTGTGGTGTGATTGTCGTTTAAAAGGAACAATTTAACACACAATTAATATCATCGCGCGGACACACGCGCGCGAGACGTGCCGGAACTCAGAGAGAGAAAAAGTAATACTTTTGTTGTGCGTAAAAGAAGAGAAAAATGAAAGATAAATTGGCGAAGCAACTTACTACAGCCGCAATGACGACAAAGATGACGACGGAGAAGAAGGGGGAAAACAAAGCGGGGGCCGCCTCCACACCACCATCACCACCACCACCACCTGTGGCGGTGGGAATAAAAGGTGGGAAAAACGCAACGACTTCGCTTTCTCCGACCGGGACGTTGCGAGGGTACTGGCAAGCCGAAGAAGAGACGGCGTTACGCGCCGCCGTACAAAAGCACGGCATCGGCGCGTGGGAGAAGATGAGAACAGATCCTGATTTCAAAGCGTTGAGGTGCGCACGATACGTATTTTATCGCGACGAGAGACGTGCTACTGCTTTTCTTCGCGTTTCTTTTAAGCTTTACTCGTCGTTTTCGTTATCGTTTTCTCGTTTTCTCGTGTTGTTCTTTGCGCGGTGATGATGATGAGAGAGACACAGACGAGGCAAATTCGCGACGAGGAGGGGCGGCGACAAAAAACTTTCTTCTTCGATGAAATTTCCTCCAAATGTATTGGGAGCATTTTTTTCCAAACGACAACAAAGTTTCTTCTTTGTCTTCTTCTTCTTCTTCTCGTTTGAGCAAAAAAAAGAAGAAGAAGAAGAAGAAAGTTGTCGTTGTTGTTGTTGTGTTTTCGAATGTGGGAGTTTTTGATGGTTGGGCGACCTGGTCGTCGTCGTCGTCAAAGTCGAATCATCGAGCGTGGCGTCAAATCTCTCTCAAAAAACAACATTTAAAATTAACGCGGATCTTTCTTCCTTCACGTTTCCAAAATTCCAGGGGAAGAACCGGAGTGCAGCTGAAAGATAAATGGAGAAATCTGATCAAGTTTCAACACTTGCGACGAGGAGAGATTGAATCGGCGCCGTATAAAGCGACGGTTCGCGCGAAGCAAAATGCAGCCGCGGCGGCGAAAGGAAATGTTGATACCACGAAGGCACCAAAGAGTGGTGGAGCGAGCGGGAAAACAGCGAGCGCTAGTAAGAAACGAAACGCGGCTGATCAAGGTGGTAACATCGCGAAGAAGAAAGGGAAGACCAACGCTTCCGGCTTCAAGAAAGGAACAAATAGCAGCGACTTGATGGATACGTTTCAAAAAGGTCCAAAAGGGAAAAGGAGTAAACTAACAAAAGGAGGGAGATTTGGCAAAGGCGCGGATGGCGCCGATGCGAGGAATATTATCGATGCTAACACGAATCTCGATCATTTGAGTAACGGAGGCGAAGGTATCGGTCGATCAATCTCGCCGGCGTTGCCGCCAAAGAAACAAGCTTTCAAGCAACAAAAGAAGAAAATGAAGCTTTTAGCGGAAGCGCGAAAGAAAGCGGGAACTCCAGATGCGAAAGCGAGAGCGTTGCACGCGCCATCGAACGCTCCACCAAGAAAGCGGGTCGCCGCCGCGTGGGCCGCCGGTATATCCGACGTCAATCAAATAGGGAGCGGAGGACTTTTGAACTCGAACATCAATAGTTTAGATGAAGATGAACAAGATATTGTAGGAGCACATTTAGGACACGTGACGTTTGATATCGATGAAGATGAAGATGCGCATCACTTAGCTACCACTTCTGGAAGAGGTCAGAATAACAAGGATGGCGGCGCTGCTTCTTCAGCGAGCATGGCTCGATTTACAGAGGAGATGGAAAGGGAAATCGAGCAGACGAAGGAGCGCAGAGCGCAAATGGTTAGAGACGTGGAGTATTCCGAGAGAGAATTGGCTCGATTAAAGTCGCTCGTCGAGGAAGCAGAAAAAGTGTATTCGGAAGCTCGCCTGAAAGCACAGGAGACGCTTCAACAGGCGCAGAAAGAAATTGCTGAAAAGCGTAGAAAACAATCCATGGAGTCTTTGGAAGAGCAGAAAAAAGCAGCGGCATCCGATGGCGAATTATTAGAAGAAGAAGAAAAGAAAGCTAACAGCAACAGCGACAACAACAACAAGAATGACAAAAAGAGCGACGATGACGATAACGATGGAAAAGATGGTCATAAATCGAAGGGGGCTACAACGAGGAAATCACTCGAGGCGTCAAAGCAACCCAAATCCGCGACGACCGAAAATATAAAGGTTGACGATGATGAGGACGAGCCATCGAACGAAGACGTGAGTCCAAAGTCTGTTCCAAATTTGAACGATGTTGAAGATGTCGAAGTTGACGATGCCGAGTGGGACAAGTACTTGGCGTTTGGAGGAGATAACGCTAATGAAGAAGACGACGAAGACATGTCCGAGATGCAACGGGCTGCGCAGATCGCTTCAGATGAAAAGAAAAGAAAAAACTACGCCACCGACTCTGAGATGAATAAAGCACCAAAATCTCCCAGGCTTAGGAGCCAAGCCGGGAGTGCGGGTAACTCAGACAAGGATGCTGCTACGAAAACGGCTACACCGACTATGGCTATTACGAAGGCTCTAGAACAAAACCGACGACAACAACAACAACAATATCAATTCATTCCGTCAGATCCAAACGGACATTACGATACGGACGATTCGGATGATGATCTCAGCAGCGATGAGTCAGATGAGGAAGAACTCGATGAGGAGCAACTTGTTGCAAAAGCAGCTTGGGAGAAGGCACAAACTGCGTTAGCGAGAGCGGGATTGCCGCCGATGCAAGAGATCGAGAACGTATTACTGCAAGAACTAAAGAGACTCGAACAAGCAAATACAAAATTAGTGCATGCTCGACTTGCTTTGGAAGCTTGTGATTCTGAACTTTCCGAGCTCTTTGCCAGAGCGGAAGCTAGGAAAGCTGGTGTGTATAACGAAGACGACGACGACGATTTGCGTGAGCAGACAACAAATACGGGATCTTTACCGAGCGATCTTCAGAACATTCACACAGATGACGAGGACGACGACGATTTGCAAGTTGTAGGCAAGAAGAGAAAGAATGCGCATGATGAAGATGACGACAACGATGATGACGACGACGACGACGACGACGACGACGACGACGACGACGACGATGATGATGATGATGACGGGGAAGGAGAAGAAGAAGAGAAAATGAAAAAAACGACTCGATCTGGTGGCGCCAAGAACTCCGCGGAAAGAGACAACGCAAACACGAGAAAGAACCTGAGATCAAAAGATGGGAACGAGAAGAAAGAAGAAAGTGGTGCTGCTGTTGAAAAAAAGGATGGGAAAAAAAAATCTGACGATGGTGAAGAAGGTGAAGAAAATGAAGAGGATAAAAATGTCGGAAAGCAAAAAGCGACGGCTAAGAATGCGAATAATAGCAAAAGCAAGCAACAAGCGGATCAAAAAGACTCGAAGAAAAAGAGCAGCGGTAGCGGCCAGAAGAGTTCTGGTGGTGGCGGATCTGGACGAGGTGGATCTGGCTTTCGCTCTGTTTCGGAAGATCGACGTTTCGGAATCTACGATGCTCGACGTTATCGTTCGGTTGAAGAAAATGATAGAAATGCACAAATGAGCGGAGAGAAGATCAACTTCGGACTCGGTGGCTCCAACGCTGCGGCTGCCAATAATGCGCAGAACAGCGCCGGTGTTAGTAATAGCGATGAATCTGGTGAGAAGAATCGAAAACCTGGCAAAGAGAAAGGAAAAGGCACCGGTGGTCAGCAGTCAAAAAAACAAGGCGTTGGGCGAGGTGGTGGAAGTGCCAACGCTAGAGCGAGTTCTTACAAAGAGAGCGCGATGGCGTTTGCAGCGGCGCATTGGCCACAGCAACTGAAAAAACGCAGAGATAACAAAGCTAGAAAGAAGCGCGTCAAGATTGGAAAATCTTTGTGGGAGTAATAATAGTAAACATATCAACACTTAGAGAGAGGAAAGCGAGAATCAACGCAGAATTTTAAATTTCATCGAAACTGTACATTTTTTATTACTGTATAAAAGGATATACTTTCTTTCTCTACGCGGATCAGCCTTGAATCGCGCGATGTGCCGCTGCATTTTACGCTTGATCCCCTTTTTTAGGAGGAACTACGATTTTCCGCGGCGCTGGAATGTCGCGAAGCGACGACGATCCTTTCTCCCTTCCGCCGGGAAGGTTTTTTCTATTTCCCATCGCTTTACCACCGTCACGCTCGCCAAATTTAGTTTTGTTCTGCCGCAAGTTATTAACAGTATGGTGAACGTTGCGTCTATCTCTACCACCCTCATCGACATCATTGGCGTTAGTATTGTTATCGTTATCTTCGTCAACTTCGATATTGCTATTGATATTCGTCGGGAACCTTTTGCTGTTCTTTTTGTGAGCATTGTTGAGCTTCAAGTTTTCGAGCCTGTTTTTATTCGCGGCGTTTACCGTGGAAACATTGTCTTTACTTCTACCGCTCTTACCGCTCTTGAAATTCGTGCTCGCTCCCTTGAACATGGCTTTCTTCTTCTCTCTGTACGACGCTAGCATTTCCTCTTTCGTGAAAGAATCCTCTTTTTCTCCAACGACGTGAAGATATAAACATTCTGGGTTTCCGCATGGAAAATTGCGTAAGAAGGCGTTACAATATTTCGTCGTGCCATGGCATGCTCGAAGAGGTCTTCCTGTACCGTCTGGATGAGCAGGGACACCGTCAATGCACTGAATGCATGTCTCCGCGTCCGCTTCTGCTTCAAACGTTACGTAAGCGCAACCTGCTAAATTTCCCGCATTACTATCATCATTTCCGCTACCATTGGCCGGTGCTGTCGGACAGGACACTTGTAACTTGATGATACTACCATACTTTCCAAAATACTCCGCCTTCCTCAGTATCTCTTCCTTACACATAGCAGTCGGAATGCCGACCACGTAGACTAAGTTTCGCTGAATGACGCGCACATTGACGAGGTGCTTACGACTACTGTCAATCGGAGCGTTTGGATCGTACGATGAATATCCACCACCACCGCCGCCAAAATTACCATCAAATTCGCCCCCTCCTCTCCCTCGACCTCTGCCTCGTCCTCCTCCGCCGAAGAGAACCCCTCCTCGTCTTCCGCCTCGGCCCCGTCCCCTGCCTCTGCCGCCACCGAATACGATGTTGTTTTCGCCCTCACCGCCGGCACCGTCGTAATTTTCTGCGTACCTACTGTGGGGATGGTTTTGGTATCGGTATGATCGACTACCGTGATGATGATGATGATGATGATGTTGCAAAGATGAAAGCGACGACGAAGATGAAGAATAATTGCCTCCTCCTCCTCCTCCTCTTTCCCTTCGTTGTTGTGCGCTACTCGCATCCGTCAAAGAAGCTACTTGCTCCGCGTCAAACTCGAGCAGATCTTGGTCGTAATCCTGTCGACACGCGGGACACTTCCCAACCGTCTCGCCAAATCCAACTTCCATGATTTGATGCCAACACCACGCGCATAATTGATAGCCGCACTTGCACGGTTTAAAGGCTAAATCGGTCGCATCCATATCGTTACAACACAGCGGGCACGTCTCCGCGTCCTCCTCTTCTTCCTCCTCGTAGGCCTCGTCTCTTCCTTCTCCAGAGTGGTCTCCGTTCCCTCCTCCTCCTCCTCCTTGCCTGTTGTTGAAGTTACCCCCACCGTCGCCATGGTAAGTTCCTCTTCCTCGCGTTTCGACGACGCCTCTCATTTTCTCTCAAGATTTGTCGCGTCTTTCCATGGGCAATGGGGCAAAAATTCTAAAAAACTACGCGAGCACTCAAATTACGAAGTACGGATGTGTACAAAGTTGGTCGAGAAGAGAGCGAGAGAGAGTGAAAGACATTTTTTACGAAGAGAGAGAGAGAGAGAAGAGAAGAGAATAAGAGCATACGAAGACGATAGTATCAGAGAGACAAGAACTATACACTCGAGGCGCACGCGTGAAAGTTTTTGCCACACGCGCGCTTCCTTCTACTTTTACTACAACTTTTTTTACTTCCTATTTATTTACTTTATAAACTATTCTGCGATTCGCCTCCGCTCGCTCCGATGAAAACGAACGGAGAAGTAAGAGTTCGTCTTCTTCGTCTTGTTCTCCCGGCGGTTTAATTTCGGCGCGTTCGCGACGTTCTTCCCTTTTTTCTCGCACACCCAAAACGCAATTTTAGGAGAGAACTTCGTCAGAACGACAGAGAGACCGCACGCGCGCAAACACTCGTTGAAAATATCCACGGAACAAAACGGATTATTTTCCACGCACCTCCTAGGAATCGTGATAAAAAGGACCCCTGTTTCTTTCCTCAACATTTTCGCCATTCGTAGCAACATTTCTCCTCGATCCTCCGGTTCCGCCACGCAGTTCAAAACCATCGAATTGAGAACGACGTCGAACTCGTCTTCGCAAACTTTGAGAGCGAAAAAGTCTCGCTTTTCAATCTTTGGATGTTGCGAGTTCAAATCGATCGAGCGAAACCGTATCCAGCTCGGCGACTGGCAGCAAAACTCCGTGGTTACCGCTCCAACTTCTAACCCGTTCAAAACTTTCCTCTCCTCGCCTTTTCCCGGTCTCTTGTTCAGAGTAGTCAACGTAGAGTAGACGAATTTTCTCACGTGTGAGGTTCGCTGAAGAGCAGCTTGACTCGCTTTTTGATACATGTCTCTTTCCGTTTCCGACGCTGCTCCTGCTGCTCCTTCTCCCGCCTGCTCCAACGCCGCTTCTGATTTCCGGTGAAACTCCGCGGTTATTCGTTTCGCCACTTTTAAGGATTTGACGACGCCAACACCGTGAAGTATCGGTCGCTTCAATTTCTTCTTCTTCTTCTTCTTCTTCTTCATTTTCTTTCTTCTCGCCGTAACGAGAAATTCTGTCGTGTGTGATCACTTTTCGCACTTTCACACAAAAAAGAACAAACAAACAAAAGCACAAAAACGAACGAAAAACAAAAACGCAAAGAAAAACAAAAAAAGCAAAACAACAAGGAAACGAAATAAACGCGCGCGCTCGTTTTTAGAGAGAGAGTGTGTGTGTGTGTGTGAATATGACGACGACGCGCGAGGAGGAAGAGGCAAACGACTTGGAAGAGGAAGAGGAGAAGGACGAGAAGGATGAGAAGAAGAAGAAACAACAACAACGAGAAGAAGAAGAATTCCTCCGACTTTTGGAAAAGCGACTGCCCCAAAGTCAATCGCACGTGTTGGAGCACGCGAAGAAGATGAAAATGAGCGAGGAGACGAGAGCGAAAATGTGCGCGCAAATGGAAAGCTTAGGCGATGAGTTGGAGTATTTCTGCGACGCGTTTCACCGCGCGATGGTCTCGTCGAAAAAGACAACCGCGACTCTAGAGAAGAGTAAAAAAGAGAAGAAGGAAGAGGAGAGAGAGAGTACGACGAGTACGAGTACGAGTAATACGGACGATGACGGTAACGGTGTCGGATTCGAGAAGAAGAAGAGGAAGACGAGAATCGAACCAATCGTTCCCGACGTCGTGGCTGCGGAAGCGAGCGAAGAGGAAAAGCGAGCGTGGCGGGAAGAAGGTTACGCGTTGATTCGTTCCGGAAAGGTTGGCGCGATTGTCATGGCTGGAGGACAAGGCACGCGATTAGGAAGCGCGTTGCCGAAAGGGACGTTTGATATCGGGTTGCCAAGCAAAAAGTCTCTTTTTCAACTGCAGGCGGAGAGGATTAGAAAAGTGATTGAGCTCGCCGCCGCGGCGGCGGCGGCGGCGGCTGAAAACGAAGAAGGAAAAGAATCCGCGTCGCCCTCTCTGCCTTGGTACATCATGACGTCTCCGCAAACGCACGAACAAACGGTGGAATTTTTTCGTGAAAACGCGTATTTTAATCTCCCAGAAAAGGACGTCGTGTTCTTTCAGCAACAAGAGGCGCCGGTATTTGACGTCGAAGGGAAGATTATTTTAGCACCGGACGGGTCGATTCAAACGTCACCAGATGGAAACGGCAGCATATATCGCGCTCTACTGAAATCAAACGCGTTAGAGAACATGAAAAAGCGCGGCGTTCGACATCTTCATTGCTATTCGGTGGATAACGCGCTCATTCTTCCTGGAGATTGCGAATTTATCGGGTACTGCGCTTTACGAGGAAAACAATCGGGCGCTAAAGTGATTGAAAAAACTTCCCCGGACGAAAAAGTCGGCGTGTTTGCGCGAGAAGTAGCCTATTCAAATATCGATGGCGGTGATGGTGATTACACCGAGAAGGAGGATACAGATGGCGGGAGAAGAAAGAGCGCTTTGTCGTCGTCATCTTCGTCGTCGTCGTCTTCAAGAATTCGCGTCTTAGAATACTCGGAGATAGAACCGAGCGTGCGCGACGAGAGAGAGGAAGTGGATTACGATGAAGTGCTTCCGGGTAACATGCGAACCGACGACAGCAACGATCCTTCTTCAATCATTAAAATTGAAAAGTATAACAGACCGCCCTGGAACCACTTTAATCCCGATAATCGTCCGTTACGATTTCGGTGCGCGAATGTAGCGATTCACTATTTTAGCTTAGATTTTTTATACAAAGTAGCGGGAATAGCAAACGCGAGGAGCAGTAGCGGTAAAAAGATAGTCAACGACCAAGACGACCAAGACTCGTTCGCGATGGAGTATCACGTGGCAGAAAAAGACGTGCCTTGTTATGTCGAGGGCGATACCGAGAAGCGAAGAACGAAGAAAGCAATCAAGCTCGAAAGTTTTATATTCGACGCGTACCAGTACTCCAGCGATGGTGTTACTATTTTTGAAGGAGAGCGTAAGCTTGACTTTGCGCCCGTCAAGCAAGCGACCGGTGATGACTCTCCGGAATCGGCGAGACGCATGATTTCTTTCGTGCATTCGACGTGGATTACGAAGAATCGAGGTCGTGTTCAGTGGGGCGGGTACGGAGGACTCGTCGAGGTGAGTCCTCTCGTCAGCTTGCGCGGCGAAAATCTCGAAATCGTGAACGACTGCGACGTGCAGAGAAACACCAGCATCGAACTTGGATGGGAACCACCGTCTGAAAGGCAAACCCCGTGGCACCGGTACTACGGGAAGCACTCGTCGCTTGCTTGAGTGATAAAATTTCTTCTCGTCAGACAGGTTGGATGTGCGTTGTGTGTAATAAAAATACAGAAATAATACAAACGCGCTGCGCGCGCACGAACTAAACACCTTTTGAAAATCCTTTCCTCTTCTTTTCCTCCTCCTATACATTCAAGCTTGCTTAAACTCCCAATCGCCTCGACAAATGGGACATTTTTGTTCCGAGTTTCGTCCGTCCAGCCATTTCGTTATGCATCGCAAATGAAACGCGTGCGAACAAACGCCCCACACGACGGGTGAATCATCTCCGGGATATTTACAATCTGGTGCGCACCCATCGTAAGGCGAGTGGCAAATCCCGCACACGTCTGACGCATCGTTCCACGTCCACGTTGCTACGCCTTGCCACGTTTTAAATTTGAGTTTGAGCGGTATCTCCTTCTTCTTCTTCTTTTCTTCTTCTTCTTCTTCTTCTTCTCCTTCGAAGTTTTTGAGTTTTGAAAACGACGACGATGAGTCTTCTTTCGTCGTCGTCTTTATCGGCGCGGTTGTTTCCTCCTCCTCCATCTTCTACTTTGTCTTCTTCTTCTTCTTCTACTACTACTACCACTACCACTGCTACTACTACCACTGCTACTGCTTCGTTGTCTTCTCTCTCTTCTCTCTCTCTTCTTCTTCTTCTTCTTCTTCTTCTTTGTCTTCTTCTTTCTGAAGTTTTTACTTTTTTTTTCGTCCTTCTCTTCTTGTTCCTCCCTAAAAACGAGGGAAACAAATTTACGTTGCCCTCCCTCCCTCTCTCTTTTGCCTTTTTTTATGAAAAAAAATGAAAAAAGAAGACCAGACAGATCTGTTTTTTTTTTTTATCCTCTCTCTTCTGCCCTCTCTGTATTGGGCGTCGTCGCGATCTATTTTCACGTCATTCAACAAACAACGTCGTTCGCGCGTTTCTTTCGTTCGTGCGTGTCGTTCGTTCTTCTTTTTCTTCTTCTTCTTCTTCTTCAGTTCGAGAACGACTGCAGAACAGCAGCAGCATGGCGAAAAAGAACAACAACAACAACAACAACAACAACAACGCCTCGTTGAAGCTTTCTGGTGTCCCGAGACCAGGCGAAGCCATTCGGGCCGTGCTCCTCGGGCATTTAAACCTCGATTCGAACGCAGACGCGACCATCGAATTCCAATGGTACAAAAAAGAGTATCAGGGACCAGAGGGAAAGGCCCAACAACAACGACAAAAAGGGGATCCAGATCGTCGAGAGGAATTGAGCGAGGACGAGCGCGAGATTCTCGGTGCTACTGCGCCGATCTATTTGGTAAGAAAAGTTGACCTCGGGTGTCGCATCGGTGCGCTGGCGATTTTGCGAAGTCGGATTAGCGACGAGGACGACGAGGATGATTTTGACAAAGACGACGAGGTTTTTGAGAAAAAGAAGAAGGAGGGCAGTAAGATTTTGGCAACGTTTAAAAGTGAAATGGCAGATATCGTGCACATGGAAAACGACGACGTCGATGAAGACTATTACGGCGACGATGCGCCGGGGGAGCGGAAGAAAAAGATGAGCAAGAGTTGGAGAATGCAACAAAAATCAAAGACGTCTTCTTCTTCTTCGACGGCGACGGCGACGGCGACGGCGACGGCGAAAATGATCCACAAACAATCTCACCACGAAGAAAAAGTCACAACGACGTCGTCGTCCTCGATTTCGTCTCCGGATGATCTTGAAGCCACAAAGAGAAGTGGTAGCGGCGGCGAGGGCAACACGAGAACGGGTAAGTCGGCGGTCAAAGAAGAGAGACGACGAATTGAAGGTGACTCTACTCCGATTGGCGACGAGAGATTTAAAAAAGCAGAGGAGAGGTTACTCGCAAACGCAGGGATTTTTAAACATAAATACGGCGAGTCGGGTCGCTACGCCGACGACGAAGACAACGACGACGAGTCTTTGAACGACTATTTACTTTTCGGCGAGAAGGAAGAGTACGAGAAAACAAAAACAAAAGCGACGACCTCGCGAAAATTAGAAGAAGACAAAGTGTACGTGGACGTTTTGCGCAAGTTGAAAGCGTACGCGAGACTGCGAATTCGGCACATGGGACATTTCTCGAAGCTTTTGAAGTTTGCAACATTTTGTGTTTTATATTGCATCATGTTGTATTTGCAGACGGATCCGATATTGAGTTTCGAAGTTTCATCGACAGTCAGAGGTCTGTTGAAACCTGGCATTAAATCGACCCAGGATGTGAACTACCTCTACGAGTGGCTGAGTGAGAGCGTAGTCGACCCGATCTGGACGGAAGCGCCGTGCGGTGACGGCGTGTGCTCGGCGCCGTACGAGTTTCCAGCTTTCGGAAGATTTGGATGTAAAGCCGATTGCGGCTCCGCAACAAATCTGATTTCATTGGTTATTCACGTGCAAAGCAGATTCGGTAATTCTCCAGCCGTGAGTGCGCTCGAGCTCATGTCTCAAGCCAGTTGGAATTTATGTTTGCAAGATCCCGGTCGGTACGCGAACGACTTGCCGGATTTATGCTGGTACGAAAAAGATCAAAAATTTTTGGAAGTTGACACTAATAAGCTTATCCGACTCGATGTTATCACCGGTAATTGGTACGTGCGCCTCAAGGGTGATCATCTCGGTTTAGTCGCGGGGAAAATTTACCGGCTCGAAGCGAATGGTGATTTGGTTTTAACGCCGACGGTTCCTTTATGGCTGACGTGTACGAAAACCTCTCTTTTCAAGAATGTTCAAGCGCGGGTGTCGAAATTTGCATCCGCATCGCTATCGTCGCGCTCCGTAAAGAAAGAGACTTCTTCAATCAGTGAAGCATACTCTACGGCTCCGAGAAGACGCATGGATAATTTATCTTTTTCGTCTTCGACGGCGGCGGCGGCGGCGGCGGCGGCGGCGGCGGCGGCGGCGGCTCCCGATGACATCGCGTTCGACAGAGATGGTGACGCGGGCCAAACGAGTCGTCGAAACTTGAAGCAACAGAAGGATGTAACGGAGCTCACGGATTCAAATTTTTTCGATGCGATTGATACGTGTTTGAGAAAGTCCGAGCAAGGCCTTCACGCCGCCGATGGGAGATGTATTGCTAGCGAGTATGGATCGATGTCTGAATGGAACACTAGTCTCGTGACCAACATGGAAGGTGCGTTTCGGGATATGGTGACATTTAACGCAGATATTTCTGGATGGGATACGAGCGGTGTGACGAATATGGCGCACATGTTTTATAACGCTCGGCAATTTTCCCAAAATATTACGAGCTGGGAAGGTTCTGCCGCTTCTTCTCTTCAAAGAAACATATTTTATGGCGCAAAGTCTTTTATGTCCCAATTTATTTGTCCTTTTTATTTTCACAGCGCGCCAAATTCGTGCAAAACGCGAGAGCCGGTGCCACACGCAACGTTTAAAACTGCCGTGAATTCGTGTTTGAACGAAGAACCGCTGAAGGGCGATTGCACGACGTACGGTACCGTGACGACTAAATACGGCGTCATGTCCGAATGGGACGTGAGCTCAGTCACGGATATGCAAAGCGCTTTTTCATCAAAGACTACTTTCAACGGCGATATTTCGAATTGGGACGTCCGTTTCGTGAAAGATATGAGCCACATGTTTTACCGTGCGATCTTGTTTACTCAATACTAGAGTAGCTGGCAGACGTGGAGTCTCTCGAGACAGTACGAATTATTGCATGATGGGAACGCGAACCCTGATTTATCAAACTGGGACGTTTCGAACGTTCG
>Ga0115554_1000249_pt1 | contig 36299 bp, 32 predicted proteins | sample COGITO_mtgs_1104_3_FD_87283 | JGI IMG/M metagenome (GOLD analysis project Ga0115554, IMG submission 87283) | Pelagic marine microbial communities from North Sea - COGITO_mtgs_110404 | ecosystem: Environmental > Aquatic > Marine > Epipelagic | place: Germany:Helgoland, sampling site Kabeltonne... | reverse complement strand
TGTTTTTTTTGTCTGCCGCTCTGATGATTTCTGGAATTTTTTTTTCCAAATTTTCCTTCCATTCATCATTAATCCCCCCCCCCCCCCCTTTTTTGTTTGACCGCTCTCATTTACTACAACCAATAATTCGTTGCGCGATTACTTCGACTTCATCAGATAGACAGACAGACAGACGGACAGGACAGCCTGACCAGGTAGCCCATCGGCCGACCAATGGTAAGCTGCGCGGTACATCCATCAATTTAGTAAGCGGGCATAGACACCTTGTTACTGAGTACTTCTTCGTCTTTCAGGTGCTTGCGGAAGTCTTTGAGCTTGCTCGAAAGCTTGCTGATAAGGTAACTCTTCCGCTCGAGGATTTTTTCAAGTTGCTCAACGTATCCGTCGATTTCATACTCGTCTTCAGACTGCACTGCCTGCAGGAGTCGTCCCTCTTGAGTTAATAGCTCGGCGCTCTCCTGGATGGCGGACATGTGGTAGTTGAGGAGGTCCTCCTCTTTCTCAAAGATTAATTGAACCGTGCGGTGAAGCTCCTCGACATCAGCTGCCTTGGCTTCATCATCGCCGCCGTCATTGTAGTCGATGGACCCATCATCGATGGACTGTTTTTTCAGGGATCTGTGAAGAGCGTGGATATCGTCATCGTGGTCGTCGTTTCGGTCGTTTCTTCTGTTGGGGGTTGTGGGGGGCTGGATATGTTCATGTGATTCGATTTTGGGATGGTGCTTTTGTGGCTGCTGTGGTTGGCCTCGCTGGGCTCGCACAGGAGATTTATTGGCAGCTACGGGTTGGGGTCGCTCCTTGCGAATGGGCGATTTGCTTCTCCGTCTTGGAGCTGCAGCCTCGCGCTTGGCCTCCCTCCCCCCCCCGGGCTCTCCTCTCCCAGCACTTGCTGTACCAGCACTTGCTGTACCAGCAGCACCAGAATGCGACTTGACGGCACGCCTTTTCTTCTCTTCTGGGGGTGGCATTGGGAGCTGGTTATCGTCCTCGTGATCGTATTCTCCAAGCTTGCTCCGCAATTCCCTTCTTTGCTCATAGGCAGCCCGTTGCAGCGCCTGTTGGTCTCTCTTTTCCTCGGCGACAGCAGCAGCAGATCTCTGGTTCTTGACTTTTTTCTCCTTAATCCTGTCGGCGTAGCGTAGCGTATTGATGGTATGATCCGCAGAGTGCGAGCCAGGCGAGACGGTAGCGATCATGGTGGTCCGCGCCAGCGAACTGGTGAAACAGTCCTTGAGCACCAGGGTGAGCTTGGAGGCGCGGTAGGGGATGTGGCTATTGGACGTGTCCAAAGCTCGGATGCACTCCTTCAACGCCAGGAGACTTTTGTTGATCTCCGACGATTCTGTCCTTCTCTGCCTGTTGTGGGACTTGGTGTCACTGCCTCTCTCACTCCCGGCGAGATCAACCAGCGAGAGCTTCCCCCTCAGCTTCCCCGTGCCCCTGTCCCGGAGCAGAATCTGGCACACGGCGTGGCTCCTACTACTCGTGTCGTTAGCCTCCGTCTGGTGCGTCGTCCTCCTGCGGTTTCCCGCCTGCACAAGAGTCAAGAACTCATCGGGGTCAGCGGCCTCGAACTCCTCCAGCTCAGTGATGACCACCTCCCCCTTGCCGTCCTCCAGAATTTTCAGCCTGTGACGGTCGTTCAGGAGGTCCTGACACCGGCCACCGTACAATTCGAAGAAGCTGACGGTGACGACGGTGTCGGCGTTGGTGCAGCCCTTCTTGGCTGCCGCCCCCTCCCCGCCCAACAGCATGAAAATGTCCTCAGCTACCATCACCTGAAGACCGTTCATGGTGTAGGTCTTACCGCTCCCTGTCTGGCCGTAGGCGAAGCAAGTCGCCCTCCCACCGACTCCAGAGCACACGAAATCAACGAGTCCCATCGTAGTGTACTCGTAAACGTCGTCAGTGGTGTCCTCCTCGCCAAAGGTCTGGTCAAAATTGAACGTGTTGTGGTCCAAATATTTCGATATGCCGTCCACCTTGGTCTTGCAGGCGTGGATCGTCACGTACGGGTGGCGCACGGTGACGCTGTCGTGGTCCTTCTTCGCCCTCTCCTTGTCGCTCACCGGCCGCTTCCTCACGCATATGCAGATCTTGCTGTTCTTGCCTTGTTCCGAGACGTGAGCGTCCCGCTGTCGCTGCTGCTGCGTGAGGCCGTCTGGCGGGTTCTGACGCCACTTCCGCACGAGGCCGATGAAGTCGACGTCGCCCGGGTTACCGGCGGCGAGGTTCCGCCTCTCCTCGCGGGCCCTCTCCTCCTTTCGCCTCTCCTGAGCTTGCCGTCGCTCCACCCTCTTCCGCTCCAGGTCGTCCACGGCCGCTCGTGTGCTGTCCCGCGTTGGGTTCGTGTTGTGGTGGTTTGATCCGCCGCCCGAGGGACCCTGCAATGAACGACGGCGGTCCATGGCTTACCGATGACGCGAAAACGTGAGAGAGGGGGCAAACACAAGAGTGGTTTTCAAAATTTTTGGAGGGGGACTCAATTTCAACCACTTTATCTTAAAAACGACGTCGAAAGGATTTCTGACACGGAAGATTATCCGTGGGACACGACTTAAAGAGAGTCGTGTCGTTATTTGTCCTCCCAAACCAAGGGTTACAATTTTTTTTTTTCAGATTTTTTGTCGTTAATTTTTATTTTTTTTCGCGACTTTTACCGACTTTATAGAAAGATAAACGCCGAATTAAAGTGCTGATCCAGTCTGACTATTACCATAAACCGGTAGTAGAGATTTTTGGCACCGTCATTATCCATCCATTATGCCCAAATTGAAACCTGCAGAACAAACCAAGGCCCTCCGGAATGTTTGGAACCAGGCAACATTGTCTTCGAACGGCGGCGGAATGCTCGCACACCTAAATCAAATGAACCAGCTACTTGACAGCGGAATCATGTTTAGTCCTGATAAGCTGGTAAACCCTGACGTAGACAAACCCTCCCATGTTGATTCTCCTATGAGGTATGAGCAACTTCAGATACAACACACGATAGAAAAGCAGCTGAAAGAGGCGGCCCATGTTGATTCTCCTATGAGGTATGAGCAACTTCAGATACAACACGCGATAGAAAAGCAGCTGAAAGAGGCGAAAGCATCAGAAGAAGCAGCCGAGAACGACGTGGCGTTGGCGATTAAGATGTCAAACGAGAGCTACTTACAGGACAGGATTACAAGGAGTGCGGAGAGCACGAGGAAGTTTGAGAAATCTATGGAGAAACTCAGTAATTACGGTTTCGATGCCCCAGAGCACGAGTACGTGGAAACGAAGGAGGAAAACATTGGTCCCAAAGAAGAGGCGAGTGAGGAGGAGGCGAACCGCATTGCTATGGCCCTATCCATCATGGAAATGGACACCATGCGGTTTAAGAAGATGAACGAAGAGCGGGCGCGAGCAAAGCAGGACGGAGCGGCAATGAAAATTCAGTCCGAGTTCAGAAGAATGGCGGCAAGAAAGACAGTGATAGCAAGAAAGATGCATCGGAGCGCGGTTACGTTGCAGTCAGCGGTGAGGAGAGTTCAGAGCATCCAACTTCTGAAGCTCGTCAGGGAGGTGAAGAAGATCGGCGAGATGTCCGACGCAACCATCAGGATTCAAAGCGCAATGAGAAGAAAAATCGCTGTTAATAAGAAGAAAACTCGACTAAGTGCCTTATTATTTCTTCAGAGAGTCGCAAGAATCGTCGCTGACGGGAAGAGGGGGGAAAGGGAGGAAAAGGAGAGGAAGGAAAAAGAAAGGGCGAGAGCAACCGTCAAAATCCAAAGCCTAATGAGAAATATAATCGACGACAAGAAGAGGAGGGAGAAGGTGAAAGCGACAGAGAAAAGGGATTCAGCCGTCACCATGATTCAGAGGGTCATTCGACGACACGGAGGTAGAAAGATCGCCATCGAAAGGCTAAGAGCTATAAATATTTTGCAAATGCGCGCCAAGATCACCCTCGCTGAGAAGCACGAGAGGGAGGAGAGGGCAAAGGAGGAGCAAGATGCGAGAGACGCTGAAGAAGCGGCGAATGTCTTTTTAGCTTTCCTGGATGACAAGAAGAGGGAGAAGAAAAAAGAACAGGACGAGAGAGACGCCGAAGAAGCGACGAACGTCTTTTTAGCTTTCCTGGACGACAAGAAGAGGGAGAAGAAAAAAGAACAGGAAGATCAAGACGCGAGAGACGCCGAGGAAGCGAGAAACGTCTTTTTAGCTTTCCTGGACGACAAGAAGAGGGAGAAGAAAAAAGATCAGGAAGATCAAGACGCGAGAGACACCGAGGAAGTGAGAAACATCTCTTCAACTTTGTTGGACGACAATGAAGGAGAGAAAACAGCACTATTAACTCCATCATCGGTGCCATTATCGATTGTTAAGGGAGAAAAAATCTCCTCGAAAGCGATAGAAGAAGAGATTGCGATGCAGACAGATCAGTCAGACGACGACATAAAATTGACGTCGTCAGCGATAACTGAGACTGACAAGGACAATCATGGGGCTTTGGAGGAGGAGTTAAACGAAGAGTCACAGGAGGAGTCTCATGAAGAGTCACAGGGGGAGTTACACCAAGAGTCACAGGAGGAGGAGACACGTCAACTTTCATCCACTCTCATCTCCCCTTTTGCCGACATTTCCAACTCTACCGATGACATTGCCTTTGCCCTCGGCTCTCAAATTGCCACCAATACCGCCACAAACGACCTCCGGCAGCAGCAAGAAAAATCAAACGACGAAGAGTTCCAATCTCTTGACGATTTCTTCACCTTGAAACGGAGCACAAGCGCGGATGAAAATTCCAATTTTTACCCAACAGAAGAAACGAATCCCGGGTTTAGTCCGCCCAAATTCACACAAATAACACCGAAGCCTTCGTCATCACCAAGCCAACAACAACCTTTCAGTGTGACCTTCCAGCGAGCTAATGTTATCCCTCAGCTCGAGCTTTCAAAAGCAACAGATTTTAGAACCGGCCTTTCGAGCAGCACAATGATTACCAGTGGACCCCCTCTTCAACCACTCCAGCACCAATACCAACACCAACACCAACACCATCACCAACACCAACACCAACACCAACACCAACACCAACACCATCACCAACACCAACACCAACACCAAATATCGCAACAAATGGGAACATCTGCTTCAATAAAAATTAAGAAGAGGACATCGTCTGTGGCGACCCGTGAATCAGTCAAGGTGTTGTCCGATACTGACGATCGTATAACACTTGCGCTTCAACGTGCCGAGAAGCGAAGCAGGAAGCGCAACAAGCAGATTGAAAGCATGCACAAACCCAAAACCGATGCACGCGACTTTGAGAGAGGTAATTTTTTGGCCAAGACAAAGGTTCACAGGCTGGCTCCCCCAATGCACTCGAAAACTATCCCCAATGCCGAGACAAGCAAGGAGGCTCAAACTGCTCTCGCGCTCCATCACCTAAAGTATAGAGAGACGAAAGACCTCAGCCTCTCACTTGAGTTGGCAGATCAAAACATTCCAGGTATTCGGAGTCTGAAATATACAACAAGAAAAACCGCGAAATTGAAATCAAACGAGGTCTTCTTGGAAGCGTCGTTAAAAGAGGAACGTCGGAAGGCGAGAATTTTGAAAAGCCTAATAAATAAAGAGCAAGTGACGAGGTAATATTTGCATGCAGAAGGCACCACCAGATAAAATCATCTACTTTTTCAATGTTTTGTTTTTCCGTTTCAGCACAAATTGAAGCAATATTTTTCCGCTACCTTTCTCAAACCCACACCTTCAGCGTCTTTAAACATCGATCCCCGAGCCCCCGTCATTCGTTCTATCCATCTTCAAGACAGCCATGAATGCTTCTTGGGGGACGTTCACCTTTCCCATCGTTTTCATTCTCGCTTTCCCCTTGGCTTGCTTCTTCAGCAATTTCTTCTTTCTCGTGATGTCTCCACCATAGCACTTGGCGAGAACATCCTTCCTCATGGGGCTTATACTGGCGCTTGCAACCACTTTAACCCCCAGGCATGCCTGTATTGGAATTTTAAAGAGGGCCCTTGGGATCTTTGTTTTCAATGCCTTCACCAGGTTGCGCCCAATACTCTGAGCATTGTCGCGATGCACAATTGTGGCGAGAGGCTCGGCAGTCTCGTAATTGATCTTTACGTCCAGGCGAACTAGGTCGCTCTTTCGATAACCAATTGGTTTGTACTCCATCGATGCGTATCCCTTGGTCCTGCTCTTGAGAGTGTCGAAAAAATCACTGATGACCTCAGCCAAGGGGAGCTCGTACACGATTGTACTGCGGGTTGGCGTAAGATACTTTATGTCTTTCAGAATTCCACGACGTTCTTGGGCCAATTCAATGACATCGCCGTTGTATTCGCTCGGTGTGAGCACCTCCATCTTCACATAAGGCTCGAGGGTGTCCTTGTCACGAGTGAGCATTTCGGGAAATTTGGCGGGCGAATCAATCACAGCCTTGGTATTCTTAGCATTGTCAACCACCTCATAGACGACCGAGGGGGCAGTCACTATCAGGTCAAGGTCGTATTCGCGCTCGAGACGCTCCTGGACGATTTCCATGTGTAGCAGACCCAAAAACCCGCAGCGGAATCCGAAACCCATGGCAGACGAATTCTCGGGCTCAAACACAAGTGCGGCATCGTTCAATCTTAACTTCCCAAGACTATCCCTAAGTTGCTCATATTGGTCCGCATCGGTAGGGAAGAGACCGCAAAATACCATTGGGGCGGATTCCTGAAAACCTGGCAGTGGATCAATGGTTTTCCCCTCAGCAGTGGCAGCCCTGTGTTCCGAGACGAGGGTAATTGTGTCGCCAACTTTTGCGTCTGCGACTGCTTTGATGCTACCCACTAGGTAGCCGACTTCGCCCGCTTGCAGGGAGTCGACGGGCACCTGGTTTGGCGTGAGAATTCCAACCTCTGTTATCTCATGCTCAGCCTGGGAGAAGCTGAAGCGAATTTTGTCACCCTTGGAAATCTTGCCCTCCACCACACGAAAGTAAACGACAACTCCCCGATAAACATCAAACAGACTATCAAACACTAAAGCCTTCAGCACGTCCCCGTCTGCGCGGCCCTTTGGTGGGGGTACAAGGGTAACTATCTGCTCCAAGATTGCCTCAATTCCAATGCCACTCTTTGCCGAGGCATGCACAATTTCACTGCAATCCAGGCCTATGGTCGTCTCAATCTCTTCCGCTACTCTTTCTGGCTCTGCGGCAGGGAGATCGATCTTGTTCAGCACCGGGATTATCTCTAAATCGCTCTCAAGCGCAAGGTAAACGTTCGCAAGAGTTTGAGCCTCAATGCCCTGACTGGCATCGACGACGAGCAATGCGCCCTCGCAGGCCGATAGCGAGCTTCTAACTTCAGAGGAAAAATCTACGTGTCCAGGAGTGTCAATCAAATTCAGCGAGTATGTTTTCCCATCCTTTGCCTTGAATTTGATCCTGGCAGCCTGAGCCTTAATTGTGATCCCTCGCTCTCGTTCGATATCCATGCTGTCCAGCAGCTGGCTCTGCATGTCTCGTCCCTCTACCGTATTGGTAAATTCCAATAGACGATCAGCCAGAGTAGATTTACCGTGATCTATGTGTGCTATGATTGAGAAATTTCGGATGAGGGAGCTGTCGTAAGTTTCGTAAGTGATCGAGCTGGAGGAGCCACGGAGAACATGGGGGGCAAACGCTCGAATCTCCGTGCGGTGCGGCGGGAGAAACGATGCCGAGAAGGGGAACTGCCATAAGCAGAGAACAAGTAGTGAGAGCATGCCACCAGAGGGTGTCAAGTGATGATGTATGTCGTCGGAATGGAAAGACAGGGAATGCGAGGTAAAAGACAACAGCCCTTGGGACTTGATCCAGGATAGAGGCGAAAAAAACTCGCAAAAATCTATGTGCAGAGAAGTCTTGACACTAAATGGGAAATTGCGGGTATTACAACCCTATCAAGTTTTCGGTGTCGCGACCGGGCATCACACCATCATTCTCTTCTTCTTCTCCCTGTCTCCATACTTTTTATCTGTCCCAAACGAGCTCACTACTGATATTCACTGCGCCACCAAGGCACATAATTTTTTCTCCACCTTCCCAAAGACTGTCCGCACATTCAGTCAGAAAAGTCAGGAAGACAAAACATTCTCTGGAGGCTTCATCACCCCAGATTTTGTCCTCAGCCCGATGGCGCCCTCACAGTCGTACACAATACTTGTACTTCTGCTAATCATATCACACTCATCTCCATTTGTGCTCAATCCAATCATCACCTCTCGCTCGGTCAGTATTGTTCATCGACGGTCTGCGTCACCACTGCTAGATGCAGATAAGGTCGGTTCGATAGTAAATAAAATCAACAATGGCTGGGATTCACTTGCATCATCTGTAGAACCTGCGAAGCAATCGCTGGGTAAATTATCTGAGATTGACGTTCCTCAGGCGTTTGCTGATTTGGTGCATCAGAATCTGCAGAATCACAATCTAAATTCCCTTGTCGAGAAGGTGAGCAGCATTGATGCTGCAAATGTCGTTGCGGTGAGCTTCGGGGTAGTAATATCGCAGTTGATGATAAACCTGATTCGGAACAAGCCGTACACGTCTCCCTACCCTTTCTCCTCCTACGATCCTGTTGCTGCAGCGGTTTACTTCTCAACAAGACCATTTTTGCAGATCTACCGCAGTTTGGAAATTGCCCTCACATCGGCCAGCTTTGTGGCAAAGATTATCGACGACACATTCATCTCGAAGCCGCAGTCGACCTTTGATTTTGACAAATTCAGGGGGGAGCAGCTTGCAGCTCTGCTGACACGACTGGGCCCCTCCTTCATCAAGGTTGGGCAGTCACTCAGTACGCGAAGCGATTTATTGAGTTCTGGCTATTGTGCTGGACTGACGTCACTGCAGGACGCGGTTGAACCTTTTTCTACTGACGAAGCGTTTCGACAGGTGGCTCGGAGCTTGAATGTTGATTCGGTTGAGGACATTTTTTCCGAGATTAGCCCGGTGCCTGTTGCGAGTGCCAGTCTAGGTCAAGTCTACAAAGCGACAGTGAGGAGTAGCGGCGAGGTTGTCGCGCTCAAGGTTCAAAGGAGCGACGTTGTCAAGGTTATCGCGCTGGACATGCACCTTATCCGGAGCATAAGTCCAATTTTGCAGAAGCTCGCAAACCTGAACACTGACTTGGTTGACACTGTCGACACGTGGGCTGTTGGGTTTGTCGACGAGACAGATTATTTGAAGGAGGCTGCGAACGCGATCAATTTTAACGAAAACATACAGAACACACCGCTTGGCAACGTTGTTTTTGCACCTGATGTGATATCATCCCTCTCGACACGTGATGTATTAACGACCTCATGGGTGGAAGGGATGAGACTGGACACCTACGATGGGGAGGACGTGTCCAAGTTCGTATCGATAGCGATGAATTGTTACCTTTCGATGTTGTTGGACGGCGGCACTCTTCACTGCGACCCGCACCCCGGGAACCTGCTGGTCGTCGATGACAACAAGCTCTGTATATTGGATTGGGGGCTGGTCAGTAAGATCGAGAAGGGACTACAGATTACACTGATTGAACACGTTGCCCACCTCGTCGGACAAGAGTATGACAAGGTTCCTCTAGATCTCGTTAAGCTCAACTTCGTCCCTGCAAACATGGTCGAGAGAATGGAGAGTGAGGGGGTCGTGGAGCTGCTGACGGAGATATATTCGACTTGGGGAGCGGGCGGTGGGGCGGCAAACATCGACATCAACCAAGTCATAACGCGCGTGAGGGGACTGAGTGAGCGAGGGGAGGGGAGCGTATTCACTGTTCCGCCCTATTTCTTGCTCATTGGGAAGGCATTCAGCGTTCTCGAGGGCATCGGGCTATCTAATGACCGTGACTACTCCATAATCAACGAGTGCTTGCCTTACATCAGCAAGAGGTTGTTATCTGCCCGGGACGAGAAGATGGACGGCGCTCTAAACTCGTTTATATTTGGTGCGGAGCGGGATTCTGAAAACCGCGTTATCGACGTCGCAAGGTTTCAGAAACTTGCGTCCGGATTCGGCAGCTACAGCAAATCTGCCGCCAACCCTTTTCGCCCCAAAAACGAAATAATCAATGAGCAGGCAGATGCCATTGCAGACCTCCTCTTGAGCGAGGACAACAAGAATCCGTTTACTGACATAGTCTTGGAGCAGGGTGCTAAATTCGCCGGGGCAAACATCCGAAAACAGTATTTGGACCTGCGTAGAAGAAGCGGAATCATCGACCAAGACGGTGATCGCTCTCTTGCCGGTTTTCTAATCGATCCGCTCGGACTGTGGCGCGAATCTGCATTGGTGAAATTGGATAATCTGGACGAGAAAGTACTGAAATCACAGAAGGGGCTGGTCGAAATGGTCGGGAAGTTGGCTCCACAGGATTTGACCCAGGAGGACCAGCTCGCTATCGCGAGGCGTGTTTTGGAAAAGGCTGTGAGCAGGAGGAGTGTTGTGAGAAAGAGGACTCAGCAGTTTGCCACCTATTTCGTGAAGCAGACGAGCGAGAGGCTGAAGAGGGGAAGTAGGGGGGGAGATATGGAGGACATCGATTCTCAACTGGATAATTTGGAAATGGATCTCGAGGATGATCTTGAAAAAACACAAAGTCATAAAAGTAGTCTGAAGGGTGTGGCGGCCCATGAGGTCGCAGAAGTAGTCGAACAGATGGGGGAAGAAAGCGATCGGCTAAAAGTGGCGAGAGCAAAGCTGATGCAGTACACCGATTAAAAGAGAGCGTAAGAATAATTGAGAATGAATGAAAGACTTTGCCTTTGGCACTTAAAAGCACTGTCATGGCAAGTAGTACAAAGCAAATTGTGGCCTCCCTCTCTTCCTACTTAAAATTATTATTCATAACTTCTTCCTGTCCCCATCGTCACCGTCGCCGTCACCGTCGCCGTCACCGTCGCCGTCACCGTCATCGTCATAGTCATACCCCCCAACAAAATCCAGGTCACCGAGGAAGTCCGCTTCCGTATCCGGTAAAAAATCAACCCCATTCATACCCTGCACTGGATGCCACTTCCCATCATTTTTCCTTGGCAGCATGGGCAGAGGGTCTAATTGGGTTCCTAACTGCTTCACATGGGGGTGCTGATGATCTCGGTATATCTTCAACTTAGTCTCCTGGTGGCGGTGCCGAAGGTTATTTCGTTTAATCATACCCAAGACAGCCTTGCGCAAGACCTCTTCAGGCTTGAGATCCATCAGCTCCTTGGCTGTCCTGGTCTTCAACCCTCCCGGCCAGCCAGTGTGGCGGTAGTACTTCTTATCTTCCATCTTCTTGCCGGTAAACTTCATTTCCTGAGCGTTAACAACCACAACGAAATCCCCGCAGTCAAAATTAGGAGAGTAAGTGGGCTTATACTTGCCAGTCAGGAGGGGTGCAATTTGCTGGGCCAATCGACCAACAGTTTGATTCTTTGCGTTTACCAAGTGCCACGCGCGGTTCGCGGCAGCTCCAGGGTAAGCCATACTATTTTATGCCTACTGGCGCGGTCTACTAACAGTAGAGAGAAGAGACAGACAACAAGAGGTGGGGAGGTGAAGACACGGCAAAAAGCCCTTGGGTACACAAAAGGGGAGGTGGTGGTTTCTATGGAATGAAATGGCGCTGCTCGATACGACTTTGACTGGCGGCGAATGCGGACCGCAATAAAAACCGAAATGGAGAAAAATTGATGGGTGTTTTGAGTAAGCTGAAAAAGGGGGTGGCGTTTTGCGAAACCACTAGAACGACACCAAAAATCGATTTGATTTCACTAATTTATTCCGCCAACCTCCTATTTTGTCGGTCTCGACTGAAGAGAAATTTTAATTTTCTAAGGGTACCACCGTTGAATTGATCTTGATCTTGCCCTTCCCTTTTTTGGAGTCGGGATTAAAAGCTTTGACACCGTTCAAAGCCCCCAAGGGCAGCAAGAGTTAAGGTCGCATTGACAATACTGGGCTCCTGACTGTTCGGCCTGACCGCGTAAACACTCGATTTCCGTCTCAAGAAAAAGTTCACAACTTCTTTTTGCAAGACTGCCAAGTGGCGATACCACCACCAGTCGAAAACAATGAAGCCGGCTTTTCTTGCCTTAATTGCTCTCATGTTGCTCCAGGCAGTGTCCTCTGCCCCAAGAAAAAGCAGAAATCAGCAGCGAAGTAAGGAACAGCAAAAATCCCCCAAGGACCACGATTATTATGAGCTCCTTCGCTTGAAAAGAAAACCTCCTCCAACCGACAAGGAGATCAAGAAAGCCTATAAATCCCAGGCAAGGAAATACCACCCTGATAAGAATCCTGGAGACGAGAAAGCTCAGAACAGATTCGTGCTCATCGCCGAGGCTTACGGGGTCCTGGGAGATGAGAAGAAGAGAAAGATTTATGACAAATACGGTAAAAAGGGGCTAGAGGTTCACGAAAAGGGAGGGGACCCAAGATTCAGCGGCGGTGGCGGCGGCGGTCATCCTGGTGGCCGTTTTCATGGATCTCAGGGTGGGACCGGCGGAATGAAGTTTGATTTTGGCCGTGGTGGCGGCCCCGGGGGCGGCGGCGGGTTCCAGTTTGGAGGTGGAGGTGGAGGTGGCGGGGGCGCTGGCGGCTTCGAAAATATGTTCAGTGGAATGTTCGGAGACATGTTCGGGGGCGGCGATGGCCGCGGTGGCCATCAAAAACAGAATGCGAGGAAACAACAGCAGAAGCAGCAGCAACAAAGACCAAGCTCACTCTTCAGCAAGAAGGAAATCGCGAATTCGAAAAATCTTATCCTTCTATCTCATAAGAACTTCCCAACTGCCATCTCTAAATCGTTTTACGTAGTATTCTTCTCAACTATGCAAGACCGTAACGCAAAAGCTCACAAGGAAATAGTCCTGGAGCTTGCTGAGAAGATCCAGAACTTCGCTCGCATTGGAATATTGGATTGTGACAATGACAGCAACAAAAAGTTTTGTGGAACGAAGACGAAGGGCCGCGTGGGTAATGTCGTGGGTGTCATAGGAAGAGGAGGGGAGCTCAAGCTGATCGAGGGGGCCATCCTTAATGTGAAGGGAAAGGGAATTTACGAAAAGCTGAAAGAGGAAATCGACATTGATGAAATCATCAACGTTGTGAACCGTCTTGAAAACGTGCGTCCCAAGCTCCTGCAAAATATTGGCAACAAGGATACTCTCATGAGCAAGGTCGAGAAGATGTGGAAGAAGGAAACGAATAAAAGCAACAACAGAAACATTGGGGTGCTGCTCCTCACAAGTAAATTTGAGAGCTCTCTTTTGTGGGCCTCGCTAACCTATAAATACCGTGATATTGTCGCACTGGGAGAGTCCCGCGGCTCAAACCTGCAAATGGCAAAGTTCTTTTCGGTGAAAAAGTACCCCATGATCGTTGCGGTCGCTGAGGATGACCCCGCTGACGTAGTAGAAAAAAAAGTCAAACGTGGAGGGGCTGAGAAGAACGGGTTCAAAATCCTCGAGGTCTACAAGGGGGAGGTGGAAAAGGGTTCCATCGAAAGTTGGATTGATGAAATCGTCGAGAATGCCAAGGAAGAACGGGAAACACCCAAGCACCAAACCAAGACAAAGGCTACCAAGACAAAGGGGAGGAAGAAACGAGCGAAAACAACTGAGTTGTAAAAAGTAGAAATGAATTAATTACCCGTTTCTCCCTGAACGACGTCATCTCAGTGTTTTCATGCAAACACGCATATCCCAAACTCCGCTCTCACACAATCCGTGTTTGTGAGGAAGGGAAATATTCCAATCCTGTACTTGACTTTGAAGCAAAATTCCTCCCTGCCGCTTATAACGATCGGAGTCCCCGCCACATTGACTTCGGAGGTCGACATTGGTTCAAAGCTGCATTCTGCCGAATGACCTAAGAATTCTTACCCCTCTCCGAACCCTCCGACAATCTTGCAAAAATCAATGAATCAAGAAATAAAATACATCGTCATCAAACTCTTTTTCTTCCAGAACCATCTTAGGTAGATTTTGTGAAGCTTGAACGTTTATAGTGTGCCTCCTTAAAGCAAACGGGCCCTCTGCAGGCTTTGCGCCCCCAGATTTGTTTGCCCTGTTACCCCTCCCATAATGATGCCGAGTGACCATTTTGGCGGTACCAATTCGCTCTCTACTGCAAATTCAACCGCTCAAACGCCCCTCTCAGCTCCCCCCTTGCCATGTCCCTCCTGTCCCCTGAACAGTTCCCCCCACTCTCCTCATCCATCCTCAATTCCTCCTTTGGAGGAACCTTCCCTGGCACCTTCTTCAGCTGCTGCCCCTGCTCCCGAATATTCCAACACAATTGAAATACCCAGGGCAGACGAGTGCAACGATTCTCTCCCTGCGGATGTTGCTCGGGAAATCAAAATGAATATTTCAGGCTGCCTGGCCATGAAGGAACCAGTGAAGTTGCTTTCAATCTTGGAGGAGTTACTCAGGTTTAAGACCTTTAGTGAAGAGGTCATTATAAAGAGTGGATTGGGCGAGTTAATCGGGGGTCTGCACAAGAAAGTTATTAGCATGAGTGAGGATGGCCGCAAGGCGGTAAAAAGTAAGACCAAGGAGGTCAAGGAGCTCATCAAAAGCAATTTACTCCCTCTTGAGTCCCCGCTCATGCCTCCTTCAGCTCCTTCGAGCCGTCCATGTCAGACCCTCCCTGCTACTTCATTTGCGCCGCTGGATATCCGGAAAGAAAGCGCGGCTACCTCGACTCCAACAAATAACTCCACCACTGCCCCCACAGGCATGCAGACAATAACAGGACACCAATTATTGAACAACAACATTGTAGAGACTTCGGCTCCATCTCGATCTCCGTCTCCATCTCCGTCTCCGTCTCTGTCTCCGTCTCCGTCTCCATCTCCGTCTCCATCTTCATCTCAATTTCCATTTCCATCTCCGGCTACGTCTCTGTCTCGCCCATCCCTGCATATAAGCTCGCCTTCAATGCTGATCTCGAAGGCAAACGGGAACTATCATGCCAACGACAAGGACGAAGACAAAGGCCACATGCACACCCTCGACTCGCGATCCCCCTCTCATTCTCCTCACCCCCCCGCCCACGCCCTCGCCCACACTACGGACACATCATCTTTACCTCCGGTAGCTACATCCATTTTTACTTCACTGATCTTGGAGCGCGCCGATCCTGAAAAATTTGGTCACCCAGCAATTGGACCCCCCAGCTATCAACTCCTCCATCCCCAGACAAACCTCATGAGGAATATACGAGCCGAGCAACAGCGAAATAAGAGGAAAGATCACAAAAAGAAAAAGAAAGAAGCAGACCAAAAGAGGAAGTTGCCTAGGTAAATCGTCTGCCAGCGCGACTGTACATCATGTTGGGCGATCCGTTTTCAAAATCACCCTTCACCCTCTCACCCTCTCACCTTCTCACCCTCGCTCGTCTCACTCGTCTCGCTGTTCTAACCTTGCAGTCCTGAACCTCGTGATACGAATGCTTTCTGGACCCCGAAGGCCTTCTGCAGAGTCAACATTGAATTTCCTTTGACCGACGATAGCATACAGCCTCCTGTCATGTTTCGCGATGTGGTAGAATTCCGTCTCGAAGATGGGATGATGTCGCCTCAAGAATTCTCCCAGCGAATAGCTTCAGAATATGGGCTAACAAAGGAAGCGATGCTCGACCTCGAGGAGTTGGTGGAGACGCAAATCAACAACTTTATTTCTGCATGCAAATACGAAACACCGAACCCAATACGAAACGAGGCCCACCTGCAGCAGGTTAAAAAGAAATTCAGGACGTCACCCAAGGAAGTCCAGAAGTCAAAGGAATCAAGCGACAGGAGCGACACCACCACCACCACCACCACCACCACCACCACCACCACCACCACCACCACCAACAATAAGCGCAACTCGCTCAGCAACATACCGGTATCGAGCCCTCCTGGGGCTCCCCTATCGCCCACTTTGAAAACTGTTGATGATATTTGTCTGCACAATCTCAGGTATCCTCAGTACAAACCGAATGCTACCTCGACTGGGCAAAATGCAAGTAGGGCCATTTATCGGGACGAGATCATCAGAAGGAAACATGTTGTCTTGAGTGCCGACGCCAGTAGCTCCAAGGAAGCAACTTTAGCCAAGAATGAAGTGTGCCACCTATGCCACAAACGTAAATCGGTCGTGGTGAATCTTTGCAATGCCCATTCCCAGCACAGTTTTTGCGAGAATCACATGCTGTCCAAGTACGGAATTCGGCTCGATGATCTCCGAAAGTCTACCATCAAGTGCGAGCTAGGATTTTGCCCGATCTGCTCCCTAAATTGCGACTGCAAGCAGTGTCGCACAAAACTTGACACCATTGTGAAGAACTTTGAGCAGGCCTGTCAACTGTGTCCTGGCGTTAGAGTCGAGGATGTCGAGTTTCAAGCGTCGACCGTAATTGCACCACCGACTGCTGCTGTGGAAGTCGAATCCTCGCGCACCTCGTCACGGCGGAAAGCTTCACTCGGCCCAGAGTCTTCTGCCATCATTACCCTTGACTCATCCCTTCCCTCTCAAAGTCCTCCTGCTTCCAATGGGGGTCTTTCTCATCAACTCAACACGAAGAAGTCCACGAACCCCTCTTTGACAAAGTCAAAATCTTCCGAGGCGAAACCTGACACTATCGAGGAAGACGGGAATACGGATTACTGCTTTATTTGCAATTTAGGAGGCGGACTTTTGTGCTGCGACAAGTGCCCTCGGGCATTCCATCCCGCCTGTCTCAACATCAATGAGGAGGATCTCGGTGAAGGCGATTGGCATTGTCCCCGCTGTGACTTGGACGGGAAGCAGCTGGAGAGCGACGTGATGACGGGCGCCAAGAACCGAAAGATTATGAAGAAGCTGAAGATCACGTTGGGGAGTGAAAACTACGACAATCTGTACGCGGTCTGCTGGGAAGCTGTCCAATTTCTTTGTAACTTCGACTTTGGGTACGCCTTCTCCGCCCCTGTCGACCTCAAATTTTGCCCTGATTACAGAGATCATATCAAGCGACCGATGGATTACTCCACAATAATGGGGAAACTGGAGACTAACTTTTATCTGAAGGAGGCCAGAAGTACGTCACGAGATTTTTTCGGAGGGCGAAAGTACACGTCACCTTCAGAACGCATCAATTTAGGGGAATTCAGCGCGGCGGATAAGGCTTTTGTTCTGTTGCTGCGTGACATCAACACAGTATTTCACAATTGCATCAAATACAACTTTGATGGCAGCGCCATTGCCAGGATGGGAGAGGTGCAGTCTTCCCGGTTCAAGCATATTTTCAGGTGCAGCATTGAGGACCATGTTAACAGCAGAGTGAAGGTCGGGCTACGTGTATTCCTTGAAGAGATGCGAGATGAGCGTAATGGACACGTTAGTGAAGACACGGAAATCGAAAAGTTGCAATTGCAAAAGTTAGAAAAAGTCAAAGAGGCCCAGCGCCTTAAAAAAAAGGAGGACGCAGAAAAGAACAACTCGCACTTGACGAATGGCAAAGCCTCAACGAATGGCAAAGCCACTAAGAATGGCAAAGGCTCGGCAGGAAGCAGATGTCACCAGTGCATCGAGGCCAACTCGTTTCTTTCTAAATCCACGTACACTGCTGTACCCGGGAAGGGGAGGAAGATACTGGTGATCGACTTGGTAAACGGGACCGTGCTTGATTCAATTGAAAGTTGCAATTTGCTCCGAGATCTCCTTAACAAGCACCTGCCCAAACATCAGCATCAAAACAAGAGTAGCTGCCACAATTTAGTAACGAAGGGCATCCCCATCTATTGCAAACTCGGCAGGATGAAAGAAAAGAGAAATCTAACCTTCGCTTTTGCCGACTTGCTACCAGAGGGTGTTATGAAGGTGCAAATCAAGAGCTCATCGAGGGAATTCTTGCGGGGCGGTGCAGCCTTGGAAATGGAAATCGATGGCGACAGTGACGGAAATGAATGAACGAGTAAAGCTGCTGCTGCTGCGGCAGTTTGGTTAGAAAAGAAGACTTTTTTTGTGCAAAAACACCTATTTCAATCATTATGTTAGTGTCTAAGTTTACTAAGCAGGCACACGCTCGCTTTCTTCTTCTTCGCTTTCACCCTCGGCGATTTCGTCCATGCATTCTGACTGCCGCTGTTTTGCTCGAAGTTCTTCGATGGCAGCAGTATTATTGTCTTTCGGAGTGATGCTGAATCTATAATCACTCCTGCCAACCAAAGCTTTCCCTCCAACTGTTGGTACCGATGCTCGCTCTTTGAAGGTTCCACCTTCATTCAAATATCTTCTACTGAACTCTCTGACAGTATTTTGCACATCATTCCGCTTCTCTCGCAGTTCAACATACTCCTTCTTATGAGCCGTTTTGCGATAAAGGATGACGAGCTTCTTATAGCTGAAGGTAAGCTGGTCTCCAAACTGCACGCTGCAGAACCCATAAGGCAGAAGACCAAGAATTAACAGAAGCGGAGCTGCCCATGTCATCATTTTCATCTCCTCACTGTCGGCGCTATCGACAGCATAGCCCACCGCAAAAGCGAGAACGAGCGTATAAACTATGTAGAAAATTGGGGTGATTACGACAGCAACTTTCACCATCTCGCTGGCAATCACATCAAAGGCACCAACCTTCACAGTGCTTGCTGCGAGGGCAGTTTTTTGGTGCCTTAAACCTTGCCATTTGCAGATTGCCATAATGGGGGCATTTATTATGAACGACGGCAGGACGATGGGCATGAATGCTATTATTTGGAGAGCGTGGAAAGTCACATACCCCAGCCGCAAGCAAACGTTGGAATGAACGGATTCAATCAGAATGGCCAGTTTCAACTCCTTGTCTTTCCAGCCCGCCGCTTTTATCTCATCAATGTAAACCCCAACTTTCTCCATCAGCAACTGGGACGGGGGTTGCTCCCTTATACGGTCAAAACCCACCACAAACTTCTTGTTCAGCATCATGTGCTCTTCGCCAGTCAAAAACTTCACACTGTTGGGTTGGTACAATCGTCGAATGGTCTGAACAATTTTTTTCGTCCGATAATCCGTCGTGTTTGTAGTTACCATGCGAAGCTCCACAGTGATCCTCTCCAAAAGTTTGTTGCAAGCAGCGCGGGGATCCGTTTTGTGAAGTTCGACCAATTCTTGGGGACACTCAAAGGGCTTCCCAAATTGCACCAGCGCCTTGGATCTGAAACGGTGCGCATGGAAATAAGTAAGCCCTGCACAACAGATTTGGACAGGAATGTTCTGTTTCGCCGCCTCAAGGGCCATGATGGTGACACCAGCCTTCAATGGGAGTAGGTGACCCTGGTCGTGGGAGCCTCCCTCTGGAAAAATGCCTATACACGCCCCGTTGTCGAGATGATCGATGACTTTTTGAAAAACGACCTTCTGATCGATCTTGGGAAGTACCTTGTACTCGATAGGCGAATCGACGGTAATTGGTTCGGAGGTGGGGAGGACTGTGAGGGAGTTGGGGTCAGTCGGGGCATCCTTCACCGAAAGCTCAATTTTGGACCCATTGCTCCACTTTGCTTTGATCTTGCACCCCTTGATGATCTTCCCGCAGCCAAAAAGCTTGTAGTCAGAGGTCCATTTGGTATTCTCTCCCTTTATTGTCAATCCATCGGCACCATTGTCAACGATGGAGACAATTTTTCCTAGCCCCTTCATGGGCCGATCTTGAGGGCGCAGAACTGGAACAGAGCCCATTAACTTGGCTACATCGCCAATTATCGGTCGATCGTACGACTTCTGAGCGATCAACATTCTCACTGGACGTTTGCACGAGGCAACCAAATTGAAACCGTCAACAAACTGGTTGGCGTGGTTACCTACAAGAATCACAGGACCTTTTGCTGGAAAATTGTTGTAGTGTAAGATGTCTATCTGCCGAAAGAACACATTCACGACAAATCGCATCGTCGTCCGGATGAAGGAGTACCTCCACCAAAAATTTGCACCTGTACCATTTCCAAGCTTGCGCTGGGGTTCACCGTCTGGAGGGGCAGGGGTTACCGCAGCTGCTGAGGCTGGCATTTAGCTTATTTATATGTGGTGGTACCAGGATAAATCTTCTCTTCACCCCGCAGGGGGACTAGCCAGAGGAGCAGATTATAGGCCTGTGTAAAATTGTTGTGTATACCAAAATGGTCCAGACAAAAAACAAAGGGCAGTTGTTGTTGTTGTTACGGAATCCCGAAACTCCGAAGAAACGGAAAGTGAAATAGGGTCCCTACGAGACTTTTAAAAATTACCCGTTTTAAATCGGCATACCATATTTTAGCAAAGAATGGCCACCCAAACCCCCATCACTGCGACTGCGTGGGCATAAAAGCAGAAAATAATAAATTCATGCTGTTCGATGAGTAAGGCCTTGCCTTGTTCACTGCGATGAGAAGAATTATGTTAACTAACAACGCGACTTGATCGTAGCAGAATTGAGATACACCGATTGAGATCCCAGGCAACAAAATAAATTTCCTTTCTCCTTTCCAAGTATCTTCTAAGTTTTTAGTTTCCATTCTCAATGAATTGCCTCCTTATTTTCCTTCACTAAATTACCCACTTTTCAGTGTTTGCCTCGCGACCTCCGTGACAACCCAAATACTTTCTGAACTCACTAGGCTCGACCAGCTCATTGATTATCTTGCCCAGTATCTTCACGGACTTAGTGTCACAAAAAATCAAAAGCTTTCTGACCCGGGCAAAACAAAACTGAAGGAATTTTGCCCAGAAGGTTGGGAGGCAGAAATCCAAGTCCACAACCTTCCCCCCCACAATGTTGCTAAAACTTGGGTCGAAACATGTGAAACCAGATTCGACCAGGTCGCAATATGCATCCCTTCCCTCTTCAATTTCCGCTTCGGCAATTTTCTCGCAGCTGAGCATCTCCTCCTCAATCACCACCATATCCACGTAAGATACGTATGAAGGACGGATCACCCGAGAATCGTGGCCAAACTTTTTCGCCAAGATGGTATAAACGAAACCATGCATTGACACAAAGTAGCACTTCATTGGGGCTTTTGTTTCTCGACAGTTGGCAAAAGCCTTACAAATCAGGCTGTTTTCTAATTTCGGATTGGCACTACGATCCAAGAAGCGATACACCAGGCTATCGTCCTTTGATCCACCCCACGAAAGACGTTCACCATCTAGCGTAGAATCGCGCTTGGAAAGGTGATACGACACGTGGGTCTTGCATCTCGTGTAAGCGTCGAGTGGAGGGGGAAACACCACAGGGAAGAAGGAGAAGGAGAAGACCACAACAATGGTGAAGGCGAAAAGAGAAAGAAACATTGCACACACTTTCAGCAAACGCATATTCTTTCACAACCTCAGATTAACGACCATGAGGTGAGGTGAACAGAGGGTGACAAATATCGGATGGTTTTTTGGAGAATTATTAGAAGAAAGGTGGAAGAGTTGTGATGTGATTGGGAGCGCACTGTTTATCGCGTTATCGCGAGGCGCGGTTATGTCGCTTTTGGTGTTCAGGTTTCTGCCGGTGGCTGCTGGCAAAATCGAAGGTAGTTTCGCGGCATGGGACTCTTGATGTATGTTGTTGTTTTTAACAATTTGTATGGAAAGCAGGAAGAAGTGGAGAGTTTTAACAATATAGAATGATGTCGAAAACCAAACTCATATACACATACATCAGCGTAAAATTTTTAGCGAAAAAAAAACAGAATGTCTTGTTAATCACTTACTGTACCTGGTATCATCACTTGTAGGCTCTGACTTTGACCTTGACCATAAATCTGACTGACTCTCACTCTGACTCTGACTCTCGCTTTGCCTACTAATCTCAGCCATCTGACTTTGACTTTCACTTCAGCTTCCACTTCCACTTCCACTTTCACTTTCACTTCCACTTTCACTTCCACTTTCACATTCGCTCTCGCTCTCGCTCTCGCTCTCGCTCTCGCTCTCGCTCTCGCTCTCGCTCTCACTCTCGCTCTCGCTCTCACTCTCGCTCTCGCTCTCACTTTCGCTCTCTTGTCCACTCCCACTACCACTTCCAAAGTGACTGATACCGCCCTCGCTCTCGCTCTCACTCTCACTCTCACTCTCACTCTCACTTCCATCGTGAATGAAAACCTCCTTAATTTCATAGCTTCCGAATTTTTCGGTCTTTTCCTCCTCATTCTCAATAGCACCTATATCTTGCTCCTTGATGGTGAGTTTCGACGGTTTCGAAACATCGTCTACTACAGTAGACCGCACAACGTCGAACAAGTCAATGCTCCGCTCCCGACAGCTCTTTTCATATTCTGACAGGTGCTGCTGTCGATTTCGCGAGATCACACCGTACAGCTTCCTCTCCTCACTGCTCGCTTTCATGCTCAATTCAGCCAAGTCGGTTGCCAATTCATGGTCAATGTGAGATAATGACTTGAACTGACGAGCTCCGACAAACTGCATCTTGAGCTTGTGAAACGTCTCGCCCTGCGGCAACACCATAAGTAAACACGCTAACGCACGGTGTAGGAATGCATTCCGCCCATTGTCGCTGCTTTCACCATTGTCGTCGCAGTCTTCTATGAGGTTCATGCGAAGACGACTAAAGATGGGCGTCCCCAAGAAAGATACGAGCGTGTCAATTTGTAGGAGGGCGGGGAGAGTAATCTCAACGGGCTGAATATTCCGTATCGTTAGGTATGACGCTTCGTACAAGCCACAAAAAAGGCAAAGAGAGAAGGCACTGATGATGTCATGGGACCAGCAACGGAGCAATACAGATAAGCCAGAGCGTTCCGCACCAGAGCATTCCGCACCAGAGCGTTCCGCACCAGAGCGTTCCGCACCAGAGGATTCCGCACCCTGCTGTTTGTTCCAGCATTGTAGCTCGGCCCGGAACGATCCCGCCTCGGAGTTTGTTAGCAGCGAGTGGTGCAGACTCTGGACGATAGCGGAGTAGAATCCAAGCTCTTTGGTCTTGTCCTTCTTCCACTCTTTCTCTGGGCGGTTCAGTAGAGAAGAGATTTGCCTATCCAGCTCGAACGCAAATGCGATGTATATCTTCTTCGCGAAGGAACAGGGGGAGGAAGAATAGATAATTAGTCCCTTTATAATCTTAGGCAGAGAAAAGAGCATATCTTTGTCGCTGCATAAATATGATGATATATACGAAGAGGAAATGAGTGGGTGGATACAATCAATACAATCACATTTTTTGCACACAACAAACCTCAACAAACCTCACCTCTTGATAAGATCGATAAACGATTGGACCGTTTTCGAAAGGTACTGGTCACCGGAACATTTAACGAGAGCCTTAAGGGTCCGCTCGACAATGATCTCGGGGGGTCTGGTCTGGAACTGCTGCAAAAGGGGACCGGTGACCATCTGCATGAACTCGTCCTTCCTCTCTTTACCAATACCGTCAATCTCGCCACTATCGCTAGTGCATTGGGAGAACAATAACTCCAACCAATCCAGGGCGCAAATCCTCGGTAACATAACTTCATCGTCGTCTTCTTTGAAAACATCCTCACGATCGCGATGGAACCATCCCTCCCTCTCTATCTCTCCACCCTCTCCATCGCCTTTGCTCTTCCCCTCCCCCATGCCACCATTCTCGTTGAGTTCATCTCTCACAACCGCCCTTTTTGTCGGACGCAATCGTTTAGAAGAGGATTGTAGCTGTCGTAATTGGCTACTGGAGGGGAGATAATGAATCTCCTCGACTATGGACATGACAAGGGCTGTCAGGTGGTTGGTTGCGTAGTATGAAGGGTTGGATTCCACCTCACTGATTAATATCTCGTTCACATCTCCCGCTAGATCTCTTAGGGTTACCCCTTCACCTGTGTATTTGGCGACATCGGCCTGCCACTCCACTTCAGAGCCTTGCCCACTCCCACTCGCCATAGTGCCGCCGAAACCGCTCAGAACAACTGGAAAAACGATCTGCACAACGTCTTCCATAAACCTCTCTACCTTCCTCGGCAGGGCAATTTGCGTCTCTAGCAGGCATTTGATCATGTGCATTGACACGAGACGGATGTGAGGGGACGGCTCTTCCGAAGAGCGAACCAACGATAGAATGACTTTCCTGTAATCGACCTCGGGGGGTTTATTTAGGGGGCGGGGCTTTCGCAGTTCATCGTCTTCAGCATCCTTGTCAGCATCCTTGTCAGCATCCTTGTCAGCATCCTTGTCAGCATCCTTGTCAGCATCCTTGTCAGCATCCTCGTCAGCATCCTCGTCAGCATCGTTATCGGCATTGCCCACTTGGGCACCCAAAATCGGCGGCACTGGCGACTCCATGAGACAAAGGGCCAAGTAGAGAAACTTGAGTGCCTTCTTTCGGAGTCCGAGAGACGAGGAGGATAGCATCTTTAGGCAAGGAGACATGAAGACAGGGAGGTGACACACGAAGGAGTACGAGGGGAGCTGACAGAATGTAAACAACCAGTCTAGGAGGAGGTTCTTATGGAACTGTCAGTGTGTTGTGATGTGTTGTGTATTGAGTGTAAGTGTGATGTTAGGCACGCGTTATCTGCGCGCCACCCGGTAATCTAATTTTTATTTTTACCTGGTTCCGGCTCTCAGAAAGCTTCAAAAAAAAGTCAATCAAATCTCCCGGATCAAATCTTTCATCCTCAATCTCCTTCACGATGATCTGTCTAATCCTGTCTCCGACCATCCGGGCCGCGTCTCTGACAATGGGATCCACATCGCAGATAAGCAAGCTCATAACCTCGAATACCTGTAAGACGTTTCCCTTCACCGAGTAGGGCATGGTGTTTAACACGTTGAAGAGAGATTCAGCAGAGTAGTAACGAACACGCTTCACTGGATCCTGGCAGGCGTGAATTACAGTAGTAACAATCGAGCTCGACATCGACTTCAGGTAAGGCGAAAGAGGCTGGGTGATTGAGGATTGCCGAGTAATTTCTTGAAACAATGGGATGATTCGTATCATATCTGGTTAGAGGAAATAAGAAAAGAGAAAATATTCAATTCACGTCGGCGATCTCGCAATCTCCACCATATAACTCAGTCGCCATAACTGACACTCACCCTTAGAGAGCGGTATTGTCGCGGCCGCAAGTGCCATTACCCCCCCCTTTCTCGCGTTCTCCGACATTGAACGCACATAGTCCTCCCCCAGGAACACGATGATGTTCGTGACACGTTCGTACTCCCCATTTTGAAAACAAATTCCAATGATTTTAGACAACTCCATTGCGGCGTCGTGGCGAATGTCATACTTTTTGGACGCAAGACAAGACAGGACAGCACCAGAGATTGATGCTGTCACAGAGCGCATCAGCGACGAACGCAGGGTAGACGTATTTTCAGTGTTTTTAACAGCTGAGAAGAGGAGCTTCTCGTCACCTGTTGGGAGGGGGGGGTGCGTTGCGGTTGGTTATCGTCGGAAAATGCAGTCAAAAAGAACTTCCTTCGAACAGCCTCAATACCACCAGACGCAGAACACACCCACTCACCTACACTCTTGTGTAGCACAACATCAAAAGCTCGCTTCAATTCAACCATCTTCTCTTTTCCACGCTCAGCAAGGGTGGCCACGCCGCTGGGTAGAATGTCATCGCTGTCCTTGGGGGTTGAAATCGACGGAGAAGTATGCATAGTATGTGATCCTTTACCGACAGGGAGTGGAGGAGGAGATATCTCACTAGTGGAGATCTTTGTGTATTTTTCAATGGCTGAAAGATGAAATTATCGAGGCTGAACGATAAAACAGAGGTGAGGGTCGCAGGACTCGCTAAAAAAGATAGAAGAGTGTTGATCTAATCATGTCATTTTTTCATTTATTTTTTGTGACGATGATGTTCTGACGATAGATCCCCTTGATCCCTCCCGATGATTGAGGACAATTATGATGTTGCAATCGTCGGGTCCGGTGTTAGCGGCTTACTAGCTGCTAGCGAGATCCTTCGAATTCGCCCTCAAACCTCTCTGATTGTCTTGGAACGAAACTCAACAATCGGCGGTCGTGCAAGAGTAGTCTCAGTGAGCAGCCCTTTTGATTTGGGGGGTTGCTGGACTTGGGGCGGCGACCCTAATCTAAATGCACTGCTAAAACGGCTCAATATCTCGAAGTTCTGTCAACCCCAAGAGGGATTGGACGTCATTGTTGATTCTCCGGTCAGCAAGAGAACGATTGACACTTTTGGACAGTTGATTGCGTGCGGGCCTGGGGGTCACAGAATTTCGGGTGGCTTAGGAGGAGTGGCTGCGGCGCTATGCCGGGAAGTGGAACACCTAGGGGGGATGGTTAGAACGAACACCACAGTCACTAAGATATCCTCAATGGTTAGCAAATTGAGAGTCTCTGCGTCAACGCCTATACGGCCAATCAGTATTAACGCACGATTCGTCTTAATAGCAGCTCCACCACAGCTTGTAGCGAGCAAAATCGAGTTCGACCCCCCCATTCCCAAAGCTCAGAGAGAAACAATGAAGGCCACCCAGACTTGGATGGCACACACGGGGAAGGCGATAGCAGTTTACCAGTCGCCCTGGTGGAAGAATTTCAATTTGAGCCTCTGCTCGACAGGGACAAGTAGAGTTCACGGTGTCATCGATATAACCTGGGATAACAGCGACTACAGCGAGGGAAAGTTTGCCATTGGAATGTTTGTTCAACAAAGCGCAACGACAGAGAAGGTCAAAGAGGAGTTAAAGCAGATATTTGAAAACGCACCCGAGCCGACGGACGTTGTCGTTAAGATTTGGGATGACATTGGCTTGTCCGGCGTTCGTGACGGAACAGAAAGCTACGGGAGCGAAATATTGAGAGAATCAGTTTGCGATTCTCGTTGTCTCTTTGGCGGAACTGAAACCGAAAACGAACATGGGCACGTAGAGGGCGCTGTTCTTTCTGGAATCCGATCATCAAAGAGAATATTGAAATTGTTGTAGGAAAGCAAAGATGAGCAGCAAAAATAGATGATATGGTAAATAATAGATCTTTTGGAAGTTGAAGGGGTAAGGGTTTCTTCTCTTCTTTTCTTTACTGAGTCAACAAAGCTGAGTCCTTCAACCGACGGTCCAATAAAATCACCGTACCTGCAAATTAGTCACCAATAAAGCTGAGTCCTTCAACCGACGGTCCAATAAAATCACCGTACCGCAAATCAGTCAGTCAACCCTCCAACAACGGCAATGTTGTCTGAGCTTGACAATTGCTGGATGGCCCTACACCCTGGTCTAGCAAACACCAAGATAAGGCAATTTTCTGTCTGCGTTGCAAATGCAGCCTCACAATAAGTGAAGTAGTAGTTGAAGCATCTCCTGAATGTGTCGTCAAAACCCAACATCCTCACTTCTTTCTCGGCGCTATTAAACCTGAAGCGCCACTCGTTGAGTGTCTTTGCATAGTGCAGGCCGATGTTGTCAACATGCTGTGAATTAGTTGCGACAAGCGAAGTGAATGAAGAACGTCCCGATAAGCCGTAAAAGAAATATCGAACGTGTGAGTTTCATTGATTGTTGTCGCCGCACGACATGGCTGGCTCGATTGCTCACCTCCAAGGACAAGACCGACTCTTTCTGCGCAGCATCGACGAGAGCGTGCAAGCTCGGGCAGCAGCTGCCCGGGAATACTATAGTATTGATAAAGTCAGCGCTCCGGCGATAGGTTTCATAACGCATCTCCGGAGTTGTGATCGCTTCCATGACAAGGACACCACCGGGGGCCAAAACAGCTTCTGCAGCAGCGAAGAACTCCCCGAGATGATTATGTCCCACCGCTTCAATCATCTCGCAAGATACGACTCGGTCAAACGCCATATGATTCCTCCCCTCTCTCGCGAACGCTCGGTAGTCAATCACCAAAAACTCAATTCTCCTCTCCAATCCCTCCTTCTTCACCCTCTTCATCGCCCCCTCCCACTGCTCAACACTCAGCGTAATACCAACAACATCGCAGTTATAGTATTTAGCTGCATGTATCGACAAACCACCCCAACCGAAGCCTATGTCGAGAAGTTTAAGCCGCGGTCCAGCCTTACATAGGCCGAGCTTGCTACATAGCGTGTCCAACTTCCGTACTTGTGCCTCCTCCAGCGTGCCTCCAAACTGTCCTAGGACCCCACCACCCTCATAAATCGCTGAGCTGTACATCCTGGTCTCACTATCCAAGAAAACATCAAATAGATCATTGCTGAGATTATAATGCGCGTGAATATTACTCAGAGACCCCCCTCTTTCGCTGTTGTCCATGAAAAAGAAGTACAAAAGATAACTCCACACGCGTCCAACTTGGCTCAAAACCAGTCCAGTCGCCGTCGAAAAAGCGCCGCTGAACCCCCGAGCGGATTTTCGGTAGCGTGGCTCGGTGGTAGAAATGCAGGCATCTCGATTCTCGATCACGAGCCGAAAGAAGCGGAGCAGTCCGTCTGTGTCTCCAAGCTCCTGACAGTTGTTCGGTCCCTCTTCCTCGTCGTCTCCGCCAACAAAAGTCATCATTCCGAGCATGTAGCTTCTGCAAGGGGAGCATTGTTAGGGTTGGGGTTAGATTAGAATTCGCAAAAACGATTTAGCAAGTACTTGGTAGAAGTGGTCTCATCGTTCCAGCTCATCGCTCATCGCTCGAAAAGTCGAAGTGATCTCGTCGTTCCAGCTCATCGCTCATCGCTCGAAAAGTCGAAGTGATCTCGTCGTTCCAGCTCATCGCTCATCGCTCATCGCTCGAAAAGTCGAAGTGGTCTCGTCGTTCCAGCTCATCGCTCATCGCTCATCGCTCATTGCTCATCGCTCATCGCTCATCGCTCATCGCTCATCGCTCACCTGGCAAATCCGAGGTCATAACTCCAGCAACATCTGCCCCAGAAACGATCATCCCATATTTTCATCGTCAACTCCTCACCGGTGCCATCACCGAATGTAGTGGTTTCGCCTTGAACATCAACGATTTTTAACGTTCCAGTTTTGATAGCTGAACCCATAAAACGGAACAGAAAGTTTTTGGCGAGCTTTCGAGGGATGGAGCCGAAGAATTTCGGAAGCCTGCCCCAACCATCATCGCTCGCGATAGAAGACTGGCCGACTACCGAAACTTCTTTAGACTCCTTCTTCCCAACCTCGCCCTTGATATCCTTGACGATTTCCATCGCTGCTTCCATCCCCTCACGGCAACCGTCCTCGTGAAAGCCCCAGCCTCCCCAAGCACCTCCAAACCAAATCCCACCCAAAATCCCCCCGCCGAAGTCTTTCTTGAGCCGACCTCTCGCCAAAATAGTCTCGCGAGAGAATTGAGGGTGGCAAGTTTTCCATTCATGATATGTGTCTCGTGGTTCAGTGGGCGGATTGAGGGTGACAAAGACATTGGTGGGGAGGTTTTGAAGGTTGGTGAGCCAATAAGTTACATAGCATTCCTTCATGCGATTGGTACTCAGTTCTCGGTCCACAACGGCGCGACTGCCAAATCCGCGCCCAGAACCTTCCATTCCACCCAACCGACCACCTTCACCTCCATAGATACCGCCACCTGCCCCCTTCTCGACAGCACATTTGACTCCAGCGAGCGATCCGATGCAATTCCAGCTTGCCCACGCTCCGTTCTGGCCCGATTTCGGCATAAAGGACGGATCTCCATGGCAGAGGACTCGGTTCTCTGCATATCGTACATCCGTCAAAGCAGCGGTGAGCTGCGACGGAGGACCGAGGTCCTCGATAATTTTGGAGGATATCGGTGGTGGGAGCGCAAGGAAGACATGGGTGAAAACACCATCATCTAGAGCCATTCCGTCGCTGCCAGCAATCAGAAACGACGCACCGTCGGATGAACGTAAGATGCTTTCGACCGCCACACCTTTTCTGACCGCCCCTGAAGATGACGAGCAGATTGACTTCTCCAATGCGTCAACGTAAGTCTTGGAGCGGCCTGCGATTGTCAGCCATTGGGGGCGTGAAAATATCTGCAGCATCTTGTGGTGAGAGAGAAATGATACAACTGCATTTCCGAGTGTTTTTAAAACAGATTTATGGTGAGGAGTGGTGGTTTTTTGTTAGTCATCATTTGTACGGCATCATCATCGTCGTCGTCGTCGTCGTCCTCGTCATCATCGTCATTGTCCATATGTCAGCCTATTTCGTAGTTCGTAGCACTTTAGCACTTTAAGGCTCGGGATAGACTTACCTTCATGAATGGGAAAATCCCCAATATCTTTGACATCGGCGCTCCACAACGCAGCGGACATGGGGTAAAAGTAACAGGTCAAAAAGTTAGCCCCGAAGTTATTATCCCACATCCACTCTCCGACAGTAGTGAACCGTCGCGGGTCATTCATTGTCCACTTCAAAACCGTAGGGGCAACTTTATTAAATCTTAAGATTTCCGGTACCATCCTCAAAAAGGGAGAACTGCAAAGAAGCGACGGTCTCGAGAGAGCAATTCTTCCGAGATTAGACGACCACTCGATAGCATCACCACCAGAATCACTCAGGGAGACAGAGAGGCTCATGTCGGATATCTCTGTCTGCACACCAAGATCTTTGAGGAGCAAGCAAAAATTCGGATAATTTGAGTGATTCATCACCATGAAGCCGAGGTCTACCTCCACACCGTCATCAACGACGACAGTTTTAGCATGACCTCCCAACGTGGGCTCCTTCTCAAACAGCACTACACTCACACCTGCTTTTTTCAGTGCGAAGGCACATGCCATCCCAGTGATTCCACCCCCAACCACTGCAACACGGCCGCAATTAGACTGGGAAAGAGGACCAAAGAGCTCACTCAAACTTTTCTTTATCGGCGAGGGCGGCAAGGGAGGGAGGTTTCTGGCGTCTTCATTTGGCAATGATAGGGGCATCGTTGGGTATGACATAAGGGGACACAGGCAACGGTGAGGTCGTCACTATTGAAGAGCTTGTTGCTTGGTGATTCCCTTTTGATTTTCCCCAGTCAAAAACGGTGTTTCGGGTGTTCCTTTGGAATGAATAGAACCTAACACGCTGTAATGAGTACAAAAGGCGACAAAATAGGTCAAGAAAAATGCGGATTAGTATCGCCCTTCTTTTTTCGGGTCATTGTTCACAATATCTTTCTCTGAGCTCTTTTTTTGCAAATTTAACGGTTTGTGGGTCCTAGCAGTGATATAAAGTACCAAAAAATCGCAACAATAAAGCCGCCGTCTGTTTTCAACACTCTACTTCCTCCCAACGTTTTGTCATAAGTACGTACGCTCAACGAGTCTGTGCGAAATATTTCACACCTAGACTCCTCAATCGTCTTATCTGCACCTTACCTTGCAGAGGGTCGAAAAACAGGCACCCCTTCCCGAAGTATAGATAGCATGACAAGGCAGAACATGACAAGGCAGAGCATGACGGGGCAGAACATGACAAGGCTACAGATGACTGTTGCAGACTTTCGAAGAAAGACTAGCAAAGACGGTAGCGGTAGCGGTAGCCCCGGTCGTTATTGCTCGGGAAGTAGTGGGGGAAGTGGGAGTGGAGGATGCAGGAATGGGAAACTTGGTGGTGAGAATTTGAGAAGGAGTATTTCGACCGGATGTATGAATGGAGTGAGTGAGCGTTATCGCCCTCTTTCAAGTCGCGAGAAAGAACCACCCCCACCATCCCCCACGTCACCCAAACCACCCACGTCTCCCCGGTTGCCGCGATCTTCTAGCTTCCTCACTTCGATGCCACCCGCAGGGTATGTGCTAACTCAATCTCATTCCTACCAAACGCAACCAACGGCCACATCTCCGTCGGTTACATCTCCGTCGGCCGCCTTTCCAGATGATCGAGATCGAATGGTTTATCCAGGTACGTACATAGTAATTGCGCAAAAAGATAAACCCCACGTCAGCGCTCGCCACGCTCACCATGCTCACTCAACTTCCACAACTCCGTAATCGCACCAACCACAGTTGTTGATATGCCACAGAGGCAGCCACATAGGCAGTCACACTTTGTCGCCAAACGCCATCCAGAACTCAGCAACAGTGTCAACGACGGCGCTTCTCTGGTCTCAGACCTGACTTTGGAAACCTTCCCGGGGGATTCGAATGGCAATCCGGCTCACACTGGCGCCAGGATCGCAGCGCCATGCTTTGAAAACAAAATTTTGGATTCATGGTGCGGGGTAAAAGTCATCATGCATGATATTCTTGGCGAGTGTGGCGGAGAAAGAGAGGGTGAAAGTGGCAAGAATCGCTGATCTTCCATCCATCCACCATATAGCCCCTCAGTTTTTGACAATTTAGTTGTTTCTTAATTTTTAAGATCGAAGCAAATCTTCCAATTCTAAAGAAAAAAAGGAATATGGAAAATGGAATATCAAGTCAATTAATTATCCTAAACTCTAAACCCTACCTATATTAATCACAAGACGAATCCTCTCCTTTCCCATTGGACGAGGACAGGCTCTATATTTCTTTCTTTTTTTCCAAGGGCGGGAGCCCCAGCTTCTTAAAATCAATGTCAAGCAAAGTAGAGCAGGCAGAGAAAACCCTGACGCCCTTACCTATTTTGCTATCAGAGGACCATGCATCAGCAACCGACACGACACGTGCCCCTGCCGCCCAGCCGGCCCTACACCCTTCTGGCGAGTCTTCAATCACAATGCAGCCAGTGGGTTTTACCCCCATGCGCTCGGCCGCAACAATATATACATCCGGTGCCGGTTTTCGCTTCTTGACGTGGGGATCGTCGCTGCACACAACTGTCTTCATGTGCTTAAATATATTCTCGTGCTTGGTGCGCTTCATTGAAACAGACTTTGAGTTGGACATTGTGGCAATGCACTGGGGCACATTATGTTTCGCAAAATGCTCTACTACTTCCAACGCTCCAGGCATCAGACTAATGTTTCTACGGTTTCGAAGCATGTGAACCTCCCACTCTTCAACAAGCTGTTTTGGTGTCACTTTTGTCTTCTTCTTCTTGTTGTTGTTGTTGTTGTTGTCAGCCCCAATTTCTTTCAGCACATCCGCAGCCCAGCCTAACTTGTCCTTCTTCTCAAACGCTAGCATATCTTGTGCAGCGTTTGATGAATCGCCACTTATGATGGGAAGGAGTACGCTCGTATCAACCTTGTATTGCTTACCAAGAAGCGATACCATGGCAGCTTGTAGGGCCGACAGAGATTGCCGGCTTGTGTCTATCAATGTTCCGTCCAGGTCCCAAAGTACAGCCTCGGGAGTATTTTTTGAGCTGCATTGACCCATGCTGCTGCTGTCCTTATTTTGGCTATACTGTGGAATCTAAGGCTCCCTCGATCTCTATCTTTCCCCGCATGGGACCAGCTAACTAGTTTGGCAACACAAACAAAAACTAACTTCTTATGTTCCCCTGTTTGGCCGGCGGCCGGCGGCCGGCCCCTCGACCCCCCCAGCACCTCTGCAAAAAACATATTTGATTACATCTTACCAGTTATTCCACATACACAACAGATTCTTCATTTTTAGTGAAGATGGACGAGACTACAGCAGCAGGAATAGGTAATTTTACTTCATTCATCCCATTCATTCAACCCAGGAACTTGCTGAAAGTGCATGTGTACAGAGCACGGAGGAGCACCGTTTTCCATCGATCTAACACACTCCCTCGCAGGTTATGGGTCAGTAATCCTCATGTTGCTGGTTTACTTTCTTTGGGAAAATGGTCCTCACCATGCCAGCCATAAACGAGAGATTATTTACTTGTTTTTTGTCATCTTAGCACTGACGGTGACCGTCTACGTTATCGAGTTCGAAAGCGATAAGAGTTCTCTTACAAGGGATCTCACCGACCAGGAGAAGAACATCAAATATCTCGAGTACACAGTTTTAGTGTACGTCGTCAACCACGTTTTTCTCGACAGCATCCCCTCTACCCCGAATGTGCTTGAGGGAATAAGTTACAAAAATGTCAACGTTCCTTCGTCAATTGTTCGGAAGGTAAAGGACATTGAAGTCATGATCGTCGAGCTCCATGAAAGTGGTCGAGCTGCTTTTAAGCGCATGCAGATCTCGAACCATGCATTGGCCCCCCTCTACTTGATAATATTCGGCGTAGTTAGGACAATCATGGAGAGCAGCGAAAGTTTCAGCAGGTAAGCGAAACTTGGCACCGTCATGATCATGACTTCAATGTCCGTTTACCTTGTGAACAATTGACGAAGGAACGTTGACATTATTCTTGTAACTTATTCCCTCAAGCACATTCGGGGTAGAGGGGATGCTGTCGAGAAAAACGTGGTTGACGACGTACACTAAATGAAATTCTGAACTAACAAAACATCAAACACTCGCTCGCTTGCTTTGCTCGCTCACACAGTTTCGCCTTCTGGTTCATGGTTGCCCCAGTCTTCTTTTTGTTCACTATCGCGTTCCTCCGGCAAATTTTCATTGTAATGTTCATCAATGTCAAGAAGCGAAAAAAGCTCAAGCACGCCATCAAGGAGCTCGCCGAGATGAGCGACCCCGAGCCCATCAACTACTTAATCCATCAAATAGACATAGCCCTCTTGATAGACGATGCACCCTGGTCGACTGTTGTGCTCTTTACCACAACGGCGCTGAGAAGTCTCAACGTGGATAGTAAAGCAATATTAGTGGATGCCCTCCAGAAAAGAGGGCTTCGGTATAACCAGAACGCTGCGAACGCTGTCGAGGACTTGTTTTTGAGCTGCAAACTCCGTGAACTTACTGATCTCAAGAACATGACGGACATGGGCGGCGATTACCAGAATCTGTTCAAGCTTATTTACAGCGACATAACCAACACAGTGACGAGGGATAAAATCCTATCTCACTTCAAAACAGAGGCCTTCTTCATGATAGAAAAGAATGGCGGAACAGAAATCGGCCTCAAGGTTTTGAGCGACATCGATGACACCTTGTACAGTAGCGGTGGCAAATTTCCGGCTGGATGCGACAAGGAATACCCGAAGCACCAACTTTACCCGGGCGTTCTCAAATTTTTTGCAGCCTTAGATCATGAGTCGGTGGACGAAGAGAATGCTTGCAACTTGGTGTTTCTCTCGGCGCGACCGCATGTCTATAAAGACGGCTCAGAGCGTCATAGCTATCACCTGTTCAACTCACTGTATAAGCGGAAGCTAATGCATGTCGTGCCTACTCTTTTACCGGGTAAGCTCAAGCAAGGGCTGATCGCCACCTTCCTTTTCCCCTTCATCAAAACTAAGGCCTGGAAGGCGGTTGGCGAGCTCAAGTACAAGACTTTTAAGCAGTACTGCGCGATGTACCCAGAGTACGGTTATGTCTTCTGCGGTGATGACGGACAGGGCGACCTTTTAGCTGGCGAAATGATGATGGCAGAGAAAAACGAGGAGGAGAGAGTCAAGGCAGTCTTCATCCACCGGGTTATCTCCAAAGGTGCAGCATTGTACAACCGGAGCTCCGTAAATACCCCCCACGAAATACCGAAGGATGCAGCTGGTTCTGAAAAGGCCTTCGAGATACAGTGCGAGGAATGGGAGAAAAGGAACATATTTGTCACCGAGACTTACCTTAGAGCAGCCGCCCACGCATTCCAAGTGGATCTTATTGACGGTGAGCAGCTGCAGAAAATTGGACTCAATGCAATCATTGAATTTGATGAGATCCGTTGTCTATACCCGGCCAATGAGACAAAAAGATGGCTTGAGGCTGAGAAGGACTTTGAAACGGATATTGCCTTCGTTAACGGCTTGCTATCTAGCCAAAAAATTGAACCTCTCCCGGAAATCAAGAGGACACAAGATCTCTTTTCCACAAGGGACGCTTCAGCACCCAGTTTCAAGGAAGCAAATCTCGACGTCAGGCGAAGGACAAGCGTCCCCGCAAAAAAGTTAAAGTCTGCTGAGCTTCGACACCCTAGCCTCGATGCATTGCTTTGAAAAAGAAAAGAGATACCTATAGAAATTAAAAAGCGAGTACTTTTAGGGTATCGATATTTTTTTTTCCGAGGCTGATAACCTTGAAAGCGCCACCCAACATGGGAATTTCCTCAGCGACAACGAGCACACCGTCAACAACACCGCCCATGATATCTCCAGAGCCCCCAACGACTGCCGCTGTCGTTGCCAAGGCGCTGTGGAAATGAGCGTCGTGGAATAGTGGGTGATGTTTAAATCTGTCCAGAGCAAGGCACAAATGTTACATACAGATTGGAGGAGCAGAGCCGTTAATGAGAATAATCGTGTCACACAATTTTCACAATTTTCCCAAACTTCACCCGGTAAGCAAAGAATTTTAAGAAAGCTTTTCGCATCCCCACCCCCATTGTGTATTCATCTTTCCGTGGAGGCACATTAATGTTCGGGGGTCAATGCTCTGAAGTGCTTCCAATCCTACGACCACCTCATCGCTGGCGGTGTTTTTCGACCTCCCATTTTGTGTGTGTGGTGA